>WNFN01229282.1_pt2 | contig 10891 bp, 8 predicted proteins | sample 5400161 | NCBI WGS metagenome assembly WNFN01 (sample SAMN13153353, study PRJNA577476) | soil metagenome | isolation source: 80 cm saprolite on Douglas fir-dominated hillslope | place: USA:California | collected 2013-09-17
AACTATTGCCACGAGCAGGAGCGACCGGCTAGTATTTCCGACGGGAATCATGCTCTCCATCACGCGTGCTGGTTCTCGTGGCACCGCTGTTAGGTCAATTCAGCTTCGTTCACACCCTTTAGAATGAAGACCCTAAGCTTAGATCCCGCCCGCTCCTTCAACATATTTATGATTCGAGATTTTCTCGATCCAGAGGAATGTGCGGGCCTAATGGCAGAAGCGCGCTCAGCACCAACCACACCGGCACCGGTATATGTGAAGGGCTCAACTGAGCTGGTCCATGAATCCGTGCGCAAGGCCGCGAGCCTTCATCTGTCGGACGAAACCATTTCACGACTTCAAGATGAGTTGCTCAAACAAAAACGAGTTCTCGAAAAATACTTTGGCCAGAATCTGACGGATTGTGAGCGACCTCAATTTCTTCGTTATCGGGAGGGAGACTTTTTTGTTCGACATCAAGATGGCAACACAGAGCAGCTTGAATTCGATCACTTGAGAATCCGCAGGATATCAATCGTGGTGTTTTTGAATGATTCTTCCGCCGAGCCGAAAGCCGACACGTTCAGCGGTGGCTCGCTTAACTTCTACCAAGAGGCTGACGATTCGCCGGCAGAGTCCTCAGTCTTTGGTCTGTTGGGTGAGGCCGGTTTGCTGGTGGCGTTTACGGCTGAAACGATTCATGAGGTTACCCCGGTCACTCGCGGGGAGCGGTTTACCATAATTAGCTGGTTCAGATAGAGCCCGATTGCGCACCATATTGTTCGTTTCAGCAGTTAGTCTTCACCCCTATTCCTATTGACAGTTCGAAAGGATAGGATTACGCTTTCGCCCGTTCGTTTCCTACTCTCGCTCGCTGATCGAATATTTCCGCCGACAATGGCCTGTCCCTTGTTGGCCTCACTTGATTTGATGATCGCAGGTTCTAATCTGCTGACGCTGATCAAAACGCAACATCCTTTGGGAGAAATCAATGAACGACAAAGAGAAGAATCAAGCGAAACCTAGCAAACCCTATGGCGGGGTTATTCCCGAAATGGCTCCGCAAACTCCGGAAAAGGGAAGGCCCAGAGTGATTCCGGAAGTCGCCCAGTATGTGCGGCCAGAAGTTCGACCGGAGATTCAACCCGAAATTGCTCCGGAAATAAGGCCCGAGGTTCGTCCGGAGATTCAACCCGAAATTGCTCCGGAGATAAGACCCGAGATTCGTCCGGAGATAAGGCCCGAGATTCGTCCGGAGATTCGCCCGGAAGTTCTTCCCGAGGTTCGGCCAATTCCCGAGGTGTCACCGCAAAGACCCGCGCGCCCGATCCAGGAAGTTGCGCCTCAGAAGCCGGGAAGAGTGATTCAGGAGATTGCGCCTGAGAAACCGGGAAGAGTAATTCCAGAGATCGCACCTCAGAAACCGGGAAGGGTAGTCGCGGAAATCGCTCCGGATGCTCCGTACAAGATTCGCCCTGAGGTCCACCCGGAAGTGGCGCCAAAGAAACCCAAGTAGGGCGAATTGAAGTAGCGACAGGAAAGCGCGTTCGGGAGCCAGGGGCCGCAAAGATGGCTATTCAGACGGAAGTCATCGGGCGGCGCCAGTCTTCGGACTTGCACACCAGTTGAGAGAACTGGGCGGTCTTCTTTGTGGCCCGTCTCGACGTTCCGTGAGCGCGTTGCCTCCCGCTGCTTACATCAACTGGACGACGTGCGCGATCCTCTTATGACCGCAAACTCATTCAAACCTGTTGCCCTCGTCAGCATGCCGACTCTCTCGGCCCGTTTCCCCTCCTTCCAACTCGGCTTACTCAAACCCACGCTCGAGCGCGAAGGTATTCCGGTTCAGACCTTCTCACTCTTTATGTACTTCGGCACTTACGTGGGATGGCGCGTCAATGAAACTTTGTCAGACGTCTACCCGTGCATGGTGGGAGAGTGGCTCTGGGCCAATGCAGCTTTCGGCAGTTTTGCCAAAGATGAGGATTACTTCGAAATCTACAAAGATAACTTCGAGGGAATATGCAACCACGCCGGATGTTCGTTGGGGGACCTGCAGGAGGTGCGGGCCAAGAGAGTCCCCGAGTTTATCGATTTCTGTCTCAACAGCATTGATTGGAGTCGCTTTGGCTTGATTGGATTCTCGGTTGTGTTTCAGCAAACCCTCGCAAGCATTGCGTTGGCTCGGGCATTAAAGGAGCGTTATCCCGAGATACCGATAATCATGGGCGGCGCCAGCTTCGAAGACGATATCGCCGAAGAAGTCATGCAGGGCTGCCCGCAGGTTGACTATATTCACTGTGGCGACGCGGACGAGACATTGCCCCAAATGATTCGCCGTCTGTACCAAGGAGAGTCCATGCAAGGTATGCCGGGGATCATGTGGCGCGAGAATGGTCGGGTGGTGTTCGCCGGCCGCGCACCTAATTTATCCGATATGAACAAGACTCCGGTGCCCGATTTTGACGAGTACTTTTACGCCCGAAAAGAGAGCGGCTATGAAAACTATGAGGAGGCGCAGGAAGTTTTGCTGCCTATTGAAACCGCCCGCGGTTGCTGGTGGGGGGTGAAAAACCACTGCACATTTTGTGGTTTGAATCGCTCCGGAATGGAATTCAGATCCAAGAAAGTCGAAGGCGTTATCGAACAACTGGACCTGCTATCAAGCCGCTACGGAATCCTAGATTTCAACGCCATCGACAATATCATCGAGCCTGAATACATTGACAAGCTTTTCCGTCAACTGGGCGAGGCCAATTCGGACATGCGCCTCCACTACGAGGTGCGACCAAGCCTGTCACGCGCGCAGTTGAAACATATGCGCAAGGGGGGGCTGTTCTCTATTCAACCGGGAGTTGAAAGCTTCTCCACACATATTCTCAAATTAATGAGGAAGCATACGACCGGCATGCGCAACTTAGAATTGATTAAGTGGTGCACCTACTACGGCATTAATAATTTGTACAACGTGCTTCTAAGGTTTCCGGGCGAGACGCTCGAGGATTATCAAACACAATGCGAAGTGATCGCCAAGGTTCATCACTGGCAGGCCCCCTGGGCCATCGCCAAAGCCCGAGCAGATCGCGGGTCGCCGATGTATACCGCTCCCGAGTCCCAGTCGATTGCGCGTTTAGTTCCGTCGCCTTGTTACGATTTCTTGTTCCCCAAAGATCGATTTAACCTGCGACGCGTTTCCTATTATTTCGAACACGAGATGGGGAACACTCTTGATGATGCCCAGTATGATGAGATTTTCGAAGCAGTCGGCGTCTGGCAGCAACGCTTCAGTCAGCGTCAGCGGCCATATCTTCGTTACCGCAAAGCCTGGGGCACCATCTTGATCGAGGATGGACGCAACTGTTCAGCTCGGGTCACGACCTACTCTGATTCATTTGCTGCGCTCTATGAATACTGCGGTGATGCCCGAAGTGGAAAAGAAATCGCCACCCAATTCGACGGCGCTGCGTGGGTCGATGCGGCCCTCGAAGAGTTTGTTGATAACAATCTCATGGTGTATCTCGATAATCGCTATCTTAGCCTGGCGCTGCCAGAGAATCCTTACTTCTAAGTGGCATTACCTCCACCTGATGAGAACTAGCGTTTGATGGCCGCTGAACGGCCGGCAGTCCGGCTCATCTGAATCTCTGATGTTGCGCGACGCCCTTTCAGCCACGCTCGCCTTGCTTCCCGAGGATTTTCACTCGGCTCGCTCAGAATTGCTTGAGATGCTTCGCCGGAGCGGTATTCTTCATCGCTCACCCACGCAACCAGTACTGTCGCGGGATGGCACTTCAGCGCGTTGGATGCTCGACTCTCTCGCCGTTACTCTTTCACCGAGAGGCGCCGAATTGGCCGGCAGGTGCATGCTCGAACTGCTCCGGCGGTTCGATGGCCGCCAAATAGCGACTTACGGTTTGACTGCAATTCCCATCCTGCAATCCTGCATTCTTCAGTCGGGCGATCGCTACAGTGGTCTGTTGATACGCAGGGAGCGAAAGCAGCATGGCTCTCTCAAGCTTATTGAGGGACCCATCGATCTTGATGAGCCCACTATCCTGCTGGATGACTCAATCAGCTCCGGAATGTCGATGGAAGAGGGCACCGAGCGGCTGGAACAAGCGGGCCTGCGGGTCGAGGGCGGGATCGGCCTGGTCCGTTTCGGCTGGTACGGCGGTTACGCTTTGATGCAGGAGCGTGGCTACCACATGGAAGCAGTCTACGACATTTGGGACGACTTCATTTATCACATGGCGGATGAAGAAAAACCACTTTCTAATCCGTCGAAATGGTTTCCCGAGTTTAGCTGGGGTTCCCGGCGCGCGCCCGAACGGCTCCATCCCGCGCACCTCGCACGGCTGGTAATTTCAGAATACTTGGCATCGGGCCAACTGTTACGACCTCCAAAGCATTTGGATTCTGACTACGACTCCTCCGGTGGAGCGTGGGTCAGCATTCGTTCTCGAGCGGATCTGCACACGCGCCATGCTCGCGATGGCTTTTGGCACTTCCCGCGTGAGAAATACGAATCGCCGCCAGAAGATGTGGTGCTGGCGTCGCTCCGAACCGCACTTGATCTGCCTTCCGGTGACGCAGGACTGAAGCTGATTGATCAGAGCGGCTTTGCTGTCACCTTCTTCAGCGCACTGGAGAAATGCCATCCAGGCCAACTCGACAATGATCGGTACGGTATCGTAGTACGTAGTTTGGAGCGACCGGACAAAATGGGCGGGGCACTGCCACGTATGCCGGGCATCACCAATGAGTGGGAACAATTTCAACATGCCCGCATGAAAAATGCCCAGTTGGTGTCCTTCGAGCCTTACGAACTCTTCCGTCACGAGGTTGTTAAGGTGGTCGAACCGGAAACGGTTTGGCAACCCACCGGCGTGCCTGCCAAGAAAGACCTTCCGTGGTTTCAAGATCGAGAAGTTTGCGGCCTGATCGCTGAGCGGGCTCGTGATGTGGTCCTGTCCCAGTTGTTCAGTTGCCCGGAAACTACATCAAGATTGGTCCTGCCTGCCGACAAGCTGGATTCTCTTTACCTGACTATTTATGTCGAGGGACACCTGCGCGGATGCATGGGCTCAGTTACCCGCAACCTGGATGATGATATAAGGAATCTAGCAGAGGCTGCGCTTCATGACGGCAGATTCGGAGCAGGTCTCCCGCTTGACGCCGCTTCCGTAGCGGTTACCGTTTCTTTCCTTTTCAATCCCCTCGAGTTGGGAGAACTCCAGCCGGAAGATGTCGGGCCTTACTATCGCCACGGAGAGCAGACACTCATGGTCTATCGTGGCGATCGGGTCGGGTTGTTGCTCCCATTTGTCGCGGCAATGTGTAATCTTGATCGCCTGGGCTTCCCCGAGGCCGTGCTTGAGAAGGCGGGTTTGGTCGAGCCTCCATACTATTGGTGTCGGTTTGATTGCGTCTCCTGGCTCGCGGGCAGCGAGGGCGTGTGGCCCACCGTAGGAGGCTTCCCGTCACTACCAAGTTACGCCTCTTCACCGGAAGAACTAGTCACTCGTCATGCTGCGCTTCACACGAAATACCTGGTCAACCACCTCAAAGAAGACGGCTCCTTATATTCAAGTTACGAGCCGTTTCAAGACAGGCTTTCCGAACAGATCGATCCCCCGAGACTCGCTCACGGGGCATGGGTATTAGCTCGCGCCGCAAAGATTCTTGGAGGCGACGACGTCAAGGCTGCTGCCGACAGCGTCATTGAGTTTCTCTTGAATCGCGTAACCCAGGAAGGAAACGATATCTGGCTGAGCACTGGGGATGAAACTGCTTCGATTTCAGAGGTTTCATTTCTGCTGCTGGCGCTCAGCAACTTACCCGCCAATGATTCTCGTCGGTCCCTGATCAAACAACTGGTAACCACTCTTTGGTCTTGCGTACAACTTCCTCACGGGCGCATTTCGACTCACCGCGGGCCAACTCCATCACCTGAGGCTTTTCAAGATTATTTTCCCGGTCAGGCTCTGCTTGCCCTCGCTTCCGGGTCCGAAGCAGCTCCGTCAATCATCGGCGCCGAAAAGCTGCACCGGAGCTTTCGTTACTATCGGCATCGCTTTCGCTATAACCGGCATTTCGGTCAAGTCTCGTGGTTGATGCAGGCTTTCAGTAAATGGTGGCAGGTGACTGGCGAGCCGTCTTTTGCCGATCTGGTGTTTGAGGTGGCGGATTGGGTCCTCGGATATCAACAGGAAAAGACAGGAGCATTTATTAGCGATCATCAACCGGGTACGGCCGGGTTTACCACGGCCCTTTACTTGGAGGGGATTGCCGCCGCCAGGCAGGTTGCGGCTTCTTTGGAGGATGACGCACGTTTTCAAAGCTATTCTCACTCCTTTGCCCAAGGATCGAGCTTTCTTGATCAATTGATCATCCAGCAGCGAGATCGGTTCATCCTCCCCAATCTGGCTCGATCTCTCGGTGGTCTTCGCGAGGGACTTTATTACAGCGAAGTTCGAACCGATTTCGTTCAGCATTCTCTGTGTGCAATTCTGGAGTTCACACTTCGCGGGCGTGGATCAGCACTCTGATCGAGCGCCGGTCGATTCCACCCAAAGCACGCGTTCGTTGGGCGGACGCTGAATACAAACCCATTGACTTTTCCTAACGACAGGGATTATTGTGCGCGCATGGCAAGCAGAATATTGAAGTGACTGGCTCCCAGGAGTTGCAACGCGCGCTCACTAGTCCAGCCAAATCAGTTGACGGAGCATAAACGCTCGAGTTAACGAGGCGGAAAGAAAGACCTCAACCAGGATAGAAAACTCAAAGAAGTTCTTTCGCCCGATGAAATCTTCTCAACGAAGAGTAGACGGGTAAATGACGCCGCTGCCGAAGGCTTTACCTAATTCCGAGCGGAATATTTTCACTAATTTCAAGATGGTGGTTCGAGCGGAACTGTCGAGAGTCGGCAAGTCCAGTGATCGTGAACCAAAGCGTGAGAGGGATCTTGAGAGACTCCCATAGGAGGCATGAAGATGAACGTCGAGTTGCAGATCAACAACAGCATAAGCCCCAATGCACGGTTCGTTTCGTGGGCTCCGTCCCCCTGCCGTATCCGCGTGACCAACGCAGCGGGCGCCACCGCGCCGAAGGTCAAGGTGAAAATCACAGGGATATCGGTGCCTGGCGGTGGCGCGGTGGTGTTCCGCAAGGGCTCTACCGGAGCATTCTCCAGCAGTCTGGTGGTGTCGGTTCCGATCAATGGCGCCTCCGTTCCGTTTTTCACTGCCGGCAAATTCGGCCGACCAAGCGTCAACAACGGTGATGTGCGCATCGAAGCCCATAGCGGCGTCACGTTGGTTGGCTCGGTCCTGGTAATGGTGCGTGTCCGCAAGAACGCCAACACCTTGACGCCTGGAGAACGAGACCGTTTCGTGTCGGCTTTCGCGCAACTCAATAACAAGGGTGCAGGGCGCTTTCAGGACTTTCGTGACATGCATACTGCCGTGAGCTCGCCGCAGGCCCATGGCCATGCGGGATTTCTGCCTTGGCACCGCGCTTACATACTCGATCTCGAACGCGAGCTGCAAGCAATTGACCCGAGCGTTGCACTGCCTTACTGGCGCTTCGATCAGCCCGCGCCCAATCTCTTTACCCTGGACTTCGTCGGCGTCTCTGATGCAAGTGGTACTGTCCAGTTCAGCAACGCTAATCCCTTGCAATTCTGGGTTACGGACGGCGTCCCGGGAATTAATCGCCGTCCCTTCTTCCCAACTTCCCAGGCACCGCCGGGCCTGCTCACAGAGGCGCAGACGCTGGCCCTCGGCGGTCAGTTCGCCGCGTTCCGGAACATGGAAGGTAACCCGCACGGATCTGCGCACGTCAGCTTCGGCGGATCCATCTCGAGCATCCCGACCGCTGCCAAAGATCCGCTGTTCTTCATGCTTCACTGCAACGTCGATCGACTCTGGGCAAAGTGGCAACGACAGTTTGGCCGCTTCGATCCGGCACAGGCTGCCTCGTACGACAGCAATCCCGCAAACCCGATTGGCCACAACTTGCCTGACACAATGTGGCCGTGGAATGGGATTACCACGCCCCCACGTCCACCAACGGCTCCTGGCGGCGCGTTGGCTGCTTCACCGTGTGTCAGCGCACCGGGGCCGCAACCGCGCGTACAGAGCAGCCTGGATTACCAGGGCACGGTCAGCGCTCTTTCACGTGAGGGATTCGATTACGATGATGTGAAATTTGTCTAACGTGCCTTGCACGAGGAGATATGAACCATGACCACGAAACGTAAAGCTGCAAAGAGTGCGACGGCGGCGCGGAAGTCGGCGAAGAGATCGGCGCAGGCGACCTTGTCAATCGCGACAAGTAAGCAGAGATCCGTCAAGGAACGGGTCGCGGCCCTGGCGGCGGCGCCGCTGGCCGTTACAGAAAACGACAAAAGCCTGCAGGCGGTACTAACCGTTCTTCGTAATAAGACCGAGCCCGTGGCGGTGCGGCTGGCAGCGTTACAATCGCTCGCCGCGGCAGCCTTCAGCGTTGTCACGTTCGCGTCGTGCCGCACTGATTACATTGCGACTTTGCGCGAGGTCGCGGACGATCCGGATCCGGAGATCCGTAAGCGCGTGCTCGGCCTGCTGGCGCGCGAGAAGGACGGCTTTGCGCAGAAGAAACTCCTTGAAGGGTTGAAGAATCCTGAAAAGGCGTTGGTCCCGCCTGATAAGGCACTGCAACTCCTTGGTAATGACCCACACGCGGAAGCCTACGCGGCTGCGCGGGCGATCGTTAGGAAGCCACGGAGTGACGTTGCCAGGCGGGAGGCTCTGCGACTGCTAGCGGCCGACGCTACTTCCGCACCGATGTTCGAGAAGCTCCTGCGCGACAAGAACGAATTGCGGGAGATTCGGCAAATCTCGGCCTCAGCGCTGCAAACGCTCCAGCCGGCAAGACTTCAGGCGGCTGCGCGCGACGTGCTGCTCGACGAGTCGGAGTATGACGACATCCGAGCCACCAGCCTGAGCGCACTCACAAACTTTGGCGACGACGCAGCAATTGCTGATGACAAACCGCTACTCAAGAGTGTCGATCGCATAAGTGGTGGAAAGGCGTCAACGAAGTACAAGCAGGATGCTCGCCGGTTTCTCAGCAAGTACGGCCGTTAAGGGTGGCGATCCATGCAGCAGTTGGTTCCGACGGGGGCGCAGTCAGAGACGCAGTTTGTGGCGCTGGTTGACGCGCTCGCCGCGGATCCGGATCGACGCGAGCAGTTGACTGAGTTGCTGCGCGAAGATCACCCGCTCTATGACGAGCGCGGTGCGGCGACCGTTGTTCAGATGCGCGGCTGGGCCCTACTGGCCCTCTCGCGAATGGGCGTGTCGAACACCGCGCTCCTCTTCGTGCTCGAAGAACTCGACACTGGAACTGACGCTTATCTGGTAGCGGCAGCCGCGCGCGCAATACGATCCTATCCAAAACCCAACGCCACCCTTGCGCCATTCGTGATGCGGGCGCTCAACCACGCCCGCTATAACGACTTGCCGGTTTCGTTCGAGAACTACGGTGAATATGCGGTCTCGTCGACAGGCACCAGTTCGGTTCGTGAATTGCTCACTACGCTGGCTTGGCTAGGTTCCCACGCGCGCGGAGTTCTGCCAGAACTCAGGTCGCTGCGCTCGCGACCTGCAGGGCTATCCAGGAAGGCGCTGCTCGATCTGGACCGAGCGATCGACGCAATTGGCGGCTCTGATCAAATCGCGGAGCTCGACCCCGAAGCGTGCTGTACACTGCCGAGCGGACTGAGCAACACGTTGTCATGGGCGGTCGGTTCCCGTCGCAGTTGTGAGCCGATCGAGCGAACGGTTTTCGAGGATCATGAGGGCGCACCGATTACTTTCGGCGAGTTCTTCCGGGGCCACCCTTCCATCGTCGTCTTCTTTTACACCCGCTGTGACAACCCCCTGAAGTGCTCGCTCACGGTGGCGAAACTCGCGCGGGTTCAGAAACTATTGGAGGCCCGGGGACTCGCTGATCAAATACACACTGCGGCGATTACCTACGATCCCGCGTACGATCTCTCCGAGCGTATTCGCGGCTATGGAGAGCACCGTGGCGTGCGCATGGACGCCGACCATCGAATGCTGAGAGCCACTGACGGTATCGACGCACTTCGCAGGCACTTCAAGCTCGGGGTCAACTTCATCGAATCGCTGGTCAATCGGCACCGCGTTGAGGCGTACATCCTTGATGCCGAGGGCCGGATCGCGGCATCCTTCGAACGCATCCACTGGGATGAGCAGCAGGTTGTGAATCGCACAATTGAAGTGCTAAACGAGAAAGGTGATGAAGCAGAATCTGAGGTTCCTTCGCCGGCATCCGGTGCTCCCCCACGCCGTAAGGCAGCCTCCCCCTTGTTCGGCACACTGGCGTCGCTCGGCGTAGCGTTTTTCCCGAAGTGTCCGATTTGTTGGGCGGCATACCTAAGTGTTTTCGGCATCGCGGGTTTGAATCAAATTCCGTATTCTCCGTGGCTGCAGCCCGTGCTCGTCGCCGTGATGGTAATCAACGTTGCCAGCGTGTGGCTTCGTGGGCGGGCGACCGGCCGCATGGCTGGATTCTATCTCGTCAGTGCCGGTGCTCTTGCGATCGTCGTCTCGAAAACGGGAATTGGTTGGGAAAAAGCTGCCGTCTGGGGCGTTGGGTTGACGTTGGCGGGTTCGCTGTTGAGCGCGTTGAGAGCCACGAACAGCCGCAGCCCGATTGAGAGACTGCTAGGTCAAATATGGCGCAAGCAATTCTCCAGCAACCCATGATGGTTGGCACTAGTCCATTATTTCTGTCCTCGAAGATTTCGGCTCATGGCCCCCTTTTCAAGATCCCACCTTGCCCCTTAGTTGTTCGCCGCTCGATCTCTTTCTAACTCCTTGGCACTAAGGAACCAGTGGAG
>WNFN01258258.1_pt1 | contig 10884 bp, 6 predicted proteins | sample 5400161 | NCBI WGS metagenome assembly WNFN01 (sample SAMN13153353, study PRJNA577476) | soil metagenome | isolation source: 80 cm saprolite on Douglas fir-dominated hillslope | place: USA:California | collected 2013-09-17
GGGAGTCGAACCCACCATTCGACCCGCGAAGGACCGAATCACCGGCTTTGAAGGCCGGGAAAGTCACCGGACTCTTTTCGCCTCCGGGAACAGTATAGCTAAGATCGCGTGCCTCGCGATTCGTGACCCGTGACAGGTGAAAACAATTGATCCATCTGGAGTTTCGATGCCCTCTTATCAGCTTCGAGTTTTGGAACCCGGGGTGAAGGCGACCTCAGGAGCGATGGGAGGCCATTGTGGCGGCTTGCTGGGTGCGGATCAAAGCCGCGACGAGGTCGTAGAGTGCCGGGCTGGTGCAGACTTCGTAATAAGGATGCGACGTAGGACCTCCGATCTTGCCGTCAGGAAGCAATTGTCGCGCGAAAGCCTTGCGCAGAACGAGCAGTTCCACGGACTCCCCAAGGGGCACTTCCCCGTAATGCAGAGCGACGTTTTGTTTGCCCCAGGGCATATCGAGCTTTGTTTCGATGGAGTCGAGCGAAATTTCCTCGGAGAGCTTTTGAAAGCCTTCTTCGTTGAGCTCAATGCCGTTGTGGTTGTAGCGCACCAGGAATTCATCCAGCTCTTCTGCCGAAGCGCCTTCCATGGTGTTGAGAAACTGAAAAACGGAAAAGTGGGTTTTCTGTCCGGCCAGCATGCGCTTGGCCAGCTTGGCGCAGCCAGACAAGCGGTCGGAGACATTCAACGCTTTTGAAATCATGATGCGCGAATCTCCATCGGTCCAGTAGGTAGGAGCGGAACCTTGAAAAGCAACTCCCAGGCCAAGCTCCAGCGCGGGAAGATCGCTGGCCGATGCGCCCTCATTGTAAGAGTTGCAGACGGCAAGAATCTGACGCGAAAGGATGCACGCCTTGGCCACGGGCCGCGCATAGGTGACGGTCGATTCCGTTTCGAAAATAGCGAGAATGATGGCGTCGCCTTCGATGAAAACCTTCTTCGCCGAATAGCGGTCCAGAAGCTTTTTGACGGGCTCGTGCAAGTTCAGGCTGAAATGGGAAGCGGGGTTTAGTCCGCGCGAGAGCAAATCCTGAGTCATGCGCGTGGAGCCGCGCACATCGGACTTGATGATTACATGCGAGACCACATGGTCCTGCTCCGGCCGGGCTTCCTCGGGAAGCACGCACTCGTACAGTCGGTTATTCAAGCGCGAAAGCTCGCGCGCCGTTTCGGTGGTTACGAGGTTGACGCGCTCCATGCACGTGGTCAGATGTTCAGCATCATGCAGATCCCTTCTCATGCGAAGGAAGTCGGTGGCGAACTGCAGTACGAAAGTCTGCATCTCCTCGCGGGAATAGCGGCGAATCTTTTTGGAAAGCTCCTCGACGGACTTGAGCGACAATTTCTTCGCAGGCACCTGTTTGATGACCTGCTCGACCTGCTTCAGCTCGTCTTTTGAAACGAGGGCTTTGCGGAGCTGCTGCAAGTGCAAGGGCGGGCAGTAATCGGAAGCGATGGGCCGGATTTCATAGCTGGCAAGGATGTGATAGAGGATTTCGTGCTGTTCAAGACGGTCGAGGAGCCGTGCGAGCAAGCGCGCGCGCGTGGGCGCCTCCGCCTCTCCGGCGGATCCCGCATCGAACAGACGCTTTGCGTTTTCCGGGTCGTTCAGATATCCACCGAGCCGTCCCGCATGATCCTTCACGAAGAAATCGAGTTTCTGCCTGGCCGCGTCAATCTGCGGCCCCATCTCCTCCAGCTTGTATTCCTGATGTTTGAGCCTGAGTTCGAGGTCATTCAACGATGCTTTCAGGTCTGCCGGATCGCCGGAATTCAGAAACTTGGTAAAGAAACCATCGCCCCGGTCAACACGCTTGCGCGTGTTTTCGCGCTGTTCCTCGAGGTTGGCGATTTCCGCGCGAATTGCTTGCGCTGCTTCAAGCAGCGCCGTATGGGCCTGGATGGCTTCCGTGTGGGCGGGGGCATGGCTGAGAGTAATGCCGGCCTCGCGGAGGAACTCCTGGAAAAGTGCATCCATGGCTTCAAAGCGGTCGGGGTCACGAGCATAGTTGCCCAGGAGAACATAATGCTCCAGAAAGAATACGTCGTCTTTCCCGCCGTCGAGGAAAATGATACGGTTCTTGCAAAGTTCGTAGTAGGAAGCAAAATCCTCGCCAAACAGGGCGCGGCGGCCCTTGGCGATGACGTTGTCTTCCACGTCGATGACGATCTGCGCCACCTGCTGTCCCACGCGGCGGATGACGCCGCGCCGCGCGGACTGCAATTCCGACAACCGTGCTTTGATGACGTGCGCCTGCTGGCTGCGCTCGAAATGCTCGCCGCGCTTGCGAATCCATTCTTTGCCTTCGAGGATCAGGTTGGCAAATTGATTGCCGATTTCGAAGGTCAGGAATTTCAATAAACTCAACCGGAAGAGCAGGTCGATCTCAATATTTTTGTGGTACTTCGCCTGCGTAATAGAAGTTTGCAGCAGTTCGGAGAGCAGCTTGCGAAAGGCGGCGTTGTCCGGTCCTCGCGAGGCGCGCAGCTCGATCCCCGGAAGATAGGTATTGCTGGTGCTCTGACGAATCACGTCGAACAGATAATCGCGGGCCGCCTGCACAAACTTCGGGCTCAAGAATACGTCGTGGTGGATGTTATCCACACCGATCGCCAACGACCCCATAGGGATCGTGACGTTGTAGCTCTTGAGTTCGGTCCGGGCCTCTTCAGTGGCGCTGGGCGTTAGAAGTTCGTTGAGCATCTACTTAGCCAGAAGTGGCTATTTTCACGGTAGCAGCCGCAAGGTGGAGGGGCAACAAATCCAGATAGGTCCGTAGCCAGAGAGTAAGGGCAGCACCGGCGCGGCTGATTTCCAAGGGCCTACAGGATGGTGATCCGGCGGGCGTTGCCACCGAGGTGCTCCAGGCGCACGCGGATCTGCGGCCAGGGAGACTGGAGGGGGAAACGCTCGGACCACTCAAGAATTACAACTGCTGGAGTCGAGAACATATCCTCCATGCCGAGAGTCTCAAAAGCGTGGAAACTCTCAATCCGGTATAAATCGGCGTGGTAGACCTTGGCGGGCTTGCCGTACACGTGGACGAGCGTGAAGGTCGGGCTGGTGACGTCGTCTTCGTTGGCGGCGCCGAGGCCGGAAACGATGCCTTTGGTCAACGTGGTCTTTCCCGTCCCCAGGTCGCCGGTGAGAAGAACCAATACCGGAGGCTTAAGGCGCTTGGAGAATTCCCTTCCCCAGTTGGTGGTTTCTTCGGCCGAATGCGTGATGATTTCTTCAGCCACCCTTGCGTAACTCCTGGAGGAGTTTTAGCCGGGCGCGGGGCACGGCATCCGCAACTTCGCTGGCGAGGAGACCGGACAGATCCGTACCGAGGGATGCCAGCTCTGCGGCAAGTCCGTGGAGGTAGACACCGAGGCTCAGCACGCGCGCGCCGTCGTGCGCGCCGAATTGAGCAATGAGTGCCGAGAGGATTCCCGTGAGGACATCGCCTGTGCCGCCTTTGCCCAAGCCGGCATTGCCAGCCGTACTTACAAAGGTTTGTCCGTCCCGCGAGGCCACGATCGAGTGGTAGCCCTTGAGCACAACGTGCGCGTTCCATCGACGAGCGGCATCGAGTGCAACTGCGATGCGGTCCCCCTGAACAGATTGGCTCGTGGATCCGAGCAGCCGAGCCATTTCTCCGGGATGAGGCGTGAGCGCGAGAAATTTCGATTGGCGATCGCGAAGAAGGTCGCCGTTGCCGGCAAAGGCGTTCAAACCATCCGCATCCAGAATCGTAGGCAGCGACGTCTCCCGAACGACGCTGCGAATGAGTTTTTGAGTTTCCGGGTGTGTGCCAAGACCCGGACCAATACCAAGAACGGTTTTGCCCCTGAAGATTTCTTCGAAGCGCTTGCCATCGAGGCTGTTGAAGGCAATGGTGCCTTCAGCAGTCGACTCCAGACTCTCAGTCATGTACTCCGGCCGGCCGGCGGCAACTGTCAGCGAAACAACCGCGGGCGTTACTATCGTCACCAGACCCGCACCAGCCCGCAACGCGCCTAGACCCGATAGAATCGCGGCGCCGCTCTTCCCGAGCGAACCTGCGACGAGCAAAACGTGTCCGAAGGTGCCCTTGTGGGATTTAACGGAGCGAACCAGCGGCAACCGAGCAAACTCGTCCGGGCCAGCCCAGCGAAGCGTTCCTTGCCCGATTTCTTCAACTAGCGCAGCAGGAGAGCCAATCGCGCAAACTTCCAACGCCCCAACCGCGTCTGCATCCCGGGATAGGAGCTGGCCGACCTTGGGCGCCGTAAAAGTGACGGTTCGGTGTGCGCAAAGAACGGGTCCATCGGCACGCTGCCCGTCTGAAGGCAGCCCGGAAGGAGTATCAACTGCAAGAATCAATTCTGGACGTGCCGCAGTCGCACGAGCCGAAAGACGATTGAAGGATTTGATGGCTTGCGCAATCAGTCCGGTGGCGGCGCCTCGGAGGCCCGTGCCCAGGAGCGCATCAACGATGGCCTCCGAATCAGCAACCAAAGGCCAGGCGCTCTCCCAAGCAGCTTCATCTTCGATGGAGAGGATGGAGTTTCCCCCCTCGAGATAACGAGCGAGGTTTGCGCCTGCATCGCCGTGCATTTCCCTGGGATCCGCGAAGAGGCACACTTGCGGATTCATCCCGGCGGCTCTCATGAGATTCGGGAGCAAACTCGCGCAGAACGGCATCGGCAACGTGCCTTCCAGCGGCTTCCATCAATTGCAGGCTGGGGATGCCATAGCGCTCGGCCGTGAGTCGATCGACTTCGCGCATTTCGGCAGCAGTGAGGGCTTTCATGGAAGGTTCAGGGCGAAATCAAAGCATCCAGCCGCCGCTGACATTGACAACCTGTCCGGTGACATATTCGGCCTCTTCGGACGCGAAAAAGGCTACCGTCGCGGCAACATCTTCCACCGTCGGCGGACGGCCGATCGGGAAGCGCGCGTCGCGGATCTTGCGAGCCTCTTCCAGCGTCAGCTCATTCTCATCGATGCTGGAGGGATTCACGACGTTCACGGTAATCCCGTTTTTGGCTTCCTCGAGCGCCAAGGATCGGGACAAGGCTACGACTGCGGCCTTGGCCGCAGCGTAGGCAGAAATTTTCGCCTGGCCGAACGCGCGCTCCGCACCGACGGCGCCCAAATTGATGATCCGGCCCCAGCGCAACTTCCGCATGTGCGGCAAAGCGGCACGGCACATATACAAAACGGTCAGCAGATTGGAGGTAAAGATGCTTTGCCAGTCCTGCAGCGACGATTCCGCCAGCGTGCCCCAGCGAAAATCTCCCACATTGTTGACGATGATGTCGAGCCGCCCGAAGCGATCGACGACCGTTTTGATCAGTTGGTCGCAGCGCCCTGTATCCGTGATATCGGTTTCCACCGCAACACAATCCACTCCATTTGCCTGCAACTGGCGCAGTGTCTGCTGTGCCGCAACCTTATTGGACCGATAGGCGATGGCCATCCGCGCGCCATCCTGCGCCAGCCGTAGGGCAAGTCCGCGACCGATGCCCCTGCTCCCACCTGTAACTAGCGCCACCCGATTGCGAAGCGACATTCTTCTCCCGCTAAAATCTCTTGGAAAGATTTTCAGTATAGCCTAGCCGCAGCAGAGGTACTACCGAAGCCGCGCGACGATCACCGTCATATCATCGGCTTGTTCGGGAGTGCCGGCCCATTCCTCGGCTGCAGCCATCAGCGACTCCGCGACCATGAGTGGCGCAGCGCCCTGCAAGCGCACCGCGGTTTCCTGCAAACGGCGAATTCCAAATTCTTCGCCATAGACGTTCTCCGGCTCGATCAGGCCGTCACTATATCCGATCAGCAACGAGTCGGGCCCTACGGTAAGCGAGCCTTCCTCATAGACGTAATCTTCCATGACGCCTAGAACCATGCCACCCTTATCCAATTGCTCTGAAGCGCTCTTGCAGATCAAAAATGCGGGCAGGTGACCCGCATTCGTGTAACGCAGCGTTCGCGTGGCGCTGTCGTAGACCGCAATGAAGAAGGTCGCAAACCGATCATCGCCGGTGTTTCGCACCAGGTGCTTGTTAAGCCGTGAAACCAGCTCCGCCATACCCAAGCGTTCGCTGCCTTCGTAGAGCATCTGGCTGCGCAGCGCCGCCTGCAAGCTAGCCATTAGCAGCGCTGCAGAAATTCCCTTCCCCGAAATGTCCGCGATCGCAATAGCGATATGCGTCGGGCTGAGCTGAATGAAATCATAGTAGTCGCCGCTGACCGAACGCGCGGCCTTGCAAATGGCCTCAATCTCGACTCCCGGCACGGACGGCAAGGTACTTGGAAAAAGCTGGTTTTGCACTTCCCGAGCAATGGAAATTTCATTCTCCAAGCGCCGCCGCTTGTTTTCTTCTTCGATGAGCTCGGCGATGGAGCCGGTCATTTTGTTGAACGATTCGGCCAGCTCGCCCAGTTGGTCGCGGCGCTCGATTTGCACGCGATGAGAGAAGTCCATGGCCTGCACATATTGCGTGCCGCGGTAGAGATCGGCAACTGCCCTGGTAATCCTGCGCGTGAGTACAATTCCTGTGGCGAGCGCTGCCGCTTCGACGAGCACGAAGACAATTCCCAGGAGAATGAAAAAAATTACGTAGGAATCGCGCAATTCTCCGAGCGACGTGAAGATTCGCCCGTTCAATCGAGATGGACGAGCATTGGAGGCGGCAAAGACCGGGCGCGCTAGTTCGACGCTGCCGTCGCCCCCCACGTAGACCGAGTCAAGCCTGGTTACTACGTCTACGGGAGAATCAATCCAAAACATCGCATTCTGGATTGTTCGGTTACTCGCCACGATGCGGTGCGCCGCGACGTACTGTGTGTCACCCGACTTGTATTTGAGCCCTTGTTGCGTCCCTCCCGTGTCGCGCTCCATCAGATTCAACTGGATGCCCCCGAGATCCGGCGCGACGGTGCTTAAGAATTCAGGGTTAACCGGTACTCGGAGGGTGACGACGCGCTCTCTTTTGCGATCCGGAATGATCCGCAGGCTCACGATGGAAAGCGCATCACCTTCTTGCAATAAACCCGCGAAGGACCTCTTTCCAGCTGGAATCACCTTGCGCGAGAGTGTCTGGTTATTCGAAAATCGGATGTTCAAGCCTGGGAGCTCGCGGTCGTGAACCGCATGGGATTGCGCCGCCAGAATGCGCTCCGAGTCAGCTTCCGTGACGCTAGGCGGGAGCGTTTGATGCGCGATGGCGATGTGTTCCGAGATATCCGCGATCATGTTTATGCGCTGATGGATATCCTCGTACAACAGATAAGCGCCCAACTGGGAATAGAGAATGCGGGCCGCAAGAACAACCAGCGTTACGATCGATAAAATCGGGACAGCCGCAATAAACAGATAAGCAACGATCAGGCGGTTGCGCAGACTCCACAACAGGCGGTTTCTCCACCAGCCAATCAGCCGGAACAACAGATAAACGCCCGCAAGAACCGCGAGATATTTCAAAAAGCTGAAGAAGCCGCCGTTGAACTCAAAAACGGCTGCCAGCAATCCACCGGCTACAACCGCGGTAGAAGCCAGATCCTGCCACGCGAGGCGGCTCCAAACTTCTTTGAGGTTAGCGCGGAAGGGTGTCATCGTGCCGTCAACGGAAACAATACTTTACCTGAATCAGCGTATCGAATGCAGAGTAAGCGCTTGATAATCGGAATGCAGGCCGAACGGTACACCAGCCCGCCCACTGCAGGGATGTTTTACTGTGGTTGCGCGTTGTTGACGCGGCTGTGATGGCGGCTATAGCTGAAGTAGATGGCCAGGCCGATGATCAGCCAGATGATGAGTCGGGCCCAGTTTTGCCAGCCCAGACTCCACATCATCAGCCCGTTGACGAGAACTCCCAATATCGGAACTAGCGGTACCCATGGTGTTCGGAATGGGCGAGGCTGATCCGGATTCGTTTTCCGGAGCACCAGCACGGCAATGCTCACGATGACAAATGCCAACAATGTTCCGATATTCACCATGTTCCCGATGATGACGATCGGTGTCACACTGCCAACAATCGCGGCCAGCAATCCCACCAGCATGGTGTTTTTGTAGGGCGTGCGGAACTTCGGATGAACAGCCCCAAAAAACTTCTTCGGAAGCAAGCCATCGTTGGCCATGGCGTAGAGAACGCGCGTCTGTCCCAGAAGCATGACCAGCATGACGCTGGTCAGGCCGGCAAGTGCGCCAAGCGTGATGACGTGTGACGCGGTCGAAAGGCCGCGATCGAGAAAAGCTTCGGCGATGGGCGCTTCGATGTTTACGTCCTGCCAGTGAACCATTCCAGTCAGCACGCCGGCGACGAGAATGTATAGCACGGTACAAATCAGCAGTGACGCCATGATCCCAATTGGCAGATCCCGCTGCGGCTTCTTGCACTCCTGCGCGGTGGTCGAGACCGCGTCAAAGCCAATATAGGCAAAAAAGATGTATCCAGCCGCCTTTACTATCCCTCCCGTGCCGTTCGGAGCAAACGAGGAAAAATCGTGACCCCAATTTGAGAAGTTCACGTAGTGGATGCCCAGGCCGATGACGAAGAGGACCACAGTTACCTTGATGGCCACTATGCCCGCGTTGAACCTCGCACTCTCTTTGATGCCGATGACCAGGATCGCCGTGATGACGAGTGCGATCAAGAATGCTGGAAGGTTGAAGCCCATCTCCCATCCAAACAGTTTTGGTGCATCGAGTAGTGCGTGGGCCTGTTGAACCAACTCCGGCGACTGCGCGCTAATGATGGCGCTGACCTTGTCGAGGAACGCTTGAGTGCCCGGCTGCAGCGTCGCGTCCGCGGCTTGCGCCATTTGTCGCGCGATGATTTTCGTGGCGGTGTTAAGGCCCGTCCAGTGGTCGTAAGCAAGCCAAAGCGGCATTTTGATGTGAAAAATGTTGAGCAATTCGATGAAGTGGTTGGACCAACCGGACGAGACTGTGCTCGCGCCCATGGCGTATTCCAGGGTGAGGTCCCAGCCGATGATCCAGGCGAGCAGTTCGCCGAGCGTGGCGTAGGCGTAGGTATAAGCGCTGCCCGCAAGCGGAATCATCGCGGCAAACTCGGCGTAGCAGAGCCCCGCGAACGCGCACCCCAGTCCGGAAAGCACAAAGGAGAGCATCAGGCCCGGCCCGGCATAATGCGCGCCCAAACCGGACAGCACAAAGATGCCCGCGCCGATAATCGCGCCGACGCCCAGTGCCGTCAGTTGGAAGGGGCCGAGCGTTCGCTTCAGGCTGTGCCCGCCTACCTCCTGCGCCTCCGAGAGCAACATGCTCATCGGTTTTCTTGCGAACAAGGGGTTGCCCATGCAACTCCTCCTTTGGGGGTCGGCCCCGCTTCCGGATCCCGCGGCCAATTTGGCCTTAAGCATTGTAGGGGCGCAGCATGCTGCGCCCCTACAAAAAAATTCCATTAATTCGTCGAGTAAGTTTTAGCCTGCCGCCGCGACCACCACGACCAGAGCAGATACACCGGAACCCCAATCAAGACTATCTCCAGACCCTTTCCCGAGGTCTGCGTCTGGTAGAGCAGCAGCACAAACATGATCGCCACCGCCGCCACTACATAAAGCGCAGGAACGAACGGGTAACCGAAGGCACGATACGGGCGCTCGGCATCCGGCCGTTTTGCCCGCAGAACAAAAATCCCTATTATCGTCAGCACGTAAAAGAGCAACGCGGCAAACACAACGTAATTGAGCAGGTCGCTGTAAAGATTGCCGTAGGTCACTACTCCGGCCGCATCCACGTGCCGCGTGCGCAGTAGGATCAGGATAGTGATCCAAACCCCTTGATACATCAACGCCGAGCCGGGAACTCCCTTTTTGTTCAGCGTGCCGGTAGATTTGAAAAAAAGTCCATCTCTTGCCATAGCGTAAGAGACGCGCGCGCCAGCCAGGATCAAACCGTTATTGCATCCAAACGTGGAAATGATGATCGCCACTGCCATGATCATCGCGCCCGTAGGTCCGAAGATGGCGTTCAAGGCCGCGCTGGCCACGCGATCATCGGGAGCGGTCTGAATTTGCACCAGCGGCAGCGTGCAGAGGTACGCCAGGTTCGCGAGGCAATACAGTGTGATCACGATGATGGTGCCGAAAGCCATCGAGAGCGCCACGTCGCGTTTCGGATTTTTCACTTCCGCCGCGGTGAAGCCGATATTGTTCCAGGCATCCGCGGAAAATAGCGAACCCACTTGCGCCACTCCGTACGCCACAAACAAGCCAAACGCGCCGCTTTCGGCCGTGATGGTCGGCACAAAGCTTTTCAGGAAACTCGCGCCCGGTTCGATGGGCTGCGCGTTCCGAATCGTCCAGAAGTGGCTGAAATTCTCGGCCATTGCTCCGGCATTTCTCCCCACAAAAATACCCAGGAAAATCAATCCCAGAAGCGATAGCGTCTTCGCGCTGGTGAAGACGTTTTGGATCAGCTTCCCGAGCCGCACGCCCAGCGTATTGATAAATGTAAGGAGCACAATCATCAGCACGCCGACCAACTGCTGAATCGAAAGGCTGATCGCGTACTTCGAGCCCAGTGCGATGGGATGGACGATCCATAGGTTCGGAGAAATCGATGGCAGCAAAACGCCAAGATACCTCGCGAATCCCACCGCCACCGCCGCGATCGTCCCCGTCTGAATCACCAGGAAAAGCGTCCAGCCGTAAAGAAATCCCCACAGCGGCGAATAAGCTTCTCGTAAATAAACGTATTGACCGCCCGCGTGCGGAAACAGAGCGGCCAGCTCTCCATAAGAAAGCGCGGCAGAGATCGTCAACAGTCCGGTGAGAATCCAGGTGAGAATTAGGCCACCGGCCGATCCCGTTTGCCGCGCAATATCCGCAGCCACGATAAAAATGCCCGATCCGATCATCGAGCCCACGACGATCATCGTGCCATCGAA
>WNFN01014252.1_pt1 | contig 10882 bp, 7 predicted proteins | sample 5400161 | NCBI WGS metagenome assembly WNFN01 (sample SAMN13153353, study PRJNA577476) | soil metagenome | isolation source: 80 cm saprolite on Douglas fir-dominated hillslope | place: USA:California | collected 2013-09-17
TCGATCAAACCTTGCAGCGAATACAAAAGGAAGCGGCGCGCTACGAAACGGCAGCGAAACATGAAGGATTTTTGCATCGAAGCTTCACAGCCGGGCTAGCAGTATTGGCCGTTGCTGCACCAGCGCTCGTGACTTATCAAACGCAACAGAAAGAGGCGAAATACTTTGCAGTAGTTGTAATACTGGTGACTGCGGTCGCAGGCGCGGGGACTGCTTTACAGGGAGTATTTCGATGGGGAGAGCGCTACAGGCGAACACGTCTGACCGCGTTAGAGCTACGTGAACTTGACTCGGCGACAGGTTTAGACCGTCAGGATATTGAGGACACGGAAGATCCTGTGAAAGTGTTTGCAAAAATCTCAGAACTGAACCAACGGGCAGCAACTCGTCTACAAGCGATTGTTCGGAACCACATTGAAGCCGAGGTGGCCTTAGTCGCCCTACCAACACGCGAGGATCCCCCTAAAGACACACAAAAGCCAATGTTGAGATAGACCCACTGGGCCCAAGCCAGCGGCTTTGATCTTAAAGTTCTCCACTGCCAAGGAATTGACAACCGAATCGCGTCCCTTATAGTGAAAGTGCGGTCGGGTAATACTGTCCACATGCCTTCACGGCGTCACAGAGCAAGCCCGACGAGCGTATTCCAAACCATCCCTCCACACAATGCACAGCGAACTGTACTGAAGAAGGATTTCGCGATAGCGGGAATCAAGGTGGACACCATGTTTGACAAACTTTCACAAGATCCAGGCTCAAAACCTCAGTTCTATTTGCTCTATCAAGAAGCCGAAGCCGACCAGTTTACCTTCAGTCTGCTGAAATCCATTGCATCGGCTGCCGATCGCGAGGGCGCACTTGTTCCACTTTCGACGATCATGCCGGAATGGAAAACCGAACCCAAAGTAAGCCCGGCGCTTAGAAGTCTTGCTGATAACCAGATCATTCAAATTGAGCATGCGCTCGATAGAGCCGGGAGTCGTTGCCGACCACCTTCCTGCCAACAATAGCGTAACGATGCAGGCAGACGGCAACTTTGTTATGTCTGACATTTTGAACAATACTCTTTGGTCAACCGGCACAGCTGGACTGGGCGGCAGTTCGATTGAGATTCAGGACGATGGCAACTTTGTTCTGTACTCGTTTCGGTGGCAAGCGGGCGTTTATGCCGCTCCATCTCCTGGGCCATTCATTCCTCAGAGTTGCACCATCGGTCATGCGCCGAATGCGCCGCAGACTCTTGCCTCGGGCCAATGCATTACCTCACCCGCAGGCCAGTACATGCTATACATGCACCCTGACGGCGACCTGGAGATCTACAATCTGGCCAACAATAACGTGGTGACGACCTGGAGCTCTGGAACCTTTGGCCATTCGGGGGCACATGCATCCATGCAAACGGATGGTAACTTTGTTGTCTATGACGTCACTGGAGTTGCACTTTGGTCGAGTGGCACCTACGGAACATTTTCCGAGCGGTTGGAGATGGAAAACGACGGGCGCATTCTGATCTTCAAATCGGTCTGGAACAGCGGGACCATGCAGGCTCCAAATGCGCAAACGCTCGCGCACCCAAGTTGCGATGTCGGCACCGGTACGGGCACGACAGGAGTCCTGAGTAATGGACAATGTTTTGTGTCATTCAACGGCCTCTATGAGGTTCTCTTGCAGAGTGATGGGAACCTTGTTCTCAACAATCTTTCTGTAACACCGGCACAGCTCCTTTGGAGTTCGAACACCGCCCTGACCCCTTTGTCGCAGATCGTGACGCTCAAGACGACTTACACTTACGATCCCATTAATAACCTCACCGGTATATCGCATGCATCGGTTGTCATCAACGGAGCACTCGCAGCCGGCCAGCCGCGCAACTATATCTATGATGGTCTGGGCCGAGTCACGAGCGCGACCACCCCCGAATCAGGCACCGTGACGAATTTTTACACGCCCCTGAGCGGATTTATCTGTGGCGCCGGTAATCTGTTGCTGTGCCGTACGCAAGATGCACGGGGTGTGGTAAAGAATTTCTCTTACGATGGCATCAACCGCATTATCGGCGTTCAATATTCAAACACCTCTGGTGGTGCCGATCCGGCGAATACTCCACCTTTGACTTACGCGTACGATACAGGTGGTTCAGGGGTTTTTGCCCTCGACCGCCTAACGAAAATCACTGAGGGTTCAAATTCCCACACATTTACGTACGACAATTTAGGTCGGATCAAATCTGACACTCAAATCATTGACGCACATACCTATTCGATTACATACGCTTACAACCTGACCGGTGAGATTACCTCTATCACTTACCCCTCAGGGCGCGTGGTCTTGCAAAACTATGACGCAATCGGGCGCGTATGCGCCATTGGTGCGTCTGGCAGCACCTGTACTGCGGGAACACGATACCTGAACAGCCCTATGTACAACGCAGCCGGCGAGACTTTGTCAGTGACTTTTGGCAATATCGTTCAGGGCGCGTTTACTTACAACGATCACCTTCAGCTTTCCACCCTGCGTTATTTCAAGGGCTCCACGGAAATCCTAAATCTTGGATATGACTACACCACTGGCGTGCCCGGCAATAACGGGCAAATTCAGAAGGTGCATTTTTATACGACACCGGGCGTGGAAGACCAAACCAAGTCCGAGAACTTCACCTATGACACTCTGGGCCGGTTAAGCGCAGCGCAGACCGGTGTGGTCAACTCCACTTCGGGCGCCAAGACCTGGAGCCTGCAATGGACGTATGACCGGCTGGGAAATCGCCTGACACAGAGCATGGTCGGAGGCGATCCCACCTTCTTAGTCAGCCACCCCAGTTTTGTTATCGACCCTGCTACCAACCGCATTGTTGGATACTGCTACGATCTAGCCGGGAATTTGCTCGATGACGCAAGCTGTCCTGCTGGTAGCCACAAATACAACTACGACGGCGCTAACCGGCTGATCAATATCAACCCCCCGGCCGCGGTCTACAGCTATTTCGGCTCCCAACGCATTAAAAAGGTACTCGGTTCAACCCACGACGCGGTATATTTACTCAGGCAGCAAACCGATCGCCGAATACACAGGCACCACCAGCCCCACGCTCAGCACGGAATATATTTACGCTGGTTCACAATTGCTTGTGACGATAGCCGGAAGCACAACCACGTACCATCATCCAGATCACCTCTCCAACCGGGCGGAGACCAACTCTTCTGGGACCCGGACACGAACGTACGGCCAACTTCCCTTTGGAGACATCTGGTACGAAACCGGTACGGCGGACAAATGGAAATTTGGAGGCTATGAGCGTGATTCCGGCACCGGCGAAACCGGGCTCGACTATGCCAATTTCCGGTACTATGCATCTGGGCAAGGCCGGTTCATGAGTGCGGACCTGCTTGCTGGACATCTTACCTCGCCTCAATCGTTGAACAGATATACCTTCACGAGAAACGATCCAGTTAATCTCGTGGATCCGTCAGGGCTCGACATACTCCAAGTGTGCGTGACTACCACCGTTAATTGGACTCAGTCTTTTGATGGCAGCGAGACTTCGGGTTCCAATGACTCGACAGTTTGTACAATTACTGATAACGGCGGCGGTGGAGGGGTGGGTGGCTCCGGTGGAGGTGATCCCGGCGGTGGCGGCGGGGACGGCGATAACCAAGCAAGCAAGCCGTCTATCTCCAGAAAGTTATACGAGGATTGCGCCAAAGACGCATTCGGGAAAACAAAAGGCACAATAAGTGGCACCGATAAGAGCATTCCGTCTTTTGACGCAGCTACAGCAACATTTGATGCGGCGACATTCGAAGGCGTTGATCCCGGTCTTGTTGGAGCCACAATGGCGCTGGAGTCGAATAGCCAACTGGACATGAGCACAAATCTCAACAGGAATGGAACACTGGATTATGGTCCAATGCNAGTGATTATGTAGGCAAATCCTTTCCGAACTCCCCCGGCGCCACTGGAAGCAATCTCGGACCGGGCGACGCTTTCAATGGGGATCCGGTTGCAAACATCGCAAGCGGAGCGTTTTATCTCAGAAAGCTGGGCCAACATCCTGAAAGATATGTAGGACGCAGAGGTGCTAGCGCGCGAAAGAAAGCGTTAAGCAAGCTGTTAGGGCCAATGGACAAATTTTATGACTGCATTCGAAAAGGTTTAGGATTATGAGAGCGGAGGAAAGAAATGAATGCCTCTTTTATTTGTTTCATATTTGCCAGCATGGCATTAGTCGGGATTGAAGGGCCTCTCGATACACACCAGTCGCTCGCTCCAGGCCCTTGCGAGCTCAAACCTGAGATCAACCCCAAGGCAACGGGAATAGTAACAGATGATGATGGCAGGATATGGATGATTGGATTCCGGGATGCCTCAAGGCCTACTGTTCGTCAGATTGGAATCGTACCCTTGCCGGCACCCTCGGCAGATGAAATGAAAACGATACCCAAGGATGAAATCATTACTGGAAGGCAGCAGTTTACGTGCAAAAAAATAGGTTGGCGAATAATGACGATATCAACTGTTCGCGGAATTCGAACTGATAATCGTCCCTCATACGAACATATCCTTAGGGTAATCCGGATTCACGGTTCGGAAGAAAAAACGATATTGAAAAAAATGTATTCCCGAATTAATAGGATGGCGCTCGACGACGTAAATGGCGACGGAATTCCAGAAGTTGCCATACAGTGGAGCGACGGGTCTCTGATGAGTCCGGGGAATATGGTGGATATATGGAAGATTGACGGAAACGGCCAACTCATGCCGATTGATTTGGGAAATGTATACAAGGAAATGGATGCACCCTTTGCTAGCCACGGCGACACGGTTGACTGGGGGTTACCGCAGGCGCAAAACTTCTCACTAGTATCGGAGCAAAGAATAGTCGAGGCGGAGCACCGCACTCAAAGTATCCGCAAATATTACAAATGGAATTCTACACTTGGCCGCTACGAGTTTAGTAGCAAGATAGTCGCTCAGGAACAAGTGGTTCAGAAATAACTGTAAAGGGATTTTCCGAGCGGAATCATGAACAGGGACCAGGGGAACCAGGTCATTTTGCCTTAATCGTGCGGTCCTGTGCAAAAACGCATCAGCACAATCGATGGTATTTATCAAATGACACTGGCATTGCAGAGATCCTCGGGCAGAACTGACGCTGGTATCAGAAGTGTTTCAGCATAAAATCGCCGCCATGAGTGCCCACGAGGCTGCCGACTTCCTGTTCCTTCTCTGGAGTAGGTCCTGGCACGATGCGACTTCACGCACGCAGCAATAACGCACCGGTCACATTTGCAAAATGTAGCTATTTCCAGCAACAGAAAACCCTAAATCCCAACGGCATCCGCGAGCCACGGCTTATGTTTTTCAACATCAAGCACATGCAAACCGTGGGTTTTCCGTAACTTCCATAAAACGCAAAAATGTGGCTCTTAATCAATAGACCTCCACAGATATCAACAGGTTTCAGTGGCATTCCGCTGGATTCAGCAAGGTTCTGCATCAAAGGCCTCAACCAGGCAGATCCGGTATTACCAGATCGTGTCCGGGGGGAAATCGGTTGACGCCCCGCACTGCACATCTCATCGGGTCAGCGTCATCTAGTATTGAGTCCAGTCATTGCAATTTGTTGACAACGCGGACGGAGTTATTGCTCGCTCGGCCTTAATCAGGCATTCCTTCCTCGCGAGGATACCTGCCTGATTGCCAAATCGGCAGGGCACCGAATTATATTTTTCTCCCTCGTATCGGAGCGCGACCATCGGATCGACGTGAGTGGCGCGGCGTGCGGGCAGGTAGCAGGCAAAGAAGGCCACGCCCGCCAGGAGCAGAGGCACGATCACAAAAGTAAGAGGGTCCGTCGCCTGTATGCCATACAGGAAGCTCGCCATCAAGTGAGTCAATCCCAACGCCGCTAAAATGCCGATACCTATTCCCATTCCGGCAAGCTTGGCGCCTTGGGCAATAATCATTCCAAAAACAGTCTTGCGCTGCGCACCCAGCGCCATGCGGACCCCAATCTCCCGCGTTCGCAGCATCACGGAATAGGAAATGACGCCATACATTCCAACACAGGCCAGCAATAAAGCCAGGGCAGCGAAGGAAGCGAGCAAGAGCATGGAAAAACGTGGCTGGGCCATTGAATCAGCCCGCAGAACAGCCAGGGTTGAAGGTTCCGTCATCGGCAAATCTGGATCAAGGGAGTGAATTGCCTGACGCACTCCTCCCATGACCGCTTTGGGGTCCGTCTTGGTGCGGAGCACTACCGACATCATCAATATTGAAGGATAGGGCTTCTGCGTGTAAGGAACATACATCTCCGGGCCTGGTTCTTCGCGGAGTGAAAGGTGTTTGATGTCCGCCACTATTGCAACAATATTCATCAGCGGGAAGGCCGGGCTTCCCAGGCCCACTTGCTTTCCGATAGGGTCCTGGCCTGGCCAGAACTTCTTCGCCATGGCGCTGTTGATAATCACAACTGGCATTGAAGCGACGGTGTCGCTTTCAAGAAATTCGCGGCCCTTCAGAACAGGTGTTCCAGCGGCGCCAAAATAACCAGGTGAAACAACGTTGTAATTCGAAGCCGGACGGTCTTGCCGTGAGGCAGATGGCCGGCCGGGAACTCGAATGATGCTTCCCTCGGTTGCGCCGTTCAATGGAAGTGTCCTGACGAGTCCTACCTGTTCTACTCCAGGCTGGGGGGGCAAAACCTGAAGCACCTTCTGATAGAGCGCCACGATGTGATCGAGATCAGAATATTTCGAAGCCGGAAGAGATAGCAGCATCGACGCTGAGGAGGTGTAAAAAAGTCCGTGACAACAAGCCGGCAGCAATGGCCAGGACCAAAGCAAGCGCTACCTCGAAAACCATCAGCGCATTGCGCGCACGGGAACCGGTTGCACTCCCTCCCGATCTCTGTCCTCCTTCTTTGAGCCAGTCGGCAATGCTGTTGCGGCCCATGCGGAGGGCCGGAGCCAGGCCGAACAGAATTCCGCTGATAAGTGTAACGCCAAGGACAAATGCAAGGACGCGGAAGTCGAGGCCCACTTCCTGAAGGCGGGGAATGTTGGACGGGCCGAATATCTTCAGAAAATAAATGCCTATATAGGCGATCAGGGCGCCGAGAAGCCCTGCCACCAGAGCCAGCAACACGCTTTCAGTAAAGAGCTGGCGGACGAGACGGGAAGGCCCTGCGCCGATTGCGGCACGCAACGTGAACTCAGGCCGGCGCTCAATGGAACGCGCAAGGAACAAGCTTGCCACGTTGGAACCTGCAATCAACAAAACTGCGATCACCGCGCCGAGCATGAGTACCAATGGCTTACGAGTATCCCCGGCCACCTGCTGAACTAGAGGAGTCACCCGGGATTTGAACCATCCCTTGGAGCCCATCACGCCATCCATACGCGTTGCCAGCACGTTCATTTCTTCCTGCAGCTGAGACATGGTTATACCGGATTTCACACGGCCAATTACCGCCAGTTCGTCCGGCGCATTCTCCGGGACAGAGGAAGGAAGAACAAGTGGGACCCAGAGTTCTGCTCTTCTTGGGAAATCGAAGCTGGCTGGCATCTCTTCACCGTGCGGAAATTCGAAGCTGGCTGGCATCACGCCCACCACGGTGTAGATGCTGCCATTCAAGGTCAGAGGGCGGCCCAAAACGTCAGGGCTGCCGCCAAAGCGCTCTTGCCAAAGCCGGTAGCCTAGTATTACTTCGTGTTCGTGGCCGGGAATGTCATTTTCAGTAGTAAAGGAGCGCCCGAGCGCAGGTTCAGCACCCAAAGCCGAAAAGAATCCTGAGGTGGCGAGGATACCCTGGAGAATGGCAGGGTCACCGGAACCGGTGAGATTGAAGGAGTCACTCTTGAACGCGCCCAGGTACTCCAAGGTCTTGGAGTCCCGCGCCATGAGACGAAAACTCGGTATACCCCACGGAATCTCGTTGTATCCGAGATTGAGTCCTGGAGGTGCCTGACGCCAGGGAATGACGATTTTTCCTGAATCGGAGTAGGGCAGCGGCTTCAGCAGAACAGCATTGACGACGACAAAAACGGCGCTACTGGCGCCGATGCCAAGCGCCAGGGTCAAAACCGCAATGGTCGTAAACCCGATCCTTTTCGAATGTATTCTTGCAGCGTACTTCAAGTCCAGCAACAGTGTGCCCATCCTGGCCCCCCATGGCAAGTTGCAGATGAACGCCATACTGCAATCTTTACTGCTTCGTTTCCATTATCATACTTGCCGTGCAACCATGCATGTCACCCACTCACTCTCCAAGCTGAATCAGGGGCGCAACTTCTGGAGCAAGGTGCCCAATTTCTGCGGCGCAATCCAGCTCTCATCGAAAGCAAGAAGCATGGTTCGAGAAAAGTTTAATAGCCAGCCACCTGCTGTTCCACTTTTTGCGGCTGGAGCTTCTGTATCCGGGATTCAATGGCCGCCTTGTCTTCCGCTGATGCCGCGAAATTCAGGGCCGTCTCCAAATCGCGGATTGCGTAGGCGTGCCGGTTGAGATCAATCAACACGGTTGCACGGTTCTCATACAGGTCGCTTACGTTTGGCTTCAACTCAATAGCGGCGTTGAAGTCGGCCAATGATAAATGAAGGTTCCCGGCTTCATAATGCATCACTCCGCGGCTGGCCAGCGCCTCCCAAAGCGTGGCATCGAGGGCCAGTGCTGCGGTATAGTCCGCGATGGCTGCTTCCGTCTGCGCCAGCCCTTCATGCGCCTTGGCGCGTCCCAACAACGCCAACATGTGATTGGGCTCAATGTCGAGCGCCAGCGAATAAGCTTCAAGGGCTTTTGCCAGTTCTTCCATACGACGGTAACACTGTCCGAGATTGGTGAACACCTCAAAATACGGCGGGCTCAGTTCTACAGCTTTGAGATAGTCCGCCTGGGCTTCTTCCAGCCGCCCTAGTTGAAGAAAAATGCTTCCTCGCTCGTTGTAATATTCGGAATAATTCGGATCCATGGCAATGGCTGCCGTATAGTGCTTAAGCGCCTCATCGTGGTCCCCAATGGCGAGATACACTTGGCCGATGTTATAAACCAGAACCGAGCGGTGAAGGCGGTGCTTGTCCGCGGCCAAATGAGTGGTGAGCCGCTCAAGTCCGCTGACACAAAGCTGGATTGCGTCCTGATGGCGTCCCTGAAAGTTGCGGACCATGGCAAGACCGTTGCGGTTGAAGACAGAATGGAAGTGGAAGTCGTCTTCCGGCATTTTGGCTTCTTCCAGAGCCGCGAGCCCGCGCTCCAGATATTCTTCGCCCTTGGCCAGATCGCGCGGCTTTTGATACCGCGCATACAACATGGCAAGCATATAGAAAAGATATCCGCACATCGCCGGTCTTTTTTCGGCCAGCTTCATGGCGGGGCCCTCCGCCAGTTTCATAGTGGCGGGCACATCCTGCAGGCCGATGTATGCGTTGAGCATCTTAACCATGATCGTCCAGCGGAGATAGTCGTTGTCCGCCGCGAACTGGTCGGTCAGATACAGGAGGCCGTCCGCATAGCGGAGTGCGTCGGCGTAAACACCTAAAGTGTTATAGAGCTCAAGTCCAAACGCTTTGTACTGCATCATCTTTTCCAAACGTCCGGCTTGCCGGGACAGCCTGATGAGCTCAGACAAATTCGCTTGCACCTCAATGCGGTCATCTCCAATCCGATCTTCAAGCTGTCGAAGCATTTCAGCAGCAGTGCCGGCAGCAAGCGCAGGCTCCGGCCGAGCCGGCAAGTCCAGTGTGGTCAGCTCTGCTTCTGTCCCGCTTGCACCGAAAAGTTGGCACACCTCTTTACCCTTGCCTGGCTCCGTACTTACGATCAGGCTTAGGTGCAGCTTGCGCCCTCTGCGGCGCGACAACTCCCTGAAAAATCGCTTGCACATTTCGCCGGCATCGTCATAACTATCGCAGACGATGACCCACTGAGTATCCGCGCAATCCTTGCTCTTCCAGCTATCCAGCAATTCAATCAAGCCGTGAACGGTCCGAAAAGCGCGGTCAGCCGGATAACTGCGCACTCTTTCTTCGGGAGAGGCTTGATCTGTGAGCGTGGGATTGTCTATGGTCAGTGAGTGGCGCAGCCGCGGCACGGCGTAAACCAATTCAAGCGAATGGTGATCGACCAGCTCAGGCCGCTGCGACTGGATTTCCGAAAATATGGCAGAAAACAGACCGTTCACCCCTGCCCATGGGCCGCCCGCATCAAAGCTGCAGGAAAGGTTGAAGGTCCGCGCTCCAGACTGGGCCGCTTCGTGCAAACGTTCTTCCAGCCAGGCTTGTCTAGGAGCGCCGGCAGGGGCTTCCACCACCAGCACCTGCGGCAATAAAGCGGAGCTTCTGGATACCAGCGAACTGAGAGTAGTTGTCATTTCATGTCCTTTCACGGCGCACCAAGCCGTTAACCCACAGCATGAATCCCATAATTACGGGCACGAGGAAAGCAGCGGATAGCACGACGCAATCAACAAAGTTATAAGGATTGGCGGAGTATCCCGCCCTGAACACACCATTCAGGCTGCGTATATAGCTTATGGCGACCGGAACGGTGATGGCGAAGAGCACCACAAAGGCCATGATTCGGCCACCAAGCCAAAGCACGGAATATAGGCGAATCACGCGCCGTTCAGGAGCCGGAATGGCCGACTGGTCAACCTGTCGGAGGGAGGGGACCGCCCGCCTTGCCATGTTGCGGACAAAGTCTTCCGTATCTTTCAGCAGGTTCTTGCAGTTCAACAGGCTCACTATCACGAAGTAGAAATCTGTACGGACGAACAGAAAGAACTGCCATAAGATGCGCAACCAATAAGACAACACCAGTGCCCGCAGCATGCGTACGGCAAACACTGGGAGCGTCAACCATTTCTGCCCGAGTGCAAATAGCACC
>WNFN01210873.1_pt1 | contig 10881 bp, 8 predicted proteins | sample 5400161 | NCBI WGS metagenome assembly WNFN01 (sample SAMN13153353, study PRJNA577476) | soil metagenome | isolation source: 80 cm saprolite on Douglas fir-dominated hillslope | place: USA:California | collected 2013-09-17
GACCCAGATGGTCTTCAAGGGGATGCCGACCGAGAGCGCCGCCTGGTGGTCGTCGGCGACGGCGCGCAGCGCGCGGCCGATTGCGGTCTTCTGGAAGAACAAGGCCAGCGCCGCGACCATCGTGCCGCACACCAGCGCGGCGATGAGGTCGAACTCATTGATCAGCACGCCGCCGATGATGATGGGCTCCTTGGGGATGCCGATGTCGAGCGGATGCACGTCGCCGCCCCAGACGAGCTGGCCGAAGCCGTCGAGGAAGAAGGTCAGGCCGATGGTCGCCATGAACAGGATGATCTGCTCCTGGTTGACCAGCGGCCGCAGCACCACGCGCTCGATGGCGAAGGCGAGCGCGATCATCACCAGCGCCGCGAGGATGAACGACGCCCAGACGGGAATGCCGCGCTCGATCAGCCCGACGAAGGTCAGCGCGGCGAAGAGCACCATGGTGCCCTGCGCGAAATTGAACACGCCCGACGCCTTGTAGATCAGCACGAAGCCCAGCGCCACCAGCGAATACATGACGCCGGTCAAGAGCCCGCCGATCACCACCTCGAGCAGGAACCCCGGATTGTCCCACATGCTGGCGACGGGCGCGACGAAGATTGCGGTGAGGAAGTCCATCATAAGCCCCTCTCCAGCCCCTCTCCCCTTGCGGGAGAGGGAGGGACCCATCGCGCAGCGATGGGAGGGTGAGGGGGCAGGAGCAGCGGCACGTTACCCCTCACCCGGCCGCTGTTGCGCAGCGGCCGCCCCACAACCCGTTCGATCGCGCTGCGATCGAACCCTCTCGGGGCCGACCGCAAAGCGGTTGGCCGGGTTGTGCCCGCAAGGGGAGAGGGGCTCCTACGCGCGGCCGCGACAGTGGCATCACCCCTCATGCGGCACTCCCAGATAGGCGTCGATGACGTCGCGGTCCGTGCGCACGACTTCGGGCGGGCCGTCGGCGATCTTGCGGCCGTAATCGAGCACCACGACGCGGTCGCTGATGTCCATCACCACGCCCATGTCGTGCTCGGCTGGCCCACGGGGATCTTGCGGATCGCCTGGATCTCCAGGAAATCGATGATGCGCTCGGCGAAGGCGCGGTGCGCGAGCTCTTCTTTCAGCGCCGGGCCCCAATGCAGCGCCTGCCACAGGAAATTTCTGTTCATGCGCAGCAGCCGCCCGGTCATGATGTTGTCGAGCGTGGTCATGCCGCGGAACAACGCCACGTTCTGGAAGGTGCGGGCGATGCCCTGCGCGGCCGCTTGGTGCGGGCGCATGCGCCGGCGCGTCGCGCCCTTCCAGGTGATGGTGCCCTCTTGCGGGTGATAGAAGCCGTTAATGACGTTGAGCATCGAGGTCTTGCCGGCGCCGTTGGGGCCGATGATGGCGAGGATCTCGTGGGCGCGGATCTCGAGGCTGATGTCGGCGAGCGCCTTGACGCCGCCGAAGCTGAGGCTGATGTGCTGGGCCTTGAGGATCGGCTGGCCGATCCGCTTCATGCGGCGGGCTGGGCGGCGGGGGCCGGGGCGGGCATGGGTTTGGCGTCGCGGATCTTGAGCTCGGCCTTGAGGCGGCCGGTGCGGCCGTCCTCGAAGGTCACCTCGCTGTCGATCTGCGCGCTCATGGCGCCGGAATAGAGCGCGTCGACGAGGGGCGCGAAGCGCTCGGCGATGAAGCTGCGGCGCACTTTCCTCGTGCGCGTCAGCTCGCCGTCATCGGCGTCGAGCTCCTTGTGCAATATCAGGAAGCGGCGGATCTGCGAGCCGGCGAGGTGCGGCTCCGATGCCAGGTCGCGATTCACCTGGTCGACGCAGTCCGCCACCAAATCATAGACCGGCTCGAGCCCGGCCAATTCCTGATAGCTGCCATAGGTGATGCCGGCGCGCTCGGCCCAGCTGCGCACGGCGTCGGCGTCGACATTGATCAAGGCCGCGGCGAAGGCGCGCTCCGCCCCGAACGCCACCGCCTCCTTGATCCAGGGAAAGAATTTCAGCTTGTTCTCGATGAATTTCGGCGCGAACAGCGTGCCATCCTTGAGCTTTCCCACGTCCTTGGCGCGGTCGACGATGCGCAGATGCCCGTCCGCGCCCAAGAACCCGGCATCCCCCGAATGCACCCAGCCGTCCGGGCGCTTGGTCGCCGCGGTCGCCGCCAAATTCTTGTAATAGCCGGCAAACACGCCGGGGCTTCGGTACAGCACCTCGCCGTTCTCGGCGATCTTGATCTCGACGCCCGGCACCGGCGTGCCGACCGCATCCGGCTTCACCGCGCCGTCCGGCTGGATGCACAGGAAGACCGAACATTCGGTCATGCCGTAGAGCTGCTTTATGTTGACGCCGAGCGAGCGGTAGAAGGTGAAGATGTCCGGTCCGATCGCCTCGCCCGCGGTGTAGGCGAGGCGGATGCGGCTCATGCCCAGCGCGTTGCGCAGCGGCCCGTAGACCAGCACGTCACCGATGGCGTAGAGCAGCCGGTCCTTCAGCGGCACCGTCTCCTTGCCGAGGATGCGGCTCCCCGCGCGCCGCGCCACGCCGAGGAAATAGCGGAAGAGCTCGCGCTTCAGCCACGCAGCGTCCTCCATGCGGATCATCACCTGCGTCAGGATGTTCTCCCAGATCCGCGGCGGCGCAAAGAAATAGGTGGGCCCGAGCTCCTTCAGATCGATCATCACCGTGGCGCCCGATTCCGGGCAGCTCACGCAGAACCCGGCGCAGTAGGACTGCGCGAAGGAGAACACGTGGTCGCCGACCCAGGCCATCGGCAGATAGGCGAGTACCTCGTCATCCTCGCGCAAGCCTTCGCTGGCGATGGCGCTTCTCGCCATGATGATGACGTTGTCGAAGGTGAGCATCACCCCCTTGGGTTGGCCGGTGGTGCCGGAAGTGTAGACCATGATGGCGAGATCGGCGCCCTTGCCCTTGGCGATCTCGCCGGCGAGGAAGTCCGGGTTCGCCGCAGCGAAACGGCGTCCTCGCTCCTGCACCGCATCGAAGGCGTGCAGGAAAGGATAAGCGTAGTGGCGCATGCCGCGCGGGTCGTCGTAGACGATCGCCTCGAGCAGCGGCAGGCGCTCGCGAATGCTCAGCAGCTTGTCGACCTGCTCCTGATCCTCGGCGAGGATGAAGCGCACCTCGGCATGCGCGAGCACGAACTCCATCTCGGCGGCGACGGAATCCTGATAGACCGGCACCGGCACGCCGCCCAGGCACTGCGCCGCCGTCATCGCCCAGTAGAGCCGCGGGCGGTTGTCGCCGGCGATGCCAAGCTTGTCGCCGCGGCGGAAGCCGAGCCCCGCCAGCCCGGTCGCGAAATCCTCGACCTCGCGCGCCGCCGCGGCCCAGCTCCAGCTCTGCCAGATGCCGAGCTCTTTCTCGCGCATAGCCGGGCGATCGCCGTGGCGCCGGGCGCGGTCGAGCAGCAGCTTGGGGAATGTGTCGAGCGCGGGGCCGGGCTGCAGCGCCGCCGGACTTGCGCCTTCGGTCTGCGCAACCGCCATCCCTCGGACCTCCCAGACCCGGACCGCGCCGTGTGGCCGGCCCGGAACCGTCGTGCAGCGCGGTGTTTTTTGCGCACCAACCCTGCGCCGCCGCATGCCTAGCTAGGACATCTGCGCGTCACCGGTCAAGCGCTGAGGTTGTTCTGCACCGACTGTTGAACGCGCGGCGACGTGGCTGCGCCTGTCGAGACGTCATGCGTAGGCGATTCTGCCGACGGATGGATCTTCGCATCGCCGCCGCAATCCTCGGCAGCCCGCGAAATCCGCGTGCATCCGGGTCGCCGTAACGGCTAGGCAGTCACTCAAGGAGCGAGGTCGACGAAGCTCCGGCGGTGGTTAGATCACGGATGTGTCGGCAGCAAAAGCGGGGTCAAATTAGGCGAGCATACCCGGCTCATCGCGGGGGCTCTCTTGATCTCCGCGCCGATTAGCGGTAGCAGCACCTATATACATGCCAGCCCGCTCATCCCAGGAGATACCCCGTGTCCGTCACCGGCCATGATCAGCTGAAAGCCCGCCGCACGCTCAAGGTCGACGGCAAGGATTACGACTATTTCAGCCTCGATGCGGCGGCCAAGGCGGCAGGGCTCGGCGACATCGCGCGGCTGCCCTTCTCGATGAAGGTGCTGCTGGAGAACCTGGTTCGGCTCGAGAACGGCCGCACCGTCACGCTCGACGACATCAAGGGCGTGGCGGAATGGCTGAAGACGCGCCGCTCGGAGCGCGAGATCGCCTTCCGCCCCGCGCGCGTGCTGATGCAGGATTTCACCGGGGTGCCGGCGGTGGTCGATCTCGCGGCGATGCGCCAGGCGATGGCAAAGCTTGGCGGCGATCCGCAGCGCATCAACCCGCTCTCGCCGGTCGACCTCGTCATCGACCACTCCGTCATGGTCGACGCCTTCGCCTCGCCCAAGGCCTTCACCGAGAACGTGAAGCTCGAATTCGAGCGCAACGGCGAGCGTTACGCCTTCCTCAAATGGGGGCAGGACGCCTTCGACAATTTCCGCGTCGTGCCGCCGGGCACCGGCATCTGCCACCAAGTCAATCTCGAATACCTGGCCCAGGTGGTATGGACCACGGAGGAGGGCGGCAAGACCGTGGCCTATCCCGACACGCTCGTCGGCACCGACAGCCACACCACCATGGTCAACGGTCTTGCCGTGCTCGGCTGGGGCGTCGGCGGCATCGAGGCGGAGGCGGCGATGCTGGGACAGCCGATCTCCATGGTGCTGCCGGAGGTTATGGGGTTCAAGCTCTCCGGCAAGCTCAAGGAAGGTGCGACAGCGACCGATCTCGTGCTCACGGTGACGCAGATGCTGCGCAAGAAGGGCGTGGTCGGCCGCTTCGTCGAATTCTTCGGGTCGGGCGTGGCGAGCCTCGCGCTCGCCGACCGCGCCACCATCGGCAACATGGCGCCCGAATATGGCGCCACCTGCGGCTTCTTCCCGATCGATCGGATGACGATCAACTATCTCACCTTCACCGGCCGCGACCCGCAGCGGGCGAAGCTGGTCGAGGCCTATGCCAAGGCGCAGGGCTTGTGGCACGACGAAAAGGTGCCGGATCCCGTTTTCACCGACACGCTCGAACTCGATCTCGCCAGCGTCGAGCCGTCGCTCGCCGGGCCACGCCGACCGCAGGACCGCGTGGCGCTGTCGGGGGTCGCCAAATCCTTCGCCGCGGAGCTGCCCAAGCTCGCGGGCACGACGGATCCATCGAAGCTCAATCGCGCCGTGCCTGTCACCGGCACGAATTACGACGTCAAGGACGGCGCCGTCGTCATCGCCGCCATCACCAGCTGCACCAACACCTCGAAACTACGCTGCGGCCGACCTGCAGAAGGATCTCGATGCCCTGGGATTCAGTCTAGTGGGCTATGGCTGCACCACCTGCATCGGCAATTCGGGGCCGCTGCCCGAGGCCATCGGCGAGGCGGTCGAGGCCGGCGATCTCGTGGTCGCCGCCGTGCTCTCCGGCAACCGCAATTTCGAGGGCCGCATCAGCCCGCAGGTGCGCGCGAATTACCTCGCCTCGCCGCCGCTCGTCGTCGCCTACGCCATCGCCGGCAACATGAATGTCGATCTGGTGAAGGAGCCGTTGGGCGAGGGTGCGGACGGAAAGGCCGTCTATCTGCGCGACATCTGGCCGTCGAGCCAGGAGGTCCAGGACACCATCCGCAAGGCGTTGACGCCGGACATGTTCAGGAAGCGCTACGGCAACGTCTTCGAAGGTCCGCCGGAATGGCGCAAGGTGAAGGTCGCGACCGGCACCACTTTCTCCTGGGACATGGGCTCAACCTACATCGCCCATCCGCCTTATTTCGACAACATGCCCAAGGACCCGGCGCCGCTCAAGGACGTGCATCTGGCGCGGCCCTTGGCCGTTCTCGGCGACAGCATCACCACCGACCACATCTCGCCGGCGGGCTCGATCAAGAAGGACAGCCCGGCGGGCCAATATCTCATGGGCTTTCAGGTGCGCCCGGCGGATTTCAACTCCTACGGCGCCCGCCGCGGCAATCACGAAGTCATGATGCGCGGCACCTTCGCCAACATTCGCATCCGCAATGAGATGGTGCCGGGGGTCGAGGGCGGTATGACCAAGCACCTGCCTGATGGGCAGGTGATGCCGATCTATGATGCGGCGATGCTCTATCAGAAGGAAGGCGTGCCGCTGGTGATCGTCGCCGGCAAGGAATACGGCACCGGCTCATCGCGCGACTGGGCGGCGAAAGGAACGCTGCTCCTGGGCGTGCGCGCTGTCATCGTCGAAAGCTTCGAGCGCATCCACCGCTCCAATCTCGTCGGCATGGGCGTGCTGCCGCTGCAGTTCAAGGACGGCATCGATCGCAAAAGCCTCAAGCTCGACGGCAGCGAGCGGTTCGACATTCTCGGCATCGCCGCGGGATTGAAGCCGCGCATCGAGCTGCCCTGCCGCATCCACCGCGCCGACGGCTCGGTCGAGACCGTGCCGCTGCTCTGCCGCATCGACACGCTCGACGAGCTCGAATATTTCCGCCACGGCGGCATTCTGCAATATGTGCTGCGCAGCATGATGAAGGCGGCCTAGCCGGTGCGCGCTCGTCGGTGAGCGCGCGGCAGCTCTGCGTTTCGCGCAAGGCATTCCGCCCCTTATGCGCTGCCGGGCCCCGCCCGGCGTGTTGTGCCCGCCGAGCCTCTCACTCTATCGTGAAGGCGATTTACTGGCGCCGAGGTTGACGGCAGCGCATGATGGCCGCATGCATAACGACCGCATGCCGATGACGCGAGTTTTCCTTTTGGCCTCGCTTCTTACGGGAGTCGCTTCAAGCGCGGCAATGGCCCGAGGCGCTGAGGCATCGCCTGTGGTCGTCGAGCTCTTCACGTCGCAGGGCTGCAGCTCCTGCCCGCCTGCGGACAGTTTCCTCGGCGAGCTGGCGCAGCGCGCGGACGTGCTGGCGCTCGCTTTCCACGTCGATTACTGGAATTATATCGGCTGGACCGATCCCTTCGCCTCAAAGCTGGCGACGCAGCGCCAGCGCGACTATTCACAGCGGCTTGCGCTCCGCTACGTGTACACCCCGCAGATGGTCGTCAACGGTGTTGCCGAGGGGGTTGGCGCTGAGCCGGAAACCATCGACCCGCTGATCAAGGCCGCGGCCGCCGACGATGCGCCACGTGCGATCACGATGCTGGGCCGCGCCGTCAATGGGCACCTCACCGTGCATATCGAGGCCGGGACGCCGCCCGAGCCGGCCTCGATATGGCTCGTCGGCTTCGACCGCGAACATACGACGCGCGTACTGCATGGCGAGAATCAGGGCCGCACCTTGAAGGACTATCAGGTCGTCCGCAGCTTCCGGGAGATCGGGACCTGGAACGGTGCCGCGCTCGATCTCGACGTTGCCGGTGATGTCGTGTCGGGCGATGGCAGCGTCGCCGTCCTGGTGCAGCTGCGCGGCACCGGCCGCATCATCGGCGCCGCCACCCTCAAGCCGCCCACCAGTTAGCCCGCGGCTGTCAGCCCGCGTTCGAGCAGCGTCGACAGCCGCCGGGCGAACGCGTTGGGATCGGGCAGCTGCTCGCCCTCGAGGATGCGGGCCTGATCGAGCAGCAGCCAAGCAAAATCGCCGAGCGCGCCGGCGGCGCCGTCCTTGCCAACCATGGCCGCGAGCCGCGCGACCAGCGGATGCCGCGGATTGAGCTCGAGAATACGCTTCGCCGTCTCATTGATCTCGCGGTGCCGCTTCAGCAAGCGCTCGAGGTGCATGTCGAGGTCGCCCTCGTCGGCGACCAGGCACACCGCGCTGTCGGTCAGCCGGTCGGAGACGCGCACATCCTTCACCGCATCGCCGAGCGACAGCTTGAACAGCGCGATCAGGCTGGCAACCGCGCCGTCCTGCGGCGCTCCCGCCGGCGTGTCCTTCTTGTCCTCGACCGGCGTGATCTTGCCGAGATCGGCGGCGCCGCGCGTGGTCGATTTGAGAGGATGCTGCTGGTAGACCCCGAGCGCGGGCATCCAGAACTCGTCGATCGGATCGGTGAGCAGCAGCACCTCGACACCTCGCGCGCGGAAGCCCTCGAGCTGCGGGCTCTTGCGCAGGAGCTCGAGATTGTCGCCGGTGATGGTGTAGATCGCCTCCTGGCCCGGCCTCATGCGCGCGACGTAATCGTCGAGCGAGACCAGCCCGTCGCCGGCGGTCGAGCGGAAGCGCAGCAGCGGCAGGAGCTGTTCGCGGTGCTCGGGATCCTCGTAGAGCCCTTCCTTGAGCACGGCGCCGAAATTGTCCCAGAATTTCGCGTACTCCTCGCCCGCCTCCTTCGCCTTCTTGCCGAGCTCGGAAAGCACACGCTTGGTGATCTGGCCGCGCATCTTCGCCAGCATGGGATTGTTCTGCAGCATCTCGCGGCTGACGTTGAGCGGCAGATCCTCGCTGTCGACGATGCCGCGCAGGAAGCGCAGGTAAGGCGGCAGCAGTTCGGCGCAGTCGTCGGTGATGAAGATGCGGCGGACATAGAGCTTGACGCGCGCCTTGCGCTGCGGGTCGAACAGGTCGAAAGGCTTACTCCCGGGCACGAAGAGGAGGGTCGTGTACTCGAACGTCCCCTCCGCCTTGTTGTGCAGCGTGAGCCACGGCTCGTCGAAGCTGTGCGCGGCGTGGTGGTAGAACTCGCGATACTGCTCGGGCGTGATCTCCGCCTTGGGCCGGGTCCACAGCGCCGCCGCCGTGTTGAGGGTCTCCTCCTTGCCGTCGGCCTGGAGCACGATCGGCAGCGCCACGTGGTCGGAATAGGTCGTGACGATCCGGCGCAGGCGCTGCGGCTCGGTGTATTCGGCCTCATCCTTGAGCAGGTGCAGCACGATGGTGGTGCCGCGCCCTTCCTTGTCGGCCGGCTCGACCGTGAATTCGCCCTTGCCGTCGGACACCCAGCGCCAGGCCTGCGGTTCGCCGGCCTTGCGCGACACGACCGCGACCTTGCCGGCAACCATGAAGGCGGAATAGAAGCCGACGCCGAACTGGCCGATCAGCGTCATGTCCTTGCGCTGGTCGCCTGAGAGCTGCTGCATGAAGGCGGCGGTGCCGGAGCGCGCGATCGTGCCGAGGTTCTCGACCAGCTCGTCATGGTTCATGCCGATGCCGTTGTCGGCCACGGTGAGCGTCATCGCCGCCTTGTCGGGCGTCAGCACGACGCGGAAATCGGGATCCTCGGCGATGAGCTTGGGTTCGCTGATCGCCAGGTAGCGCAGCCGGTCGCAGGCATCCGACGCGTTCGAGATCAGCTCGCGCAGGAAGATCTGCTTCTCGCTGTAGAGGGAGTGGGCGACGATGTCGAGGAGGCGGCTGACTTCCGCCTGAAAGCTTCTTTTTTCTTGCGACATGGCTCTGCCGTGGAGGGTGTCGGGCTGGCGCAGATATGTGCAAACCCGCCGCGGCGTGCAAGGGGCGCCGAGGCGGCGCGGCATCAGCTTCCGCGCGGCGGCGCGCGGACGTGCTATACCGGGCGTCATCGTCAGGGGAGGAAGGGACGGCCGCCGATGAGTTATGTGCGCAAGGTCCTGCTGCCGGGGGAGCAGGTCATTTACGAGACCGGGCTGCATTGGCTGGTCTATGGCCGGGCGATCGTCCTGTTCTGCGTCGCGGTCGCGCTGTCGCTCGGCGCGCAGTATGTGCCGCCCGACACCAAGAACGTGGTTCTCGGGGTGGGCGGGGTGGCTCTCGTCCTGGCGGTGCTCGCCGCCGCCATGGCCGCTATCCGCCGCGTCAGCACCGAGCTCGCCGTCACCGACCAGCGCGTGATCTTCAAGCGCGGCGTCTTCGCCCGCCACACCATCGAGATGAACCGCTCGAAGGTGGAGAGCGTCGATGTCGACCAGAGCGTCCTCGGCCGCATTCTCGGCTACGGCACGCTGATGGTGCGCGGCACCGGCGGCTCGCTCGAGCCGATGGAGGCGATCAGCGACCCGCTCACCTTCCGCACCCACATCACCGCCGAGCCGATCCGGCGCACTGGCCAGCCGGATTAGCGCGGGCGGTGCCCGCTCGGCGGCTTCAGGAAGTAGAGGATAGGCACCGCGAGATAAAAGGCGAAGGACCACAACGGTTCCCACAGTGCCGTTACGGCGCCGGCGACATTGAGCAGCGGGCCGAGGGCGCTGCGGCGGAGCGCGCGCCGCTTCTCCGCCGTTGTCATGTCGGTCAGCTCCGGGCGTCCGCCCGCATAGGCGCGCATGGCCAGGAAGGCGAGGCCGGCGCCGCTCATCACGGTTCCGAACGCCACCGCTGGCGTGTGCAGCGCCGGATAGGCGCCGAACATCCAAGTGGGAATCGGGATGAATACCACGAACAGCAGCAGCAGGTTGTTGAGCCATAGCAGCGCCCAATCCGCCTGGCGCACGCTGTGCCAGAACTGGTGGTGCGACACCCAGAAGATGGCAATGATGAAGAAGCTGACGACGCAGCTCATCAATACCGGCAGCTCCTCGAGCAAAGCCCGCATCAGCGCCGCGTCGCTTATCGGCGCCGTGAGGCTCGGCACCTTGATCTCCAGCACCAGCAGCGTGATGACGATGGCGAAGACGCCGTCGCTGAACGCCTCGATGCGGCTCTTGGGCATGTTCCGCTTCCCCTCGGGCCGCGCAGCCTAACCCGTGGCCTTGCGCGACGCCAACCCGGCCGGACGGCTAGCGCAGGTTGAGCGTCATGCCGATGCCGACCAGCAGCAACGCGATGCCGATGAGCTCGGTGAGGCGGGGCCGCTCCTTGAACCAGAACCAGGCGAAGGCGAAGGTGAAGACGAGCTCGATGAGGCCGAGTGTGCGCACATAGGCGACGAGCTGGATGGTCATGGCCATGAACCAGAGGGCCGAGGCGACGACGCCGATGATGCCGGTGAGCGCCGACACGCGCCAGGCGGCCAGGA
>WNFN01169668.1_pt1 | contig 10876 bp, 12 predicted proteins | sample 5400161 | NCBI WGS metagenome assembly WNFN01 (sample SAMN13153353, study PRJNA577476) | soil metagenome | isolation source: 80 cm saprolite on Douglas fir-dominated hillslope | place: USA:California | collected 2013-09-17
CGTGAAGACCGCGCTCCCAGCGAGCGCGAAATCGCCGCTGCTCCAGCCGAAGCGTTCCACGGTCACCTTGTGCGGATCGATGCGCAGCACGTTGAAGGAATTGGCCTCGCCGCGGCCGCGCACCGAGGTAGCGGTGCCGGCCTGCACTACGAGCGCGGCGTAATCGCCGATCTTGTAGCGCGCGGCGGTGTCGCCGGTGTGGCTCGCGTGCAAATGGCCGGCGAGCAGGATGTCGGCGCCGCAGGCGGCGAACATCTCCATCGCCTGGCGCGCACGCCCGACAAGTTTCCGCTCGTGATGCCCTTCGGGCAGATCGAAAGGATGATGCGTCACCACCATCCTGGTGACGCGCGCGTCGAGCCGGCACAGCCGATCGCGCACGCGCTCGATCTGCGCCGCGTTGATGCGGCCGCCCTTGAACACGCTCGAGCGAGCGGTGTTCACGCCGACGACCGCGATTTCATCGTCGACGAAGGCCGGCTCCACCTCCGGGGAAATGTAACGACGATACTTGGCGAGCGGCTGGAAGAAGCGCTGGAACACGTTGTAGTAGGGGATGTCGTGGTTGCCGGGCACGACGAGCAGCGGACCCGGCAGCGCATCGAGAAAGCGCCGCGCGTCGCGGAACTCGGCCGACTTGGCGCGCTGCGTCAGGTCGCCCGATACTGCTACGAGATGGGGCCGCAACGCCTGCACGCGCCGCGCCAGCGGTGAGAGCAAGGCGCGGTCGACGCGCCCGAAGTGCAGATCCGAAAGGTGCACCAGCACTCTCACGGCGCGATCACCTGCAGCGCGCCGGGACGGATGCGGTACTCGAGCGGCATATCGAGCGCTGCCACTTCGCCGTCGGTAGCAACCAGCAGGCGCTTATGCCGGCTATCGATGCGCAGGTTCGCGACGCTGGCGGCTTCGAAATCTCTCGCCTGGTGCAGCCGGCCGAAGAGGGCGCGCAAGGCGAGCAGCACAAGGCGCAGGCGGCCGCGCCGCTGCGTGAGGTACACGCTCAGCACGCCGGCGTCGACGCGCTCGCGCAAGCCGATGGTGAAGCCCGCCATCTTGTAGACGTTGTTGCCGATGAAGACGAACGGCGCGCGCCGCTGGTGCGCAACGCCGTCGAGCTCGAGCGTGAACTCCAGGAACGGGTGGCTGCGCAGCACCGTGTGCATCGCCCAGAGCATGGCGTGCCACTTGTTGCGGCCGAGGCGCCGTTGCTGCTTTTCGCGCAGGTGCACGATCGCGGGATAAAGGCCGATGCTCGAGTTGTTGACGAACACGCGGCCGTTGACCTCGCCTACGTCGACCGCCTTGCGCTTGCCCTGGATCACGGTCTGGACCGCAGCCTCGATCGCGAGCGGGATGCCGACGTCGCGTGCGAAATGGTTGAGCGTGCCGAGCGGCAGGATGCCGAGCGCGGTGCCGGTTCCGGCGAGCACCGAGGCGACCGCGTTCATCGTGCCGTCGCCGCCGCCGGCGACGATGAGCGGCGGCCGCTCGGCCGCCAGCCCGCCGGCCGCCTCCAGGAGTTGCTGATGGCTGCTGAGCAAATGGATGCGCGGCTCGGCGCCTGCCTTGCGGAAGAGTTCGGCCAGGCGCTCGCCGTCGGCGAAGCCGCCGCCGGCCCTGGGGTTGACGAGCACCGGCAGCCCCGCGGAGAGGCTCATCTACAATCCGGCCATGTCAGCGCTAGCCGCGTTCGTGCACCACCTCGCCGCTTTCGCCCTGGTCGCCGCGCTCGCCATCCAATTCGTTCTCATCCGGGATGAACTCACAGCAAGAAGCGCGCGCAGGATCCGCATCGCCGATGCGGTGTTCGGCGCCGCGTCCGGCGTGCTTGTTGTAGTCGGCCTGCTACGCGTGTTCTATCTGGAGAAGGGCGCGGCCTATTACTTCCACAACGCGGCGTTCCTCGCGAAGCTCGCGCTTTTCATCGCCGTCGGGCTGCTCTCCATCTATCCGACCAGGATCTTCCTGCGCTGGAGGAAGGGCGGGGCGCCGGGCTTGCGGGCGGGCGAGCAGCGCCGGCTACGCCGGGTGATCCACTGGGAGCTTGCCGGCGTTGTCTTGATCGTGCTGTGCGCGGCGCTGATGGCGCGAGGCGTCGGGCAGTTCAGATAGCGGAGGTCGTCATGCAGATGGTCGAGCGCGGACTTTCGGAAGAGCAGCGCCTGATGCGCGAGAGCTGCCGCGCGTTCGTCGACGATTTCGTCACCCCGTTCATCCGCAAGAACTGGCAGCGCGAATGGCTGATGGATCCCGACCAGCGCCTGCCCGCCGCGATCCTCGAGCAGGCCGACCGCATCGGTGTGCGCACACTCGCCGTGCCGGAGGAGTACGGCGGCATCCAGCTCGAGGCCGGCAGCGAGGTGCGCACGTTTGCGTTGATTGCCGAAGAGATCGCGCGCGGCGACTCCGGGCTTGCCGACAAGCTGGTGCAGAACTGGAAGGTGTCGGTGCTGCTGCGCAAGTTCGCGCCGAAGCACCTGCAGGATCGCTGGTTCCCGCGCCTGGTGAAGGAGCCGGGGTTCCTCCTCGCGCACTGTCTTACCGAGCCGCGCGGCGCCTCCGACCGCTGGCTGCCTTACAACGTGCCGGAAGCCGCGATGCACACGAAGGCGCTGCTCGACGGCGGCGAGTGGGTGATCAACGGGCGCAAGCAATTCATCAGCAATGGCTACGACGCGGGGCTGTTCGTCGTCTATGCCAACACCAACCCCAAGGTTGGAATGATGCAAGGCACGTCCAGCTTTTTGGTGCCGAGGGACACGCGCGGGCTGACCATCGCGCGCTGCAACGAGACCATCGGCTGCCGCTTCATGAACAACGGCGAGCTGGTGTTCGAGGACATGCGCGTGCCGAAAGACCATCTGCTGGTCGAAGGCGACGCGCTCGGCAAGGCCGGCATCTATTTCCGCCCCGGCAAGATCATCCAGGCGGCGAAGAACCTCGGCGTCGGCATGTCCGCCTACGAGCGCACGGCCGACTATGTGCAGCACTACGTGCAGGGCGGGCGCATTCTCATCAAGCACCAGGCAGTGGCGCTGCGCCTGGCGGACATGGCGACACGCCTGTCCGCCGTGCGCGCGCTGGTGCGCGAGGCGGCGCAGGCAGTCGATGAGAGCGCGCCGGACGCCGACACGCTGTGCAACATGGCCAAGGTCTTTGCCTCGGAAGAGATCATGAAGGTGGCGAGCCACGCGATGGAGCTGCACGGCGGCAACGGCGCGATGCTCGACTTCGGCATCGAGAAGCTGTTCCGCGACGCCTCGATCTTCCTGCACATGGACGCCACCGCCGACATCTCGCGCTTCAAGATCGTGAAGTCGATGTTCCCGCAAACCGCCGGGGCCTACGCCGGCCCGGAGGCATAAACATGCGAGCTCTCATTGCCGCAGTACTCGTCCTCGCGGCCACGCAGGCGGCGGCGCAATCGTTTCCGTCCAGGCCGGTGCGCATCATCGTGCCGTTCACGCCCGGCAGCGTCACCGACATCATGGCGCGCAGCGTGAGCGAGCGGCTCGCCGCGGCGCTCGGGCAGCCGGTGGTGATCGAGAATCGCCCGGGCGCGGGCGGCACCATCGGCACCGCGGCGGTCGCCAAGGCGCCGCCCGACGGCTATACGCTCGCGGTGGTGTCTGCCGGTTATGCGGTCGCGCCGGTGATCTACGACAACCTGCCCTACGATTCGGCGCGCGATCTCGCCGGCGTGATCCCGCTGGCCAACCTGCCGAGCGTGCTGTTCGTCTCGCCGGCGCTCGGCGTGAAGTCAGTGCGCGAGCTCGTCGCCCAGGCGAAGGCGAAACCCGGCGCGCTCAACTTCCCTTCCGCCGGCGTCGGCAGCGCGTCGCACGTCAGCGCCGAGAAGTTCCGCATCGCGACCGGCATCGACGTGGTGCACGTGCCGCTGAAAGGCGCGCCGGAGATGGTGACCGAGACGCTTGCGGGGCGCACGCAGTTCGGCCTGGTCGGCATTTCCGCGGTGCTGCCGCAGGTGCGCGAAGGCCGGCTTCTTGCGCTGGCGGTCAGCAGCGAGCAGCGCGCCGCTGCGCTGCCCGAAGTGCCCACCATGGCCGAGGCCGGCGTGCCCGCCGCGCAGTTCGATTTCTGGATCGGCATGCTGGCGCCGGCGCAGACGCCGCGCCCGATCGTGCAGCGCATCCACGCCGAAGTGGCGCGCGCCCTCGGCGAACCCGAGGTGCGCGAGCGCCTTTCGAAGCTCGGCGCCGAGCCGATGCCGATGAGCCCTGAAGCGTTCGACGCCTATATGCGCAAGCAGCTCGTGGAGCTGGGCGGCATGCTGCGCGCCGCCGGCGTGAAAGGTAACTAGGTCTTCCAGCCGTTGGCGGTGATGTCGAAGGCGATGCCGTCGGGGTCGTGGTACTTCACTTCGTAGAAGCCGGTGCCCTCGGCCGGCTCGCCCATCCAGTGCTCGCCGCCGGCGGCTTCGATCGCCTCGCGCGTCGCTGCGAGGTCCTCGACGATGAAGCCGAAGTGATGCACGCCGACGAAGTCGCGGCCGCGCTTGCCGGCGTACTCCTCCTTGCGATAGTGCAGCAACGCCACGTTGATGACGCCGTCGGAGAGATAGACGCCATGAGCGCCGTCCCAGTCGGTGCTGCCGACGCGCTGCAGGCCGAAGGCCTGCATGTAGAACGCGGCGGCCTTCTCCGGGTCGGGGACGGTGATCGCGATGTGTCGCAGCTTGGCCATGGAAGCCCCTAACGGATGGCGACGCGCGCCGTGTTGACGCCAAGGAAGATCTCGCGCAGGAAGATGCTCAGGCTGCCGATCAGCGCCACCATCGACAGCACGAAGAGGATCGCCACCAGCTGCGACAGATCCGCGGTGATCAGCGCGTCGAGGAACGCGATCGCGATCAAGAGGCAGATGAGCAGCGCGCACATCACCGCGAGCGAGATCGACAGGTAGATCAGGCGCGTGCGCCGCTCGTTGAATACCAGCTCGGCGGCGAGCACGTTGAGCAGCGTGCCCACCGCTGTCAGCAGGAACACTGGCGCGATCGCGAGCTGGATGACATGGGCGATGTCTCCCATTGCCGAGTTGAGTGGCATGGGCGGCACATTACCCCGAAATGGGGTCAGAGCAATTTACCGGAAACAAATCGTGGGCTGGATCGGCGCGCTTTGTAACTGAAAAATTGCTCTGACCCCTTTAGCCATCGGCGGCGAGCCGCTCGATGGAGCGCGCTTCCTCTGGTGGAATTTTGTCTCGAGCCGCAAAGAGCGCATCGAGGCTGCCGCGGCCGAATGGAAGGCCGGAGGCTTCGCCGCGATTGCCGGTGAGACGGAATTCATACCGCTGCCCGAAAGCCCATAGCTTTCTGTTACGCAAGGATCGGCAATTGCTACCGTTTGGCCCATGAAGCGCGCAGCGCGCGCCTGAACTGGCGCACGACTGCGAGGTCGACACTATTGCGACGGATGCACGCGACATGAGACGAGGTTTCTATAGCGCAACTCCCAGAAAACCTGCCGGGATAATCCCTGCGCCCCAGGTATTGGGACCCGCAGCCGAGACAAAGGAGGTCGCGAAACCTGCGCGCCGCACGTGGCGCGATCTCTACAAGAGTCACGAAAAGCCGATGTTCTTCCTCGCCGGCGCCGCGCTCGCGGTGGCGCTGGTCGCGCTGCACGGCTCGCTCGCCCCGGCGGCGCAGCAGATCACGCAGGACGACGTCGACCAGGCGGTGGCGCGCACGCTCGAGACCAAGCCGGTGCCCTCGCCGGCGGTGAAGGCTTACCAGGCGGTGCGCAGATCGATCGTGCGCGTGAGCGCCTCGGGTCTCACTGCCGGCGATGCCCTGGAAATGAACGAAAACATGCACCACGCCACCGGCCGCGGCGTGGTGATCATCAACCGCGGCGTGATCCTCACCAGTCTGCACGTAGTGGCGGGCGCGAGCCGCGTGCGCGTGCAGTTCGAGGACGGCAGCGAGTCCGAGGCGTCGATCGTCGGCACGCAGCCGGAAAACGATCTCGCAGTGCTGCAGGCGAACCAGGTGCCCGACGATCTGCCGGCGGCGACGCTGCGCTCGGCGAAGCAGCTGACCGAAGGCGAGCACGTCACCGCGATCGGCTTTCCGTTCGGCATCGGGCCGTCGGTGTCGCACGGCGTGATCTCGGGACTGAAGCGCCAGTACCGCTCGCCCGATGGCACGCAGATGCTGAAGAACCTGATCCAGTTCGACGCCGCCGCCAATCCCGGCAGCTCGGGCGGGCCGCTGGTCAACGCGGCGGGCGAAGTGATCGGCATCATCACCGCGATCCTCAGCACGGCGGAGAAGGCGGGCTTCGCCGGCATCGCCTTCGCCGTGCCGATCGAGACCGCGGCGGGCGCGGCGGGATTGCCGCCGTTCTGACATGACCTTCCTGTGGCCTGAAGGGTTGTGGGGACTGGCGCTGGTCCCGATACTGGTCGCGCTGTATATCCTGATCCTGCGGCGCAAGAAGAATGCGATCGCCTATTCCAACCTCGCGCTCGTCAAGGCCGCGATGGGAAAGACCCCGAGCATCCGGCGCCACGTGCCGCCGGCGCTGCTCCTGGCCGGATTCGTCGTCATGCTGCTCGCGCTGGCGCGACCGGCGGCGGTAGTGACGCTGCCCTCGCAGCACGAGACCGTGATCCTCGCGCTCGACGTCTCCGGCAGCATGCGCGCCGACGACGTCAAGCCGACGCGCCTGGCCGCCGCCCAGGCCGCGGCGCGCGCCTTCCTCAAGGACACGCCGAGCAGCACGCGCATCGGGGTGGTCGCCTTTGCCGGCAGCGCCGCGCTGGTGCAGCCGCCGACGCGCAGCCGCGAGGAAGTGATGAACGCGATCGAGCAGCTGCAGCTGCAGAACGCCACCGCCGTGGGCAGCGGCATCCTCGTCTCGCTGAAAGCGATCTTTCCCGAGCAGGATTTCGAAGTGAAAGCGCCGCAGCTGCGCGCCGGCATGGGCTCGGCGGCTGCCGGCGGCAGCCCACGGCCTCTCGGTGCGCCACCGAAGCCGGAGCTGAGGCCGGTACCGCCGGGCTCGTACAAGTCGGCGGTCGTCATTCTGCTCACCGATGGCCAGACCACCACCGGTCCCGATCCGGTCGACGCCGCGCGGCTCGCCGCCGAGCGCGGCGTGCGCATCTTCACCGTCGGCGTCGGCACGCCCGACGGCCAGATCCTCACCGGCGAAGGCTGGTCGATCCGGGTGCGGCTGGACGAAGACGCATTGAAGGTGATCGCCGACATGACGCGCGCCGAATACTTCTTCGCCGGCAACGCGCCCGACCTCAAGAAGATCTACGAGGGCCTCAACTCCAAGCTGGTGATGGAGAAGAAGGAGACCGAGATCACCGCGCTCTTTACCGCGGTGGCCGCATCGTTCACGCTGCTCGCGGCGGCGCTCTCGCTGATGTGGTTTAACCGCATCCTGTAAAATCCGCGCCTTCTCCGCTTGGCGGAAATGGCGCTCATCGTTCAAAAATTCGGCGGCACCTCGGTGGGCTCGGTCGAGCGCATCCGCAACGTCGCGCGCCGTGTCGCGAAGTGGCGCGCCGCCGGCCACGAGATCGTGGTCGTGCCCTCGGCCATGGCGGGTGAGACCAATCGCCTGATCGCGCTCGCCAAGGAAATCCAGGCGCACCCCGATCCGCGCGAGCTCGACGTGGTCGCCGCCACCGGCGAGCAGGTGACCATCGGCCTGCTGGCGATGGCGCTGCTCGAGCTCGGCGTCAAGGCACGCAGCTACAGCGGCTGGCAGGTGAGGATCGTCACCGACTCGGCGCACAACAAGGCGCGCATCACCTCCATCGACGAAGCCAAGGCCGGCAACATCACCACGCTCGGCCGCGGCGGCTCCGACACTTCCGCGGTGGCGCTCGCGGCGGCGCTCAAGGCCGACGAGTGCCATATCTTCACCGACGTCGACGGCGTCTACACTACCGACCCGCGCATTGTTCCCGAGGCGCGGCGCCTGCGCACCATCACCTTCGAGGAGATGCTCGAGATGGCGGGCGCCGGGTCGAAAGTGCTGCAGATCCGCTCGGTCGAGTTTGCCGGCAAGTACCGGGTGCCGACGCGCGTGCTCTCGAGCCTCACCGATCCGGCGATCGCGGTGGTCGAGGAAGCGCAGGCCGGCACGCTGATCACTTTCGAGGACGATCCCCACATGGCCATGGAAAAGGCAGTCATCTCCGGTGTCGCCTTCAACCGCGACGAGGCGAAGATCACCGTGCACGACGTGCCCGACCGTCCCGGCATCGCCTACGCCATCCTCGGGCCGATCGCCGATGCGCACATCGACGTCGACGTCATCGTGCAGAACGTCGGCCACGACGGCATGACCGACATGACCTTCACGGTCCATCGCAACGATTACGCCAAGGCGGTGAAGATCCTCAAAACCCAGGTGCAGCCGCACATCAAGTGCCGCGAGATCAGCGGCGACGAGCGCATCGCCAAGGTGTCGATCGTCGGCATGGGCATGCGCTCGCACGCCGGCATCGCGGCGCAGATGTTCCGCACGCTCTCCGAGGAGGGCATCAACATCCAGATGATCTCGACCTCCGAGATCAAGATCACCGTGGTGATCGAGGAGAAGTACACCGAGCTCGCCGTGCGCGTGCTGCACAAGGCATTTGAGCTCGATCAAGCGTAGCTCCGTGGCGGCGTTGGCGCTGGCCGCCGCCAATGCGTACGCCGTTCTGCCCGACGAAATCCAGGTCTACACGGACGATGTGGAAGCCGTGGGAGCCCGCGGCATCGAGCTGCACGTCAACACGACGCCGAACGGGCGCTCACGGCCGGACTATCCCGGCGAGCTGGCACCGCACCACGGGCTGCGGCTGACGCCTGAGATCTCGTACGGCATCGCCCGCGACTGGGACGGCGGGCTCTACCTGCCGTTCGTGCGCGGCGCCGAGGGCACGCTCTATTTCGCCGGGCCGCGCTTTCGGCTGAAGTGGATGCCGCTGCGTCCAGCCGAAGGCGCGGCGGGCTACTTCCTCGGCGTCAACGGCGAGCTCTCGTTCGTCGAGCGGCGCTTCGAAGAGGCGCGGCGCACGGCCGAGCTGCGCCCGATCCTCGGCTACCGCAACGACGCCTGGCTCGTCTCGTTCAATCCGATCCTCGCCTTCGACCTCGCCGGCGAACAAAAGGGCGTCGCGTTTTTCGCGCCGGCCTTCAAGCTGGCGCGCAGCGTGGGGGAGCGCCGCGCGCTCGGCATCGAGTACTACGCCGAGCTCGGCCGCCTGTCGCACTTCGCGCCGCGCGCCGAGCAGGCGCACACGCTTTACCTGATCGCCGACACCGAAGGATCGCCCGGGCTCAACTTCGGCATCGGCCGCGGCTTCAGCGGCGCCGCCGATCGCTGGACCATCAAAGCGATCGTTTCCTTCTAGTTGCTTTCGGAGCCGGCGGTGCGGTCGCGGTAGGTGGCGTTGCCCATCCACCAGCCTTCGAGGTACTGCTCGCGCGAAGCCTGCGCGTTATGGCGCTCGCACTGGTAGGCATAGGTGTCGATGCGCGGCGGATTGCCGTACAGGCCGTCGCGGTCGCCGACCTCGTACCAGTTGGCGCTGCGGCATTCGTTCTCGCTCAGGCCGGCGCAGCCGGCGAGCACCAGGCAGACGATGAGATATCGCACGCGCCTATTTTACGCGCAGTTATTCTGCGATTCGATGAACACGCGCTTCACGCGCGGGTCGGACTTCTTGATGCGGCTGTCGAGCTCGTCCATGATCTCGTGCGCCCGGGTGCGCGGCACGTCGCAGGCAATGTTCACGCTGATGTTGGCGAGGATGTATTCCGGCCCCATGTGCATGGTGAGCACCTCGTTCACGCCCTCGACCTCGGGGTAGCGCTCGGCGAGGCGCCGGATCTCGCTCACCACCTCGCGGTTTGCGCTCTCGCCGATCAGCATGCCCTTGGTCTCGAAAGCGAGCCACATCGCGGTGGCGGCGAGGATCAGGCCGATGACCACCGAGGCTGCGGCATCGAACAGCGGATTGCCGGTGATCTGGTAGAGCGCGATGCCGGCGAAGGCGACGACCAGGCCCGCTATCGCCGCGCTGTCCTCGAACAGCACCGCCAGCACCGCCGGATCCTTGCCGCGCTTCACCCCCTCGACGACACCGCGGTCGCCGCGCGTGCGGCTGAACTGCCGGTACGCCGCGAGCCAGGGCGCGCCTTCGAGGAGCAGCGCGACCGCGAGCACGATGTAGTTGATGAGCGGATTCTCGATCTCGGCCGGCTGGCGCAGATGCCGGATGCCCTCGTAGAGCGGAAAGCGCGCGTCGGCCGGCCGTGCGGCGCGCTTCATCCCATAGAGCAGCAGGCCCTGGTTGCCGCTGTCGACCAGCGAATGGATCCCCTCGGACCACATCGCCGAGCTGCCGGTGAATCCCGCGGCGACGAACTTTGTCAGCGCAATGGCGAGATTTCCCGCCAGCGCTGCATAGACGACGCGCTTTGATCCGCTCGGCACAGTCGTTGATGAGCAATCGGCGTACCGGCGCATTGGACCGCAGCTCTAATCCGCTACAATCCGCGTTCCTCCGGAGTGATGCCCGAGTGGCCGAAGGGGGCGCCCTGCTAAGGCGTTATACGGGCTTAAACCCGTATCGAGAGTTCGAATCTCTCTCACTCCGCCAACCCGTCATATGCAAACCGGCTCGCTCTCCGACCTTCGGAGGGGCTGCGGGCGTGGCACCAAAGCGGCGCAGTCCGTTCGCGACAGCGCAGCTTCTGCACCATTTCATTGCCTTGCGGCTTGCGCGCTCGCAAGTTACCGTTAAGCGATGGTCGGCCGATTCGATATCGTGGTCAGGCGGGCGCGCCTGCGCCGCCGGCCCGGAGAATTGTGCGATATCGCCGTGGCGGGCGGTC
>WNFN01220619.1_pt1 | contig 10876 bp, 10 predicted proteins | sample 5400161 | NCBI WGS metagenome assembly WNFN01 (sample SAMN13153353, study PRJNA577476) | soil metagenome | isolation source: 80 cm saprolite on Douglas fir-dominated hillslope | place: USA:California | collected 2013-09-17
CTCTACGACAAGGTGAGCCAGGCCTTCGCGGTATTTTTGCCGGTGCGTTCCGTCGGCGTTATGGGCGATGGCCGCCGCTACGACTATGTCATCGCGCTGCGCGCGGTGGAGACGGTCGATTTCATGACGGCGCGCTGGGCGCGATTGCCCTACGAGTTTCTCGACCGCGTCGTGCATCGAATAATCAACGAGGTGCCGGGAATTTCACGCGTGGTATACGACATTTCCGGGAAGCCGCCGGCGACGATTGAGTGGGAATAGAAACTTATCTTTCGCCATCAATCGGCACCAATCGAAATTCAAACCTAAGTTCCTGTTTCCGCGAAGAATTCGGCTCTTTGTCGAAGACCGACAATCACCCCACGCAGTTGCGATACGATCAACCCGGCGACATGACTAGGGGAGATGCCGGCAAAGGTGTTACTGAGAGAACGCGCGATCGTAATCGCGGGATTCGCGAAGGAAGTTGATGCGGTAAACCAGGAGGTCGCTCCAATCCGGGCGGATATTCGCCGCGACGGCGTTGTGCTCACCTTCCGGCAAAGCGGATGATCAAATCCTGGACTTCACGCGGGCAGTCGAGCGGCAAGAAATGGCCGCCATTTTGCACGGTTGCCGTCCGCGCGCCCGGAACAAGGCGTTGATCATCCTCCCGCTCCTTGGGCGTAGACCAATCCTGTTCGGCCCATATCAACAGAGCCGGCACGTTAATGTTCGCGTATACCTTTCTGGCCTTTTCCCAGCTTTCGGAATTGCGCAACAAGCTTAGGAATGCGCGGTAATGACCGGACCGATTACCGACCGAGTACATTTCTCTCAACAGTTCGCCTGGGATGGCCCTTGGATGGGCGACTCCACCCTCCAAGATCCCCTTAACGATCAAGAAATTTCTTAGGCGCATGAACGTCTCACCGACTACTGGAATATCTGAAACGGTAACGCTCAACCGTCCCAAGAACGAGCTGCGCGCCAGCCCACGGCCCTTGCCATAGTCATATGGATTTATGGCTATCACTCGAGCAACGCGGGAGATGCGCCGTCCAGCTATGATTAGACTAATGGAGGCGCCGATCGAAACCCCGCACAGCGCCACGCCTTGAAGATCAAGCGCCTCGAGAAAGCCCTCAACGGAGTGAACAAAGAAGTCTGCGTCGTATCGTTCCTTTGGAATGTCCGAATATCCGTGTCCCGGGTAATCAAGCGCGTAAACCGTGAAATGTTTCGCGAGCTCGGGAACCACTTTCTCGAACAGGTCGAGCTGTGTGCGCAACGTGTGCAAGAGCACCACACTTGAACCGGTTCCCGCGGTGATGTAGCGAAGTCGGCAATCGCCTACCTTGATGTAGCGGATCGGAATCTCAGGCGCCCAGCCAAGTGTCGTCGGCGTGCTGGGGATTGCAATGGAGAAGTCATGTGTACACCTCGAATCCCATATCCGGACATTTGTGAGCATCTTCGATCGTGAGGCGAAGAGCCGACCCGCGGTGGGCGGCATTCAGCGCTGCGCGCAGTGATTCACGCGCCATAGGGGTCCGCAAGCAACGATGCCTCCGCGAGTGCGTGCGTTGCGGGCCTCCTTATCCGGAACCAAATGGCATAGAGCGCCGGAAGGAAGAGCAGCGTCAGCACCGTGCCGGCGGCTGTGCCGCCAATCAGCGTGCAGGCCATCGATCCCCAAAACACAGAGGTCGTGAGCGGAATAAATGCCAGCACGGCCGCGAGCGCAGTCAGCAGGACTGGTCGCGCGCGCTGTACCGTGGCTTCGACGACCGCCTGATAGGGATCCAAACCCTGAGCCTCATTCGTGTGGATCTGGCCAATCAGGATCAAGGTGTTGCGCATCAAAATTCCCGACAGGCCAATGAGACCCAGAATGGCATTGAAGCCGAAGGGCTGATGCAGAATGAGCAGAATCGGCACCGCACCCACTAGGCCCAGCGGCGCGGTCAGGAACACCATGGCCATCGCGGAGAGCGAGCGTGTCTGCAGAACCAATACCAGCAGGGTCAACAGCAGCATGATCGGAAAGACGGGCAGCAACGCGGCGTTCGCCTTGGCCGAATCCTCGATGTTGCCCCCGGTTTCAATCCGGTAGCCGTCGGGCAGGTTCGCGATGATCGGTGCGAGCGCTTTCTCGATCTCCATGGAGACTTCAGGCGGCTGCATGGCTTCGTCAAAGTCGGATTGGACGGTGACGGTCGGCGTACGGTCGCGGCGCCTCAAGATGGGGTCCTCGGGACGGATCTCGACGTGACCGATCTGGCTCAAGGGAACCATGCGTCCCGTGCGGTTCGTCAGGGTCAGGTCCCCGAGTCGCGCGGGGTCGAGGCGCTCGGGGCCGGCGCTGCGCGCTATCACTTCTACCGTTCGGATATCTTCCCGAACCTGAGTCACCGGCACGCCGGTTAACAGGAACTGAAGCTGTTCTGCCGCATCGCTCGAGCTTAAGCCCATGAGCTGCAGCCGATCCTGGTCGAGCACGAAATGGATAGTTTGCGTGCGCTCGCCCCAGTCCTGGTTCACCTGGCGAGTATGGGGATTTGCGAGCATGACCGTTTGGACTTGGGTTGCAATGATACGCAGCTGATTAGGATCGGGGCCCATGACACGAAAGTTGACCAGGTAACGCGGAAAGGGGCCGAAGATGAGCTGAGAGACGCGCACGCGCGCCTCAGGCGCCAGCCCTTTCGCGATCTGTTCGCGTAGCCGCAACTTCAGGTGATCGCGCGCCCGCGCGTCAGGCGTGAGGACGACCAGTTTCGCGAACGCGGGATCCGGGAGTTCCGGGTTGTACGAGAAGAAGAAGCGAGGTGCGCCCTGACCCACATAGGTGGTCACGATCTTGGCCTCGGGTTGATGGCGCACCCATTGTTCGACTTTGATGGCAGCCGCCGTGGTCGCCTCGATACTGGTTCCCTCCGGCATCTGCACTTCGACCAGCACCTCGGGCCGATCGGAACTCGGGAAGAACTGATGCTTGACGAACCCCATGCCGAGGCCCGCCAGCAGGAGTACTGCGACGACCATGCCGGCGACCTTGAACCGATGGTCCACCGCCCAAGAAATGAGCTCTCGCAGGCGCTGGTAGCGCGGTGTTGAATAGATTCCAGCGTGGCCGCCCCGGACGGGCGCGATGTCTGGGAGTAGCTTGACACCGAGGTACGGTATGAAGAAGACGGCCACGAACCAGGACACGATCAGCGCAAAGCCCACGATCCAGAAGATGTTGCCGGCGTATTCTCCCGCCGTCGAGCGGGCGAAACCCACGGGGGTGAATCCGATGATCGTAACCACTGTCCCCGAGAGCATCGGAGCTGCCGTGTGACTCCAGGCGTAGGCGGCAGCTTTCGCCCGTTCGAAGCCCTCTTCGAGCTTCACTACCATCATTTCGATCGAGATGATCGCATCATCGACCAAGAGCCCGAGACCGATCACGAGCGCGCCCAGTGTGATCCGATCGAAGACCCGATCGGTGAGTAACATGACGACGAATACGGCGGCGAGAGTCAAGGGCACGGCGGCCGCCACCACGATACCGACGCGCCAGCCGAGGCTGATCAGGCTCACGATCATGATGACGGTGAGGGCGACAAAAAACTTCAGCATGAACTCCCCGACAGCCTCCCGGATGTTCACCGCCTGGTCGACCACCTTCGTGAACCGCACACCCGCGGGCAGTGTGTGAGCAATCTGCTTCTCTTCGGCATTCAGCGCTCGGCCAAGATCCAATCCGTTCCAACCGTCCTGCATCACTACGCCGAGTACCAGCGCGGCCTCGCCATCGTGACGAATCAGGAAGGTCGGCGGATCTTCGTAACCCCGTTTGACCTCGGCGATGTCCGAAAGCTGAAGCGTACGAGCGCCGGCGGCGATGGGGGTATCGCGGATCTTCTGCAAGTCATCGTAGGCACCATCGAGGCGCATGAACACTTGCGGACCGTTCGTATCGATCGAGCCGGCGGGAGTCACGGCGTTTTGATGCTGGAGTGCGCCAAAAATGTCTCGCGGTGTAACACCTAAGTTCGCGAGACGAGCATAGGAGAACTCCACGAAGATGCGCTCAGGGCGCTCCCCCTGGATGTTGACTTTCTTGACGCCGGGTACGTGAAGAAGACGCTGCCGTAGTGTCTCGGCTTCGCGGGTGAGCTCTCGCGGCGGCATGCCGTGAGCCTCGAGCGCGTAGACGGCAAAGATAACATCTGAATACTCGTCATTGATAAACGGACCCTGCACGCCGGTGGGAAGTTTGGGCGCCTCATCGCTGAGTTTCTTGCGCGCCTGATAAAACTCCTCGGGGACGGCGGCGGGCGGGGTCTTGTCGCTCAGTGTGACCATCATTACCGCGATGCCGGGGCGCGTGAAAGTCTCCACCCGATCGTACCAACGCAACTCCTGCATCCGCTTCTCGAGCGGTTCGGCGACGAGCTCCTGCATCTCCTTTGCCGTCGCTCCCGGCCACACGGCGGTAACCGTCAGGGCCTTGATCACGAAAGAAGGATCCTCGGCGCGACCGAGACGCAGGAACGCGTAGGTGCCCGAGAGGATGATGGCGACGATCAGGAACAAGGTGATCGAGCGCTGGCGAACGGCCAATGCGGAGAGATTAAACTGACTCATGTCACTCTCGCGCCACGCCTGCTTCAGCGACGTGGACATGCTGGCCTTCGTGCAGGAAGTGCCCACCGACGGCAATGATCGGGTCACCAATCTGAATTCCGCCGCTCACAATGGCACGCTCACCGTCGAATCGAACGAATTTGACCGCTCGGTACGCTACGGAGGAGGACTTTCGGTCGATGAGCCACACCCCCGGGCCGTGTCCCTCATCATCGATCGCTCCGAGTGGGACGGCCAGGGCACCGGCCTTCTCCGAATCGTTCAGGTAGACGGTGACGGTCGCACCGAGCGGGGCACTCGCCGCTGCTCCCTCCAACACGTAGCGGGCTTCGAACGTCCGGGTCAGAGGATCGGCGGCGTCCGACAGTTGACGGAGGCGCGCCGGATATCGCGTGGCCGAATCGGCATTCGCTCCATAGAGGGTGGCGTGCGCGGTCGAGCCCAGGGCCGGACGCAAGGTCTCAGGCAGGTTGACCGCCGCCTCGCGCGCTCCGGCTCGCGCCACGCGGACCACGATCTGGCCAGCGGAAACAAATTGTCCCGGCTCCGCCAGGGTCTCCATCACGGTGCCCTCGGCATCCGCCGCCAGTGTTGAGTACGCGCCTTCGTTCTGCGCAACTTTGAGCAGCGCTTCGGCGCCTGACAGTAGGGCTCGAGCGCTGTCCGCGGCGGCTTTGACTTGGTCGTACGCCGACTGCGATACCGCACCCGAAGCTACCAGGCCACTGTAGCGTGCTTCATCGGCGGCCGCCTGCTGCAGGCGGGCTCGCGCCGCATCGACATTGCCGACCTGGCTCGTGATGGCGTGCGTGTAGTCGGTTCGGTCCAGGCGTAGCAGCGGTTGGCCCTGTTGCACCCCCTGACCACTATCGACCAAGCGCTCAATGACTTTGCCCGAGACGCGAAAGCCGAGATTACTTTGTATACGCGCTGATACGAGGCGAGTGAACGCTCGCCCGCCGGCCTCGGCGGGCAGCGCCACGGCGACTTCCGCAAGCGGGGGGGCCGTTCGCCGGTCCTGCGCGGAATGCGACGGCGCGCATGCCGCGAGGTTCATGGTCGCCACAAAGGCGCTACCGGCGAGGGCAAGTGTTCTAACTCGAAACATCGTTATGCTCCCAAGAACAAGAGTTAAGTAACCAGTTCCACTCACCATCCACCGCCCAGCGCTCGGAACGTCCCCACCGCGGCTCGGGCCGAATCGGCGCGTGTTTGCGCAAATTCGTCCTGTGCGGTGAGCAATTGGCGATCCGCATCGAGAACATCGGTGAGCGCAATCACGCCGCCCTGGTAGGCCTCTTGCGAGGCATCTCGCGCCCGCTTGAGGGCTGCAACTTCGGTGAACAACTCTTGTTGGTGAGCTTCGAGTTGCACCAGTGAAGTGAAAGCGTTCTCGACCTCTTCGGCTGCGCGCAGCACCGCCTGCTGGTAGCGGGCGAGTGCTTCAGCATCGGCTCCCCGGGCCTGCGCCACTTCGGCGCTCACTTTGCCGAAATCGAACACCCGCCAGCGCAGTCCCGCGATGCCCTGCGTCTGGAAGGTCGCGGCTTTGAAAAGATCGCTTGCGCTGGAGCTCTCGTAGCCAAGCGCTCCCGCCAGGGAGAGCTTCGGATAGTAGCCGGCGAGCGCCTGCCCGATCCGGGCGTTGGATGCTGCCAAGCGCCGTTCAGCGGCGATGACATCCGGCCGGCGGCGCAGCACCTCGAGCGGCCCGTCGTTGGCTGACACACTCGGCACGGCTGGGATTTCGCGCGGAGTCTTAAGCTCCGGGGCGGAAGTCCCCGGCTGGACTCCGAGCAAGACGTCCAATCGGTTCATTTGCGCCTCGAGGTCGATGCGCAGTGGCTGCAGTGAGGCACGGGCCTCTGACAATAGCGCTTCGGTTTGCGCGACCTCATGTACCGCCGACAATCCACGGCCGAATCTTAGGCGCACAAGACCGAGCAGGTGCTCATCGGTGGCGACCTGTTGCTCGGCGACGGCAATACGCACCTGATCTCCCCGGATGCGCAGGTAGGCGTCCGCAGCATCCGCCGTCACGGAGATCTGCGTGCCCACCCGCTGAGCGATCGCGGCGTCCGCCTCGGCCGACGCGGCCTCTCTGCCGCGGCGCAGACCGCCGAACAGATCCAGCTCCCAGCTTGCGCCGAGACCTGCATCGTAGATTGACTGGTTGCGGTTGAATCCGGGCAGGTGGCTGGCGATCTGGCCGGTTGGGCTCTCCAGAGACTGATGGATCCGGGTCGCCTGACCGTTCAGATCGATGGTGGGCAGGAGCTGCGCGCCGGCCTCGCGGGCTGCGGCCCGCGAGCGCAGGCGCGGGAGCGCTCGTCGGGCGAGCCTTAAGCGCAGCGGCGCTGTGAAATCCGTCGAGGGTCGTTGCAGGCGCTCGATAAGATGGGCCGACAGCGCAACCTGACACGCAGAGTTGCGAGACGAGGCTGATCGAGACTAGAGCGGCCAGGAGTGAATGCCGAACAATAGCCTTATTTGAAACCACTCTCATATGTCCTCCTTGTTGGTGTGTCCGCAAGCCGCCATGCGTGACCGTGCTGGCGTGAGCATCAAGGACTCAGCGCGCCGCCCGAGCTGAGCGGGACGAAAGGGCGCTCACATGATGCTGGCCCAGCAGAAGCTCCTGCGCTGCTGTTTGCGCATCGCCATAGACGACCGGGCGCTTCTCTGGCCCGGTGTCGCCTGGCGGCGAAGCGTGGCTCGCCGGATGCTGGCCCAGCAGAAGCTCCTGCGCTGCTGTTTGCGCATCGCCGTAGGCGCGCGGGTGTTTCTGTGTCTGGGTTTCCCCTGCGGTTCCTGCAGCGTTGGGCTTGGGGTCAGTGCTTGCGCCACGAGACGGATGGCTCCCAAGTAACAGCTGCCTGGCAAGTTCCTGCGCATCGGGGGTCGGGCTCGACACCTTGCCATTTTGCGGGGCGTAGTGAGCTTTGGTGGTCCCAGCGCGCGATTCCTTCGCCTGCTGTGGTATATCGCCCTTCGAATCCGCTGCTGTGGCGACACTGATATGAATGAGAAGTGCTGCAGAGGCGAGGATGAGCGAGGGGCTGAAGAGCTTTGCATTGTGCTGTGACATAAATAATCTCCATTTATATTACATGTATATACATGTGTTGGCCGAAAATGAATGAATCTCCTTGCGAATGAACGGCTTTAACGCAAAGACAGTCTGCTGGCGGCGAGATACGATGCTTTTTTAAGAGCCGCGGCTTCCCGTCGTCCCAGACGCTTCTCGAAAGCTTCCTGAGCGGCCTCCCAGCGGGGTTTGAATTTTTTCAGTAACGCTTGCCCCTGGGCAGTGAGGGCCCAGCGACGCTGCCGGCGATCAAGACCTACGGTATCCACTGCAAAGCCAGCCTTCTTAATCAACGCCAAGGTCCGCGTGGCCGTGGTCTGGTCGATACCGAGACCTTCCGCCAGCTCCGTAGTGGTCAGGTTGGCGGCCAACTCGAGAAGTTGCAATGCCGTGTATTGAGTGGCATGCAGCGCGCTGTCGGCGAGCATATCCTCGTAGAGGACCGTCACAGCCCGGGCGGCTTGCCGAAGCGTTGCGCAGTAACAAGGGAGAGAGAGTAATTGCATAGTTGGTAAGTTACATGCATATACATGGAAAGTCAAGCCCTTGACCCGCGATTCGCCGCCCGCGAGGAAACGTGCCCTTACCGGTCAAGGAGGCTTCCCTGGCGCTCAAGCCCAAGCGACTTACAATGGAAGAAGCCGCTTCTATTCCACTGGTGGCTTTGACGGCTTGGCAGGCACCGGTGCAGCAGAAGGGGCACTACTTCAGCTTTTTTCTGCCCGGGCGGCGTAGAACCGTAGGGCAGCCTCTTCAAAATTCCCGACAAGAAAATCGGCGTTCGGTTGCGTATACCAGTTGAATGCCGTACTAACGCGGTAGCGCATCGTCACTCGAAGTTCTGTGAGTGCGTTCAGTTTGCGCAACGCGTATTCGGTGTCGATCACATCGAAATACCGCCCGCCAATCCTCACGTGATCGTCGCAGTGGCGACAGTCTCAGCACAGCCTGGGGCCATATCGTTGACTTCTTGGCGGGCCTCAGGGACGCAGCAGTGTCTTGATGGCGCGTCGCTCATCCATCGCTCGGTATCCTTCCGCGACCTGTTCCAGCGGCAGCGAGAGATCGAAGACCTTACCCGGATCGATCTTGCCGCTGGCGATTAGGTCGAGCAGGTGAGGCAAGAAGCGGCGTACCGGGGCTGGGCCGCCATGAAGATGGACTTCCGCGAAGAATAGCTCATGACCGGGGAGTTCCACCCCGTGGGAAACCCCCACGAAGCCCACGTGCCCTCCCGGTCGCGTGGAGCGGATCGCCTGCATCATGGCCTCTTGGGTTCCGACCGCTTCAATAACCGAGTGCGCGCCTAAGCCATCTGTCAGTTCTTTTATCTTTTCAACCCCGTCATTGCCACGCTCAACGACGATGTCGGTTGCACCGAACTCACGGGCGAGCTTCTGTCGTCCCGGATGCCGGCTCATGGCGATAATGCGCTCTGCGCCCATCTGTTTCGCCGCAAGCACAGCGCAAAGGCCGACCGCGCCATCCCCGATGACGGCGACGGTCTTGCCAGGCGCGACGGCGGCAGCATCTGCGCCAAACCAGCCCGTGCCGAGGACGTCCGATGCGGCAAGCAGATTCGGGATGTCGCCGGCAGAGGGTTGATCCCGCGTCGCGACCAGTGTCCCGTCCGCGAGCGGAACGCGCAGGAAGGGAGCTTGTGCGCCGCCAGCGCCTACATACTGGAACTGCGTGCAGCGGCTTTGATATCCGGCGTGGCAGATCGCGCAGGTGTTGTCCGAGGCAAAGAAGGACCCCACCACAAACTGCCCTTGGCGAATGGACTTCACCGCGCTGCCAACATCCTCGACGATCCCGCAATATTCGTGTCCCATCGGCGTCGGTCCCTTCGGCGCATCGATGCCGCGATAGGGCCACAGATCCGACCCGCAGACGCAGGTCGCTGAAAGCTTCAAAATAACATCGGTCGGCTCGACGATCTTCGGATCGGCGCGCTCCTCGAAGCGAACATCTTTCGTTCCGTAAAGTACGGCTCCGCGCATGACTTATCTCCTCGTATAATCGTTTGAACGGCCTGAGTACTGCTCATCGCTCACTTTTTCCAACCAGTCGACGAGTTTGCCCTTGAGGGCTTTCCGCCGCCGGCCCGGAGTCGATGGCCCGTCGGTCGCGATCTCGATGCTCGGGGCCACGCTGTTCGCAGCGGACGCAAAGACCACCGTAAGCGCGATCCATGCTCTCGGAGGGTGAGTTCATCTCTCACCCGGCCTTCGCAACGGCTGTCTGATATTCCTCATCGGAGACCTTCTCCATCCAGTCCACCAGCTTGCCGTCGAGGGCTTCTTGAATAGCGATATGAGACATGGCTGCCGTCGGTGAGGCGCCATGCCAGTGCTTCTTGCCGGGCGGGCACGAGATGACATCGCCGGGTCGAATGAATACGGGCGACTCTCCCCAGCATTGGGTGATACCGAGCCCGGATGTGACAATGAGCGCTTGCCCGAGAGGATGCGTGTGCCAGGCAGTTCGAGCACCGGGCTCGAAGGTGACGCTCGCTCCAGCCACACGTGCCGGTGCGGCCGATTGAAAAAGCGGGTCGATCCTCACCGTGCCGCTGAAGTACTCGGCGGGGCCTGGGCTTGACGGTTGAGAGCCACTGCGCTTGATGTCCATGAGAAGGTACCTTTTGAGCTGAGAGTGTTAATGTCGGCAAACTGCAGGCGTTCGTTGAATCTTTCCTTCGTTGAGTGGTTAACGCGGCGCTCGATCAAGAGTCGCGAGTTCAATGCGCACCGTCACCGGGCCATCGGTCGTGAGGGCAGCGATATCACCGGCGAGATGCGCGATCTTGATCAGGCCGCTGGAGTACTTGAAGTCTTTGTGAAAAATCGCGAGGTTCCCCCATGGCGCGTAATAGGCCACATCGCCTATGCGCGGCACGCTGCCCTCAGGCGCGCCTTGCGTGGAGAGTCGCTTGGGCAGATCGCTGATCTTTTCCGTCGATGCATAGTCCCTCAGCGTCAGTGTCAGTGGCAGCAGCGATACAAAATCGCGGCTGGAGGCGTTGTCTTCCAGCGCCGCGGTCAATGCGTGGGCACCGACGGTGAGCTTGAGGTTCGAGTTTCTCATCGTCATAACCTCGGGTTCGGCGGCTCTCGAACGAGAGAGCGGGCCAGCGATCGCGAAAAGTGCCGCGACTGCGATCACCGG
>WNFN01188293.1_pt1 | contig 10874 bp, 9 predicted proteins | sample 5400161 | NCBI WGS metagenome assembly WNFN01 (sample SAMN13153353, study PRJNA577476) | soil metagenome | isolation source: 80 cm saprolite on Douglas fir-dominated hillslope | place: USA:California | collected 2013-09-17
GTCATGGACGCGTGTGGCCCAGCAGCTTCCAGCCTGTGTCAAACGCGTCCATGACCATGCAGTGACACAGGTAGAGACAGTAGCTGAGGTCGCCAGACAGGCGTAAGGGCCAAAGTCGGAAGATGTGGGCTTCGGGCCGCCCGGACATCGATGCGGCCCAAAGCACAATCGCGGCGCAGATCAAATCTATCGGCGGGTACTCGAAGGTTGCCCCGAAACGGGTCTCGTGCTGCCGGATGCTCCAAGGCGAGCCGACAATTTCCAGCAGCAGTCCGAGGCAGGCAAGCACAATAGCCATGTGCTTCGCGCGGGGGAGTGAATAGCGGGACGAGCGCACAAAGCAGGCGATCAACGCGCCGGACGCGATGCCATCCAGACGGAACCAGGTATACGGAAACACTGTGTGGACGTAGGGGAACGCAATGCACCGAGCGAGCGGCTCAATCAGCCACACCATTGCGGCCACGAGCGCGAGGTTACGGAGCGTGAGCTTGCGGACAATGCACGGCCAAAACAGGTAGAAGTGCTCCTCCACGGAGAGAGACCATATGGCGCCATTTACCATGGAGATGCCCAGGATCGGCGAGATGTTGGAAAGGTGGAAGAAGCTGAGCAGGACGTAGCTGCCGGAGTTCCTGTAACACAGCAGGATGACCAACAGAACAGCGTAGTAGAGGGGAAGAATGCGGAGAGCGCGGCGCGCATAGAAGTTTCGAAAATAGTGCGGATCCAAGCAGGAATCGAGCAGAATGCCGGTGATCAAGAAGCCCGAAAGGACGAAAAAAAGATCCACGCCATGCGAGAGGTTCCGGGTCGCCCGGACGGCGATTTGGGCGAGGCCGGTCCAGCTCCCGCGCAGCATGCTGTAGCAGAAAAGGTGGTAGAGCAGAACCGTCAGGATGGCGATGCCGCGAATGCCGTCGAGCTCGGAGATATGCGAGCCAAAATTGCGCGAAGGCGGCATAGCTTGTTCAAGCCCGGTCTGCAGAAGATTGCGACTCCCGTTTGGCATGTCGTTTATTTTTTCCTAGCGAAGACGAACGGATGTTGCACGGCCATTTTTGATCCGCCAAGAAGAACGCGAATCTCGATATCCTGAAAACCGAGTTGTTGCAGGGTCAGGTACAGCCATGAGAGCTCGCACCAGATGACATGCATAGGGGGAGTCCTGGTCAGCGCGAAACGGAACGCCCAACGCCCCAGTTGAGTGCGACAACTGTCCACGAACACTTTCAGCGTGTGCACCAACTGGTGGATGCCGTGCAGGGAGCCCCAGGGCCACACGACCAGCGGAACGTGAAGCATGGCGCTGCCATCGGCCCGCAGGACGCGATACATTTCGCGCAGGTAAGCGGCCACGGCAGCTGTGCCCGGGAGGTGCTGCAGCACATGAGCCGAGAAAATCGCATCGGCCGAGTTGTCCGGCAAGGGGATGTCCAGGCCGCCGGTTACGTGGAAGGAAACATTGGAGGGCACGTGGGCTCGGGCATATTCGATCATGCCCGCGGAGACATCCAGTCCGTGCACGCTGTGGAAATAGCGCGCGAGCTGCGCTGTCAGCCTGCCCGCGCCACATCCGATTTCCACGCAAGTGCCGCGGCTCAATCCATACTGTTCCCAACTGGCGCGGAAGAGATCCCAGTCGATGGCACCAATCTGGTAAAAACTGGCCTCGGTCCAGGGATTTCCACCACTTTTTGCACGCTCATGGATGGTGGCAACAGCATAAAGCGGGTCTAATTTGGCCCAGGCCTGCCATTCTTCATTGGATGGGAGAGACTTGTTTGCTTTCATCACGATCAAACTCCGTCCCCCGGCGCGCGGTCGGGTCAAGCGCGGCTTGAGGTGGAGATGCACCCCTCTGGGACGACGTTTGGGTCATGGCGCGGAACGTCGCGGGATGCAGCTGCAATTCTGCTCGTGTCTGCCTGCATCTTTGAATCCAACCGGTTCGGGTCTTTGGGTTCTGCCGGCGCAAGCGAAGCGGTTCAGAACCGGACCTAACTAGCTAAAGCCGTAAAGCAAATGCAGGACTTATGTCGGACCTAAGGGGTCCGACGCCTAGGTTCTCTGGCGGGGCAGTAGCCCAGGAAGGGGCGGAAAAGGGCAAAAATTTGCCTCAGAGCATGAATGGAGCAGGTTCGACGGCGTGCAAGTCTTTCATTATCATTGTCTTGTCTTCCATAATAACCGGGAGCATTGACTGGTGACTGGATTGCTTTTTCTGCTTCGCTGTTTGGTTCGGGTCGCTAACCCGCTGATCGGGCTGGGGAACCCGAAGGACTGGGTGCAAGCGAATCGCGCGAAACAGGACGGAATGCGAAGGAGCTCGCCATGGCTTTAGGCACTGAACAGGAATCTGTAGTCAAGGGTAATCCCTCAGCGGGGCAACAAACGAAGTTGCATTGGAGAGTGGGACTGGTGGGCCTGGGGAAGTTGGGCACGCCGGTGGCTTTGGCGATGTCGCTGAAAGGCCACGACGTCATGGGATTCGACGTCGACGAGCAGCGAATGCAGAAGGAGCATTTCCCTCACCGGGAGAAAGGGCCGAATGGAGAGCCCTCCATCGAGCCGCTGCTGAGAGAGAGCCAATTGAAGTTTGGGACTCTTGGGGAGGTGGTGCAGCACGCGGAAATCATATTCGTGGCGGTGCAGACGCCGCACGACCCCCGGTATGAAGGGGTGACCCGGCTGCCCGAGGAGCGAGTGGACTTCGATTACCGCTACCTGCGCAAGGCGGTCGAGGACCTCTCGGCGGCGATCCAGGAGAAAGGTGAAGACAAGATTGTGATCGTGATCTCGACGGTGCTGCCCGGCACGACGCGGCGGGAGATTCTGCCGCGGCTCAATGGCCACGTGAAGCTCTGCTACAACCCGTTTTTCATCGCCATGGGCACGACCATCGACGACTTCATCGATCCGGAATTCGTGCTTTTTGGGGTCAACGATGAGGAAGCGGCTCAGAAGGCGCAGCAATTCTACCGGACACTGCACAAGAAGCCCTTCTACCAGACGTCCATCGAGAACGCCGAACTAATCAAGGTGGCGTACAACACGTTCATCTCCATGAAGATTTGCTATGCCAACGCGCTGATGGAGATCTGCCACAAAATTCCAGGTTGCGATATTTCGGCGGTGACCGGGGCGCTGGCGCTGGCTACGGACCGGCTGCTGAGCCCGCGATACCTGAAGGGAGGTATGGGCGACGGGGGAGGATGCCATCCCCGGGACAACATCGCCCTTTCTTGGCTGGCCCGGCAACTGCACCTCTCGTATGATTGGTTCGAAAACCTGATGGTCTGCCGGGAGAAACAGACCGACTGGCTGGCGGACTTAATCGAGGAGCAACACGGGCGGCGCCAGTATGCGCACAAGAAGGTGGGCATTTACGGGCGGGCGTTCAAGGCCAGCACGAACCTGACGGTGGGCAGCCCAGCGACGCTGCTGGCGAATATTTTGAAGGAGCGGGGTTACGAGGTGGAACTGTACGATCCCCACGTGGACTTGGCGCCATGCTCTTTTGACTGGCCGGGAGTATATTTTGTGGCCACGAATCACAGGGAGTTTGCCGACCCCGCCTTTCGATTCCCGCAGGGCTCGATCGTGATAGACCCGTGGCGGTACATCCCCAAGCAGGCGGGTGTGGAAGTGATCCATGTGGGTGGGGCAAATTCGAGGCAGATGGCGAAAACAGCATAGGGAGGCAATAGCGATTCGCAGGCGAGCCGCGGGAGTGGTAATGGCGAGAAACGGATCCCTGATTTCCGAGGACATCGAAGGCATACTACGCGAGTTGGGCGAGCGCATGGAGGCGCTGTGCGGCTCGACACTGCTGGTAACGGGAGCCAGCGGTTTCCTGTGCAGCTACTTCGTGGACACGGTGGCGGCGCTGAACGAGATGGGAATGGGGCAGCCCTGCCGCGTGATTGCCGTGGACAATTTGAGGACGGGGGTTCCGGAGCGGCTGGCGCATCTCGAAAGGCGCAAGGACATCTTGTTTGTTCGCCAGGATGTGATCGAGCCGCTGGAGCTAGAACAGCGGGTGGACTGGATCATTCACGGGGCGAGCGTGGCGTCACCCACGTTCTACCGGCGCTACCCCCTGGAGACGATCGACGTGAACGTGACGGGAACGCGGCGGATGCTGGAGCTGGCGCGAAACGATGGGGCCCAGAGCCTAGTGTACCTCAGCACCAGTGAAATTTACGGCGATCCGGATCCGGCGTTTATTCCTACGCCGGAGGATTACCGGGGATACGTGTCGTGCACCGGCCCGCGCGCGTGCTACGACGAGTCGAAGCGGTTGGCGGAGACGCTGTGCGTGAATTACCAACGATTATTCGGCACGCCGGTGAAAATCGTGAGGCCATTCAACGTCTACGGACCGGGCCAGCTGCTGGAGGACGGGCGAATCATACCCGACGCGATCCGTGCGATATGGTACGTGCTGCTGTCAGATGCGAACGGGGAAGTGTTCAACGTGGGGAACGACGAGCAGGAGATCAGTATCTCCGGATTGGCGGAACAGATGCGGGAGATTGCGGGCCCGCCGTGGCTAGAAATCGAACGGCGGGTGAGCGCGGACGCGCACTATGTGACGGATAATCCGCAACGGCGACGCCCGGAATTGAGGAAGTTGCGCTCAAGCTTTCCGTGGGAGCCGAAGGTTTCGCTAGCAAAGGGACTGGCGCGCACGCTGCGGTCCTATCAGGAAGAACCCGCAAGGAAAGCAGGATGAGAGAAGCGCAGTGCGAATAGCGGTCGTGGGAACGGGCTACGTGGGATTGACGACCGGGGTGTGCCTAGCGTCGTTGGGGCATGAGGTACGCGCGGTGGACGTGCTGGCGGACCGCGTCGCGGGGATAGGCGCGGGCCAGGCACCTTTCCATGAGCCGGGTTTGGCGGAGATGCTGGGTACCGCGCTATCGGCGGGCCGGCTACGCGCAACAACGGAATTGGCCGAGGCGGTGGCAGCGAGCGAAGTGACGTTTATCACCGTCGGAACGCCGCAGGCGGAGGAAGGCATTGACTTGAGCCAAGTCGGCGAGGCTGCGCGGCAGATTGGCGCAGGGCTGCGCAGTGCGCCGGGTTATCGCGTGGTGGCGGTGAAGAGCACAGTGGTGCCCGGAACGACGGACACGCTGGTGCGAGGAGTGCTGGAAGAGTGCTCCGGAAAACGCGCGGGTGAATTCGGGCTATGCATGAACCCGGAGTTCCTGCGGGAAGGATCGGCGATCGAGGACTTCTTGAATCCGGACCGGATCGTGGTAGGCCAATGGGATGAAAAATCGGGACAAGTGCTGGCGGAGCTGTATGGAGCATTTGCGTGTCCCAAGATTTTTACGGCGCTGCGCAATGCGGAAATGATGAAATACGCTTCAAATGCGTTGCTGGCGACGCTGATTTCGTACAGCAACGAGATCGCGACGGTGTGCGAGGCTACGCCGGGAACCGACGCGGAGACGGTGCTGAGGGGCGTGCACCTGGACCGGCGATTGTCGCCGGTGATCAACGGGCAGCGCGTGAGTCCCGGGATACTGAGTTTTCTCTTGCCTGGGTGTGGATTTGGTGGCAGCTGTCTGCCGAAAGACGTGAATGCGCTGCGAGCACACGCGCGCGGACGCCGGGCGGCCCCGCGCCTGCTCGATGCAGTGATGGAGGTGAACGCGCAGCGGCCGGAACAATTCGGGAAGATGGCGGAGGAAGCATTGGGTTCGCTGCGGGGAGCAACGCTGGCGGTACTGGGATTGGCGTTCAAGCCGGGCACAGACGACGTGCGAGAGTCTGCGGCGCTGGCGATCATCAAGCATCTGGTGGCCCAGGGGGCGAGCGTACGCGCATACGATCCCATCGTGAAGGCGGGTAGCGGAAATGGGGTCCCTATCGATGCGACGGTTTGTGCGACGCCGGGGGAGAGCGTTGCTGGGGCCGACGCGGCGCTCATCGTGACGGCGTGTGCGGAGTTTGCGCGATTGGACTGGGCTGCTCTTTGTGGGCGGATGCGGCGGCAAATCATCCTCGACGGACGAAATGCGCTGGAGGGTGTTTCGTGGCCGGAGACGGCACGCTACATCCGCATCGGACGGGCGATTGGGAATGGGAGATAGCGAGAGCACTGTCGGTTGGAGTGAGAGGACGGAGTGATTAAGGTTTCGAGAGGATGCCTGGGGGACGAAGAGATGGCCGGGGTGCGGCAGGTCTTTGACGCCGGCTACTTCGGGCAAGGACGGGCGGTGATGGAGTTTGAGGCGGAGCTGGGACGATACGTGGGCGCGGAGCAAGTGGTGGCGACGAACACGGGGACATCGGCGCTGCACCTGGCGCTGGACGCCCTAGGAATCGGAAATGGCGACGAGGTGATCGTGCCGTCGCTAACTTTTGTTGCGTCGTTTCAGGCCATCGCGGCGACGGGCGCAACGGCGGTGCCGTGCGATGTCACCGCAGACACGCTGTTGATGGATGTAGGCGACGCGGAGCGTAGGATCACGCCGAAGACCAGGGCGCTCATGCCCGTACATTATGCGGGGAATCTGTGCGATATGGAGGCTCTGCTGAAACTGAAAGAGCAGCGCGGAGTTCGCATTGTGGAAGACGCGGCGCATGCGTTTGGTTCTACATACCGAGGGCGGAAGCTCGGAAGTTTCGGGGATGTAGTTTGTTTCAGCTTCGACTCCATCAAGACCGTCACGTGCGGAGAGGGCGGAGCAGTCGTGTGCTTCGGGGAAGAGCTGACGGAGGTGATGCGGCGGAAGCGGACGCTGGGGATCAACCGGAATGCGAACTCGGAAGGATCCGGGAAGGAGAGCCGATGGCGGTTTGAGGTCGCGACGAATGGATTTCGCTATCACATGAGCAGCATCAACGCGGCGATCGGGCTTGCCCAGCTGAAGAAGGCAGATGGTTTCATCGCTCGCCGCAGAGAGATCTGCCGCAGATATGACGCGGCGTTTGGCGAGATGACCGGCTTGCAGACTTTACGCGTTGATTATCGGGAGGTCGCGCCTCACATCTATGTGGTGCGCGTGAAAGGCGAGCGGCGGGACGCGTTGATGGAGTTCTTGAAAGACGCGGATATCGAGACGGGGATTAACTACATTCCAAATCATCTGCATGCATACTTTCGGGGGAAAGGCGTGACGCTCCCGGAGACGGAACGCGCTTACCGGGAGATTCTGACGCTGCCGCTGCACTGCGGGCTGTCTGACGGAGACGTTGATTGCGTGATAGGTTGCGTAAGAGAGTTTTTCCAGGGTCCGGCAAGGTGAGTAAGATGAAAGTGGTGATCCTGTGCGGGGGCTTGGGCACGCGCCTTCGCGAAGAGACGGAATTCAGGCCTAAGCCGATGGTCAAGATCGGCACGAAACCGGTGCTGTGGCACATCATGAGGCACTATGCGCATTATGGCTTCAAGGATTTCGTACTGTGTTTGGGCTATCGCGGCGATATTATCAAGGAATATTTTTACAACTACGAGATCTACAACGAAGATTTCACAGTGTGCCTGGGGAAGCAAAAATCCGTTCAGGTGCACAATTCGCCCGCGGGACTGGACTGGCGCGTCATGCTGATCGATACGGGAGAGAAAGCGCTGAAGGGAGCACGAATCAAGCGCATCGAACACTGCATTGACTCCGAGGATTTCATGCTGACGTATGGCGACGGGGTTGCCAATATCGACATCCGGCGATTGGCGGAGTTTCACCGGGGGCACGGGAAAGTCGCGACGGTCACCGGCGTCCGGCCTCCGTCATTGTTCGGAGAATTGAAGGTGCGCGGTGACCAAGTCGAGCTGTTCACCGAAAAACCGCAGACCTCCAGCGGCCTGATCAGCGGGGGGTTCTTTGTGTTGTCGCGAAAGATTTTTGAGTACCTCTCTCCCGAGGATGAATGCGATTTCGAGCGCGGGCCGCTGGAAAAACTGGCACAGGACGAACAGCTGATGGTGTACGAGCACCGGGGTGACTGGGCCTGCGTGGACACGTACCGGGACCTGCAGCACCTGAACCACCTGTGGGCGACGAATGAAGCGTTTTGGAAGGTTTGGACGTGAACGTGAACGGACAGGCGCAGGTGGTTGAGAGTACCGCTGGAACAGAAGCGGCCTCGTTGCCGCTGGTGAGCGTATGCATCTCGGCGTACAACGTCGAACGCTTTCTGCGCGAATCGCTCGGGTCGGTACTCGCGCAAACGTATCCGAAGCTCGAGGTCATCCTGATCGACAATGGATCAGCGGATCAAACATTTGAGGTAGCGAAGTCGCTTGCGGGCGATCGTGCGTGCTGCTTCCGGGTGCCACAGAATCTGGGCGGATACCAGGCGATGAACGAGGTCGCGAGGATGGCCCGCGGGGAGCTGATCGCCATCTACCATTCGGATGATTACTACGAGCCGGATATTGTGGCGAAGGAAGCGGCGTACCTGGAGTCTCATCCGGAGGTGGGTGCGGTTTTCTGCCTGGTGCATTTTATCGATGAACACGGCCGGATCTTCGGGGGAGCCGATTTGCCTCGCGAGTTCGTGGGAAAAGAATCCCTCGACTACCAAGATGTCTTCCGCTTCATTCTGCGCAACAAAAACATTTTCATCTGCTGCCCGACTTTCATGGTTCGGAGGTCAGTGCTGGAGGCCGTGGGCCTGTTCAACCCAGAATCCTACGACATCGGCGCGGATCTGGAGATGTGGCTGCGGATCCTGCGGAAGTTTCCGATTGCCATTCTCAACGAACGCCTGATGCGCTACCGGGTGGGGACGTGGCAATGGTCGAGCCGATACCGTCAGCTGCGCACCGAGCCGGACTTGCACTTTGCGGTAATGGATCACTATTTGGAGCAGGATGGATGGAAACAAAAGCTGAGCCCCGACGACCTGGTGGAGCACGAATTTCACCGCTGCGACGACGACACTTACCGCGCCATGAACTACGTGACGCTCGGCCAAACGGAACGAGCTCGCGAGTTGCTGGAGCGGCCGTATCCATGGCGGACGCTGAGGAACGGCATCAAACGGCGCAAGCTGAGGCTGCTGGCCTTGCGCGCGCTGGTTAAGTGCGGACTCGCGCTTGGCGCGGCTCGTCCGCTGGCGCTGCTCCTACGGCGGATTGGACCATGAAATGAGTCATAATCTCGTCATTCTAATTGATCCCTTCTCTCGCCATTTCGAGCGGGACGCGCTGTTCAATCAAGAAATCGAGAGGCGAAACGGGGCAGACATCCTGGCGCCCTGGATCTATCTGCGGGATTGGTTTGCCGCACGGGGCATTCCCGTGCATACCGCGGACCGATACCTGCGCGGCGAAATCCGGAGCGCGAGGTATGTTTACGTTTCGTTTGGTCTGCTGAATCACTACCGGGCGATTGCGCCGCGGCCGGGCGTGATCGCGAGCGCGTTTTTTGAGTTTGAATCCCCGGTGGTGACCCCAGACCAGTATGCGGAGATTCCGAGCTTGCAGCGGCACTTCAAACGCATTTTCACGTTCACCGATGCGGAAGCACTAGCACCGTTTCTCCGCGGCCCCTTGCAATCGGAGCTTTTTCATCTTCCGTATCCGTACGATGCGATCCATGAAGAGCTGTGGCGGCGCGGCGACCGCAAGTTCCTGGTGATGATGAATCACAATAAGTTGCCCGCGGTTTACTGGCGCGAGCTGTACAGCGAGCGAATGCGGGCGGTTCAATATTTTGCGGCCTGGAAGGAGATAGATCTTTACGGGCAAGGCTGGGATGGGCCGTCGTTCCAAATGGGTTGGGCAGGGCTGCCGGGCTCGGTTCAAAAAATCCGGCGGAAGCTACTTAAACAATGGCAGAAGTTGCGCCCAGTGCCGCTGCTGGAAGCGGCGAGGAGCGTATACCGCGGGGTAAGTTCGTCGAAGCTGGACACGATCTCCGAGTACACCTATTTGCTGTGTTTTGAAAATGTGATCCTCAAAGGCTGGGTGACCGAGAAGATTTTCGACTGCTTTGCGGCGGGTACCGTCCCGATTTACTGGGGAGCGCCGGATATCGAGACATTTGTTCCCCGCGAGTGCTTTATCGACATGCGCAATTTCAAGGGCTACGACGAACTGCGCATGCACCTGAAATCTCTGGACAAAAAGTCCATCGAGGGGTACCGCGAGAACGGGCGGGAGTACATGAGGTCCGCGCAGTTCCAGCCATTCACCAAACAAGCCTTCGTGGACATCGTGGCGCGCCTGGTGGAAGAAGATGCGGGTGTGCAGCTCCGTGATGCTCCGGAGCTGTCTGCGGCGTCGCGTTGAAGCGAACCGCAGGTGGAGCAGCGCGATGACTTCCTCGCGGCGTCGAGCCGTGGAATCGGAGAGTAAAGCGCGATGAGCAACCTTGTTTTTGTGAACGGCGACTTCTGTTCGGGTAGCACGCTGCTGTTTACGCTGTTCCGGAAAACGGGACGCTACTACTCTCTCTACGAACCGCTGCATGAAAAGCTTCTGGAATACTTGATTTGGCCTATGCTGCCGGATGACCATCATTTTTTCGTGGGGCACTATCATGCCGAGCTCAAGGGCTTTGACAGGATTCCGGATCTTTTCGATCCCCGATGGGGGAACAGCGGCCTGTGCTTGCCTCCGGAAGCGGAAGCTGACGAGCTCAGCCGCTACCTGAACTATCTCATTGGCACCGCTTTCGGGCGCAGTCCGCGAGTGATGCTGAAGGAGAATCGCTTTACTTTCCGGATGGGTTGGCTGCGGAAGAATTTTCCGAGCGCGAAGTTTGTGCACATTTACCGCCGGAAGGAGGACCAGTGGAAGTCCAACCTGCGGCGGGTGCGGGCGTACCTGGGCAGAGAAAATGTGGGTCAGGACGACGTGCGGTTTAATGGGTTCAACATCGCAACATGGTGCGAAGACCTGAAGACGA
>WNFN01226464.1_pt1 | contig 10872 bp, 10 predicted proteins | sample 5400161 | NCBI WGS metagenome assembly WNFN01 (sample SAMN13153353, study PRJNA577476) | soil metagenome | isolation source: 80 cm saprolite on Douglas fir-dominated hillslope | place: USA:California | collected 2013-09-17
GAGTCGCGGGGAGCGATCCGGTACGTCATCAACACCGAGCACCACGTAGACCACATCTTCGGAAATTACTACTTCAAGGGTGCCGGCGCAGTGGTGCATCACCGGGGTGTATACGACAACTTCATGGTCGCGACGCCCGATCTCGACCCTTTCGACTACGCAGCGGAAGCCATACCAACCGACGATCCGCAAGGCGCGTTCCTCTTCCCGGACCGGGACAACTACTACGCGGACCCCAACAAGGGTGAGCTGGTGTTCGACTCGGACTTGGACCTGCGCGTCGGCCGGCACACATTCCACCTCATCCACACGCCCGGCCACACGCCCGGCCAGGTGGCGGTATATGTTCCCGAAGAGCGGGTTGTATTCACCGGGGACACGGTCTTCTCAGAGTGCCAGACGTGGCTCATGACCTCGGACATCGACCAGTGGGTAGCCTCCTTGGACGTTGTCCAGGCGCTCGACGTCGACCACGTGGTTCCGGGCCACGGCCCCGTCACAACGAAGAGGTACCTCCCCACGCAGCGCGCCGTGCTGCTCGAGTGGCTCTACGCCGTTGCGGACGCCGTGGCTAAGGGCTGGTCTCGCGAAGAGACGATATCCAGGGTGAACTTCGCCGAGCGGTATCCAGTCGACGTCGGCCAGGGGCACATGATGGATCACATTCAGACCCTGAACGCCACCTCGCTATGGGACAAGCTAACCGCGCTGCCAACTGGGGGCCGCGAATGACCTACGAACTGCAGCGGTTCCGGCTGGACGGTCGCGTGGCGATCGTCGGCGGCGGCTCCGGCGGGATCGGGGTACGGACCTGCGCCGCGCTTGCCGGGGTGGGCGCGGATGTGGCCATCGTCGCGCGTTCGGCCACGCGTCTCGATGAGGCGCGCACCGCCGTGGAAAAGAGCGGCCGGAACGCACTGGTGATTGCCGCTGATATGGTGTCGCGGGAGCAGGCGGAGCTGGCCATCGAGCAGACGATCGATACGTTCGGTCACGTGGACGTCGTCGTCAACGCGATCGGCGGGGGCGCTGGCACCGCGCTGTTCCGGGCTGAGCAGTATCCCGACTCCGAGTGGCAGCGCATCCTCGACCTGAATCTCACGACGGCTGTTCACTTGTCTCAGTCGGCGGCACGGGCGATGATCTCTGCACTGACCCGGCAACATGCGACGGAGTGGGCGAGGCACGGGATCCGGGTGAACGCGATCTCGCCGACCTTCGTGCGAACGGCGCAGACGGCAAGCCTGCTGGACGACCAGGATTTCTACGAGCGCCTGGTCAGCCGTATCCCGCTGCGGCGGATCGCGGACCCCGACGACCTGGTCGGCGCGATACTGTTCTTCTGCTCGGAGGCCGCCGGTTTCGTCACCGGACAAGTCCTGACGTTGGACGGAGGCCTAACCGCGACTCAGTGATCCGCCCTGGGTGCCCTTGTCCTCACCGGGAAGCCCTGCGCACCCCGGCCGCCCCGAGTCGAGGTCAGCTTGAAGCGTCTTGGGCCGGTCCTGTAGGACGGCTCTGGATTCACCGAGACCTTGCGCCGGATCCGTCTCCCCTCGGGTCCAAACCCGAGACTTGTTACTCTTCGCCATCGACCCTGGCAGTACCGGTGGCGCTCGGCGTCGCGGCAGGGGGCGGTGTGCCCGAAGATCCCGTCCTCGCCCCCAGCACGCCGTGTGCTGATGTCCCCAGGTACCGCGAATGGGGGCCAATCTTGGGGGCCATTTGCCAGCGACGTGCAGCAGCGGCCAGCCATCTCCAGCCATGAAGCTGCAGCTACAAGCCTTGTTGTGCGCCTTCATGGCCTGGTCAGCGTGGCCTCTGACGTCCATGGTAAGGAGAAGGTCTACGGTTCGATTCCGTAAGGGGGCTCCAGGTCAGAGGCACAATCCTGTGCCGCTCGAAAATAGGATTCGGCAGGTGACCTGCAGGTCTTCCGGGCGTCAGGCGGCGCGGACATATTCGTTGATCAGGCCGTTGAGGACGGGTTTTCGGCGGATCTGCCGTGTGTCGATGTCGGTCACGGTCGCGGGGTGAGCGTCACGTTCGTCGGCGGGGACGCGCTGGGCGATGCCCTGGTGCGGCCGGGCCATGTTGTAATGCGCCTGGTAGTCGGTCAGGACGGCACGCAGGTGTGTCTCGCCGAGAATCAGCACGCGATCCAGGAGCTCCCGGCGCAGGGTGCCGACCAGGCGCTCGCAGATCGCGTTCATCCGCGGCGCCTGGACCGCGGTGCGCAGGATCCTCGCGCCGGTGGCCTCGAAGACGGCGTCGAACGAGGCGGTGAAGCTCGAGCCGCGGTCGCGGATCAGGAACTTAGTGGCCCCGAACCGCTCATCGAGGGTGAGGGCGAGGTTACGGGCCTGCTGCACCGTCCAGTCACCGGTGGGATGTGCGGTGATCCCGCCGAGGTGCAGCCGGCGGGTCCCGTGCTCGATGAACACCAGGACGTACAGTCTTCTCAGCAGCACCGTGTCCACGTGCAGAAAGTCGACCGCGAGGATCCCGGCGGCCTGGGCGTGCAGGAACTGCCGCCAGGTCGGGCCTGACCGGCGGGGAGCCGGATCGATGCCTGCGGCACGCAGGATCTCCCACACCGTGGACGGCGCAACGGCGAGGCCGAGTTTCGTCAGCTCGCCGTGAATCCGGCGGTATCCCCACAGCGGATTCTCCTTCGCCAGCCGGACGACTAGCCGGGCGATGCTCCGGACCGTCGGCGGTCGGCCGGGCTTGCGCCGTTTACTAGTGTCGTATTTCTTCGCGGCCAGTCTGCGGTGCCAGGTCAGCAGCGTCGCTGGCGTGACGGGGAAGATCTCGGTCCAGCGCCTGCGGGGGAGGAACCGCGCCAGCGCCGCGAACCACACCCGGTCGGCCGGCTCGTACCGGACCCGGCCGATGTTGCGGCGCAGTACCGCGTTCTCGTGCCGGAGCACCAGCAACTCAGCGGCCTTCGCCCGGTCGCCGCGGAACACCAGGACAGCCACGCCGAGTACCCGGCACGTCAGCAGGTAGGCGATCTTGAGCAGCACCCGGCCAGCCAACCATCACCGCATCAAGCCTGCTGGTGATAGCGCAGATCGACCGCTCAATCGAGTATTCGAGCGGCACAAGATCGCGGAGCCGTATGGGGCAGCCCGCAAACGAGCCTGCAATAGCCGATTATGAGCAGTTCGCTGCCTGCCGGTTCATACCGGGCGGGATGCCGAATTCTCGTGGAGCGAATTGGCAAGCTGAACCCGGGATTGGATGCCCAGCTTGGCGAAGATCGAGCGTAGCTGAGTGCCGACGGTGTTGACGGACACGCCCAGCGTTTTCGCAGCTGATTTGTTCGTGTGCCCAGCGGCGATGAGCGTGGCTACCCGCCGCTCCGCTTCGCTCAACGACGGCCAGCCGGTCTTTGTCGCCTCTGGATTCGCCGTCCACTTCTCCGGCCGGGCGCCGGCTTCGCGCATGAGGCGCTGAACGCCGGAACGCCCGGCCCAGGCGCCCATGTGGTCGTACTCGTCCCACGCCTGATCGAGCTGGAGCAGCGCGGCCTTGCGGTCCCCGGCGGCCAGCAGCGCATGCCCGTAGGTTTCCGCGCCGAGGGCGCGCAACGCCGGGCGCGGGCTGGTCTGGAGCATCTTCGCGGCGTCGGCGAGTTGCCCTAGATCTGCGTCAAGTCGGGCGCGCAGATTCAGCGCGAGTCCCTCGAAACTTGCGACGCCGGGATTGCGTTCGGCCCCGAGTTCGGCAATCGCGACGGCTTCAGCGGTGAAATCGGCATCACCGGCCGCGAGCCCGATCTGGAAGAACACGCTCATCCAACCAGGCCACCAGGCCCAGTAGGTTCGCGACTCGCGCGCCATGAACAGCATCGGTCGCAGCGTGGAAAGGGCGGTCTCGATATCGCCGTTGACGGCTGCGAGCCAGCCCCGCATCAGGGTCAAGCCGGGCAGGCGGATGTTGTCGTCGGCGCTGGTCAGAGTGGCAGCCGCTTGCAGGCGTAGGGCGGCGGCCGTCGGATCGCCGCGCAGCATCGACACCGCGCTTCGGATCATGATCGCTTCCAGGGCGTGCATGTTGGTGCCGATCTGCTGGCCAAGGTCGATCAAGGTCTGCGCGCCGGCTTCGGCCTCGTCAAGCCGGCCGAGGTTGAAGTCCTGCCACAGCTGGGCGTACAGCAGCGACGGCAGGGCGGCTTCGATATGTCCGGCGTCGTCGGCGTGAGCGTGCTGAAGCAGCGCCTGCGCGTGGTCATAGCGGTCCACCAGCTGCAAGGCCATGATCTCCTCAGCGAGATACGATGCGCCGCTGCGTGCGCGCAGCTCCCGGAAATGACGCAGCGCGTCATGGTGGCGGCCCTCGTTCTTGGCCGCCTCCCCGGCCGCCTGCAGTGCCAGCTCCAGTGCCTCCATGTCGGCGACGGTCCGCGCGTGGTCCAGCGCTGCGCTCGCTTCGGCCGCCGCGATGGCGCCCACGGTCGTTCTGGTACGCGCGAGGGCCCGCGCTGACGTCAGCCGGGCCGCGACGGCGGGCTGCAGTTCGGTGCGCCGTCGCCCGCCGTCGATGCGTTCGATCAGCTGATCCGGGCGTCCGGCTAGCCACAGCGCGCGGGCGCTGTCGGTCTCGATCTGCCCGGCGAGGTCGCCGTCATCCACGCGGGCCAGGAGCACGTCGGCGATGGCGAGGGCGTCGGCCGCTCGCTGCGTGCGAGCGAGAACGGCAAGGCATCGCCGGCCGACGGCGAGCCAGCGCGGATGGGCGGGCCGCAGCACCCGGAACGCGAGCATGGCCAGCTCCCCGGCGTCTTCGGCGCTGACTGTCGCGAGCTTCTCCGCGGCCTGCAGGAGGACGTGGGCGCTGGCGGTGTCGCCGGCGTACGCCGCCGCGCGGGCGTGGACGGCGACGGCCAGCAGATCGGAGCCGGCAGTGATCAGGTACGTGGCCAGCCGCTGATGCAGCTGTCGGCGCTCGGCGTCGCCGATGCCTGTGTAGACCGCCTCGCGGACCAGGTCGTGGCGGAAGGTGATCGTGCCGTCGCGGGCGTCGAGGAGTCCCGATGCTACGGCTCGGCTGAGTGCCTCGGCGTCCACGCTGCCGGAAAGCGACGGCAGGTCCGCGAGCGGCACCGGCCGCCCCGCCACGGCGATCAGCCGGACCAAAGCGGCGGCTGATTGGTCGAGGGCGTGGAGTCGGTTGTGGACCGTCACGGCGAATCCCGCCGCGGGCGCTGCAGTCCCGTGCGGCCCCTCGATGAGCTGCATGATCAAGAACGGGTTGCCGTCTGCGGTTCTCAGCAGGCGCGAGGTGGACTCGTCGGGCATCCGGCCCAGCCGGTCGCGGGCCACCGCGATGACGTCGGCGAAGCCGAGCGGATCCAGCGACAGGTGCTCGACAGCGTCGGTTTCGGGCAGCGCCATTTCGCTGGCGATCGCCGGATCGCGCCCGGCTAGCGCGAGCACGATGGGCAGGCCGACGGACCGTGCCAGGAGGGTGTGCAACACGAAACGGCTGACCCGGTCGGCCCATTGCATGTCGTCGACGGCGATCATGAGCGGGCCACGCTCTGCTACCTGTTCCAGATGGGCGGCGACCCGCTCGGCTAGCAGCAGCGGCTGCTCTGTGAGCCGGTGCACCTGTTCGTAGTCTGCGGCGGCGAGTAGGGGTTCGTGGCCTTGCCGCAGGGCGGCCACGACGGGTGCGGCCGGCCAGATCTGCTCGATGGCGTCGCATTTGCTGCTACCGACACGGTAGCTCATCGCCCGCGCCTGGCGGATGGTCTCGGTCAGTAGGGCGGTCTTGCCGATGCCGGCCGGCCCGGTGATCAGCAGCAGGCCGCCTGAGTCGTGCTGCCGGGCGCGGCGCAGCACGGCCAGTGCGCGTCTGAGCGGTTCGGTGCGCCCCCGCAGCGGCTGCGGCCCGCTCATCTGATGCCCGCCTCGACTGGTGGGAGCGGGTCGAGCAGCCGGTGCGGCCGGGCCAGCCCGCGGGCGACGGGATCGCGCCGCGCTGGTAGCATCGCCGGGTTCAGCGGGTTGATGATCACCTCGCTGGGGTCGGGGACCCGTCCGCAGGTCTCGCACCGGGCGGTGTCGGCGAGCGGCTGCCCACACACCTCGTGTCGGAAGAACACCCGTGGCCCGTCGTCGCCGCAGGCATACCGGGCGCCCCAGGCGCCGAGGGCATATATGGCGGGCCACAGCGCCCGGCCGGCCGGGGTGAGCTCGTACAGCGACCGGCCCGCATGTTGCGGATCGGGCCGCCGCTCCAGCGCGCCCGTGTCGACCAAACCTTGCAGCCGGGTGCTGAGCACGGTGCGCGGGGCGTCCAGGTGCGCATGGAAGTCGTTGAACCGGCGCACGCCGAAGAACGCATCACGCAGGATCAACAGAGTCCAGCGCTCGCCGACGACTTATTGGCCGGAGATTTCACCCGGCAGGCGTGCGCCATCGCCCCGGCATCGACGTCTGGCGACTCGCTGGCGAGACCGTGTTGGCATACCCGGGCACCGCCAGTTTGTGCCGAGAACCGCCCGAGGCCCCCTAATCGCGTCGTACGGCGGCTTGCGCGGAGGCCCACAGCGTGTACGGGTTGTCCCGGTCGCCGTGCAGTTCCAGCATCGCGGCGGCGATCTGCTCGGCGGTGTCGCTCTCGGCGGCGATGCGCGAGAAGTCACGCAGGTACCGCTCGCTCTGCTCGATGGTGTCGCGCGAGTCCGGGGCGCCGACCCGCTTGTGGCCCGCGACGACGATGTCCGGATCGAGGGCGGCGATGGAGTCGATGCTAGCGATCCACGCCTCGCGCGCGGTCGCGTCGGTGAGGGCGGTCAGCATGTGTACCTGGTTGTAGACCACGTCACCGGCGACGACGGCCCGCAGCGACGGGACGTGCACGATCGTCGAGTGCTCGATGTCGCCCTGACCGATGTCGATCACGCGCAGCTTGTGGCCGTCGAGATCGATCGAGTCCCCGTCGAACAGTTCCGGCAGCACCGGGACCTCGGGGATCTCGCCGGGGAACAGGCCGCGCCAGTAGGCCCGCATCCCCTCGTCGGTCGCCTCGAACCGGGCGCGGGCGAGCACGTCCCTCGTCGCCTGGCCGCGGGCGTGCGGAAAGCGCTCCTGCAGCCTGGCGAGCCCGATCCAGTGGTCCGAATGCCCATGTGTGATCACGACGCCGACGACCTGCTTGCCGAACCGCTCCACCCAGTCCGCCAGCCGGTCAACCTGATCGTAGGTGATGGTCGTGTCGACCAGGATCGCGTCGCGTTCGCCAGCGATGAGCGTACTGCTCAGCGGCGACCACATCGGCCGGATCCCGGCGGGCGGAGCGGCCGAGGTCACGAAGCCGCGCATCGGCGCGACATGAACATTGATGCTCAGCTCACTATCCGAGGACATGTCAAGGGCTCTCTCACGAAGCGCTTTCACGGTGGTCAGGACGCAAGGGCGGCGTGGCCGAGGCTGGCCGGCGGTCAAGCCTCAGCGACCGGGCCTTGACCGCTCAGCATTGGCTCAGCCGGCGAGCGCCTTTTTGATGAAGGACGCCACCGCCACCGACTGGGCGATGAACGCCGTGTGCGAGCCGGTGATCGACTCAGTGGTCGCGCCCATCCGCTCGGCCATGAACCGCTCGGCGTCCGGCGGGATGGCGTTGTCGTGCTCGGACACCAGGTACCAGGATGGTTTGGTCTTCCATCCGGCGGCAGTGGCGTTCTCGGTCAGCGCCTCGATCGACAACGGCCGCTGCGTCGCCCACATGACCGCGGCGAGGTCGGCCGGCACATCCGCGCAGAACGTCTCCCGGAACTGATCCTTGCCGATGTAGAGCTCAGGGCCGCCGGGCGCCCCCGCGGCGTCGTACGCGGTAGGCGCGGACGTCGAGGCCAGCATCGACGGCGGGAACGGGCCCTGCACACTGGCGCAGCTCTCACCCACATCGATACCGAATGCGGCGAGATATACCAATCCGACCACGTTGTCCAGATCGGCCGATGCCTGCGTGATCACCGCTCCGCCGTACGAATGCCCCACCAGGACAACAGGCCCATCGATCGCCCGCACGTATGCACCGACCGCGTTCGCGTCGAAGGCAAGACTGCGCAGCGGATTGGGAGGCGCCACCACCTCGTAGCCGGAGGTCGCCAGCTCCCGAATCACCACGCCGAACCCGGAAGCGTCGGCGAACGCGCCGTGCACCAGCACGACCGTCGGCAGCATGGAACCAGGCATGATCATCCACCCCTCATCGGTCGGGTCGCCTACCAGCTCAGACTGCCCTCGCCACCAGCGGCGATCCTTCACATATTCATGTGATGGAAGGGCATCCCGCCTCGCGATCTACTGAACTCACGCTCTACCCGAGCGACCTGGGGAAACCGAGGACAGGAGCCGCAGCTATGCCCATGATCGATGTGTACGCCACCGTCGGCACCTTCGCTGACAAACACGAGCTCGCCGCCGGCCTGGCGAACGCCGTTATGGACATCGAGGGTGTGCCGGACATCCCGATGTTCCGGCAGAACACCGCCGCGTTCGTCCATGAGCTTGCCGCCGGCAGCCTGTCGAACGTCGACGGCGACAACACCTACGTCCGGGTACAGGTGCTGACCAACGTCGGCGCCCTCGACCGAGACAAGCAGCTGGCCGTCGTCGAGCGACTGACCCAGATAGTCGCCGCCGCGGCCGGTGACCTGACCTTGGCCGAGCGGACCTGGGTGCTGCTCACCGAAGCCATCCCCGCAACGACGAGCTGGTGAACGCGGCCAGAGCGCAGATCGCCGAGCTGCGGGCTCGCTCCTGACGGAGGCCGTCGATGAGCCACGATGTGATCACCGGAACCGACGGCAGGCCCCGCTGCGCCTGGGCCGGCGATTCCGACACGCCGCTCGGCCGCTACCACGACGAAGTCTGGGGCCACCGCTGCTACGACCAGCACGCGATGTTCGAAGCACTCACCCTCGGCGTGTTCCAGGTCGGGCTGAGCTGGTCGACCGTGTTCGCCAAACGAGACGCCTTCCGCACCGCGTTCCACGGCTTCGACATCGCCAAGGTCGCCGCCATGACCGACAAGGACGTAGACCGGCTGACGCAGGACGCGTCGATCATCCGCAACCGGGGCAAGATCCAGGCCACCGTCGACAACGCCCGCGCGATGCTGTCGGCATCGCCGAGCCTCGCCGAACTCGCGAAATCCTACGAGTCCACCCGCCAACGGTCACCGCGATCCATCGCAGCCGTGCCGACATCCACCCCGCAAGCGGAAGCTTCATGCAGAACGTCGGCGCGGTCAACGACCACATCCACGGATGCTTCCGCGCCAGCGACGTCTCTAACAACAAGGCTTCGTCAGCCACATGACGAGGGAAGAAACAATGGAATTTTGGACTTCTGAGCGCCGCGGCGCGGTAGAGATCGCCACGTTCTCGAACCCGCCCCACAATTACATCGGCAAGCCGCAGCTCGACGAACTCGCACAGCTAGTAGCCCAGTGGCGAGATCCATCCATCCGCGCGGTCGTCATCCAGTCACGAACAGGTGAGAACTCGGGCTTCACCCAGTACAGCGTCGAAGAGCTCTACGGGATGGCTAGCGACCCGGCCCTGTCCCGATACGCCGGAGCCGTCGTCCGGGGTTACAAGGCGATGTTCGACGACATGATGGCGCTGCCCAAAGTCGTCATCGCCGCCATGAACGGCGACGCGCTAGGCGGAGGATTCGAACTGACGCTCGCCTGCGATCTGCGGATCGGCCAGCACGGCGACTTCCGCTACGGCAACCCCGAAGTACGAGCAGGAGTCATGCCCAGGTCGCTTTGCAGCTCGGACTCGTCCATGAAGTCGTCGACGACGCTCCAACCCGAGCGCTGGAGCTAGCGGAGGAAATCGCGATGCTCCCGCCGATGTCGGTGGCCAACGCGAAGCGCGCCCTCTACCTCGGTGCCGACAGCAACCTTCAAGCCGCGTACGAAGTAGAGAACATGAACTGGACCGAGGTCATGCAGTCCGACGACGCGAAGGTCGCGCTCAAGACCTTCCTCGACGTCAACCCCGCTTCCCGCCGCGACTGGTTCGAGTCGGCGAACTCCAAAAACTACCCCACCTACTCCGGCCACTAAAGGAAACGCGATGCCACTCGTAACCTTCAAACAGCAAGATCAACTCGGCGAAATCGTGATCGACAACCCGCCGCTCAACCTGTTCAACGCGAACGTGCTGTCCGACCTGCGATCGGCCGTCGACCAGGCGGCGCACAGCGACATACGGGCCGTGCTGGTGCGAGCCGAGGGCAGCGACTTCTCCGCCGGAGCCGACGTCTCGGTCTTCACAGACCTAGACCAGGCGGGCGCCAACGAGCTGGAGGAAACCGTCCTGTCGCTGATCGCAGCGATCGAGGCTCTGCCGGTCCCAGCACTAGCGTTGATACACGGCCAATGCTACGCGGGCGCTCTTGAGGTATGCCTCGCCTGCGATCTCATCTGGGCTGCCGAGGCCAGCCAGATCGGCCAGATCGAGGCAGTGGCCGGCGGCATCCCATACGCGGGCGGAACCCAACGCATCGCATCGCGGATCGGCGCCTCGCGCGCTGCCGAGATGGTATTCACCGGAGCCGTCCTGCCGCCGCAGACGCTGGCATCCTGGGGCCTCATCAACCGGGTGGTGCCAGCGGACCGCCTCACCGAAGAAGGCAGCGCTTTCGCCCAGAACCTCGCGAACGGTCCCACACGCGCGCACGCCGTCACCAAGCGCGTGCTGCACGCCTGGCGCTCCGGCGGAGTGGCCGCGGCCGACCGCGTAACCCGGGCTGAGGGACCGACCATCATGATGAGCGAGGACCTGCGAGACGGTCTGGCAAGCCTTGCGCGCGCCGGCATCGGCCACGCCACCTTCCA
>WNFN01221652.1_pt1 | contig 10866 bp, 12 predicted proteins | sample 5400161 | NCBI WGS metagenome assembly WNFN01 (sample SAMN13153353, study PRJNA577476) | soil metagenome | isolation source: 80 cm saprolite on Douglas fir-dominated hillslope | place: USA:California | collected 2013-09-17
AAGAACGGAACAGCTGTGCCATTGGTTGGCAGCGGCAGCGAGAGGGAGTTGGAGAACGGCCCCGTTGCGCCCTTGCGAAAAGCCACCGATCCCCCGCCAGCCGCCGACTTGCCGCTGATTTGCACGTTGACAGTTGAACCAGTTGCGCCGGAAGCATTGGTCATTCGGATTCGACAGGGAGATGGCGTCCATGACACGAATCGCGCTCGAGCATCTACGCTGTTGTTTATTGCCAACTCTACAATCATCAATCCCTCCTGCAAGGTGTTTGACTCTGGGGCAGTGGGCGTATTCAAAATTCCTGCCGTCCGTCAAAGGGTAGTGAAGTTAGGGAGTGCGACGTTACAGGAAATAAAACGGTATTTGCACCTGGTTCCCTGTGACCAAGGCTGCGAGCCCAATGCAGGCTCCTTCCGCCCAGTCAATCTGGTTGGCAGCTCGCCCTGGCGTGGCCACAGAGGCGATCAAAAACACGGCTTACCACTTCGCCAGATTGCATGGCCTGTACCCGGACTATCGATCTCGGCATAGATCTAAAAGTGTTTTGCAATCCAGCATTCCAATAGGGACCGTTGAATACTTCAAACAATGGCAGATGAGAAACATATTAAGATGCTCAGTCAGGAACTCGCTGCCTGGAAAGCTTGACAGTAAGGCGGCATGAAAGATGGGTCATTCCTGCGTCTGCACTGGACACTCGAGAACACTACAGCTAAGGAAGCTGCGGCACGGTGATAAACATAATCTGGCTGTATCGCGGACATTTAATGACGATCATGAATGAACGGCGAAACGCGGCATCAGCCAAGCTTCGCCACCGAAGCTATTGACCGGGCCGCAGCACAGGATTCGCTAGACATCACCCGGTTCTTCCTGTTTCCCATGACATATAAGGCGAAGCCGCAATGGCTGCGGCTATATCAACAGGTTCCTGGTTTTCCGGAAGACTCCTGTAGACCTTTATGTAATCGGAAAAAGTAGGGAATAATCCCTCGCGTTCTTCCAGCGGTTGGGTAAAACCTTCCCGCGCGGTAATAAAAGCGCAGAACTTTTCCAGGGTTTTGGCTTGCGGGTTGAACTGATCCAGCCAAAGGAACTGTCCTTGCTCATTGATCTCCAGAAACCACCATTGCCCGTCCTTGTCCACGGCAAAGTCAACCGAACCAAAACAAATCTTTGCCTTCCGGGCAAACTCCAATATTCCTTTCTCAACATTGGGTGGCGTAGGAATGATCTCCACTTGGATATTGCCCAACCCTGCATCCTGTCGCCAATCGAGGGCCTTCTTGGGATTGTGCAGGGCAAACGCATAAACCCTGTGGCCCATGAGCACCATCCGGATATCGAATTGCTTGACTACCATTGCCTTGAAACCAGAACCTCCTGGTTGACTAGGCGGGATCGCACTCGACATCGACGATAGGCCCATTTTTGTGAAGCGAGGTGCCATGGCATCCAGTGGTTCCACCCGCAACGTGCTGTACTTCCTCGGGCGTCAACTCGCGGGCGCCCCTGCGAGTCAGTACTCGGTTCGACATGATTTGCTGCAACATGATTTGCTCCTTTTTCAGTGAAAATGGCTTCTCTAACCTGTAATTGATCAAGCCAAAAATCAGGGTTGGTTGCCGAAATTTCAAGGTTGCTGGCAAAGGTGTGGAGGCTGCTAACCATTGCCGGTTTTTGTCGACAATTCCTTCGCTGGTAATCCACGAGCACCGCGCGACTCGATACTCTGCATCTTTAATTTCTGACCTTTGCTGTAATGTCCTAAACAGAAGGAACCCGATTACGAGCAATACCAATCAGCTTAAAAATAATTGTTCTCTGCTTCAATGCTTTCACTCCAATTTTCACAATCGTGATTCCCAGAATGGGAGTGAGTTGATGCCATGGAGATAGAAATCCTGGTCCTCTCTTAATGAATGGGTAAGGGTGGTTTGGAAAAACATCGTCAGTTGAGAAACTCATAATCGAAAGCTGCTACGGTCTGCCACTGCATTTTGCTAAGCGCTATCGATGCAACGCGCACAGCGCGTCATCTGGGGTTTGGACGCACCTCAAGGACAGGTCCATGTGGATTCGGGGGCGGAGTGACAGGCTCGAAGCTGGATTTTATGTATTCGTACGCACTCGTTTCGTAGCAAGGCAGAGGACTGCGTCTGCGATCCAGGTCTTCTCTGGGCACGTTGCGAGAATAGAGCAACGGCTCATGGCGATTGGGCAGACTCCGCGCTGTTAACTGCGCGATGGTCTGGTCGCAATTCTGATCTCGCGAGGCTGAGACCTCGTGAACCACTGAGTAATCAAAGCCGGATTCCGAGAGCCGCGGTTCATACGGAAGGAAGGTGAAGACGAGCTTGATAAGACTCCACTCTTCGTGGCCAATCTCCGTTTCGGCAACGAATACCTCAGAGCTTTTGAAGAACGAAGAGCGCGGGAGAGATATCGCTATGGCAACCAGACGCACTCGTATGGCCGCTTTCCTGGGAGGATAGGACCAACGGAGCTGTCCTTCGGCCTGCCTGCCCGGACCCCCAATACAAGTCGCGGCCAGGAAAAGCAGGGCTGTAGTCCAGTTTTTCATCCTGACGCTAATCACGCTATGCTCGCTTGGGCTTGCACATAAGCACTGAGCCTAATGCGCAGCCAGAAATCGTTCCAACGATCCACCTTCTTTGGATGCTTCTTTGACAGACTAGGAAACTTGCGAGCGGTTGCCCGGCAGCAACCCGGGAGAGTGCGCAACTGTGAAAAAAGCGTCGGAGTACTAAGTGATGCCTCTTAATTTCATTGGCCGGGGAGAGGATTTGAACCTCCCCCTGGCCCGAATCAGGCAGGAGGGAGTTCATTCATAATTATGTTATCCGCCACTCGCAACGAAAGTGCTGCGATAGTCAGTGAGGGCTTCACCCCAAGTGCGGTAGGAATAATAGATCCATCGGCAACGTAGAGGCCCTTGTACACCCCAGTCTGCCCTTTGGTCTTATCGAAGACTCTGCCGAACTCGTCCACAGCACCTTCATCGGAATTTCGTCCCATGCGAATTCCTCCAAGCGGATGACTGAGCGCGATGGAAGATGCTTTGAGGTCACCGGTAAGAGAGCTCAGGAACGGATTCTCGAACTTGGTGCCCGGCTTTTCTGAAATGACCGTTGCCAGATTGTCCAGTGACTTGCGAATTTCCGCGTAGATAGGGTCTTTATGAAAAGGTTGATTGTCGGTGCGCCTAACCCGCAAGGGCGTTTCGCCGGTCCGACCTCCAAGCCGGAATTGTCCGATAGCCGCTTCCTGCCCCATGGCCACCACGCACATCGTCCGCGAGAGGACTTCATCGTCAGACCAGAAAACATCCTGCCGGGTATTGAAGTTCTTGAATAGCGCGCGGATAAAGTGAACTCCCTTTTTTAGTAAGAAGCGAAACAGCGCATAGAAGACAAAGCGGACCGGACGCCGTCCTTTCGAGAACGACTGGATTAGCTTGACTCCGGAGCCGACAAGGGACGCCATAGCCGGAGGGATGCCCTGGTCCTCCAGTGTGTGGAACTTTAAATCGGCAGGATTCCCAGCGGCATTGACATGACCGAATGAAGTGGTGACTGGGCCTCGCGTTAACCGCATTCGGTTCTTTGTACCGTCCAGGAATGCAAGGTAATCTCCGTTGGTAGAGAAACCGAAACCAACCTTGTCACTGAGATTTGGCAACGCGTGCCTTTTTGGTAACTTCGACCTTAGCAGTATCTCGCTGGTGCCCAGGGAACCTGCGGCAATGATTACAATATCCGCACTCACAGTCATAGGCTTCGTCCGCCACGGCTTTTCTTTGTCGCGTTTCAGGTACTTGACTTCATAGCCACCACCCGGCTTGGCGACTACCACATCAACCTCAGCCAGTGCCTCGATTTCCAGGTTGCTGAATGTCGGAGTGGGTGCCGCGGGAGTGCCCAGCGCAGCAGCCATAAGCTGTTTGTTGAGTGTATGCCTGGCGCCGGGAAGGCAGCCTACGTTGCAACGCCCCTGGCGCTCGCAATAGTTTTTGGCGTTCCCGTTCCCATCAAACTGATTACTTTGTTGCGCGGGATTGATTGGAGCTTTCGCCGGGTCCCAATCATTGATGGCCAGGTCCACTGCGCCGTAGTCGACATCCGCTCCACTTTTCTTGATGTCATTCAGAGCAGTCTGGAACAAACGTGCGCGATCAATCCAGAGATCATTTTTAAAATCCTGGGCCGGCGTGACCCGATTGAGGTCTATCTTTTTCAACCCCCTGTTCGGGTTGGCCGAATCTGGCTGTATGATCCAGTGAGGGTCGAGATTCGAAGAACGAGTGACGATATTGCTCAACCCGGTATTGACACTTCCCGCCAGAGGTGTCTTACTGCCATGTTGTTGATCTCGCAGGCTCAAGGCCCACAGAACGCCGTGGCCAATTGCATTGCGGGCCAGTTCGTAATAGTCATCCCGCTCCTGATTCGTCCATGTAAGCGGCCAGCGCGCATCCTGGAAAATTAGGTCGGGAGGACGAATGGTGATGTTGGAGTACACCAGTGATCCCCCTCCAACACCGCTTGCACGAATGACGCTCACACCATCATTTTCATTACCGAAGAGCCCGAGAAATCCCCGCTTTCCCAGGAGTGCGAAGTCGTAGAGACCATCTTCGTTCCATTTCCGGCGAAAGCAGCGAGTGAACATGTCGATAAAGCCGCGGAAGTGGTTGGGAGTGGACCAGAATTGAACTGGTTGATCCCTCGACTTCAAATAGTCGTACGTAGCTACTTCTTTGTCCTGAACGGTGCCTACTGGAGTGGTCCACCATGTGCCACGCTCCAGCATCAGAATGGTCTCGCCTTTATTCCGCTTTGCGAACTTCCGCGCGAGGGACAAGGCAGTCATAGTCCCACCGAACCCTGTACCAAGTACAACAACGGTGTAGTGGCCGGATTTAGGCATTTATGTCCTCCGCAATGAGAATGCAGCTCGTATACGAACCGTAACAGCCCGTGATTCTGGTGCGTTGAAGCTTTAGTCCTGACCAGCGAAACTCCAATGCGTCTCTTCCTACTCAGAAGCGCGGGCGCAACACAGCTTGACAGCCAGGAAATGCGTTTCCGGCATTAAAACTGAGGTCGGGCCGTGTAATCAGGCGCAGTTGAACTCGCAACTGTATTTTTGAAAACGTATTCCGGCAGTCGCTCCCTTTGTCAAAAGGACGACGCTGTAAAGGTATAGTGAAATCTGCCCGCATTTCGTTACAAGTCGCAACAGTTTCGTGCGGGTGGAAAACAAATATTTTAAATGGCTTCCGGCCGACGATTTCCATGGACACGGACGAGATTTTTGACCCTACGACATCGTGACGCCAAAGGCGGCGTTGCGGTATCAGAGGTCTTATCAGTAAACCGAGAGAATTCTTGGTGGGAAATTAGGAAAGCCAACGCTGTCGCATTTTTACCTATGGCGAATATTTTCGGGATTTTGGAAGGTGGTATCTGCTTGAAAATAAATGGTCGGGGAGAGAGGATTTGAACCTCCGATTGGCTACGTGCCCCGGCCTGTAGCCGCTGGTCTTCATAGATTCGGTGCAAGTCGCTCCCGGGTTCGGGCTTTCAATAAAATCGATCCATGCCATTGTTCTAGTCCTGAGCGCGTTTGATTTGAGAGAGAGTCTCCTCAAACGTCGGAATGTCCGGAACCGAGTGGCTCACTCTGCGCCACTTTTCGATGCCCTTTGGATCAATAAACACTGTGGCACGCAGAGCAATATCCTGGTCTCTTCGGCCTCCAGCATGAAGGAGCCCATACTTTCGGATTGCCTGGGTGCCGGGATCAGAGAGAACGGTGAATTTTCTTGAAGCAATTTTGTCCCAGACGTCATGTGCGTGTTCCTGGTCGTCCACACTGATGGCGATGATTCTTACTTTTCTCTGTTCCAATTCTTCTGCGTGCTGCGCCAGACCGCGCAACTCAGTCATGCAGTAAGGTCACCAGTAGCCGCGATAGAAATACAGGAGGACCCAGGTCCCACGCTGCTCAGACAACCTGAAGGTGGCTCCATTCTGATCTTTCAAGCTGAAATCCGGTGCTGGCTTGCCTGTAGCCTCAGGGATTTGCGGTTTGGGATAAGAACCACTTTGAGCGAGCGCGTACCCTAGACCTAATAACACTGACGTGATCAACAGAGTGTTTCGCATAATGTGAAAGATACAATACAAGCGTACCGCCAGCAAAAATGGCGACTGAAGAGAGTTTGCTCCGCGCAATAACCAGGAATAAGCAACATCAAGCGACTTCATCCTTTTCCCTCCGGTTGTCCGTGTTACGCCGAGCGATAACATTCCAGTATCTGGCCAAGGATTTAATCCTGTGCCGCTCATAGCCCTCCCGGAAATGACTTCAACCCAATCTCGGGCGCCTTCTTGCCAAATATGTGACTTAAGCAACACGCAGCCCAATGAGCAGACCGAAATCCTCCTCCGTGGAGGACCAGCGGCGGGGCACCGGTCCTCCTTACGTGAGAGGTCCCGTGAACTGAGAGGGATCTGGGCTATTTCTTTTCGCCTTCCATGGGCTTGCCATCTGTCCGGCATCCACCCTTACCTTTGCAGTCGTTCTTGTCCTTTGTTGCGCCGCAGCCGCCTTTGCCTTTGCAAGAGTTTTGGCCTTTACAGGCATGCTTTTCAACCTTGGCTTTCTTGTCGGCCTTCTTACCGCTATCCGCGGTTTGCGTTTTGTCTTGGTCGCCGCTATTCTGCGCCATTGCCGCGACGTTGGTGCCGGCTGTCAGGCCAGTGAGTGCCGCGCCTATCAGTAAAGCTCGAATCGACTTAGTCATTCTTAGAATCTCCTTGGCAAATTTAGGCCCTGAATCGCTGGCCGGAGAAACAGGCCACAAGCGGGCTGAGAGCAAGATACGTTCACGGCGGAAAGGTTACAGAGCAGCTGCGGTTGGGCCACTTGATTCGCAGAGTAAGAAGCACCTAGCCTGATACAGACTCGATTCGAGAGGCAGGTAGCCGTTGGCGTGGTCAGAAGCTCCCGACGGGCGGGAGTAATGGAAGTGGTTTAGCCGGCGGGTCCTTCAGGTCGGAGGGTTTTCATTCCAGCGATCTGGTCCCAGTTGACACCGCATTCAAACGGGACCTCGAACACTTTTTCATCCCCTGCAACGTAAAGGAGCTTGCGGGTTGTGTCCAGGACGATGGAACATCGGTCGCAGAGCCGCAGGTGTTCATCAATTTTTGCGCGCAACTCTGGAGTCAATTGACCGTCGATATAAGCTGAGATCTGACTTGTCACATGACGACAAGAGATTGTCTTTCGCATCCAGGTCTTGCCCATCAAAAGCATCATCTTAAGCGGCATGGTCATTGACATGGGCCGAGGTGCACGAAAAAACGGGCTAACATACTCCCTCATCTGCAGACGTGCTCTATGCAATCTCGTGTTGACCGCTCCTTCGCTGATACCCACAATTCTTCCAGTTTCGGCAGCGCTCAGATGTTGCACATCCCGAAGAACAAAGACTTCCCGGTATCCGTTTTCCAGACATTCGAGAGCTGCGGTCAGTACCCGGCGAAGCTCTTTTCGCTCTAACTCTTCTGAGGGAATGTCTCGCCAATTTACAAATTGTCTGGGTTGAAAAGGCTTCTCGCTGATCTCCTCCTCCACGGACGAATACAAGTGCTTTCGGTCCTTGCGTAGCCGCATTCGAGCTTCGTTCCCAGCGATCTGCAATACCCACGCTTTAAAACTCTCTCCCTCTCGCAACTGATTGATGTGAGTAAGTACCTTTAATATGCTCTCCTGGGTGACCTCTTCCATGTCGGAGGTGTTCTTGAGAATCGAGTAAGAAATGAGCTTGATACTGTGCAAGTAAGGACTAATCAATAACTGGAATTGCTCACGCTTACCAGCCTTACAGTCATTGATGAGTTGCCTCTCCTGCGCTGAACGAACGTCTCCCGACAACGATTCCAATGGTCACCCCGGTAGCCTTAACATTTCTTAACGAAAATTGCAGGCCCATCATACACCTGCCATTTGCCTTCCGTGTTAACAGGGAGACATGGAATGCCCACCTCAGAGCCAATGTGCAATAAATGTCGCTTCCCACGAGAGCTTGCAGCGGAATCTCCAAAATTGACTCTCTCCTTGTTTCAAGTGACGACCACACGTTTGAGTGAAGGATTCACAGCGACCCAAATTCTTACCGTCACGCGGCACTTATTTTCTGAGGGTCAGTAACGCTCGAACAACTCCAAAATCCAGTTGTTTTGCGTAACATTTCCCGTCGGTGCGAATCGTTATCATTTGTGGCCGTTTTGACGCCTGTGATATCGCGACCCGACCTGTACGAAGAAAATCAGAACCGTGCTTTGATTGCGCGCATCCTGGAGGGTGAGCGCAAGCTCTTTCATGACCTGGTGCGACCTTATGAACGGGGACTCTATCTCGCCGCTAACGTTCTCCTGCGCAATCATGCGGACTCGGAAGATGCTGTCCAGGAAGCCATGCTCAAAGCATTCACCCATTTGCCGCAGTTGACATCTCCGGAAAAGTTCAAGTCCTGGTTGTTCAGAATTGTGATAAATGAAGCGCGCCTGAAGAGACGAAACTCGCATGGTCATTTATTCGAATCTTTGGAAGGGGAGAACAATCAGGCGGCGGAATTTATGCCGCGTAACTTCGCGGATTGGCGCGAAAACCCCCTTGAGACCATGGAACGAACTGAGATACGCGAGGCTGTAAGCAAGGCGCTTGAGATTCTGCCAGGAATGTATCGGGAAATCTTCATCCTGCGAGACGTGCAGGAACTGACTGGGGCCGAATGTGCAGAAATACTCGGCGTTAGTGCAGGGGTACTAAAGGTGCGACTGCACCGAGCGCGGCTAATGATCCGAGAAAACCTCGCGCCCACGTTCAAGCTTCGCTGGTATGAGCGGGTCTTCCGGGGAAAGGGACGAAAACCATGGTAAGCTGCGAAGACGTGTTGAAGCGTCTCTCGGATTTTATCGACGATGAAATTGACAGCGAAGTTGCCGAGGCGATCAAGGCGCACTTGGCGATGTGCCGACGGTGCAGCGTCCTCTATGACTCGTTGCGCAAAGTCGTGATCGTCGTCGCCGCCGAGCATACTTTTGAACTCCCTGCCGGCTACAGTGAGAGGCTGCACGGATTTATCGATCAGCACTTGTTAGCTTGAACATCAGGGTGGCCTCGATGAAAGTCCGCAGAGCCAGCCGGCATTGTTCAAAGCCGTTTTGTCCTTTCGCCGTTACCTCCCGCACGATGCTAGTTCTCAGCGAACTCCGCCCGGCGAGACCTTTAGGGCGGTCCGGCACCGTTCCATTTTGGAACTCTTTTCAAGAAAAATTCACACCTAGTTCACGAGATGTTGTTGCACTCAGTCGTCTTCAATGATGTACTCGCACCTGCTCTGGTTTGCTACAGATGTGGGCAGACTCTTTGAATGAGCAGCAGACATCTTCTGGTTTGATTGGAAGTCGCAAACTTTTAACAGTCAAACACATGTTTGCCATTTGTAACCCTCCGCTCATTGTGCTCACGTTGCCAGGCGTGAAACGCGTGGTTCGGCTTCAATTCGCGTAATACTAGGCGACAACTTCTGAACCCCGCAAGCGGTCCATGAGTGCCCCCGTCTTTCACTTCGGCCAGGTTGAAAGACACTCATCGGCTTGTTATCGATTCCTCGGGCTATACCACACCCACCGAGCCTCAAAGTTTCCCGTTTCGAACCCAATATGGAGGCAGTCCCAATGAAAAACGAAAAAGCTGGTACTTCGAGTCACGAAACTGATACCCCAACCGGTAACGAATCATCCGCAGCAATAAATGGACTAATCAAGTCAAGCAGGCGCGGATTTCTGAAGACCGCAGGATTGGGCGCCGCAGTAATTACCGCTGGCACCATCCTTCCTACCGGTCTGATACCGGAAGCCGAAGCGGTGGAAATTGGCCCACCAAGTCAAAACCCCAGCTTGAGAGCGTCGCAAAGCGATCAGGTCCGCAAAACGACTTCCGGGAATGAGTCGGCGGCCATCAAAGCAGCATTCCCTCATGCGACCAATGGCGATGAAGAGACTTACGTCAACCAGGCCTTTGCCGGCAACTTCTCAAAGACGCTGCATCACGATGCTAATGGTTTGGTAGTGCCCATTGACTATCAGGCCTTGATGAACGGAATTAAAGCCGGAACCCAGGCGGCGCTGGACGCGGTGCCGGCCGGTGGCACGGGAAAATTGGCCGGTCCGCTGAGTCCGCTGGCCTTTCAATTACAGGGCGCCGATTCCACGGTGGCCGCGGAATTGTTTGTCCCGCCATCGATATCCACTGCGGCAGGAGCGGCAAATTATGTGGAACTCTATTGGGAGGCCTTCCTCCGTGATGTTCCGTTCATCGACTATGGATCGAACCCTCTGGTTGCGCAGGCAGTCACGGACATGAATAAATTGTCCGCCTTTAGTGGCCCCAAACCCGTCACTCCGCAGAATCTGTTCCGGTATCCATTCTTCGGAGCCACCGACGGTCCGCTTATCTCGCAGGTGCTCTATACCACCCACTCTCTGGACGGTGTCACCTTCGTTCCCCAGATCAAAACCAGGTTCCCGGTTGCCGACCCTAACACCGGCACTGTACTGCCTGCATCCACTTCGCCGGGGATCGACTTTATGACTAACCTGAACGAGTATATTTTTGTGGAAAACGGAAATGGCGCTCTGGATAACTCCAATGTGTTTGATCCAACCGTACGTTTTATTCGCAGCGGCCGGGATCTGGGCAGCCTGGTGAATGCCGATTCCATCTACTCGATTTACTTCCGTGCGGCGATCATGCTGCAAAATCTCG
>WNFN01263815.1_pt1 | contig 10864 bp, 11 predicted proteins | sample 5400161 | NCBI WGS metagenome assembly WNFN01 (sample SAMN13153353, study PRJNA577476) | soil metagenome | isolation source: 80 cm saprolite on Douglas fir-dominated hillslope | place: USA:California | collected 2013-09-17
CCATCTCACTTCCCAGACTTGACAAAGCTGCTTGAATGATCTATCATTATGATGAATATTAATTCACCATGATGATCATTTATTCAATATCGACAGAGTAAGACAAGAGAGCCTCTGCCTCTGAAGAATCTCGCCATTGGCGCAAGCATTCGTCGCATCAGGCTTCGAGAAAGGAACAGCACATGGAATTTCCTCCTTTTCAATCAAGGCAAGAGGTCGTGATTCATGCACCTCTCCAAGCCGTCTGGGAATTTAATCAAGACTTGACAAACATTGCTGCATATCATCCCAGGGTCAAGAGCGTCGACCTCATTTCAGGGAAACGTGAGAGAGGCAATGGGGTCGCCTATCGGTGCCACCTCACAGATGGGAAACAGACGTGTGTGGAAAAAGATCTCGAAGTGGTTCCCATGGAAAGGATCGTCACGGCTTTACCTGAAGATACTATGGGCATTGCCAAAATGCTCTCAGATTATCTGGTTGAAGCGAGACTGACGCCTGTGGCTTCGCATGAGACAAAAGTGGAATTTCGCCATTATTACTCAACGAAGTCTCTCAAGGCAAAATTCTTCAATGTCATCGCAAAAAGGAAGATTGCACGAGACGCTCAAAACACTCTTGAGGCTATGAAAAGAACGATTGAACAATATGCGTCGTCTTCCTTCGAGGGACCAAAGGAGCATGTAGCCTATGACCAAGACGCCTGATCCCATTCAAGAACTGGTAACGGCTGCCCGGCGCAAGCAGATCCTGGATGCAGCCACCCAAATGTTTGCCGAAAAAGGCTTTCATCGCGCCACGATCAAGGACATCGCCCGTATGGCTGGGATCGCCGATGGTACGATCTACACCTACTTTGCGAGCAAAACGGAGGTGTTGTTAGGGATTCTCCATCGCCTCAATGAGTCAACGGAACGTGAACAGCACCTCATGCTGGAGAGCGAGCAAGATCTGCGCTCCTTTTTCACCGCGTATCTGCGCCAGCGCATGGCCCTGTTGTGGCCCAATGCGGAGGTGTTCCAGGCGGTCCTGCCGGAAATGCTGGCCAATGCGGAATTGCGTGAACTGTACTACCAGCAGGTCCTGGTGCCCACCTTCACTGTCGCCGAGCATGCTTTCCAGAAGCAGCGTGGAACAGGACAAGTCCACTGCATCGATGTACCCCTCACTGTTCGCGCCATTGCTGGGCTGCTTTTGGGCCTTCTGACGCTCCAATTGCTCGGCGACGAGGTGATTGCTCAGCGGTGGGAAGACCTGCCAGAAGTTCTGACCTCCCTGCTATTTGATGGTTTGCAAGCGGGAAAGGAAACCACACACGAATGAAGCGATCTCCATATGCTTCCATGAGGGTGAGCCTGGAGATAGGCCTGATCGCCTTTTTCATCCTCGTTGCCACGAGCTTACTGGTGGTGTATCTCGCTGATCCAGCGATCTACGCCCAATCGCTCTCGCTCACCTCCTCTCCGACTGAGCGCTATCCTGTTCCAGTGACGCTGTCCCTGGTCGGTATTCTCGTGTTGATCACCTTGCTCATCCTTGGGATCGTGCGAAATTTTCGCTGGCTCTTCTGGCTGATTCTCCTGGCCTTTACTAGCTCAGTTATTCAGATGCCGGTTGACGGGCTGCAGCTTCTGGGCGTTTTCCCCAATCCCTATCCGGTCTGGTACAACCTATTTCGAGGGGGAGTCGGGTTCATCGAACTGAGTTTTGTTTTCTGGATGATCCAGACCTACCGTCATCAAGGAGTCTGGGCAATGGGGAGGGAAAAAGCAGAGCCCGTCAGCCATCTTGTACGAACGAAACTGGGATTGATTGAGTATCGAAGCGTGGGGCAAGGTCCTGCGGTGCTGGTGTTGAACGGCGGACATACCAACTGCCATTCGCCGCTGGGCCATGAGGCTTTCCTTCTGGCGCAGGGCTATCAATTGATTATCCCATCAAGACCCTCAAGTGATCGTGGTGGGGATCTCAGCAGGCGGACCAACCGCCTTGCAACTGGCTGGCCGCCATCCCGCACGAGTCAGCAAGGTGATGTTGCAGAACGCCGCAACAGATGGCAGCTATGCTAGTGGCATAATCCGTTTCCTGACCTATCTGTTCTTCAATCCTGTGCTGGAAGGAATGGTCTGGGCAGCTTTCCGCAGGTTTGGACGTGTTGCCCCTCAGGCTGCGCTCAAAAGTCTGATGTGGGGTCTCACCAGGCTCCCAATCGATCAGGTGCTCTCTGCGATGAGTCCTGATCAAAAGCTCGCAGCCCTTGCTTTTTTGCAAGCTTCACGTTCGGGATCAGGATTTCTCCATGATATCCATCATCAGTGTGGAGATCTGGGCCGGGTGAGAGCTTCTGTCTTAGTCATTACCAGCAAATACGATGGTCTGGTCGATTCATCACATGCTGTCTTTGTCGAGAAGCATATTCCTCAAGCTCAACTCTTCATTTCTGAGGCTGAGAGCCATCTGATGTGGTTTAGCATACATGATCATGAGATCCAGGCCAGAATGCAAGTCTTCTTGCAGTCCTGATATGAGTCATTTTTGATCCAACTGTCGAGAAGACAGAAGCAAGGAGAGCAGAGTCATGCGACCTCCCTTTTGGCATCCACTCATTGCATGCTCACCCGCAGAACAAGCGATCATCACGCACATCAAGCGAGCGAAATTGTTTGTCTTTCTCCGTGAGCACCGTCACAAGTTATTTGATGACGCTTTTCAGGAAGAACTCGCGGCCCTTTATGCTCCAAGTCACTGTGGGCACCCACCCATCCCACCAGCACAATTGGCCCTGGCGACCATTCTGCAAGCGTACACGGGTGTCTCTGATGATGAGGTCATTGAGGTCACACTTATGGATCGGCGGTGGCAGTTAGTGCTGGATTGTCTGGATACCGAGCAGGCTCCGTTCAGCAAAGGGACACTGGTGGCTTTCCGAAAGCGGCTCATCGAGACGCATATGGATCGACGGCTCATTGACCGGCGCTCTAGCGGCCGATCACTGCTCTATGGCTGGCGAAACGCCACTGTTATTGAGCCGGTTGCGCAGCCAGTTCGCCAGCCTGCCGCCTTTTCAGCAGGGGGTTGATACCTGGCTTGCGATCGCTATTCATGAACAAATCCTCTTCCCACGACTTTCAACTGAGGGCACGAACCAAGTCGAGGTCTTCGTCAATCGACAGCATGCTCTCGTACAAAAAGCTCTGCTTTCACGGGAACGTGTGCTACTCACGCTCGATGTACTGCAAGCCAGGAGCGAGTGGATTGCCTTTAGCCAGCTAGAGAGGGCACTCCGCTCAACACTATTGCTGGCTGAGCAAAAAAGTTCGCGCCACGCCTGGCTTGAGTTATTGGTCGCGCAAGATGTACTTGTAGCCGAGCAACACCCTCACCCTCATGCCGCAACCAGGACGACTATGCTGCGCCTCAATTCCACTCATCCTGCTGTTGTCGCTTTCCCCCAATTGCAAAAACACAGCCTGACCCGCTTGATTGTGATTGTCAGCAATTTTATGGCACGGAAACAGACCAGCTGGATGGCCATTTCAAGGCTCCTGAAAAGTCTCACAGCTGCCACCACGCGTATTGAAGCTCGCTCGACACTGCACGCGGCGGAACAGCAGGGTATTATACGGTTTGAACCCATCACAGCCGCGAGCCATACTGCCTTTCCTATTGCTGCTGTCAAGCTGGTTCTCGAGCATGTACTGGTTCGGGATGTGCTGGCCCTGCGCGATCAGTGGATATATAGCATTAATGAGACCCTGGAGCAGCGCCAGACAGGCGTTGGAACAATAGTCCTGATTGATAAATGCCGCGCTCTACTGCAAATGCCGGAGGATGAAGCGTTCTTCTGGCTGCAATTGCTGCTTCAAGAGGATATTTTATATACAAAAAAAATGTCATTGGGAGATCAGGGAGAGATACCCATCCTGTATCTCAATCAGCAAGATGCTCTTGTTGATCAATTACTCGCTCCAATAGGTGCAAAGAAAAATGAGGTAATGCAATGACAGAGAATGAATTACCAAAACAATTGCAAAGTCGCTTACATCTGATCATAGAAAAGGTCTCCAGTTTCTGGGAACAGAGTAGTCATCACCAGCATTTCACATTTCAGGGTTACTCACACTCAAACATTATATCTGACAAACTGGCAAATCTGATCCAAAGGCTACCCAAAGATAAGACGATTCTCACAAACGATGAACTTTTCATCGTTTCCGCAGCCGCCTGGCTTTACGAAATTGGCATGCAATGCACCAGCTTTAAATCGACCACCCTGAACATGACCTGGCGACCAGGTATCACGCTTTCATTTGATCAACTCCAGGAAATCCGCAACAAAAAGCACGAATTAAGCTCTCGTATGATTCTGGATAGCGTCCACACTGACTACGATAACCCACGTCTCCAATTGGGCTTGCAGGACGACGATTATACCATGGCCATCGCAACCGTGTGTCGCTCATGTTCGGATGAACCGATCGACACTGTTCCAGAGATGATGCTAGTCAACGATAAAAGGATACGTTTGCGTCTCCTGGTTGCACTTTTACGACTGGCAGATCAACTGTATATCAGCTACACACGCGTCAATGTAGAACGGCTCCAGAGCGCTAATCTCACGGCAGAAGAAAAAGCTCGCTGGTGGGCCTATCACCACACAACTATCCTGCCCATTGGCGAAAATATGCTGATTCCTTTTCACTATTATCTTGCGGAGGAACACATGCTGCTCCTCAACCATATCCGTACGTTGATCGAACCGGATTTTCGCCCTACGAACCCAGTGATTGAATATTTGTGGAGATGTGGCCTCACGCTTGCTTCCCATAACGAGCCAGGAGTCGATCTTCCATCTGGCGCTCGCCAACCGATGACCGAAGAAATGAGAGCCATTGTACGATCTATCAAAACAGACGAGGAAATTCAACGCTCAGGCGCAAGCTCTAGCAAAACACCCACCAAGGAAAACAGTTTGCTGGTGCTCGACCATGAAAATTTTCTGCTCGAACTCGGTCTGGAAGGCTACTTTCCTTCTCTGGCACAGGTCAAAAGCATGCTTTTTAACCTTCTCAAGGTCGCGAGACATCGGCACGTGGGCTTCGTAATCGGACTGGCCGCCGCACATTGGGATAGGCCAGATCTTCGTCCAATCGCCGACATGCTTGAAGAAGTGGAGTTGTATGAATTACTCAAGGTCGAAGACCAGCAAAAAGGTTCGGAAGTACTATTACTCGAGCTGCAAAAACGCCTGCAAAATGCTGAGCTACCAGGACATGTGATCTTAGTAGCGCCTCAAACAAAAATGATTCGCCTGGCAAGAAAGTTTCACGAGGCACGCCAACCCTTTAGCGCGTCGCTAAATGATACGCCCGACGTTGGTGCCTATCATTCGCTCGCCGACCAGTTTCCTCGACTCGTAGATATCCTGGAACTAACTGATGCACGTAAGACAAATTCAGTCGAACAAGATCTCATAGAAACGGCTTGCATTCTTCGATTAGAAGATAGAATGAGGACAGAGACAAACGGTACAGCTTTCTCAGAAGTCTCTTCAGCGTTACAACATGTAGGATTGATCAATGGGCGCATAGATTGGTGGTATCTTTATCTGATGCACGAAGATATTTTATGCGCTACTCAACACTCTCATGAGTACGTGCTAACGTTCAATTCAGCCCATCCTAAAGTGAATCTTATGCGCAAAAAACGCATTGCGGTTATTAATGCACTGCAATCTTTAAAGCCGGTAGATAGCGGCGTGTCAGAAAACATATTACTCAATGAACTGTTACGGCATCCCTCTTTCCAGAATGATGAGCAGGGCGTCATCCGCTTTCTCGAACTATTACAGGAAGAAACAACTATTTCCGTTGATAGACATCCTCCTGAACTCGCTGGTCAGCCCATCTGGCAGCTTAATCCTACCCATTGGACAGTGGTGACTCTAAACGCCGGGCGTTATCTGCCGCTATTCCTCTTAGGATTCGATCATGCACTGGCACGCAATGATTTTCCGGTAATCCACGAACATACGTTAAAAAACAGATTCAGATCCTATATGGAACATAATGCTGTCGAAGCCGCTTACCAAATGGCCCTTGAACGCAAACTAATGATCCGGCGTGAGGCAAATGGACAGGAGAAACAGCATTATCATAATGAGTCCTTAATGAATGTAGAACTGGCAGCAAATCAAGATGAGGTGCAAAAGATACTACTGAGTCGCGATATTTTACTTGACATACTGCGCGTGGCAACATATCGGGGTGGCATGCAGCGCGACGCGCTCAAACATGCTCTGGGACGCAACCATCGTTTTACTCTTAAACTTGACGAAGTAGATGATTGGCTGGCAGCCTTCCAGAGTGAAGCCTTGCTGATTGTGGACAGAGAAACGGATTCCACCACCATAGAGCACGTGTATGTGCATGGTGTGGTGACGGCGATGCGAATCTTTTCTCTGGAGAGGAGATGATGCAAGAAACAACGGAAAGAACGTGCCTATTTGGGCGGCTTTGGTGCCGTCAGTACAATATTCTTTAGAGAGTGTTTCTCGATGAGAAGAACGAGAGGAACGAGCACTGAAGAATGAATCTTCCCCGCATAGTTGTTGCTGAAACCCCGGATCGCGGTCGGATGTGGTACCTGGTTGATGCGAATCTGGATTTTGTTTCGGAAGTGAAGCTGTTTTTGGACTGGAAAGCAGCGACGAAGCACGCACCAGCGACCATTAAGGCATATTGCGCCCGGTTGCTCTGGTTCTATCGCTTTCTCGCCCAGCAGCAGTTGCGAGTTGAAGAAGTGACGGCGACCCATCTTACTGAGTTCGTCATCTGGCTCCAGCATCCTGGGCGCACCTATCCACAAAAAGACTCTTTGACAGTCATACAGCCACTCTCTGCAAGCAGTATCAATCTCATCGTCCAAGAGATTGCTGATCTGTATCGCTTTTTAGTACGGCGTGGCCTCATCGCCCAATCACCCGTCGTGTACGTTGCTGCATTTTCCAGGGGAAAGTGGGCAATTGAGCGGGATCTGTTGGCCCACACACAGCGCCGCTTCCAGGCGCAACGGCTGGAGATACGGGTGAAAGAACCAACGCGCAGACCCCCAACCATTTCCGAGCAGGAGTTTCAGATCTTTGTGAACACCATCAGCGATGCACGTTCCCCACAGGCTGATCCTGGGGGCTTTCGCGACCGATTGATCTGCCTGATGCTTAAAGAAGGCGGTTTTCGGCTCGGTGAACTGCTGGGGATGCGCCTGGAAGACCTGGATTTTGGCAAGCGGGGTGTCCATGTCCGATTTCGCGCTGATAACGAGAACGCCGCGCGCGCAAAGGCAGGTTATGGGCGCGATCGTTTGGTGCATTTGCCTCCCTCTCTTCTGGGCCTCCTGGATCTCTACTTGACTGAAGTGTGGATTGACGCGCCCCTTCGCACAAATCACCTGTGGGTGGTGCTCAACAAGCATGCCCGGAATCGAGAGGGACAGAACACCTGTGGAACGGCCCTGAATGCTGCTGCAGTGGAGAGTATGTTTCAGCACTACACCAAACGATCTGGCATCCGGGTGCATCCCCATCAGCTTCGCCACTCGCACGCGACCGACCTCGTCCGTTCCTACCTGCGTGAAGACCAGTCGGTGGATTGGAAATTCATTCAGGAGCGATTGGGACACGCCAGTGTGGTCACGACCATGGAAACGTATGTGCATTTAGAAAGCGAGTCAAGAGGAAGAGGCGCACTGAGCCGCAATGGACGATCATACAACGCAAGCTGCTGGTCGTGCTGGAGCAGCAGGAACATCGAACGCTTGGCCCCGGAGCTGTATGTAAGCTGGCTGGCTATGGTGACTGGGCCTGGGACCGGGCCACCAAAGATCCGCGTTTTGTCACACGCCTGAAACAACTTGGCGTATCGAGTATCCAGCAACGCGGCGGAATACGAAAGCATGAGGGAAATCTGGAAATCTGCCTGGTCGCCGATCCCGATGAGGAATTGACAAAGGATATCTGGGACATGCGGAAACTGTTGCCAGACTACCCACGGCATCGATCCGCCTGTGACTTCATCGTGAATTTTACGACCCTGGTAGATTCTGATATGCGCGCGCAGGTCAAACTCTACTTTCGTCACCGGCTGATCCACTGGAAGGCTGGCACGTTCAAATGTGTCTTAAACGCCCTGAGGCATCCGCTTGGATGGTTGCCCAAAGGGGTTCACCTGGGAACGATCACCCGATCCACTATCGAAAAGATGCTTCCCTTGCTTGCCCAGGACAGCCAGGATGCAAGATATCGCGGGTTACGCCTGCTACGGGAAATGTTAGAGTATGCTGCGAGTTCACCGTCCTGGCCAGGACCTCGACCTCCACGTGACCTCATCTGGATAGAAGATATGCCCGTCCCCCCAGTGACGCAACCACGGCCACTTCCCCCCGATGTCCTTGAGCAGTTCGATGCCTTGCTGGAAAAAGCCATGCTCGCGCTGGAGGCAGGGCAGAAACCAGAGATTCTCTCGCCCATGGACTGGGACGCGCTCCTCATCCTGCGCCGAACTGGGATGCGCTTTGAAGATCTGGCTCATCTGAAAGCGCCCGATACTCATGGCCGCAATGGCTGTCTGGTCCAGGACAGTGAGGGATACTGGTGGATCGCCATTGATCATCGGTTCACGAAAACGGGGCGCGATCATCGCATCCCCACTCGGCAGAGTGACGGAACAATCGCAGCGATCCGGCGGCAACAGCAGCGAGCGCAAGCATTTACGAACTACTTTCAGGAAAACTACTTGTTTCGCTACGAACAAGGAGTCTTAGGTGGGGCAGAGTTCCGCACGATGCTTCAGAAGAAACTGGCTCCCCATTTGCTCTATGAAGGAAAACCATATCGGCTCACACCGCATCAATTCAGGCATTCGCTGGCTACAGAGATGATAGACCAGGGGGTCGATATCTACACGGTTAAGGAGTTTCTCGGACACAAGAGCCTGGCCATGACCGAGCGCTACATCCAGGTGTACCTCAAGAGCCTCAAGGCCAAATACGATGCCTACCGGGCCAAGCAGCAGCAGCCCGCTCCCGCATCACTTGCCATGAACGGCCAGATGGAGATGGCTCCGCCACCAGAAGGAGCAGGTGGAGGGTGGGTAGAACAAAAAGTAGGAACGCTCTACCGCTCTCCACTCCCAGATGGGATTGGGTGGTGTGAACATCTTGCTATGCTTGATCCCTGTCCGACTCCACCGCATTGTCCAACCTGTCCGAAGCTACGAGCGTCGAAACAGCATTTACCAACCTGGGAGAACAAGGCGAAGAACTTACTCATCACGGTTGAGGCACTTCGAGACAATCCCATCTATGCGCGCGCCAAGCTTCGGCATGAACAAGAACTCCAGCATGCGGAAAAGGTTATCACGACCATCAAAGAGGAGGGATTTTGGGATGGACGCATCCACAACGGCTAAGCTCACACGGATTGAGCAATGTCAGGCCAATGCAAAAAAGCGATCTGAGCAAAAGCGTCAGGCTACATTAACCGCCCTGGCTCAACTTCAGCGCGAAAAGCAAACCATCACCAAAGCAGCAGTAGCGCGGCAGGCGGGGGTCTCACTGGTTTTTCTGCGCAGCCACCCAGATCTGATGCAGGCAGTTGAAGAAGCTGCAAGGACGCGATCTCTGTCAGCCTCCCAAGCTCCTCCCGGTGACAAAGCAAAAGACCAGATAATCACCGCGTTACGCCGGCGGCTGGATGAGATGAAGCAGCAGCTCGCTGCGAAAGATCAGGAGTTGCGCGGGAAGCAGCGCGAGATTGATCTGCTGTATGGGAAGCTGGCCGCCGGAAGTCAACTCACGGACGCGGATCTCAAGGATTTCCTCAGTCTTAGCAGAACTGAGGAAACTTCTGCTATTTGCGACCTCGGTTGCTCTGGCAGAGATGAAGGCAACTTCCGAAAGAAGGAAATGCTCTACTTTTGTTGCGTCTCTTCATCAATGCATGTATACTCATACTGCATTTCAGGTTTCTTCCTGTGGATGAACAGCGGGAGAGGTCACAAAATCTCGGTGAAGGCTGGTAGCTTACGATGTCTGCTCCGCTCGAAGTATTCTGTTGCTATGCGCGAGAAGACCAGAAAATGCTCGCGCATCTGAAAAAACATCTTGCGCCGCTAGAGCGTCAGGGCCAGATCATGATTTGGAGTGACACCAACCTCAATGCTGGTATCGGCCCTTGAGTATGAACGGAACGAAAAACCACGCTAAGGAATTTGCCCTTCTGATGTGGTAAGGAGAGCTTCACGCTCAATTCTTAAAGGCGGCAGCGTGCTCGGCGGCCCATTGGGCAAAGGTGAGTGCGGGTCGGCCCAGAATCTGCTCTACCGCGTCCGAAGACGGTCCCGGCTGGACAACACGGTCGGACCAGTAGCCGATCAGCCTGTCGGGGACATGTTCGGGAAGGCCTTGAGCAAGGATGGCCTGGCGAAACTGCTCAGGGACGACCTCCACCCAGGACACATCGCGGTCTATAGCCTCGCCGATCAGGCGGACTCTGGCGCGTTGGGTGAGCGACTGCGGGCCAGTGAGCACGTAGGATCGCCCAGCATGAGCGGCGTCGAGGAGGACACGGGCGGAGACTTCGGCGACATCTCGCTCGTGGATAACCGAGGTCGCCCCGTCGCCGTAGACGCCCCGCACGACGCTGGACTGGCGGATCTGTGGCACCCAGACCAGGGTATTCACCGCAAAGTCAGAACAGCGCAGGATGGTCCACTGGAGGCCAGAGGCGCGAGCGGCATCCTCGACCCTCCGAAAGGCGTCGGAGAAGCGCTTCTCCCCACCACCATACTCCACGGTGTCAGCCGAC
>WNFN01184136.1_pt1 | contig 10851 bp, 8 predicted proteins | sample 5400161 | NCBI WGS metagenome assembly WNFN01 (sample SAMN13153353, study PRJNA577476) | soil metagenome | isolation source: 80 cm saprolite on Douglas fir-dominated hillslope | place: USA:California | collected 2013-09-17
AGCCAGGCGGCCTCGTCGACCAGGTCCTGCGGCGGGCGGGACACGAACGCCCCGCGGAACGCGGGGATCGCGCAGAAGCTGCACCTGCGGTCGCAGCCCGATGCGATCTTCAGCGGCGCCACCACGCCGCCGTCGAGCCTGCGCCGCAGCACCCGCGGCCCCGACGGCGGGGCCAGGCCGGGCGGGAGATCCGGCGGGACCGTGCCCGCGCCCGTTCCGTGCCCGGGGACATGGCCGCCCGTTGCGGCCTGCCGTCCGGCCGGCGAGACCGGCAGGAGTCGCCTGCGATCGCCGGGCTCGTGCGCGGGCCACCGCTCCCCGGCCAGCACCGCATCGAGCCTCGCGGCTATGTCGCCGTAGTCGTCGAAGCCCAGGATCTGCGCCTCGGGCAGCGCCTCCGCGAGGCCGGACCCGTAGCGCTCCGCCAGGCAGCCCGCCGCCACGACCTTCGCGCCGCCGGATCCGGCGCTGAGCAGCTCGTCGATGGACTCCTGCTTCGCGGCCTCGATGAAGCCGCAGGTGTTGACCAGCACCACGTCGGCGTCAGCGTCGACGGCCAGCGTCCAGCCCGCCGCCTCGAGCCGCGCCGCCAGCTCCTCCGAGTCGACCTCGTTCCGCGCGCAGCCGAGCGTGACCAGGCTCACTCTGCGCCCGGTCGCGTTCGATGCTGTCAGCTGCGAGCTGGGCAGCTCTGCGGCGGGATGGCTCCGACTCGACGACACACCGGCAGACTACGGTAACTGCGCCGGTGGCATGGCACCCGATGCGGGCTCTCCCTCGGGTCAGCCGGTGGTCTTCGGGCCGGGCCCGAGGCTGAGCGTGACCGGGTTGGTCGAGCCTGCCGGGACCGCGTTCCTCCCGTTCACCGTCAGGGAGACACCGCCGGGGTTGCCGAGCATCAGGCTCACCGCCTGATGCTCGGTCCACTGCATCGAGCTGCCCGCGTACACGACGCCCTGATAGATCTGCGTCCCCGTCGCCGTGGTGAGCTGGACCCAGCAGTTCCGCGTGGCCGTCAGCTGAATCACCACCTCGTTCGCGTACGCCTGCGCCACCGGCACGGTGGTCGACCTCGCGTGAGCCTGGTGGTTTTTCTTCGCGTTGTGCGTGGTGCCCAGGTGCTGTGAGGTCACGCCCGAGGAGGTCGGCGTGGCCTTCGACGACGATGACACCAGGTGGTACACGACGAAGCCGACGAGCAGCGCGAGCGCCACGACCATGGCCGCGCTCCAGTTCGGCCTCCGCCGCTCTCTGATCCTGATCGGGGTGGCAGGCTCGAACACGTCGGCGGCCGTGATGGCCTGCGGCGCCCCCTGCGTCTGGTCATACTCCCGGACAAGCGGCTCCGGGTCGGCCCCCACCGCCCGGGCGATGCTGCGTATGTGGCCGCGAGCATAGAAATCACCACCGCACGCGGAGTAGTCACCGCGCTCTATCCCCCGGATGATCGTCTCCCGGATGCAGGTCCGCTGGCTGACCTGCGTAACGGTGAGACCAGCCTGGCGACGTTCTTCTGCCAGGGTGTCACCGATGCTCACGCCGTGCCTCCACTCCCGTTCCCCGCTGCGCGCCGCCCGGGGTGCGGTGCCAGCATTCGGATTCTCCTCACGTGATCTCTCAGTAAGAGACTGGTCACCAAGTGTAGACATCCGCCTGCCGACCTGCGTGAACCCGGCCTGCTTTGACACCACGATAAGTGTCCCGCGTCGGTGGGGCGGCCACGGCCCCAGAGCCCCCTCGAGGGCAGGCGGGGCGCGGATCAGCTCTCCGGGCTGCCGCGCAAGGACCCGAGCAGCGCGCCGAGGTCGTCGGGCTTGACCAGGACGTCGCGGGCCTTGGAGCCCTCGCTCGGCCCGACGACGCCGCGGCTTTCCAGCAGGTCCATCAGCCGGCCCGCCTTGGCGAACCCCACCCGCAGCTTGCGCTGCAGCATCGAGGTGGAGCCGAACTGGGTGCTGACCACGAGCTCCGCGGCCTGGAGCAGCAGCTCGAGATCATCGCCGATGTCCGCGTCGATCTCGCGCTGACGGCCTTCCGCAACGGTGACGTCGTCTCGGTAGGAAGGCTCGGCCTGCTTCTTGCAGTGCGCGACGACCTCGCGGATCTCCTTCTCGGTGACGAAGGCATTCTGCAGCCGCAGCGGCTTGCTCGCGCCCATCGGCAGGAACAGCGAATCGCCCTGGCCGACGAGCTTCTCCGCGCCGGGCTGGTCCAGGATCACCCTCGAGTCGGTCAGGCTCGAGGTGGCGAACGCGAGCCGGGACGGGACGTTGGCCTTGATCAGGCCGGTCACCACGTCGACGCTCGGCCGCTGCGTGGCGAGCACCAGGTGGATACCGGCCGCGCGGGCGAGCTGGGTGATCCGCACGACGGAGTCCTCGACGTCGCGGGGGGCGATCATCATCAGGTCCGCGAGCTCGTCGACGATGACCAGGAGATAGGGGTAGGGCACGTGGACGCGCTCGCTGCCGGGGAGCGCAGTGATCTTTCCCGCGCGCACCGCCTTGTTGAAGTCGTCCATATGCCGGAACCCGGTCGCGGCGAGGTCGTCGTAGCGGCGGTCCATCTCCCCGACCACCCACTGCAGCGCGTCCGCGGCGCGCTTGGGGTTGGTGATGATCTGGGTGATCAGGTGCGGGATCCCCTGGTAGGCGGCGAGCTCGACCCGCTTGGGGTCGATCAGGATCATCCGTACCTCATCGGGCGTGGCCCGCAGCAAAATCGACGTGATCAGCCCATTGATACATGTGCTTTTTCCTGCGCCTGTGGCGCCCGCTATCAACATATGGGGCATCTTTGCGATGTTGGCCACTACATGGAGGCCCTCGACGTTCTTGCCCAGGCCGACGACCATCGGGTGATGGTCGGCCTGGGCCACCGGGGAGCGCAGCACGTCACCCAGGCTCACGATCTCCCGGTCGGTGTTGGGGATCTCCACCCCGATCGCGGACTTGCCCGGAATCGGCGACAGGATCCGCACGTCCGCGCTCTTCACCGCGTACGCGATGTTCCTCGAGAGCGCGGTCACCCGCTCCACCTTGACGGCGGGGGCCAGCTCGATCTCGTACCTGGTCACGGTCGGGCCCCGGGTGAACCCGGTGACCTGGGCATCCACCTGGAACTGCTCGAGCACCGCCGACAGCGCCTCGACCATGAGGTCGTTCGCGCGGGTCCGGCTCTTCGGCGCCGTCCCCGGCCGCAGCAGGGCGGCCGGCGGGAGTGTGTAGCTGGCGTCGGTGGCGCCGGTCAGGGTGAGCTGCTCGGGCTTTTGAGAATCCATAACGCCGCCCGGCGCGGCTGGTCCGCCCGCCTGCGCGGGTGCCTGGCCCTTGGGCGCACCGGGGCCAGCCTCGGCCCCGGGCCAGGGATCGTGCCACGTGGTCTCCGTTCCCGCGCCCGGCGGACTCTGCTGCGCGGTAACCGGCGGGCCGAACGTCACCGCCTGGCTCGCCGTGGGGTCCTCGGCGACCGTGCTATCGGCGCCGGCCGCCGCCGGCCGTCCGTCCTGGCCGCGGCCTGTCCCGCCCTTGGCCAGGATCCCGCCCAGCACGGCCTCAGCCCCTTCGGCCTCGCCCGCCCCGCCCGGGTCGGGACGCACGAAGCCACCCAGCTCGGCCAGCCGGCCCCGCACCCGGTGCAGCGGGGTTCCGGTGATCACCAGCAGGCCGAACCCGGTGATCAGCACCAGCAGCGGCGTCGCCACCCACGGTGTCACCGCCGCGACGAGTGGCACCGAAACCGCATACCCGATGAAGCCGCCGGCCGCCCGAATCGTGGCTACGCCGTCGGCCGGCCGGGGCGTCGCGTGGGCGATGTGCACGAGACCGAGCCCCCCGATGATCAGCGCCGTCCAGCCGATCACCATGCGGGCCGTGTCCGCGTTCCGGTCCGGGTGCCGCAGGTAGCGCCAGGCGAGCAGCGCCAGCAGGATCGGCACCGCCCAGGCAGCCGCTCCGAACCCGTCGCGGACCGCGAACGAGAGCCCCCGCCCGACGACGCTGCCCAGCCGGAACCAGCTGACCGCGGCCATGATGATCGCCAGGCCCAGGAGCGTCAGCCCGGCCCCGTCCCTGCGGTGGGCCGGATCCAGGTCGCGCGTGTTCCGGCCGAGCGCCCGGGCAGCTGCTCCGACGGTGTGCGCCAGGGCCATCCAGGCGGCGGCGATGACCTGGCTGGCCCAGCCGATCAAGATCACGAACGGGTTGGTCGGCGGCGGTGGCTGGTAGCGCCGCCCGCGCCGAGCGCGATCGCCCGCTAGCCCCGCCTTTCGGGCGCGCGCCATTGGGCGCACGAGTCGCCATGATCCCCACGGTACCGATCAATCCGCACCGGACGAAGTAAGCCCGCCGCTGGCGTGTCGCCGCGGCGCGGGGCGGTGGCATGGGGCTGGGGCGTGACCGGATGAGGCGCTGTATTGACGGTCGTCGCAGAAGCGGCATAGCGTGAAGCCGACCCTGGGATGTCGGGCAGGCGGCCGGGTACCGATCGGGGAGGCGCGATGCGGATCGCGGTCGTGGGCGGCGGGCCGGGAGGGCTGTATTTCGCGGCGCTCACCAAGCAGCTCGCCCCGCACAGCGAGATCACCGTCTGGGAGCGCAACGCGGCCGACGACACGTTCGGCTTCGGCGTGGTGTTCTCGGACGAGACCCTGGGCGGCATCGAGCATGCCGACGCGCAGATCTACGGCGCGATGGAGCGCGAGTTCGCCCGCTGGGACGACATCGACGTGCACGTCAAGGGCCAGACGATCACCAGCGGCGGGCACGGCTTCGCCGCGCTGAGCCGGCGGCGGCTGCTGCAGATCCTGCAGCAGCGCTGCGGCGAGCTCGGCGTCACGATGCACTTCCGCACCCAGGCTCCGGACTCCCATGCCCTCGCGGCCAGCCACGACCTGGTGGTGGCGGCCGACGGGGCCAACTCTGCGACGCGCGCCGCGGCGGCCGGGGCGTTCCGGCCCGAGCTTGACGTCCGGCGGTGCCGGTACATGTGGCTCGGCACCGACCTGGTCTTCGACGCGTTCAAGTTCTACATCGAGCAGACGCCCTACGGCGTGATGCAGGTGCACGGGTACCCCTACGACGCGACCGGCAGCACGTTCATCGTGGAGATGCACGACGCGGTCTGGCGGGCGGCCGGCTTCGACCGGCGGTCAGACCTGCCGCCGGGCCGCTCGGACGAGGCGTCGATCGACCGGATCCGCGAGCTGTTCTCCGGCGTGCTGGACGGCCACGCGGTGCACGCCAACAACTCCCGGTGGATCAGCTTCGGCACGCTGCGCTGCCAGAGCTGGCGGCACGGAAACGTGATCCTGCTCGGCGACGCGGCCCACACCGCGCACTTCTCCATCGGCTCGGGCACCAAGCTGGCCATGGAGGACGCGCTGGCCCTCGCCGCCTGCCTGCACGAGCAGCCGGGACTCGACGCGGCGCTGGCCGCGTACGAGGCCGAGCGCAGGCCGGTCGTGGCCTCCACCCAGCGCGCGGCGCAGGCCAGCCTGGAGTGGTTCGAGAACCTGGGCCAGTACCTGGACCAGGAGCCGGAGCAGTTCGCCTTCAACATCATGACCCGCAGCCGCCGGGTCACCCACGGCAACCTGCGGATGCGCGATCCGGAGTTCGCCGAGCGGATCGATGCCTGGTTCGCCGGCCTCCAGAAGCGGCGCGGCATGGGGGCGGGCGACGTGGTCCCGCCGATGTTCCAGCCGCTGCGGCTCCGCGGCCTGGAGCTGAAGAACCGGGTCGTGGTGTCCGCGATGGACATGTACTCCTCCGCCGATGGCACCCCGTCCGACTTCCACCTGGTGCACCTCGGGGGTAAGGCGCTGGGCGGCGCGGCGCTGGTCATGACCGAGATGGTCTGCGTCAGCCCGCAGGGACGGATCACCCCCGGCTGCGCCGGGATGTACGCGCCCGAGCACGAGGCGGCCTGGCGGCGGATCAGCGGCTTCGTGCACGGCCAGTCCACCGCGAAGATCGGGCTGCAGCTCGGCCACTCCGGCCGCAAGGGCTCCACGAGGCTGATGTGGGAGGGCATCGACGAGCCGCTGCCCGAGGGCAACTGGGAGCTGCGCGGCCCCTCGCCGATCCCGTACCTGGCCGGCGTCAGCCAGGTACCCCGGGCCCTCACCGAGGAGGAGATGGCCGGGATCAGGCAGCAGTTCGTCGAGGCCACGCGGGCCGCGGAGCGGTGCGGCTTCGACCTGATCGAGCTGCACTGCGCGCACGGCTACCTGCTCTCGTCGTTCATCTCGCCGGTGACCAACCAGCGCGACGACGGCTACGGCGGATCGCTGGCCGCGCGGCTGCGCTACCCGCTCGAGGTATTCGGCGCGATGCGCGCCGTCTGGCCGGCGGGCAAGCCGATGACGGTCCGGATCTCGGCCACCGACTGGTGCCCGGGCGGCATCACCGGCGAGGACGGGGTCGAGATCGCGCGGGCCTTCCAGGCCGCGGGCGCCGACGCCGTCGACGTGTCGACCGGGCAGGTCACTCCCGACGAGACGCCGGCCTTCGGCCGGTCCTACCAGACACCGTTCGCGGACGCGATCCGCAACCGGCTGGGCGTCGCCACGATCGCGGTCGGCGTGATCTCGTCTTACGACGACGTGAACTCGATCATCCTGGCCGGCCGGGCCGACTTGTGCGCGCTCGGCCGGGCCCACCTCTACGACCCGAACTGGACCCTGCGCGCCGCCGCCGAGCAGGGCTACGATGGGCCGGCCGCGGCGTGGCCCGATCCCTGGCGCGCCGGGAGCAGGCCGCCCCAGACCGGCCGCACCGACGGGCCTCGCCCGCGGCTGCAGCTGATCCGGGAGGGCGAGCCGGGCACCCGGCATGCCCGGTGGCGACCGCGGTAAGTGGGCCCGTTATGGCCCTGGATCTTCCGTTGACCGGAAGGAGAGCAGATGGCGCTCGAGCGGGTGAATCCGGCCTCGCTGGCCCGGCCGTCCGGCTTCTCGCACGCGGTGGTCGCGACCGGCGGCCGGATGGTCTTCCTGGCCGGCCAGGTTGCGCTCGGCGCGGACGGCGCGATCGTCGGCGGCACGGTCGCCGAGCAGTTCGACCGGGCGCTGGCCAACCTGCTCGAGGCGCTGCGCGCGGCCGGCGGCTCGCCCGGCCACCTGGCCAGCCTGACCGTCTACGTGGTCGACCTCGACGACTACCGGCGGCAGAGCAGCCAGATCGGGCTCGCCTGGCGGCGGCTGGTCGGCCGGGAGTACCCGGCCATGGCCGCGGTCGGCGTCTCCCGGCTGTGGGATCCCGCGGCGCTGGTCGAGCTCCAGGGCTACGCGGTCATCCCCTGACCGGGCCGGCCGATCACCGCCAGGGCGTGAGCGCGGGCCGGCCCGGCCAGCCGCTCTCGCAGCGCGCCGAACGCCGCGGCCGCCTGCAGGCCGTTCCAGCCGCCGGGCAGCAGCTCAGCGGGCAGGCCGGGATCGAGGAACGGCAGCCGCCGCCAGGCGGTCAGCGCGCGGGTGTAGCTGGCGAACGCCTCGCCTGCCAGGCCGGCCCGGGCGGCCCGGGCGCTGTCCCACCGGGCGAGGACCGGCTCGGCGTCGTCCAGGAACGCCTGGTAGAGGCCCTGTAGCCGACCCAGGTCCCACCAATGCGCCACCTGCTCGGCCACATCGCCGAAGGCCAGGTAATCGGCGCGGAACAGGTCCACGTAGCCGGCCAGCTGGTACTGCTCGAGCACCTCGGCCGTCTCGCTCGCCAGGTGGCCTGGCGCGATCCAGACGCCGGCCGATACCGTGCCGAAGCCGAGCCAGACCAGCCGCGAGCGCAGCGCATGCCGTCGGCTGCGCTCCCGCTCGGGCACGCTGAACACGGCCAGCAGCCAGCCGTCGGACAGGCTGGCCCGGGGCCGGTCGAAGATCCGCTGGTCGCCTTCGGCGAGCATGGCCTGGCCGCGGCGGGACAGCGCGTAGCCCGCGGTGCCGTCCTCGCGGCGCGATTCGAGGACCCCGCGCTGCTTGAGCCGCGAGATCGACGACCGGACCGCAGGCTCGTCGGAGCCGAGCTCGGCCATCAGCCGGATCAGCGACGCCACGCTGAGCCAGCCGCCGGCCTCCCGGGCGTACAGGCCGTAGATCGTCACGATCAGCGCCCGCGGCTGCGCCGACCACGCGTCGCCGCCTCCTGGCGGGCCAGTGAAGGTCGTCACGCCTGCAACATAGCCTCCGGCGCGACCGGCGCCCGGCCTCCACATCGAACCGGGAGCCAGTTCCGGCCGTATGACGTGTGTAAGCCCGGCGGCCGCCGATCCGAACAAGCAAATAACGAGGGACAGGTCATGTCGCTGACCAGTATTCGATCGGCGGCCGGAATCGCGCTGCTGGCGGCACTCGCCGCCGGCTGTGGCACCGCCGCGACCACGCACTCCGCCTCCGCCCAGCATAAATCGGCTTCGCCCACCGCGGCCGCCACCCATCCGGCCGCCAAGGCGAAGACCGAACTGGCGGCCCGACACCGCCGCCGTCATCATCACGCCACCCCGGCGATGACGCCGACAGCTACGCAGCCGACCACGGCCGTGCCCGCTCCGCCGCCCCCGCCGCCGGCCACCACGGCCCCGCCGCCTCCGCCGCCGACCACGCCGAACCCGATACCGCAGAACAACGGCGGCGACCATGACGGCGACAACAACGGCGGACCGAGCGACGGCGACGGCAACATCTAGCCACCCCCGCGGCTGAGAGGAGATGCCGTGAAGCTCCCCCGTGCCGCCAGAGGCGGCGTCCTCACGCTCGGGCTTGCGCTGGTCGCCGCGGTCACTGCGCTCGGGTACGCATTCGGGCCGCACGGGTCCGCGACACCGGCCCGGACGACTCTCGCGCTCGCGCCCGCGCCCGCGCCGTCCGGCTGGCAGCACCTGACGCTGCCGAACGGTGCGGCCGTGCTGTTCTACCCGCCCAGCATGCACCCGGTCTCTGGCGACAGCGACGCGGTGTCCGCGGCCCGGCTCGGCCCGGACGGCAAGTATCTGCTGTACCTCAACGCGACGCCCCGGCAGGGCCAGGAGAGCCTGCGGAACTGGGCCAGCTACCGGCTGCGCGCGCTGCGATCCGACGACGCCTCGCGGGCCAGCCTGGACGCCGCGGCCGAGGGCGAGCCGTTCCGGGGCGGCACCGGATCGTGCGTCATCGACCATTACCTGACCCGGGTGGGCGCGCACTCCTACACCGAACTCGCCTGCCTGGTCCAGGGGCGGACCGCGGCCAGCGTCATCGTGGCCGCCGCTGCGACCGCACTGTGGCCCTCCGCCCGGGCGGTCCTCGACCAGGCCGTATCTGCCTACACGGTCCAGTGAAGAAGTTCATTGAGGAGGTGAAGAAAGACATGGCCGAACCGACAGCATTCCGGTGGCGCAACCTGGCGTCACTCCGGGGTGCCCCGCTGAGCATCCGGAGTCCCCGGGGCACTGTCGCCCTGCTGCTCCGGCTGGGCAGCGCGGCGATCCTGGTCCTGATCGGCTACATCCACCTGCACCTGTGGCAGGAGGGATACCGGCAGATCCCGACGGACGGCCCCATGTTCCTGATCGACGCGCTGGCCGCGTTCGTGCTCGCCACCGCGCTACTGGCCTGGGCCCGGCCGGTCGTCGGCCTGCTCGCGGCCGGATTCGCCGCCGGGACCCTCGGTGCGCTGCTGATCAGCCTCAGCGTCGGGCTGTTCGGCTTCCACGAGTCGGTCGCGGCGTCCTACGTCGTGGAGTCCATGGTGATCGAGGCGGTCGTGACGGTCGCGCTGGGGGGCTGGACGGTGCTCGTCGCCATCCCGCCGGCCAGCCGCCGCGGCGCCAGCGGGACGGCCGCCACCGCGCCGACGGGACTCCCGCCGCGAGACATGTGACCACCGCACGGGATCTGCCCTGATTTGTTGACTATCGTCATGGAGGCGGAATACTGGGGACGTTCCGGTCGCGTCCGAGGGAGGTCCGGCCATGCAGCTCTCGCCGTCCGCTCACGTCGATACGTTCTGCCGGGACAGCCTGCCGCCGGACGGGCTCTGGCCCGAGCTGCGGTTCTCACTCCCCGGGCTGCGCTACCCCGAGCGGCTCAACGGCGCGGTGGAGCTCCTGGACGCGACCGCCGATGCCCGCGGCGGCGACCGGCCGTGCCTGCTGTCAGAGGGTGCCACGTGGAGCTACGACGACCTGGTGCGTGCCTCCAACCAGGTGGCGTGGGTGCTGGTGGACGAGCTGGGGCTGGTTCCGGGCAATCGGGTGCTGCTGCGCGGCCCCAACAACCCGTGGCTGGCCGCCTGCTGGCTCGGGGTCCTCAAGGCCGGCGGGGTCGCGGTGACCGCGATGTCGCTGCTGCGTGCCGCCGAGCTGTCCACGGTCTGCGAGATCGCGCAGGCGCGGCTGGCGCTGTGCGACCACAGGTTCACCGGCGAGCTGGCCGCCGCGGGCGTGGACGGCCTGCAGATTGTCAGTTACGGAGCCGCAGGGCCGCAGGACGACCTCGTCCAGCGGGCCGCGCCGATGCCGCGCAATTTCGCGGCCGTCGATACGGCCGCCGACGACGTGGCGATGATCGCGTTCACGTCGGGCACGACGGGACGCCCCAAGGCCGCCATGCACTTCCACCGCGACCTGCTCGCGATCGCGGACACGTTCTCGGCGCATGTGCTCAAGCCGCGGGCCGAGGATATCTTCACCGGCACCCCGCCGCTGGCGTTCACCTACGGGCTCGGCGGGCTGCTGGTGTTCCCGCTGCGAGCAGGCGCGGCGACCCTGCTGCTGGAGCGGGCCACGCCGGCGGAGCTGGCCGACCAGATCGCCGCGCGCGGCGTCACCGTCCTCTCCACGGCGCCCACCGCGTACCGGGCAATGCTCGCCGCGGGCCAG
>WNFN01255816.1_pt2 | contig 10848 bp, 3 predicted proteins | sample 5400161 | NCBI WGS metagenome assembly WNFN01 (sample SAMN13153353, study PRJNA577476) | soil metagenome | isolation source: 80 cm saprolite on Douglas fir-dominated hillslope | place: USA:California | collected 2013-09-17
CTTAAACCAGCAAATATTTTGCTTGACCGGCGCAACACGACGCGTAACCTGATAGGCGAGCCAATTGTAACTGATTTTAGCATGTCCAGACTGCTGGCCGCCACTGCGGGGCATACCAGCGGCTCGTGGATGGGAACACCGCTCTATATGTCACCTGAGCAGATTATGGGCACACCAGGCGACGCGCGTAGCGATATCTATGCGTTGGGAGTGATCCTTTACGAGATCTGTACCGGGACTCCGCCTTTTCCAGGCAATAATCCGGCCACGATTATGATGCAGCACATGAACACCATCCCGGCCTCACCTGCGCTGATTAATCCCACTATTCCGCCTGCACTGGTGACGATCATTATGCGCTGTATCGCGAAAGATCCAGCACTGCGCTATCCCAGCATTGCGGCGCTGATGACCGAGTTGACGCAGGTGGCGGGACAGGATGGGCAGGCAGCTCTCAATGTACCGATTTCCGTGAACGCCTCGCAGGCTGAGCCGACAATGAATGACAATCTGCCTACCATCTTGAGTTCAGGGCACCCTACACATATCTCTCCACCACCCAATATACTGCCTTCGGCGGCGTTGCCAAGTTCGCTGCACGGCATCAGTGGCGTTGAGTTCTCGCCGTTACCGGGATATGCGCCGATCCCCTCTGCTAGCCTGGCCGGATTTGCGCCATTTTCCGCCCCACTTGTGCCGGGTAACCCATCGACACCTATGCCAACGGTTTTCACGCCGGGTCAGGTTTTTTCCGCCGGCCCCAGTGTGCTGACAGCCCCGGTTCTGCCGCCACCACAAGCGCCCCCGCCGCGCAGATCGGGGCGGCGCGCCATCTGGGCCGTCCTGGGCGTAGTGCTGGCTCTCCTGGTGATTGGCTCCGCTCTAGGCGTCTACTTTGTGGCTGGTCGGGCTTCTTCAACTACGACCGCGACCACCTCGTCGATCGTGGGGCATGCCTATTTTGTCAGCAGTGGGCTGTTGAGTTCAAATCCTGATACGGCGACAGTGCAAGGGATTACTGACCAGTTGGAGATTCGGCTTGAAAACGTGCCCCAACCCCCTACGGGCAAGGGCTATTATGGCTGGTTGCTCAATGCAAAAAGTCAGTCCTGGCTGCCCATTGCTCTGAGCAGAAGCCCACTGGCGGTGAACAATGGCACGCTGGTATTCGCGTATCCAGGCGATGCCCAGCACTCGGATTTGCTAGCGACAAATAGCCGTTTCTTGATTACCGAGGGAGATATTGCCGCACCTCCGCTCAATCCAGACGATGCCTCGCTAGTCTATTACGCGGCATTCTCTGAGGTTACGCATCCCTATGGCACTGAGCAGTTTAGCTTATACAATCATCTGAGCCATTTGCTGGCCAACGACCCGAAAGTAGCGGCTGCTGGACTGACTGGCGGCCTGGATATCTGGCTGTATCGCAATACGGAGAAAATGCTGGAATGGGCAGGCAGCGCCAGAGACGCGGATCAGCCCGCGACGCTGAATCTGCAATTGATCCGGCGCCAGCTCACACGCATGCTGGACTATCTCGATGGGGACACATATAGCCAGCTCAAGAGAGACCTTCCAGGCCAGGATGTGCTTGTGAACCTGGCAATTGCGAAGATTGGCCTGCTGACCTTCGATACTGTCAATCAAAACCCACCAGGCTATCTCTATCACATTGAGAAGCATCTTCACGAAGTCGCGACTTTGCCGGAATCAACCGCCGCGCAGAGAGCGCTCGCGTTACAAATTGACCAGGGTTTGAACGCCGTCGATGCCTGGGACCATACGATCCGCACTGACGTACTGACCCTTTACCATATGAGTGACGTGGAGTTGGCCGGGAGCAAGGGCCTGAACCTCCTGGATGAGGTGGCAACCCTGGCCAATCAGGCATTTGTGGGCCAGGTGGACCCTCAAGGCCAGGTGACAGCCGGCGTAATCCAGATTCACTACGCGATCCAAAGCCTGGCAACTTTTGATGTGCGTGCGTGTACTACAAGCAATCCTTGCCCAAAGCTGATTTAAACGTTACGGAAAAGAGGAAATGTGATGAGCATAGAACCGTCCAAGAAGCTTGGGAAATACAAGTTAGAAGAGCGCCTGGGACGCGGAGGCATGGCAGAGGTCTGGAAAGCGCTGGATACCCAGCTCCAGCGCTATGTGGCGATCAAGCTTCTCCATACAAATCTTCAGACCGACCCTAACTTCATCTCACGTTTCCAACGCGAGGCGCAGGTGATTGCTTCTCTGCATCATCCGAATATTGTGCAAATTCACGATTTCCAGGTCGAGCAAGCTTCTGAGAGAGACGACCCGGTTTTCTATATGGTGATGTCCTACATTGAGGGTCAGACGCTGGCCGATTATATTGCCAGCACTTCAGCTCAGGGCAAAATTCCTTCGCCAATTGAGGTGGTCAATCTTTTCACTTCGATCAGCCTGGCCGTGGACTACGCGCACCAGAAAGGGATGGTCCACCGCGATATCAAGCCAGCAAATATTTTGCTGGACCAGCGCAACCGCGCACGTAACCCTATGGGCGAGCCGATTCTGACCGATTTCGGTCTGGCCAAGCTCCTGGGGGTTAGCGCGGTGACCCTGACAGGCACGCAGTTAGGAACACCACTGTATACGTCGCCGGAACAGGCACGCGGTTATCCTGGCAACGAGCGCAGCGACCTGTATTCGCTGGGAGTGATTCTCTACGAAATGGTGACCGGCGTGGCGCCATTTCGGGCTGACACCCCAACCGCTGTACTCGCCCAGCATCTCTTCGCGACGCCAACCGCGCCAGTGCTGCTCAATCCCAATATTCCGCCGGCTCTGACGATGGTGATCATGACCTCACTGGCAAAGGACCCGAATGCACGGTTCTCGCGCGCGGGAATGATGGCTGCGGCCATCGCTGAGGCACTGAACGTGCCGCTTCCTGAGGGCCTGGGCCTGCCAGCTCTCTCGTCAGATATCCGCAACATGCCCACTTATATGGGAGCAACCCCTGGCCAGAACAGCGCGGACGCGTCTACACCACCGGTTTCGCCGCTGGCCTCACCGCCAGCCTTCGCGGCTCCAGTGTCCCCGGCCTCTGGCGCATCACGCTCTCGTGACACTGGCAGCCCACCTCAGAGTTCCGGCGGCTCTACTGAACTGGATTCGGACGCGACCATGCTGCGGCCTCTGCCGGCTGAGAACAGCACTCCTGACGCATATACATCAGGGCCAACGATACCTGCGCCAGTTACACCCGCGCTCTGGGCGACGAATCCGCCTTCCTGGCCGGGAATGATGGCAGGCGGAACACCTTCCCAGGGGAGCCAGCCTATGCAGGCCATCCCCAATCTCACACCGGCGTTTCCTCCTACGCCCGCGAGCGGCGCGGGCAGACCGCCCATGCAGGCCATCCCCTATCCAACACCAGTATCACCCGGGCAAAACCCGGCCATAACACCTATGAGAGCGTCTGGGCCGGCTACGCCTCAGTTTATGTCTGGCCCTCCATCGGGTGTGTTCTCTAACCAGCAGGTTATGCCTCCGCTGGCGCCAGCGCCACCTGTGCCGCCCGAACCCACTTCACCCGCGCCGGGTCCAGGAAGGAGACGGCGAGGTCTTTCGGCGCTTCTGACAGTGTTGATTCTGCTCGTGCTGCTGGGCGCGGGTGCGGGATCGTACTTCACGTTTTTCCATCACAACGCGCCGGCCACGATCGTGGGAGGGCAGGTGTTCTTTGTCAGCAGTGGTCAGTTCAACCCAAACTCAGCGCAGGGTATTGCCGATAAACTGGAGTTCTCCCTGCACAACCTGCCGGCCCCCCAGCCGTTCAGCAATGGCAGCATCAATTATCTCTATCCGGGTACCTCAGCCCACGATAATCTGTTCTCCCTGGCCAGCCGCCTGTTGATTACCGAGGAGAGCACCAATGGCAAGCAACTGGGACCGGCAGCCAGTCAGAGCACATGGCGCTATTACGCGGAGGTCCCGCAAACGCCGTATGGCACTAATCCCGCTTTGAGCGCGCTAGACCATATTCGTCATCTCTTTTATAAAGAGACCAAAGTGGACGTGCTGGGCTTACCGGGCGGCCTGGATGTCTGGCTCTTTAGAAATACGGAGAAGATAATGGAGTGGTCGGTGAGCGCGCGCGACGATTATAGCGCGACCAACCCGCCGATAAGCTTGCTGCACGGCCTGTTTACCAATATCCTGACGGACCTGGATGGCTCCAACAATGTCTCAAGCGATATACCAGGCGGCATCAACAATCCTGATCCAACCCTGCGAGTCGCCCTGCTCTCGGTTATGCCGGCACAGCAAAATGGAACTGACCTGAACAATAACCCGCCTGGCTATGTGGATCACTTCGCTCTGCACCTCAATGGGGTAGTGCAGGCGCCGGACGCGACTCCAGCTATGCGCGCGCTGGGTGCGCAGATGATCGAGGCGTTGAATAACGCGAAAACCTGGCTTCAACAGGTGCGCACCTATGCCCAGCAGCTGGAGGCGATGAATATCGCGCAACTGAGCCAGCCGACCACCCTGACGATCCTGGACAATATGCTTCAGAACGCCACCTACGCGTATGTTGGGCAGCTTGATCCTAAGACCGATCAGGTAATACCAGCTGTGCTCAAGGTCCACTACGATGTGCAGAAGCTCGCAGTTTTGACAGTCAGCGGGAGCCTGCCAACCAGTATCTAATTCACTGTTAGAGAGAGGTTTGTGGAGAGAGTGCTGCTGCTGGTCCGCGTCTTGTTTGCTAAGCGCCACATCTGCCCATCACGACACGGGCCAGCAGCAGCACTCTCTCCACAAGAAGGTTCGTTGAAAAAGCAGTAATCTAAGGGAATAAAGAGAAAACAAGACCATGGAGCGAAAAAAGGCAGGGAAACACGATCGGCTTGGCAAATATGAACTCATAGAACCCCTGGGACAGGGAGGCATGGGCGAGGTCTGGAAGGCCCGCGATACCCAGCTTCAGCGCTTTGTGGCCATTAAGCTCTTGCGCGCAGAACTCCAGGATGATCCTGATTTCATCGCGTATTTTATGCGCGAGGCCCGGCTGGTAGCGGCGCTACGCCATCGTAATATTGTACAAATCCACGATTTCCAGCTGACCAGAACGCCGGGAGAGACCATTCTGGCGTACATGGTAATGGACTATATCGAAGGGGGCACACTGGCCGGGGCGATACAGGCGACCGCGCGCAAAGGCCTTTTCTGGTCAGCAAACGAGATTGTGGATCTCTTTACGGCGATTAGCCTGGCGCTGGATTATGCCCACAGGCAAGGGATGATCCACCGCGATATCAAGCCGGCGAATATTTTGCTGGAGCAGACGCCTGCCAGCGGTCATCAACTGGGGGAGCCGATCTTGACTGATTTTGGCATCGCCCGCTGGCAGGGCGGAGGCTCTACAGTGACAACTGGCTTTCTGGGGACGCCGCTCTACATCTCGCCAGAACAGGCCCAGAGCCGCTCGGTGGACGCGCGCACCGATCTCTATTCTCTGGGGATTATCCTCTATGAGGTGCTTACGGGCGTGACGCCTTTTCACGCAGACAATCCTCTGGCCATTATGTTGCAACACGTGGAAGATCAGCCGCCTCCGCCAGAGATCGCCAATCCTCTCGTCTCGCCCGCGCTGGCGGCAGTTGTGCTCAAAAGCATTGCCAAAAATCCGCGCGAGCGTTTCCCCAGCGCCACAGCCATGACTACCGCTCTGGCTCAAGCATTCAATCTGCCCGTGCCCGCGCTGTTGAACCAGCCGGGAGAGAAGCAGGAGTCGTCGATTTCCTCGAATCCACTCCAGCCGCGTACAGGCATGACGCCGATCTCGCCTGCCTTCGCACCACCCGCGCAGCCGCTTTCCTTCACGCCCGCCGTCAGAAATCAGCCAGAGCCGTCCTCACCATTCACTTCATCTCCGCAAGAGCAGAATAGGATGACACCCATCAGGGGCGAAGCCACACGCACAACGCCCACCGCCAATTTCCCCACCGCACCACAACAGCAAGGCGCCAGCGGACCGCATTTGCCACCGCAGCAGCCGATCAGTACGCTTCCCCAAAGGGGCACAACCCGGCCGGCACAGCCGCCAGCTGGCACGATCGCGCCACATGTGCCGGAGCGAACAGGCACACATCGCCAGCCGGGTTTTTTTGCGCGCAAATGGGTGCTGGCCATCTGCCTGGGCTGCGTGATTTTGCTCCTTCTAGGTACTGGCGCGGCTGTGCTGGGGCCGCGCCTCTTCTCTTCAGCAACCACACCCACATCGACCTCCATAATGTTGCGCCACCGCCTGCCGGGCAGATCTATTACGCCTGGCTGACACAGACTAATAACGAGCTGAGAGCGCCTCACTGGCCGCTGCAGGTCAAGAACGGGACCATTCAAAATCTCTACACCAGCGAGCCACCGCGCACAGACCTGTTTTCCGCCAGCAATCTCTTTCTGATCAGCGCGGAATCTACCACCAGCACGCCAGTGGTGCCTAATCTCACGCTCGCGCTCCATTTTTATTACGCACTACTCACCCATCCCGCCCCCTCATCTCTGGTGTTTGAGGTCAAAAGCTGCCCGACAAGCAATATCAATAGCGCAACGAATCCTTGCCGGTGAGCTACTTATCCCTCGCAGTCCTGGGACGCTCACCCGGTTCTGGCAGGAGAGCTGGATAACTCTCGATCTGTTTCAGACATTCCTCAATGGCTCGCTCCAACTGGGGGTCACGCCGGCTAATATAATCCTGGGGCGTGATTTCAACTTCGATATCCGGATCGGTGCCGTAGTTTTCCAGGTTCCAGCCCACATCCTTAAACCAGTTGGCCGAGGTCGGCTGGGTGGTGTTGGTGCCATCAACCAGGTGCCGGTGATAGCTGATACCGATGACGCCACCCCAGGTACGCATGCCAATCAGCGGCCCAAGTCCCATCAATTTAAAGCTGTGGCTGAATTTGTCACCGTCTGAGCCCGCGTGCTCATTGGTCAGAGCGACCATGGGTCCAACGGGCGATTCGTAGGGATACGGCTGAGGCTGACGCCAGCGCGAGAAGCGATAGGCCAGGCGGCGCCGGGCCAGCTTTTCCAGCAGCAAGCCTGAAACATTGCCTCCACCGTTCCAACGGACATCGATAATCAGGCCCGACGCGTCAAATTCAGCCAGGTAGCCACGGTGAAATTCGGCGTAGCCATGCGGGCTCATATCGGGAATATGAATATAGCCCACGCGCCCCTCTGAACGCTGATGAACAAGAGTACGATTGGTCTCCACCCACTCGCGATAGCGCGCGGCCCGCTCATGCCAGGGCCAGAGCGTCTTGACGGTCACGGTACGTATTTCTTTGCTCTCTGCCTCTTCGAGAGTCAGCTGGATTTCCTGGTTCGCTTGATTGACAAGTAGTGCCTGCGGTGGCACGAGCATCTCCAGGCGTTGGCCATTGATAGCCAGCACCGCGTCGCCCACCATCACATTCAATCCGGGCGAGCGCAGCGGTGACGTGGCATGTGGATCGGAAGGATCGCCCCTAACAATATGCGTAATACGATAACGGTTTGTGTCAGCGTCGTAGGACCAATCAACGGCGAGCATGCCCTGCGTGTAGTGGGGAGGCTGGCGATAGTCACCCGCACGCTCGTAGGCATGGGATGTACCCAGCTCGCCCTGCAATTCCCAGAAAAGATCAGATAACTCGCCGCGCGAACCGACGCGTTCGACCAGGGGAGCATATTGCGCGTATACCGCAGGCCAGTCCACGCCGGACATGTCGGCAGTCCAGAAGTACTCACGCTGAAGCCGCCAGGCTTCGGCGAACATCTGGCGCCATTCAGCCGCTGGCTGCACTGAGACTTTTACCCGGTCCAGGTCCAGCCAGCCACTTTCACGGCTGGCTCGCTCGCTATTATCCTTGGGCTTCTCCGTGGCCTTGAGCACGCGCAGGCGCTGGAATTTACGATAAATCAGCGTTTTCGCATCCCTGGAAACATCAAAACTGCTGACACCCTCAATACTCCACTCAATCTTGTAGGTTTCAAAATCGTAGCACTCAATCTTGCCGCGCGGCTGGCTCATAGTAGGCTGCGGGCTGCTCTCTGAAGCATATGAAAGAAACAGCACTTTGCCTTTCAGACCGGCAATCCGGCCAAAGACACCCTCCGGGACCGGGAAAGGCACCACGCGCTCGCTGATCCCTTCCAGGTCGATGACCAGCTCCACAATTTTCTCTGGCTGCCCATTCGCACCTCCGTTCTTCTCCGGTTCACCTGACTCACTCTCGCCCGAAGCATCGGCTTTCGCACCGTTGCTATTCTCGTTGTTCGTTTTTTTCGATACCTCATCCTTCTCAGTGGGGATTTTCGGCTCTGGAATAAACGGGGAGCGCAGATCGCGCCGCAGCATAATCGCGTAGGGTTTTTCGCCTCGGGGAAAATGGAAATCGAACTGAAGGTTATCTGAGGTCGGATTAAAGATGCGTTTACCAATAAAGTAAAGGTATTTTCCTTCAGGATCAAAGGCGGGCGCCTCGTCCTCAAGGATGGGATCAGTGACAAAGACCGGCTCCCCGTTCTCTAACTGGCAAAGTTTGATGGCCGAGCGATTTTCACCCAATGAGAAGCCATACGCCAGCCATTTGCCATCGGGCGACCATGAAAAACCGCGCATGGTCCCGTAGAGGCTATGATCGAGTATGCGCGCGCTCCCCGTCTCCAGGTCGATGACCAGCAGCTCCTGGCGATGATTACTCAAGGCGATTTTATCTTCGAGCGGAGAAACCTCCAGGGACTCGACAATACCCAGGTCCAAATCGGGGAAAGTCGCAGGCTCCTCGGAACCGTCAGCGTGAAAGACGATCAATCCCTCCTGACCGCCGGTGTCATGGATCGCAATCAGACGTTTGCCATCATTAAGCCAGGTCAGGTGGCGATAGCGCACGCCATCCGGCTCGCCATGTTGCAAAACCGGACCTTCCCAGTTGGCCAGTGAGAAGGCTTTGCCACGCGTGGTAATAGCCACCGCGTAACCCTGAGGATGCAGTGAGTAGGTATCCAGGTGACGAGATGCGGACGTGAATTTGCGGCTGCGCTGGGTTCTAGTGCTGGGTAGCGAAATCTCGACGCGCCGGGATGCATTGACGGCTGGATCAAACAGGTAGAGATCACCGCCCGCGTGATACACGATACGTCGTCCATCACTGTTGAGGTTGCGCGCGTAAAAATCGTCATGCGCGGTGTGGCGGCGCAGATCTTCGCCTGTTGGCGCACAAGAATAGATATTGCCGATGCCTTCGTGATCGGAGATAAAATAGATACGTTCGCCAATCCAGCAAGGCGCGGCCAGGTTACCCTCCAGGCGCAGCAGGGGACGAAACTGGCCATTACCGGCAATATCGCACCACAAGCGGCCGGTTCTGCCGCCCCGGTAGCGTTTCCAGCGCGCTGGCTCGCTAATGTTGCGCCCAATAACTACACCGCCCTGCGGCCCAAAAGTAATAGCATTGGCCATGCCATAGGGCAAGGGGGCAGGCAATCCTCCTTGCGGGGACAGTGCGCAAATCGTCCAGCCATCGTAATCGAAATGACTGGAACTGGTGGCAAAAAGAATATGCTTGCCCTCAGAGTCCCAGCCAGCAATCAGGCACGGGCTGGATTGAAAGGTCAGGCGCCGCGTTTCATCTCCCAGGCCAGGCATGAGATAGACCTCTTCGGTTCCCTCGGCTTTTCCCACAAAGGCCAGTTGCTGGCCATCGGGCGCAAACCAGGGCGTTTTTACCTCCGCCACTCCAGCGGTCAGCCGCTCAGCACGTCCCCCTGTATCTGCTACCAACCAGAGGTCATCTTCGGCAACAAAGACAATCGCATCCTCATGTAAAGTGGGGAAACGCACGTAACCCTGAAATGGCATTCTTTTTCTTCCTTCCTGTCCCCTGGCGTGGACACGACTGGCAAAATAGCAAAAATGTCTCTGCATCTTCTTATGTGTCAATGTATGTGACAATTATATCACGACCATTCCACCTGATACAGGTATCTAGCTCAGGGCTTCGCAAAAGTCTTTCTATTCAACTTTGACTGGCAATCTACCCCACCCCAGGAGAAAGGATGAGCAGAGCGGTTCGGGCGAACGCCCGAACCGCTCTGCTCATCCTTTCTCCTGGGGTGGGAACAACAAGCGACTTTTGCGAAGCCCTGGCCTCTTGCTGTTCTCCCTCTTGCCAGAATGGAACGGTAATGGTAACCTCTGTGTGCAATTGTCAAACTTCCAATAATCTTGTTTGAGGAGAGTTATAACCTATGCCGCAAACCGTGAATGGGCAAGATACATCGGAACAACAGCCACAAAAAGACAACCGTCCCGCTGCCCTACGCACTCGTCCCGGCCAGCGCCAGCGGGAACGCATGCAGCGCCTGGCCCGCCGCCGCAAGCGCCAGCGCATTATCAGCGCCTCGATCGCCGCTTTTCTGCTCGTCGTACTGGGCGTGGCCGGCGATATCTTCTATCAGAATTACTCCGCGCAGCAAGAAACGCTCCACGCGCACGCCACTGGCACCGCTGATGCACATGTCACTGGCACCACCGTCGCGCACGCAAACGCCACAGCGACCGTTACCACCAAAAACTGCTTCCTTTCTCCCAATGGTCAGGCTGTACCCTCTGTTTACCAGGGCGCCCCTGCTTCTGGTCCGACTACCGCTCCAGTTCTCAAAGGCACGGCTACCACGCTGAAAGGTGGGTTGAAGTACGTAGATATAAAGGTCGGCACCGGCCCGGTGCTCACAACCAATAAAACGATCACCGCCAACTACACCGGCTGGCTGGCAAGCACCTGCCAGAAATTCGATAGCTCATATGACGCGCAC
>WNFN01074919.1_pt1 | contig 10844 bp, 6 predicted proteins | sample 5400161 | NCBI WGS metagenome assembly WNFN01 (sample SAMN13153353, study PRJNA577476) | soil metagenome | isolation source: 80 cm saprolite on Douglas fir-dominated hillslope | place: USA:California | collected 2013-09-17
CGCAAGCGCGCCCAGCACGACGGCATCGAGCTCGCCGACGCCGACGCCCTCACCGTGATCGCCGAGCATGTCGAGAGCAACGTCCGGGCGCTCGAGGGCGCCCTGATCCGCGTCGTCGCCTTCAGCTCGCTCACCGGCCGCCCGCTGACGAGCGACCTCGCGCGAGAGGTGCTCGCGAACCTCTCCCCCCGCGCCCCCCGCCCCGGACGCCCTCGCCCACGCACGATCGCCGAGATCCAGAGCGCTACTTGCACGCACTTCGACCTCTCCCCCGAGGAGCTCCTGTCGAGTGCCCGCTCAGCGCGGGTCGCCTGGCCCCGCCAGCTCGCCATGTACCTCGCCCGCGAGCTGACCGACGCATCGCTACCAGCCATCGGCCGCGAGTTCGGTGGCCGCGACCACACGACGGTCCTCCACGCATGGCGCCGCGCCACGGCCAGGCTCGCCTCCGAAGACGGCTCGCGGGAGGCTGTGGAGAAGCTGTTGACCGACCTCGGAGCCGGCAACAGATGAGCTTCGCCGCCCTCGCCCGACCGCTAAGCCTGAGAGACTTCCACACGGCCCTCCACAGTCCGTACACCGCCGCTGCCCGCAAACACCTGCAGGCAAGCCAAGTCCACATGTCCACAGCCCCTACTCACAACTATCTCCCCCAATCAGCAGCATGAAGATCTCTCTCTCCTCGGGTGAGTTGTTGACCCAGCTGCAGACGGCGAGCCGCGTGGCCTCGACGCGCAGCGCCGTCCAGGCGCTCTCCGGCGTGATGATCTCGGCGCACGACGACAGCTGCGAGCTACTGGCGACCGACATGGAGGTCGGCCTCAGGATGCCGCTCGCGGCCGAGGTGTCCAGACCCGGCGCCGCGGTGCTCCCGGCGCGGCTGCTGCTCGATGTCGCCCGCTCCCTCGCTGCGGAGCGCTTGACGATGGAGCTGCGCGCCGCCGAGCAGGACGTGGAGCTGATCTGCGGCGCGACCACCTTCCACCTGCGCACGCTCCGCGCAGAGGACTTCCCGACGCTGCCCTCGCCGACGGCCGACTCCCGCGTGGAGCTCCCTGCGCCCGCCTTCGTGGAGACGATCTCGCGAGTCGCGAGGTCCGCTTCGAGAGACGAGACGCGGCCGGTCCTGACGGGCATCCTGATCTCGGCCGCAGGGCAGGAGCTGCGGATGGTCGCCACCGACTCCTACCGGCTCAGCGTCAAGGAGACCACCCTGGAGTCGGCGCTGGAGGGAACCCTCGAGGCGAACGTCCCGGCACGCGCGCTGCAGGAGCTCGCGAGGATCGAGCAGCAGACCGGCGCCGAGACGCTCGCCGTCAGCGTCGGCCAGAACCAGGCGATCTTCGAGCTCGGCGACGTGGTGCTCTCCTCGCGGCTGATCGACGGCCAGTTCCCCAATTACCGCCAGCTGCTGCCGGAGTCCGTGGAGCACGAGCTGCGGCTGTCGAGCGCGGAGCTGACCGACGTCGTTCGGCGCATCAGCCTCCTGGCCCAGAAGAACGCCCCGCTTCGAATGAGCTTCAGCGAGGGCTCCCTGTCGGTGTCCGCCCAGACCCCCGACGTCGGCGAGGCCAGCGAGGCGATCCCCGTGCCCTACAACGGTGAGCTGTTCGAGATCGGCTTCAACCCGGAGTTCCTTCGCGACGGTCTCGAAAGCATCGATACCGACGAGCTGGTCCTGAAGCTGATCAGCCCGCTTCGTCCGGGCCTGATCGAATCACCCGACAGCGGTGACTTCGTCTACCTGATCATGCCGATCCGACTTAACGTGTGAAGCCATGCTGTCCGCACCGCGGCTCAGGGCCGCGACCTAGATGCGCGTCACGAGCGTCGAGATGCGCGACTTCCGAACCTACGCGCGTGCAACCGCGCGGCTCGGCTCCGGCCTGACGGTTCTCCACGGTCCCAACGGCGCCGGCAAGTCCAACCTGCTCGAGGCCGTGTACTTCGGCTGCACAGGACGCTCGCCGCGGACCCGCTCGGAACGTGAGCTGGTCCGCTTCGGCTGCCGCGCGACGCGCGTGACCGTCAACGTCGAGGAGGACGGGCGCGAGCACCAGCTGACGGTCGGCTACTCCTCGCCCGCACCCGCCGACCCCGCCGTGAAGCGGATGACCTGCGACGGCGCGCTTGTCGAGCGGCTGCTGGATGTGCCGGTCAGGCCGCTGATCAGCGTCTTCCTGCCCGAGCGGCTCGAGCTGCTGAAGGGCCCGCCCGCGCTACGCCGTGCGCACCTCGACCAGCTGATCGCCGCGCTGTGGCCGGCTCGCGCGGCGACTCGCCGAGAGTACTCGCGGGTCCTCGCACAACGCAACGCGCTGCTCGCTCGGATCCGCGCCGGCCGCGCCTCGGATTCCGCGCTTGCGACCTGGGACCGCGAGCTGGCCGCACGGGCGCTGGCGCTGCGCGCCGACCGTGAGCGTGCCGTGGCGCTGCTCGCCGAGCCCTTCTCCTCGAGGGCCGGGCTACTCGGCCTGACCGGGACCGTAACCCTCGAGTACAGGCCGAGGTCGAGCGCGGAGGACGAGTCCGTGTTCGTCGCCGAGCTCCAGGAACGCCTCCACGGGGACCTCGAACGGGGCTTCTCCGGGCACGGGCCCCACCGCGACGAGCTCGCCCTGCTGAGGGACGGTCGCGAGCTGCGCGCCTTCGGCTCTCAGGGCGAGCAGCGCCTGGCACTGCTGGCGCTCCTCCTCGCCGAGCGGGCGCTGCTCGAGAGCGAGCGGGGGAACGTGCCGCTGATGCTGCTCGACGATGTGATGAGCGAGCTCGATGAGCGCCGCCGCGAGCTGCTGGCCGCCGAGCTCGCGAGCGGCGGGCAGAGCGTGATCGCGACGACCGATCTCGGCGAACGCCGGGGGACAGGCGCGCAGGCGCGCACCGCGCGCGATCGCCGACGCGCTGTCGAGCCTCACGCCCTCGCTCGCCCCGGCCACCGCGCTCGCCCGCGTGCAGGAGGTCTGGCCGTCCGCCGCGGGCTCCGCGATCGCCGCCGCCGCCCGCCCTGTGGCGGAGCACGACGGCGTCCTCGAGGTGGTCTGCGAGGCCGCCGTGTGGGCCGCCGAGCTCGACCTCCTGGCGGGCGAGATCGTGCCGCGCATCAACGCCCAGCTCGGCGCCGAGACGGTGCGCGAGCTGCGCTGCCGCACGGGCTGAGCGGCGCCCCTGCGCGGGTGCTTTCCATAACCCGGGTTTTCCCTGCATTTTGGGGCCATTTGGGGCGCTCGGGAGGGCTGATCCGACCCCCTTTCCTGCTATCCTTCGGTATGCACTCAAAGAGCCCTGGCCGTGGTCCTAGCGCCCCGGAATCCGGGGCGTTTCCACGTCATCGGAGGGCCATTGGCATCCAGTAGCGACAGCGCCGGCAAGGGTGCCGGCAAAGGCAGTGGCGCCGACCGCAGCAACACGAACGGTTCGGCTGATTACGGCGCCCAGGACATCACCGTCCTCGAGGGCCTCGAGGCGGTCCGCAAGCGTCCGGGCATGTACATCGGCTCGACCGGCGTGTTGGGCCTCCACCACCTCGTCTACGAGGTCGTCGACAACTCCGTCGACGAGGCCCTCGCCGGTTTCTGCACCGAAGTCGCGGTCACGATCCACCCGGATAACTCCGTGACGGTCCTCGACAACGGCCGCGGGATCCCGGTGGGGATGATGCAGAAGGAGGGCAAACCGGCGGTAGAAGTCGTGCTCACCGTGCTCCACTCGGGCGGGAAGTTCGGCGAGGGCGGCGGCTACAAGGTCTCGGGCGGTCTCCACGGCGTCGGCGTCTCGGTCGTCAACGCGCTCTCGGAAAAGCTGAGTGTCGAGATCCGCCGCGACGGCCACGTCTACTCGCAGGAGTACAGCCGCGGGGCCCCGCTCGCCCCGCTGCACGAGGGCGAAAAGCTCGCCAAGGGGGAGCCGACGAGCAACAGCGTGACCTTCCTGCCCGACGCTGACATCTTCGAGTCGCTCGACTTCGACTTCAGCACGCTCGAAGAGCGGTTGCGCGAGACCGCGTTCCTGACCCGCGGCCTGAAGATCTCGATCGTCGACGAGCGCGGCGAAGGGCACGCCGCGTCCTTCCAGTACGACGGCGGGATCGAGGACTTCGTCGTCTACCTCAACGAGAACAAGGACACGGTTCACCGCAAGGTGATCTTCTTCGAAGGCGAGTCCGACGAGGGCGCCGCCGAGGTGGCGATGCAGTGGAACTCCTCCTACCAGGAATCGATCCATGCCTTCGCCAACAACATCAACACGCGCGAGGGCGGCACCCATCTCAGTGGCTTCCGCTCGGCGCTGACGCGCACGCTCAACAAGTACGCCCGCGACCACGGCCTGCTCAAGGAGAAAGAGGACAACCTTTCCGGCGAGGACGCGCGCGAGGGCCTCACGGCGGTCGTATCAGTGAAGCTCGCCGATCCGCAGTTCGAGGGCCAGACGAAGACCAAGCTCGGCAACCCCGGCATGGCCGGCTTCGTCGAGTCGATCGTCAACACCGGCCTGGCCGAGTTCCTCGAGGAGAACCCGGCCGAGGCGCGGGCCGTGATCAACAAGGCCGTTCAGGCCCAGCGCGCCCGCGAGGCGGCTCGCAAGGCCCGTGACCTGACACGGCGCAAGTCGGCGCTCGAGAACTCCACGCTGCCCGGCAAGCTCGCGGACTGCTCGGTCAAGGACCCGAGCCTCGCCGAGCTGTTCGTGGTCGAGGGTGACTCCGCCGGCGGCTCGGCCAAGCAGGGCCGCGACCGCAACACCCAGGCCGTCTTGCCGCTGCGCGGCAAGATCCTCAACGTCGAGAAGTCGCGGATCGACAAGGTCCTGCAGAACGCCGAGGTCCAGGCGCTGATCACCGCGATCGGCACCGGCGTCCGCGACGAGTTCAACATCGAGAACGCCCGCTACCACAAGGTGATCCTGATGACCGACGCCGATGTCGACGGCGCCCACATCAGGACGCTCGCGCTCACGCTCCTGTTCAGGGAGATGAAAGAGCTGATCGAGGAAGGCTACGTCTACATCGCGAAGCCGCCGCTCTACAAGCTCGGGCAGGGTTCCCGCGAGCGCTACATCGAGAAGGAGTCCGAACTCGAAGAAGTGCTGCTCGCCGACAAGTGGGAGAAGTTCATGGTGTTCGACCGCCACGGCACCCAGTTCAAGCTGACCGAGCCACGCTGGCAGCGCTTCACGCGGCTGCTCAAGCAATACGAAGGCTGGGCGCTGAGCCTTCGCGGCCAGTACGGCCACGACGTCGTCCAGTTCCTCGAGGAGTCCTCGCTGCTCGGCGAGGGCATCACGACGGCGGAGGGCGCGATCGAGCTTCTCAGCCGCGATAGCGCCGAGGGCGACGCGCACACCACCGAGATGGTCGACCAGGACCCGCTCGAGATCCGCGTCAAGGCGGTCGAGGCCAGAAGCGGCTTCGCCCGCACGCACCGCATCAGGCGCGCGCTGTTCGAGTCGCACGAGTACCGCGAGCTCGCCCGCGTGCACATGGAGCTGATCGAGCTCGCCGGTGTGCCCGCCTTCGACGTGCGCCTCGGCGATGCGGCCGAAGCGGCACTGTCGTTCGAGGCTCTGCACGAGGCCGTGATGAAGGTTGCCGCGAAAGGCGTGAAACTGCAGCGCTTCAAGGGGCTCGGCGAGATGAACGCCGACCAACTGGGCGAAACGACGATGGCACCCGCGACCCGGGTGCTCGCCCAGGTCACGCTCGAGGACGCCGTGTCTGCGGACCGGATCTTCTCGAAGCTGATGGGAGACCAGGTGGAGCCGCGCCGAGAGTTCATCGAAGAGAACGCCCGGGCGGTGGCCAACCTCGATGTCTGAGGAGGTGAGCAATGGCATCCGCTGATGTGATCGGCGGCGGCAGCATCGAACCGCGCGCGCTCGAGGACGAGATGAAGACCGCGTACCTCGACTACGCGATGTCGGTGATCGTCGGGCGCGCCCTGCCGGACGTCCGCGACGGGCTCAAGCCCGTCCACCGCCGCGTGCTCTACGCGATGAACGAGCTGGGCCTGGGCCCCGGGCGCTCCTACTCCAAGTGCGCGCTGATCGTCGGCGAGGTGATGGGCAAGTACCACCCCCACGGCGACTCCGCGATCTACGACACGCTCGTTCGCATGGCACAGGAGTTCTCGATGCGCAACGAGCTCGTTGACGGCCAGGGCAACTTCGGCTCGATCGACGACGACCCGGCCGCCGCGATGCGCTACTGCGTGACCGGCGAGACCCGGGTGCGGACCGCGTCGGGCACGCACACCATCGCGAGTCTGGCCGGCGAGGCCGAGCCGGACAGCGACGTTCCCGTGGATCTCGAGGTGCTAGACCGCCTCGGCCGCCCGGTTCGCGCCTCGATGGTCTTCCACTCCGGCGAGCATCAGACGCTGCGGCTGCGTACGGCCGACGGCCACGAGCTCACCGGGACCACGAACCACCCCGTGCTGTGCCTGGTGGACATGGTCGGTGTGCCGCTGCTGATGTGGAAGCTGCTCGAGGAGCTCGAGCCGGGAGACAGGGTCCTGCTCAACCGAACGCCGTGGGCTCAGACCGCCGCGACGCCCGAGGAGAGCGCTCTGGGCCTGCTTGCCGGCGCGTTCGTGTCCGAGGGGTGGTTCTCCGCGGGGCGTGCCGGCTTCAACAACGTCGACGAGGACTTCTTCCGGGAGGTCGTCGCGGCATATGACGAGCTCGTCGGCGGGCGGCGTTACGTCACATCCCGCGTGATCCGGTCGGGCAGCCTCTGCCACGAGCTGGACGTCCAGAACCTCACCGCGTTGCGCAGCAGCCCGTTGGCCGAGCTGGAGGGTCTCCGCAGTGCGGAGAAGCGCGTGCCGGAGTTTGTCTGGACCGGCACGCCGGCCTTGAAGCGGTCCTTCCTGGCGGCCCTGTTCGAGGGCGACGGCTCGTCCTCGCTGCTCCCGCGAAGTACCGCGCAGATCTCTTATTCGACGAGGAGCCCGATGCTCGCGGACGGCGTGCAGCAGCTGCTGCTCGAGTTCGGTGTCGTCGCCCGCCAGAGCCGTTCCGCCCGGGGCGAGCTCAAGGTCGTCATCACCAACCGTAGGGATGCGCGCCTGTTCTCGAACCGGGTCGGCTTCGCGGGGCGCAAGCAGGCGAAGCTCGAAGGCGAGCTCGCGCAAATTCCCGGCCAGAGCCGGGCGCTCAGCCACGACCACGTTCCCCACCTCGCCGGCTACATCCGGGCTGAGGGCGCCTCGCGATACTCCGACCGAGATTGGCTGCGCCGGAACAACGTCGACAGGATCGAGCGCTGGGAGCGTAGCGGGACCGCGATCCTCGAGCGGATCGGCTCGACCGAGGTAAGGGAGGTCGTCGAACCGCTCGTCACGGGCGACTACTACTACGCGCGGGTCGAGTCGGTCGCCCCGGCGGGCGTCGAGCCCGTCTATTCGCTGCGCGTGGACACCGACGACCACTCGTTCCTGACCAACGGCTTCGTGAGCCACAACACCGAGGCGCGCCTCGCCCGGATCGCGACCGAGATGCTCCGCGACCTGGACATGGACACGGTCGACTTCACGCCGAACTACGACGGCAAAAAGCAGGAACCGGTCGTCCTTCCCGCCCGCTTCCCGAACCTGCTCGTCAACGGCTCCTCCGGTATCGCCGTTGGCATGGCGACGAACATCCCGCCGCACAACCTGCGCGAGGTGATCGGCGCCACGGTCGCCTACATCGACGACCCGTCGATCGAGGTCGAGGGGCTGATGAAGCACATCACCGGACCGGACTTCCCCACCGGCGGCGTGATCCTCGGCCGCGCCGGCATCCGCGACGCCTATGAGACGGGCCGCGGCCGGGTTCGCGTGCAGGCCCGAGCGCACGTCGAGCCGCTGAAGCAAGGCAAAGAGGCGATCGTCGTCACCGAGCTGCCGTTCCAGGTCAAGAAGGGTGGCGACGGCGGGCTGATCCAGAAGATCGCCGACCTCGTCAAAGACGGCCGCATCACCGAGATCGCCAACATCGAGGATCACTCCGACAAGCGCGGCATGCGCTTGGTGATCGAGCTCAAGCGCGATGCGATTCCCAAGGTCGTGCTCAACAAGCTCTACAAGCACACGCCGATGCAGACAACCTTCGGCGTGAACATGGTCGCGCTGGTCGACAACGTGCCTCGCACGCTCGACCTGCGCGCGGTGATCCACAACTACGTGGCACACCAGCGCGAGGTGATCGTGCGCCGGACCAAGCACGAGCTGAGCGAGAAGGAGGCCCGCGCGCACATCCTCGAGGGCCTGCTCACCGCGCTCGAGCACCTCGATCAGATCATCGAGCTGATCCGTGGCTCGCGGGACCGCGACAGTGCCCGCGAGCAGCTGATGGAGCGCTTCAGGCTGAGCGCGATCCAGGCGACCGCGATCCTCGACTTGCGCCTCTCGCAGCTGACCGCCCTGGAGGCCGACAGCATCAAACAGGAGCACGCCGACGTGACCGAGCGGATCGCCGAGCTGCGCACGATCCTCGGCGACGAATCGCGCGTGCTGGGCGTGATCAAGGAGGAGCTGGCGGAGATCGCCGAGCGCTTCGGCGACGAGCGCCGCACCGAGATCAGCCACTCCGAGGACGAGATCGACATCGAGGACCTGATCGCCGACCAGCAGATGGTGATCACGATCACGCGCACCGGCTACATCAAGTCGCTGCCGCTCGCCACCTACCGCCAGCAGCAGCGCGGCGGACGCGGCGTGACCGGCATGGACATGAAGGACGGCGACTACATCGAGCACCTGTTCGTCACCTCCTCACACGACTACCTGCTGTTCTTCTCCAACCGCGGCAAGGTGTACCGCTCCAAGGTCTACGAACTGCCCGAGGCGCAGCGCACCGCCAAGGGCCGCGCGCTGGTGAACATCCTGCCCCTGAGGGAAGGCGAGCGGATCCAGGCGGTCGTCTCGACCCGAGACTTCACCGAGGCCAAATACGTGGTCTTCGCCACCCGCAACGGGACCGTCAAGAAGACCGAGCTCGAGGCCTACAACACGCCGATCAAAGCCGACGGCATCATCGCGATCAAGATCCGCGACGACGACGAGCTGCTCGCCGTCCGCGCGGTCGACCCCGACGATGAGATCATCATGGTCTCCAAGGCGGGCCTGACGGTGCGCTTCGCGGAGTCCGATGCGCGGTCGATGGGCCGCGACACGACCGGCGTGCGCGGCATGGACGTCGGCAAGACAGGCGAGGTGATCGCGATGGATGTCGCACGGGATGACATGGACCTGCTCGTCGTGACCGAGAACGGCTATGGCAAGCGCACACGGATCGACCAGTACCGCAAAACCAACCGTGGCGCCAAAGGCGTGAAGACGATCGGGTTGACCGAGCAGAAGGGCGCCCTGGCGGGAGCCCTGGTCGTGCGCGAACACCAGGAGCTCGTATTCATCAGCGTCGGCGGCATGGTTCAGCGCACGGCCGCCGGCGGGATCTCCCAGCAGGGTCGCTCCGCGACGGGCGTGCGGGTGATGAACCTCAAGGACGAGGACCTCGTCAGCGCCGTCGCGCTCGTGGTCGACCCGGGCAATGCCAACGGCGGCGGCGAGCCCGTGGCCGCTCTCGCGGGCGAAGATGGCTTGGCTCCGGCCGAGGCCGGAGAGGACGCGCCGGGCTCGGGCGACGACGGCGTTCAGTCGCCCGAGGACTGAGCTCGACGCCGTCCGAGCGGCGGGCTAGCCTTTTCATCCAAACCGTCCAGTTTCGGAAGCTGGACTCAGATAGCCGCAAAATGGGGACGAAGTCGTGGGGGTGCGCGAAACCTCCAAGCTGCTTTCGGCCGCCCTCCTGACCGTCCTCCTGCTCCTCGCCGGCGTCCTCGCAAGCACCGCCCTCGCGCACACCGCCGGCAAGGCGCACCATCGGGGTAGCGGCGCCTCCGGGCATTCCCACCGTGTCCGTGGCGACCGCGCGAAGATCCTCCGGAGCCGCGTTCGGCCGCACGAGCAGACGCCCAAGCCTGCCAAGCAGCACGTTGCGAGAAAGCGCGAACGGACTCCCGGCCCCGCGCCCGCCTCCGCCGCCAAGCCGGACGCCGCCGCCTCCGCCGCCGCAGCCTCGATCGCGACGGTTCTCGCGACGCCGTGCCAGAACACCGAACTGACGCCGCAGCCCGGCAACATCGCGCTCGCGCGCGAAGCGGTCCTCTGCCTGATCAACCACGAGCGGGCCGAACACTCCATTGCGTCGCTGAAGACCAACGGCGAGCTCGAAGCCGCGGCTGAAGATCACAACGCGGAAATGATCCGGCTGGACTACTTCGCCCATGTCGCCCCCGACGGCGAGACGCCGGTCGAACGGATCAAGAAAACCGGCTACATCGCCGGCGAATCGGTCGGCTACGTGATCGGCGAGAACCTCGCCTGGGGCACCTACACCCTCGCGACGCCGAAGGCGATCGTCGACGCTTGGATCGCCTCCCCCGGCCATCTCGCGAACATCCTCGAATCCCGCTACACCGAAACCGGCATCGGCGTCACGCCCGCCGTCCCCGAGTCGCTCGGCGAAGGTAACCCGGGCGCGACGTACGCCCAGGAGTTCGGCGTCATCGTCCACTGAGAGCTCCGGAGTTCCTCCGAGGCTCGGCACTACGTGGGCGAGCCCCAGAGGAACTCGAGCGCTCGCCGCCGTGAGTGGCTCCAGCGGCCCTTCGACTGGAGGGGCGGCGCGGGAGTGGCTCCATGCGGCCACAGGCATCCACGCGAGGAGGTCGCCCCCGCGTCGTCCACGTTCGCTACTCTGGCCACACCAGAGAAAGGAGGTGGTCCAAACGTCAGGTGACAGTTTTTGCGGGACCCTGGAGGTGACCGGCCGTTAGGTCGGGAGGCTGGTCCGCCTAGCGGAAT
>WNFN01231843.1_pt1 | contig 10844 bp, 7 predicted proteins | sample 5400161 | NCBI WGS metagenome assembly WNFN01 (sample SAMN13153353, study PRJNA577476) | soil metagenome | isolation source: 80 cm saprolite on Douglas fir-dominated hillslope | place: USA:California | collected 2013-09-17
GACCCGATCCCAGCCGATTCCACCCGGCCGGGCTGAATGCTGATGCCCGCTCGCGATGCTCGATTGGGTCGGCGGCCTGCGCCGGGTGCGATCCGTTCGAGGCGCCGGAGGCCACCGGCTGACGGCCGGCCGGGGTGCTCCGCGGGTCCGTCTCGCCTTCCCGCACGATGACGCTGTAAGGCAGCAGCACGATGGCGGTCGTCCCGCCGAAGGCCGACTGACGCAGCGAGACCTTGATCCCGTGCCTGGCGGCCAGGCGGCCCACCACGAACAGGCCGAGCTGATCACTGTTGGCCAGGTCGAACTCCGGCGGGCTGGCCAGCCGCTCGTTGATCTCGGCCAGCTCGTCGCGGGAGAGGCCGAGCCCGCGATCCTCGATCTCCGCGACCAGGCCGTTGCCCACGCGGTCGGCCCTGATCTCGACCGGGGTGTTCGGCGGGGAGAAGCTGGTGGCGTTCTCGATCAGCTCGGCCATCAGGTGGATGACGTCGTTCACCGCGGCACCCGCCACAGTGTCACGGGACTCGCTGATCACATCGACCCTGGTGTAGTCCTCGACCTCGGCGATCGCGGCGCGCAGCACGTCAACGACGGGTACCGGCTCCCGCCAGCCGCGCCCGGGGGTCACGCCGGACAGGATGATCAGGCCCTCGGCGTGCCTGCGCATGCGGGTGGTGAGGTGGTCGAGGCGGAACAGGTCGGCCAGGGCCTCGGGCTCCTGGGTCGCCCGCTCCATCGAGTCGAGCATGCCCAGCTGCCGGTGCAGCAGCGACTGGTTGCGCAGGGACAGGCTGAGGAAGACCTGGCTGACCCCCTTACGCAGGTTGGCCTGGCCGACCGCGGCCTCGACCGCCGTGCGCTGCACCGCGGAGAACGCCTGGGCCACCTTGGCGATCTCGGTGACCTTTCCGGGGCTGGGCGGCGGGGACTCCGCGTCCACGTTCACCTCCTCGCCGCGGCCCAGCCGCTCGACGACTCCGGGCAGCCGCTCGTAGGCCACGCTGTTGGCGCTGTCGCGCAGCCCGCGCAGCTCCCTGGTGAGCCTGCGGCCGAACCACACCATCAGGAAGATCGATGCGACGACCGCGGCCAGGCCGACGCCGCCGGCCAGGAAGGCCTGGGTGAAGAGCCTGCTGCTGACCTGGCTGGCCAGCTGGGCCAGGGGGATGCTGGCCGCGAGCTGCGCCTTCCCCATTGCGGTCAGGAACGATGTCGAGACCGCCTGCCAGGTCGCCGGATTCACCGGTATCGGTCTCCCGCTGCCCGCACTCGCGTCGATCTGGTTCTCGATGGTCGCGAACTGCTGATGGGCCGGCGAGCTGTAGGCCCGCGCAAACGCTTCGCCCGGTCCGGGGCCCAGCAGTGCGAGTGCGTCGCCCATCAGCAGGCGCTGGCTGGACACGCTGGACGCGAACAGCTCACGGTCGGCGGTGCTCATCTGGCCGCGCGCGGCCAGTGCCCCCCCGACCAGGGCGGCCTCGCCTCCGGCCAGTTCAATCGCCCGGGCGGCGTCGATGCTCCCATACGCCTCCTGCTCCTGGACGCCGTCGTTGGACTGGCCCGCGGCGTCGAAGAAATGGAACTCGGCGTCGATGAGGTTGGTGTACGCCTGGAACGCGGCCGGCGGGCTCATGCGCCCGGAGTCGATCGCGGCCCGGATGGTGGCGAGCTGGCCGAGCTGCGTGAAGAGGGCGGACATCTGCGGCTGTGACGTCGTCGGCAGCAGGCCCCGCGCCGAGTCCAGTCCGCCGCGGGTTGCCGCGACCGTCGCGTCGGTGCGACGCCGGGCCGCATCGAGCGGCGCGGCGGGCGCGCGGCGCCCGGTGCTCAGCCAGACGAAGGACTCCAGGCGCTCCTGCGACAGCGCGAGGTCTAGCTCCCCCACGCTGAGGCCGACCGTATGGGCGCTCTTGGTGTAGTTGTGCTCCGTGATGGCGTTGTTCAGCGTGATGCTCGCGGCGAAGCCCCACAGGGCCATGAGGGAGACGAGCGGGACGGCGAGCAGGCCGGCCAGCGTGAGCCGCATCGACCGGGTGCGGGCCGGCCGGGTGCGGGCCGGGCGGGTGCGGGCCGGCCGGGTGTGGGTCGGCTGGGTGCGGACAGACATGCTACCTCTCACCAAGGGTCGGAGCGGAAAACCGGCCGGCCACCGCTGGCTGCGCCTCGTCTGTCCGCGCCATTACGCAGCAGGGATGGCATGGCCAGGGGCGGCGATAGCCGGGACGGGTCTTCCCGTCGATCAAGACCTTCACCATGAGCCTCCGGCACCATTGCCTCGTGCGGCGGGCTCGCATCCAGGAGAAACGGCCGCATGGAGCGTAACGGAGCGTAGCATGCGGGCCGGGCTGCCCACATAAATTGGTAGATAAATCAAAATATCCGCGGGACTGTCAGCGAGTCGCTTGGCCGCGACTCGCCGCCGCATTGCGCGTCTCCTGGGACGATGTGCGCCTCTCCTGGAAGGATGTGCTCCTCTCCTGAACGGATGTGCGCCTCTCCTGAGCCGATTGCGCCTCTCTCAGATCGTTGTGCGCCTATCGGAGGGTGACGTTCCCCTTTCCTGAGACGAGGCGAGCCAGTCCCCAGGACGACGCACCTCTCCCCAGGACGACGCGCCCGTTGCGCCGAGCGCAGCGCTGCTCAAGACCGTGGCATCCCGGGCGATCATCAGATGGGCGGTGGCGATAACGGCTAGCATCAGCCACCGTCGCCGGCCGCCCTGGCCGCGCTCCCGGACTGGTGCCAGCGACGTCACGGCCGCTGGACGTCGGTGAGGTGGTCGGGCTTCCGAGGAGGAGACGGAGCATGATGCCGCTGGATGGGATCACCGTCGTCGCCGTGGAGCAGGCCGTGGCGGCTCCGGTGTGCACGCGGCATCTGGGTGACCTGGGCGCCAGGGTCATCAAGGTGGAGAGCCGCGCGGGCGGGGACTTCGCCCGCGACTATGACGACACCGTGCTCGGCATGGCCGCGCATTTCGTGTGGGCTAATCGCAACAAGGAGTCCATCGCGCTGGACCTCAAGCACGCCCGGGGTCGTGAGGTCCTGGCCCGGCTCGTCGCCACCGCCGATGTCCTGGTGCAGAACCTGGCGCCGGGAGCGGCCGCCAGGCTCGGCCTGGACGCCGCCGAGTTGCGCGCCCGGCACCCCGGGCTGGTCACCGTGGACATTTCCGGCTACGGCCGGGGTGGCCCTCAGCAGAACGCCCGTGCTTACGACCTGCTGGTCCAGTCCGAGGCGGGCTCGTGTGCCATTACCGGCTGGCCGGACGCGCCGGCCAACCCCGGTATCCCGGTCGCCGACATCGGAGCCGGGATGTACGCCCTGACCAGCGTGCTGGCCGCGCTGCTGGTCCGAGAACGGACCGGGCGGGGGACCGCGATCTCGGTCGGGCTGTTCGACGTCGTGGCCGAGTGGATGGGATTCGCGCTGAACCAGGCCCGGTACGGCGGCGTCGACCCGCAGCCCAACGGGCTGAGCTCTCCGATGGTCGCACCGTACGGGGCGTACCGGACGGGCGACGGCCAGGTGCTGGTGCTGGGCACGACCAACGACCGGGAGTGGCAGCGGCTGGCGGTCAGGGTGCCGGGCCGGCCGGACCTGGCCGATGATCCCCGTTATGCGAGTAATGCGCTGCGGGTGACCCGCCGCGCCGAGCTCGACGAGATCATCGCGGCGTGGGCGGCCGGGCGCACCCTGGCCGAGGGCCGGGCGGCCGCCGAGGCAGCGGGGCTGGGGCATGCCCGGCTGAACAGCCCGACCGACGTGCTAGCCCATCCGCAGCTGTCGGAGCGCGGCCGGTGGTGTGAGTTCGGCTCGCCGGTCGGCCCGGTGACCGGCCTGCTGCCGCCGCCCGAGGCGGACGACTGGCAGTGGCGGCTGGACCCGGTGCCGGCGCTCGGGCAGCACACCGCGGCGATCCTGCGCGAGCTCGGCTTCGGCGAGCGTGACATCGAGCAGATGCGCACCGACGGCGCGATCTGAGCGGAGTGCGAGCGTTGGAGACGGACCGACGAGCGCCGAGGACTTCAGGGACGGACTGGCGGCCTTCATAGAGAAACGCCCGCCGCGCTTCTCGGGACGATGACATTCCCCATAACGGTCGGCGGGTCTTCCTCAGGCGCCTCGGCGAGATTGAGCCCGGCGCCGCCGAGCATCCAAAAGGCGAATCGAGTGTGTGACAATCAAAGAGTATATAAATCTGGAGCCCGCCTTGACCGAGACCCTGCCCTCGCCGCTCTTCGACCCGTTTGCGCCAGGCTTCACCGACGACCCGTACCCGTCGTACGGGGCGGTTCGGGCGCAGGCGCCGGTGTATCAGCATCCGCTGGGGTTCTGGCTGCTCACCCGCTACGACGACGTGTCCTGGCTGCTGCGGGCCGGCCTCTCGGTCGAGGACCGCAACGTGGCCGCCGACAGCCTGCTGCGGCAGTTGCGCGAGGAGGCGTACGGGAATGAGCTGCCGCGCGCAGAGGCCCAGTCCATGCTCGACCGGGATCCGCCGGACCACACCCGGTTGCGCCGGCTGGTGTCGAAGGCGTTCACCCCGCGAGCCATCGAGGCGCTGCGGCCCCGCATCACCGAGCTGGTCGATGGCATGCTCGACCAGATGGCCCAGGCCCGGCGGGTAGACCTCGTCGATGCCCTCGCGTTCCCGCTGCCGTTCACCGTGATCGCCGAGATGCTCGGCACGCCGCCCGCCGACCACGAGCGCCTCCGCCAGCTCACCGGCACCGTGGTGCGCTCGCTGGAGCCGGTGGTGGATCCCGGCCTGGTCGCCGCGATCGTGGCCGCCGACAACGAGCTGGCCGAACTCGGGGCGGAAATGATCGCGTGGAAGCGCGCCCACCCGGCCGACGACCTGCTCACCGCGCTCATCGGCGCCGAGGACGACGGGGATGTTCTCGACGACGACGAACTGGTCTCCCAGACGCTGCTGCTCTACATCGCGGGGCACGAGACCACGGTCAACCTCATCGCGGGCGGGACCCTCGCGCTGCTGCGGCACCCCGGCCAGCTCGCGCTGCTGCGCGGTGACCCGTCACTGGTGGGCAACGCCGTCGAGGAACTGCTCCGCTATGACAGCCCGGTGCAGGCGAGCAGGAGGATCACCCTGGAACCGGTCACGGTCCGGGGCACCACGATCCCGGCGGGCGCGTTCGTCATGGCGGGCCTGGGCTCGGCCAACCGGGACGAGGACTTCTGGGGCGCAGACGCCGCCGAGCGCCCGGCTGGAGGCCAGCATCGCAATCGAGCGCCTCATAACCCGTTTCCCCGGCCTGGCGCTCGACGGCGACGTGGTGTGGAATGGCCGGATCAACCTGCGCGGCCCGGCGCACCTGCCGGTATCGGCAGGCTAGCCTCGTCGTGGCCGGCCGCGACAGATGGCCACGCGATCGCCCGATGCGATCCCGTGCGCCTGCGCGGCACGCGAACGCGGCGAACTGGCCCAGCATCGACGCAGTCCCGTACGTCGAAGCGCTCGGCCTGGCGGACAGGAGACCATCCGGAAGAGGCAGAAAGCCCTTGCCCGGGGGGGTGGACAAGGGGCTTTCGGCCTGCAACGTCAGGCTACGCGCTCGGCGGCCTACGTCGCTGCTATATCGCAGACTTTGCGGAGAACAGCTGGGTACGCATCGGCGCAAGCGCGCGGCGTTCCTGGCAACTTCGGCCGGCGCGGCCACAGCCGCGAAGGACGCGGACCAGGCGTTCTTCGAGATCCAGCTCGAAGTCGGCGCTCAAGCTGGCAGCGCCGGGTTCGGCAGTACTGACGGGCGCCGCACCATGTCGAGTTCCGCCGCCACCCTCGCTAAATGCTGAAAGCAGCACTGAACGGCAACCGGAAACAGGGGAGCCATCCTGCGCTGCCGCTCGGAGCCGGCGAGCTGTCGGCAGACGCAGCGGCCTGCGTAAGAGCCGGGGCCGCCGCTATCCACCTACATCCTCGGGACGAGGATGGCCGAGAGACGCTGGCCGGCGACGTTGTAGACAAGACGGTACGCGCCGTCCGCCTCGCTGCCGGAGTGGCGGTCGGGGTGAGCACGGGCGCGTGGATCGAGCCAGACCCCCGGCGCCGAGCCGATCTGGTCGCGGCCTGGCGTGAGCCCGACATGGCGTCGGTCAACCTCAGCGAGGATGGGGCCGAGGCGGTCATGGAGGCTCTTTTCGACGCCGGGGTCGGGGTGGAGGCCGGGATCTGGAGCGTCGGTGACGCCGAACGACTCGCAGCCAGCGGCTTTGCAGCGCGGGTGGTCCGAGTCCTCGTTGAGATCGTCCATCCCGTGGATGATCCGGCAGCCGAAGCCATGACCATTGACGAGAGGCTCGATCGTCTCGGCATCGCCACTCCCAGGCTCCACCACGGCGAGCAGGACGCCACCTGGCCGGTTCTGCGACAAGCAGTCACTCTAGGACGCGACATCCGCATCGGGCTTGAAGACACCCTCTTTTCCCCGATGGCACCCACGCGCCGTCCAACGAGGAACTGGTCAGGGCCGCCGCTCGTCTCGCTGGATCGGCCTAACATCTTCAATGGTGGGGTTACAAAGCGGTCCAGATACACTTTGCCGTGTGTCGACGACATAGAGATTCTGACCGAGGGGCTGTTGGAGAGGCATGGTGAGGTGTCATCCTGGCGTCGCCAGGTGTTGCCGATTCCGCCGCGCGCCCGGTACGTGCACCGCCTCGGGCCGGGAAGCGTCGGCGCGGCCATGACAGGGCCGCCGCTTCCTGACGGCGTGCGACAGGATCTCATGCTGCCGTTCGGCCCGATCCCTGATGAGGCCGGCAGGGGCGTCATTTTGTCGGGTGACCACGCGGAGGCGGTTCTCGCCTACTGCCACGCCATGGGGTCGAAGTTCGGCGCTCCTGGCTACCTGCGCTATTTCTTCGGCTTGCCGGTCAACAAGGCGCTCCAGTCGGGGTACCTGATGACGCAGCGTGCACTGCGGGAGACGACACCACACGCCTGTGCCGAGGAGATCGCCCGCACAGCCCTTGAACTCCTGTCGGGTCTTGATGGTGGCCGTGAAGAAGAAGGCGGGAGGGTGCTCGACATATTCGCCGGCGCTGGTCAGATGACGTACTCCTACGCGAAAGCGGGCTGCCACGTCCAGGCGGTCGACAACGATCGCACGACGGTCGACGTCGCGGTGCACAACATGGCGCTCGCCGGCTTGGCCAGCGTTGTCGAATACCGTTTGGGCGATGGGCCCGCGACGCTGGCCTCCGCCGTCAATACGCTTCGAAGATTCTCGGTCGTTCATCTCGATCCGCCGTGGCGAGGCACCTATCAATACGATCTGACCAGGCCATTCATGCTCGAGGGTCTCGCTGTAGACGTGCAAGAACTCGTCAGGCTGGGCCTTGAGGGCGCCCGTCTCGTGGTACTGAACCTGCCGCACAATGCCTTGCCGTCGCAGATCGCTGATCTCGCCGCCCTCGCCGGATGCAACGCTCTCGTTCAATACCTATATGTATCGGACTTTCCAGCCTCCTTCGCCCAGGCACCTGCCTACTTCTTCGGCCGATCAGGTGGCGGTCACGGCGGGACAACTGGCTACCAGGAGCGACGCCGGTGCTGGCCAGGAAGCCGTCGAGGAGGCCGGGCCGCGACCTGCACGCTCCACCCGATCCGGCGCAACAGCAGATCCAGCCCGGCGAGGGTGTAATCCACCCCGAACCGGCGGCGCACCAGCTCGGCGATCCGGCAGCGTCCAGCACTGATCCTGCCAGCCCCAGGCGGCCGGGCCCGCGTCCAGCACCGCCGCCGCGAACCGCACCTGCTCGCGGCGCCTGCGCGAGCCAGGGAAGGAACTCACCATGACCGCTCGACCCGAAGTAGTAGCGCTGCTCACCGACTTTGACGTGGAGCGCGCCGGCGCCCGCCAGCGGTTCGTGCACCGGGACGGGAGGCCCTTCACCGCGGAGGAGACCGAGCTGATCGGCAGCACGACCGATGAAGACATCCGTGCGGCCGCCAGTCAGCTGGCTGCCGCACCGCAGCGCCTTACCGAACTGATCGCGCCTTATATCCGCGCGGTTGAAGAGGATATCGGAGACGGCCGGCCACCGGCTGGGGCACCATGAGCCCCGGTTCTGGCGGCCAGCGGAAGGCGGGCGCGCAGACTGTCACCGTGCGAACGGCCAGCGGCCAGGAACTCGCCTACCCGTGGGCGACCAGCGTCCGCGTGGATCGCCAGGGTGACTTGCGGGTGCTGCAGGGCTTGCGGCAGCGGGCCTTGCACCCTTGCGCCGAGTGGGCCAGTTACACCGTAACGAACCTGCGCTGTGGCCCGGAGACGCCCTGACCCGTCGGCCGCATCGCGGCGCACACCAACGCCGGTCTGCTCAACCAGAATGACCAGTGCCGGGTCAGCTTCCAGACGACGAGCATCCCGCGCTGCCGCGACACTGGCCTGACCCACAACCGATACCCGACGGGCATGAGAGCGGGCAAGACGGCGTCACGATGTTCGCAACGGCTGTGCTGAGTCGTGCCGCCTATTGCGATGATTCTCGTGTGATGACCTTCCTGAGCGGCGGCTGGTGCCTGCCGGCCCGCGGCACCGGGAGGCGGTTGTGAGCGCGCACGTCGCGCGGGTGACGAGCAAGGTCTACCGGCTGCCGATGCCCCGCCCGTGGGGCCCGGCGGTCACCTGCCAGTACCTGATCGCCGCGACGATCCACAGCAGCGAGGGCGGTATCGGGCAGGGCTTCAGCTGGGCCGTTCAGGCCGGGGCGCAGGCGATCCGGGCCATGGTCGAGGCGGATTGCCGTCCGGTTGCTGAGGGCGGCCCGGTAGCGCCCGTGGCGGCCTGGGACCGGATGTGGTGGCACCTGCGCGAGGCCGGCGGGGGCATCACTACTCTGGCGATGGCGGCGGTCGACATCGGCCTGTGGGACCTGCGGGCCAAGGCCGCCGGGCTGAGCCTGGCCGACCTGCTCGGCCGGCAGCGCGACCGGGTGCCTGTATACGCCAGTGGCGTCAACCGGCACCTAACGCTGGATGAGCTCACCGAGCAGGTGAGCCGCTGGGTTGCGGCGGGGCATACCAGGGTCAAGATCAAGGTAGGGCTGCCCAGCCTGGAGGAGGATCTCGAGCGGGTCGACGCGGTCCGGCGGATCATCGGACCCGGCCGGCTGCTTATGGTCGATGCGAACCAGTTGTGGGACCTGCCGACCGCTCGCCGGGCGGCCAGGGCACTGGCGGCGTTCGACGTCTTCTGGCTGGAGGAGCCGCTCCCGGCCGAGGACTTCCGGGCCTGCTCCCGGCTGCGGGCCGCCATCGACATTCCCGTCGCGGCCGGTGAGAGCCTGTACACCGAAGCGCAGTTCCGGGACCTGCTGCTGGCCGACGCCGTCGACTACCTCCAGCCGAACGTCTGCCGGGTGGGCGGCATCACCCCGTTCCTGCGCATCGCCCGACTCGCCCGCACGTTCGGCATCCCGGTCATGCCGCACCTGCTGCCCGACATCTCCGGGCAGCTGGCCCTGTGCCTGCCGCTGCCAGGCATGATCGAGGACATCGACGAGGGGTCCTTCGCAGCGCTCGGCGCGCTGGCCCAGCCCAGCGGGGTGCTGATCACCGGCGACAGCCTGCAGGCACAGACCCCGCCCGGGCACGGACTGGTCTTCGCCACTGACGCCCTGGAAGAGGTCACCCACTGACCGCTCGGCCAGTCACACATCACTGACCGGCGGTAGCCGCGATCGGCTCGGCTGGTTAGCCGGCCTGGGGCTTGTGCCGGTCGCGGCGCATGATCCGGCGCAGCTGGGTGATCCGCGCGGTTCCCGCCGCGGCCATGATCAGCGCGCCCGCGATGGCGGCGCAGAGCAGCGCCACGGCCAGCGACAGGCGCAGGTGAGCGCCCAGGAAGCTGATGTTCACCGCGTGCGCGTTCTGGATGATGAAGATCATCACCACGATGAGGGCGGCGACGCCGGCGATCAGCCCGGTGCGGAAACCACTGATCCGGGTCTGCAGCCGCCGTCGCCGGGGCGCCTGCGGCGCCGACTGGGGCGGCGGGGCAGAGCCGTTGGCTGAGGGTCGCGGCAGGGTGCTGGCTAGGGCGTGTGGTGCGGCTGGCTCGGTCATGGCGCTGCTTTCCTCGCGGACGGGGACCGAGTTAGAGGACCTTGGCCACCGTGTTGCCGACCCGGGTACCTGGCCGCGGTCGGCCGCTGTCACCCAGTGTCTCCAACAGCGTACTCTGGAACCTAGAAACTAGCAATATTTTTCTAGAAACTCAGGTATATTCTCAATCAATGGGAGAGCGATCGTGTGTTCTAGCCCCACAGGGGGACCTGCGAGTCGTGACCCTAGTCCTCGGCCGTACCTCCAGGCGGGCCTCTGGTGACTCGGAGTAGTGTCTTCGAGTGTACGTAACGCGTTCGCAGCTCAGCTCAAGATCAACGTTACGGCCTGTGCGTCGAAGGCGCCGAACGGCCATGTAGCGCGAATTGATCATGGAGAGTCACTCAGAGGGCTCGATGCTGCCGGCAATTCCGGGTCATCGCAGCACGCCGCTAGCGCATTCTGGTCCCGTGGCGCTTTGCGATCCTGCGGTCTGCCATCTACGGCTCCGCGCCGAAGGAGCACCAAGGCCCTGCCTTCCGGCTGGCAGGCGGGTAACCAAGCGCTTGGGCGGGCGCGGGTCGCAACCGACGCGGTCACGCGTTGCGCGGTGACCAGGTCCGGGTCGAGCCGGACAAGCGGTGAGTGTCGGGCTGGGTGGTCGTCTCGTGGTCTGAGGAGGTGTGCCGGTGAACGGTTTCATGTTTGGGTACGAGGGCTTCGACCCGGCCGGGGAGGGGCTGCGTGAGGCGCTGACCTCGACGGGCAA
>WNFN01143976.1_pt1 | contig 10841 bp, 9 predicted proteins | sample 5400161 | NCBI WGS metagenome assembly WNFN01 (sample SAMN13153353, study PRJNA577476) | soil metagenome | isolation source: 80 cm saprolite on Douglas fir-dominated hillslope | place: USA:California | collected 2013-09-17
TTCGGCACATCGGCATACACCGATCCTGCAGAGAGAATGATCGGCATCCTCTTCACGCAGCGCATGATGGATTCGCCGGAATCGCCGAAGGTGTTCACCGACTTCTGGACGCTGGCGTACGGAGCAATGGGATAGGCAACAGGAAACGGCCGGAGAAAGAGGCAGACCGCTTTTCTGTCTGGTGGCCAATAGCCCGTAACCCGTAGTCTGACGAGGCCGCGATCTCCACACTGACGGGACAATAATCGCTGCCCGTGACGTCGGCCGGATAGCAGCGGTTCCGGTGTTTTCGGGAAAAAAGCCAGTGATTCTCATTGCAGCAAGGAGCTACTGGACTTTCTCGGCCACAAAGGCTGATCTTTGAGCGTCTCACCTCTCAACAGAGGGTGATTTTGAACATCAAACAGACATCTAGCATCTTACACCGCTACTTCCTCGCTCCGTCGGCTCATGAACCAAGCTGAGATTATTTGTACGCTGCTGATCGTCGTCGTGGCGCTGGCAATTTTGGCGAAGAAATTCGCGTTCCCTTACCCGGTGCTGCTGGTGATCGGCGGACTTGCGCTCGGGTTCGTTCCTGGCTTGCCAGCGGTAAAGCTAGAGCCGGACATGGTGTTTCTGTTTTTCTTGCCGCCGTTGCTCTATCCGGCGGCGCTCTTTACTTCTTGGCGAGATTTTCGCGCGAACCTGAACACCATCTTGTTGCTCGCAATAGGGCTTGTCTTGTTAACGACCGCGTTCGTGGCCGTTGTCGCACACGCGCTGACTGGTTTGCCCTGGGCGACTGCATTTATTCTCGGCGCAATTATTTCGCCTACGGATGCGGTTGCGGCGACCGCGATCGCGAACCGGCTGCGCGTACCACAGAGAATCGTCACCGTTTTGGATGGCGAGAGTCTCGTCAACGACGCGACGGCGCTCGTCGCCTACCGCTTTGCAATTGCGGCGATGATGAGCGGAACGTTCTCACTTTCTGAAGCTAGCCTGCGCTTTATTTTAGTCGCCCTTGGCGGCACGGGAATTGGGCTAGCTGTCGGTTGGCTCGCTTCCCAACTTCAGCGCCGTCTCGACGATCCGCCCGTTCAAATCACAATTTCGCTGCTCACGCCATTTGCCGCTTACATTCCTGCGGAGCGCTTGCATGTCTCCGGCGTGCTGGCAGTGGTCGCGTCCGGGCTGTTTCTCGGCTGGCGCACGCCACAAATTCTCACCTTCCGAACGCGGCTCAACTTATACGTGTTTTGGGAGATGATGGTATTCCTGTTGAACGGCCTGGTCTTTGTCCTGATCGGTCTCCAACTGCCGCGCCTTCTTCATTCGCTCGCCGGTCGCTCTCTGCAACAGCTTTTTTGGCACGGCGCGCTGATCAGCTGCGCCACCATTGTTGTGCGCATCGCTTGGGTCTTTGCGTCGACCAACGTGCTGCGTTTGTTAAGCGCTTCCTTGCGCAAAAGAGATCCGTATCCGACGTGGCAGAACGTGGCGATTGTTTCCTGGACAGGGATGCGCGGCGTTGTGTCGCTCGCAGCTGCGCTCGCGGTGCCGCTGACGCTTGCGGAGGGCACCCCTTTCCCTGGACGTGACTAGGATGATGGGCTGGCAAATTTGGAAGAAAGGACGGCGCGGCTGAAAGCGAATGAAGCCGCGCTGGCTTACCTGGGGGAAGTCGATAGCCAGTTCCCGCCGGACATCGTGGAGCGACTCCGCGCTGAATACGATGACCGCATCCGGCAGCTGGAAGTATGCGCGAGTACTAGCGGAGATCGCGCTGATGGGTTGATCGCGCCCTCCTACCAACGCTTGCAGCGAGACGCGCTCGATGTGGAACGCCGGACCATTATTCAATTGCGTGATGAATATGTCATCAATGATGAAGTCTTACGCCGCATTCAGAGCGACCTCGATCACGCCGAAGCAAGGCTGCATGGGCACGGAGTAGAATAACGAGCTTACCTACCTCAGGATAACCCGTTTGCCGTAATCGCTTCGACCGCAGGATGGCGGATTTTTCTTTCGGTGCGGATTCTGCAGGCAATACTGCTTTTTAAGCCATCCGAAGTTATCCAGTTCGAGCCTTTCAATAGTCCTGGTATGACCTCGCGCTTCGCCGGCGATGGTTATTTGCCCTTCAAGCTATCGATAAAAAGTAGCGATTGCCCTTCAAGTGCAAGCATCTTCATCTCGTCTTGTGTTAGTCGATACTGGAAACCTTGCTTGTCTAAAAGGTAGTCGCCAGCGTTAGCTTGTGCGTGTAAGAATTCATTCGTGAATTCGCCCAACAGGTAGTTGATTTCATTCATTTGCTTGTCGGTTTGTTTTTTCGCTTGGATCGACGAACACGGCACAGTCCTCCGGATAATGATGTAGAAATCCGCTCGTTGGAAAGTCGGATCGAGGAGAGCGCGTACACCGTCGTTGCCTAATTACGAGTTGACCGTGTTGTTTCCCGCGGATGGGTAAGTCCGAGTAGCTCAGCGAACCGAGCCTCGTAGGAATCACAAACGGGCGAGTCGCCGTTAGGCTCGACCCATTCGGGGTTCTGGATCCGCAGTGAGATGCGGATCAACTCTCGTAATTCAGCGTAGCTGCGGATTTTGTCGGACATCATTGTAGGCAAGGGTTTAAGCTTGGCGTCGAGGGGCGAAGTCGGTGCGTTTCAGTGGAGTGGCTGAGCCCAGGGATAGAAGCGCTTGCCAAATACCGATACATGCGTTGCGCGGAGCGGCGCGTAGGGATCTCCACATGGCGTGGCGCCGGGCCACGTTGACCGCTTTGTAGCGCTGCCGATCCAGCAGTAATCCGAGAAGACCGCTTTGGGTGAGTGTTGGAATCGTCGCGCTGCCCGGATAGAGCATCCGGTATTCATGCAAGGTTGTGATCGTCCGATACATTGGTGTGGTTGTTTTTGTCGGGTTTGGGCTGCGTTTTCCGAGGCATCAGTTTCCGTGCCACCAGTTTTCGAAGCAGTTAACTATTTGCGGCTAAACGCTTTACGAGCCTCCTGCTAGAGGACTTAATAGGGACGAGATCTTGGATGTTCGAATTTTCGTCCCACCTCGTCGAAAGCCTCCCGAGCACGGCGTCCCGTTTCAGACGGAGTTCCTTAGGCCGGGACTCAGCAGCTTGAGAATTGATCAAGTGCCAAACCGATGCCTCTTGAGCATTGGAATTTAGGCAGCCGAGCTTGGCGAATAGTGTATTTTCTCGTTGCATGGGAAACAGAATCGCGTGCACGACGGATAGTCTGGACTAGCTGGAGTTTTCGCCATGGCCGAGCTTACAAGCTTCATGCTCGAGAGGCTATGGGAGGACGGGGAGTTGGTCCTGTTCCGAGGCAAGCGGGATACAGATTTGGCACGGGTGCTTGTGGTGGCACCAGCTCTGGAGCAACCGGTGCCGGAAACCATCACACGCCTTCAGCATGCCTATTCGCTCGCCGGGGAACTGGATCCCGGTTGGGCGGCTCGACCCCTGGAGCTGGTGCATCACGAAGGGCGTCCCGCGCTTCTGATGGAGGATCCCGGCGGCGATCCTCTGGAACGGCTCCTCGGTCAGCCGATGGAGCAATCAAAATTCCTTCGCATAGCCATTGGCATTGCGGAACGGGTTTCGGCATTGCTTCCCCTCTTCCGCGCGAGCGCCAGTTGCTGGAACCGCCTGCGGAGATTGCAGGGACACTGGCCTACATGGCGCCCGAACAGACCGGCCGTATGAACCGGTCGATTGATTCGCGAAGCGACCTTTATGCCTACGGTGTCACCCTCTACGAAATGCTCACCGGAGTGCTCCCCTTCATGGCCACCGATCCGATGGAGTGGGTGCACTGCCACATCGCGAGGCAGCCGATACTCCCCAGTGAAAGGGTGAAGGGGTTGCCAGAATCGATCTCGGCGATCCTCATGAAACTTCTGGCAAAGACACCTGAGGAACGTTATCAGACCGCCGCGGGCGTTGAGCTTGATCTTCGGAGCTGCCTCGCGGCCCTGGAGTCCATCGGACGGATCGATCGGTTTCCGTTGGGCACGCACGACATCTCGGACCGATTGCTGATCCCGGAGAAGTTGTACGGGCGAGAGCGGGAAATTCACGCACTGCTCGCCGCCTTCGATCGGGTCGCGGCTGATGGTACCCCAGCGTTTGTGCTCATGTCCGGTTATTCCGGCGTCGGAAAGTCCTCGGTCCTAAATGAGCTGTACAAGGACCTCACTCCGCGACGCGCGCTCTTCGCATCATGCAAATTCGACCGGTACAGACGAGACATCCCGTATGCGACGCTCGCGCAGGCCTTTCAGACCCTCATTGATCAGATCCTGGCTAGTAGTGATGCGGAGGTGAGCTATTGGCGGAATGCTCTGCAGGAAGCCGTCGGTCCAAACGGTCAGCTCATTGTCGACCTGATTCCTGAGCTCGAGTTTGTCATCGGAAAGCAGCCGCCCGTTCCCGAGCTTGCGCCTCAGGACGCGCAGAACCGCTTCCAGCTAGTGTTTTGGCGGTTCATCGGCGTATTCGCCCGGCCGGAGCACCCGCTGGCGTTGTTCCTCGACGATCTGCAGTGGCTGGACGCGGCAACCCTAGAACTGCTCGAGCATTTCATCACCGAGCGGGAGGTTCGGTACCTTCTGCTGGTCGGCGCTTACGCGGACAACGAGGTCAGCCCTTCGCACCCGCTGCTGCGAACCTTTAATGTAATCCGTAAGGCCGGAACGACCATCCAGGAAATCATGCTTGTGCCTCTTGGTCTGGACGATGTGGGTCGTCTGGTAGCCGATTCCCTGCATTGCGATGAGGATTCCGCCCGGCCCCTCGCAGAACTGGTGCACGAGAAGACTGGGGGCAATCCGTTCTTCGCAATCCAGTTCTTGACGGCACTGGCCGAGGAGAGGCTGCTAGTGTTCGACTCAGGTGCAGCGTCCTGGAGCTGGGATCTGGCGCGCATCCGGGCCAAGGGCTACACCGACAACGTCGTGGATCTCATGGCCGGGAAGCTGAGCCGTTTGCCCTACACGACGCAGGAAGCGTTGTGGCAGCTCGCCAGTCTGGGGAACGTCGTCGACATCGCCACCCTGGCCCTGGTTCAAAGGGAATCACAGGAGCAGATCCAAGCGGCTCTTTGGGAGGCTGTACGCGCGGGACTCGTCTTCCGGTTGGATAGCGTCTACATATTCGTCCACGGCCGCGTCCAGGAGGCGGCCTACGCGCTCATCCCGGAAAGCGAGCGAGCGGCGGTACACCTCAGGATCGGCAGATTGTTTGTGTCACGGACAGCGCCGGAGGAAATGGAGGAGAAGATCTTCGAGACCGTCAATCAACTGAATCGCGGTACCGTGTTGATCGATTCGCCGGAGGAGCGAGCGCAGGTCGCCGAACTCAATCTCGTTGCTGGCAAGCGGGCCAAGACTTCGACCGCCTATGCCTCGGCGCTGACATACTTTGTCGCCGGCCGCGCGCTGCTGGCAGAGGGAAGTTGGGAGCAGCAGTACGCGCTGACCTTTGCGCTGGAGTTCCAGCGGGCCGAGTGCGAGTTTTTGACCAGTGATTTCGGGGCGGCGGAAGAACGCCTGTCTGTGCTGTCGCGCCGAGCCGGGAACCCCGTCGACAGTGCCGCCGTCGCGCGCCTGCGAACGGAACTCTACGCCGCCTGGGATCAGAGCGCCCGCGCCGTCGAGGCGGCCCTCGAATACCTCCGGCGCGCAGGCGTCGACTGGTCGCCGCACCCAACGAACGACGAGGTGCGACAGGAATATGAGCGGATTTGGCAACAGCTCGGGAACCGACCAATCGAGACGCTCGTCGACTTACCCGCAATGACCGACCCGGCCTGCCGGGCTACTCTCGATGTTCTCACGGCGGTCGAGGAGCCCTCCTATTTCACCGACCAGAATCTGCGGTGCCTCGTCATCGCTCGGATAGTGAACCTCAGCCTGGAGCACGGCAACAGCGACGGATCATGCGTCGCCTACGTCCAACTCGGCTGGCTGGTCGGACCGCGTTTCGGCGACTACCAGGCCGCGTTCCGGTTCGGCAAGCTTGGCCTCGATCTGGTGGAGAAGCGCGGGCTGGAGCGCTTCCGGACCCGCGTCTCCCAGTGCTTCGGTTATTTTATCAATCCCTGGTCAAGGCACTTGCGCTCTAGTCTCGAATTGTTGCGACGCTCATTCGCTACAGCGCAGGAAGCCGGCGACCTCAAATATGCAGTCTATGCTCGTGACCGTTTGGTTACGATTCTTCTCGCAGCCGGCGATCCGCTTGGAGACGTAAAACGCGAGGCCGAGACTGGACTCGAGTTCGCACGAAAGGCCAAGTTTGGTTACATCGTCGACATCATCATCGGACAGCTCAGGTTCATCCGGACTCTCCTGGGCCTGACGGCGAGCTTGTCCTCGTTCAACGATCCAGAGTTTGATGAGATCCGGTTCGAGCAGAACTTGAAGGCTAATCCGCACTCGGTATTCGCCAGGTGTTGGTATTGGATCCGCAAGCTCCAAGCGTGCTTCTGCGCGGGCGAGTACGCGTTGGCCCTTGAGGCGGCAGCGAAGGCTGAGCCGCTACTGCAGACCGGGCCGGGACATTTTGAGTGGGCCGAATACATTTACTACGCCGCACTTGCCCGGGCAGCACAGTACGACTCCGCATCGTCCGACGAAAAGGTCCGATATCGCGAAGCACTCGCCGTACATCACAGGCAGATCGTTGTCTGGGCGGAGAATTGCCCCGAGAATTTCGGGAACCGCGCGGCCTTGATCACAGCCGAGATCGCGAGGATCGAAGGCCGCGAACTGGACGCCGAGAGCCTTTACGAAAAGGCCATTCAGTCGGCCCGAGAACACGGCTTCGTCCAGAACGAAGCCATCGCGCATGAAGTTGCTGCGCGGTTCTACTCCGCCCGCGGCTTCGAGACGATCGCTCATGCCTATTTACGAAACGCCCGCTACTGTTATCTCCGCTGGGGCGCTCTCGGCAAGGTGCGGCAGATTGACCAATCTTACTCGCCGCTCTACGAGGAACGAACTTCTTCCTCCTCCATTACTACGATCGGTACGCCGGTGGCGCAGCTCGATGTCGGGACGGTAGTCAAGGCCTCTCAGGCCGTGTCTAGCGAGATCGTCCTCGACCAGCTCATCGAGGCCCTGATGAGGATAGCGGTCGAACATGCGGGAGCGGAGCGAGGTGTGCTGATTGCTCTTCGCGGCGATGAGCTCGAGATTGAGGCGGAAGCCAGGACCAATCGTGGCACGATCGAAGTTGCTCTTCGCCATGCCGCAATCACCCTTGCTGATCTCCCTGAATCCGTCCTCCACTACGTGATTCGGACGCGAGAAAGCGTTGTCCTCCATGATGCTTCAGTGGCGAACCGGTTTTCAAGGGACCGATATCTGGGGCAGAGGCGAACTAGATCCATTCTCTGCCTGCCCATCGTAAAGCAGGCAAAACTAGTCGGCGTACTCTATCTCGAAAACAATTTGACTGCCGGCGCCTTTACGTCGGAACGAATCGCCGTGCTAGACCTGTTGGCCTCGCAAGCAGCGATCTCGCTTGAGCACGCACAGCTCTACGCCGATCTGCAGCAAGAAAACATTGAACGCAAGCGGGCGGAGGACGAACTGCGACGAAGTGAGGCTTCTTTACGCGAAACGCAAAGCGAGTTGGCTCGGGTGACCCGGCTAACGACCATGGGAGAAATGGCTGCCTCCATCGCCCACGAAGTCAATCAACCTCTCGCGGGCATCGTGACCAACGCGAACGCTTCCTTGCGCTGGCTGGCTGGGGATTCGCCCAACCTCGCCGAAGCCCGCGAAGCGATTGGCCGCATTATCCGTGATGGGAGTCGAGCCGGAGTCGTGACCCAGCGGATTCGAGCACTCTTCACGGAAAATCGCGCCGCGAAGGAACGGCTGGATATCAACGAGGCTATTGGGGAGGTTGTCGTCCTCACGGGAAGTGAGATGCGGAGAAATCGGGTCATATTGCAAATGAAACTGGCCGCTGACCTCCCTCCTATAATGGGCGACCGGGTTCAACTACAGCAGGTGGTAGTGAATTTGATCCTCAACGGCATCGAAGCCATGAGCGGTGTAGAGGACCATCCACGAGAGCTCGTCATAAGAACGCAACGCGGTGAAGGTGATGATGAGGTATGCGTTGCCGTGCAAGACTCAGGAATCGGCCTTGATCCAAAGAGCGGAGAACGAATCTTTGACGCTTTCCATACTAGCAAACCCGGCGGCTTGGGCCTGGGCCTGTCGATCAGCCGTTCCATTGTTCAAGGTCACGGCGGCCGGCTGTGGGCCGCATCGAACGACGGTCCCGGTGCAACCTTTCAATTTACTGTTTTGAAATGCCGGTAGATGACCGCTGATCGACCGACTCGCTCCCGAGCCAATCCATTAGCAAAGTGGAGCGATTGTTTCTCGTTCCGGTGATTTTTACGACTGGAACTGCCCACAATAGATCACGCTTCACTGCCGCCGAGGTGGAGAAGTATGCCGCTAAAAAAGCCCGCATCGCGAGCTCTTCACAGATCTCGGGCCGCTACGAAATATTTGCGAAGTCGGAAGCTCGAACTCGGCAGGACGGAAATCCGTAAGTCCGAAATCTCGAATGGGTATCCGCTCGACTCCCTTCTGTGCATAACCGACTGATGGACAAGCACAAGCAGTGGATAGTGAAACGTTGGCACGCGATCTGTTTTAACCGCAAAGCATGAGAACAAAAGTTAGACCATTGGAACCAACTAAAGAGCGGAACCTGTCGTTCGCCAGCGTTATCTTAGCATTCTCTTTGTTTGGTTTTCTTTGGCCGCATCACGCTAACACAGGGAACGAGCGCCATATAGACTTCCAGATGCAAAAGGATTTCCAGATGCAAAACTCTGCGGGCGATTGGGATCATGACAAAGATGGTTTCTATGCGCCAACCCGGAGCCCGGGCTGGAACGACTTGAACCACTGATCGGATCAGCCCGTTCGAGAACCGTTTCAAAGAGTAAATTGAAAGGTTGCGCCGGGACCGTCGTTCGATGTGGCCCAGAGTCGTCCGCCGTGACTTTCAACAATGGAACGACTGATTGACAACCCCATGCCCAAGCCACCGGGTTTGGTAGTATGGAAAGCGTCAAAGATTCGTTCTTCGCTCTTTGGATCAAGGCCGATTCCTGAGTCTTGCACTGCAACGCGGACCTGATCACCGTCGCAGCGTAGGGTCCTGATTATCAGATCTCGCTCGTGGCCCTCCACCGTGCTCATCGCTTCGATAGCGTTCAGGATCAGGTTGACTACCACCTGCTGCAGTTGAACTCGGTCGCCCATTACCGGAGGGAGATTCGCGGCCAGTTCCATCCGTAATGCCACCTTGTTTCTCTGCACTTCGCTCTGGGTAAGGATGACAACTTCATCGCTGAACCAGGTGACCAGCAATGCGAATAAGGCGAAAACAATGAAGTAAGGGAGATCAGAACCTGAAATATAGAGCGTGTGCAGAGGCTCTACGAAGAAGTAGTCGAAGCTTAAGCAGGAGAGTAGAAGCGCCAGCACGGCAGCCCCGGTCCCGCCGTACCAGGCCGCTACGGCGAGGGCAAACAGGAAAAGTGGGACCTCCACATCGCGGAAGGTGAAGCGCCCCAGAAGGAGCGCCCCGCCGAGCGCCAGCGAGACGGAAAGCACTGCCAGGCCATAGCCTTGAATCGTAGAGAGTGACTTCGGCAATGGGGGTTTGCTCGGCACCGTGGCCTGCCTCGCTTCGATACTTGCCCGATTCATTCGGCACGAATTCTAACGGTTATCCGTTCGCGCTGCCAGTTTTGCTTCATCCCTGGAAGCGGTGTACCGCGCTCCCTCGGCGAAGAAAGTGCGCTACGTCGCTGATCACGGCCTGGGAAGAGCGCAAGCGAGTTGCCGAGCTTAATCTCGTAGCCGGCAAACGCGCGAAAATCTCAGAGGCCTACGCCTCTGCGCTGAGCTATTTTGCCGCCAGCGAAGCATTCCTGGCGGAAGACTGTTGGGAACAGGACCACGCGCTTGCCTTTGAATTAGTGCTCAACCACGCCGAGTATGAGTTTCCGACCGGCCTATTGACTGAAGTTGAGTTACCCGAGCGGCGATTGGCGCAGATAAAGACGGCTGTTTGTTCGTTCCGTCAGCCACAAGAGTAGGTTAACTGACTGCCCCTTACGAGTTGGCCGGGTCGTCATCCCGCGGACGGGTAAATCCGAATAGTTGAAATCACAGACGGGCGAGTCGCCGTCAGGCTCGACCCATTCGAGTGCTAAATCCGTAGTGACACGCGGATCAACTCCCGTAAATCAGCAGGTGCGGATTTTGCCGGACATCGCTTTGGGCAACGGACCGGCATTCCATCTGCCGACCCTCCTCGTGGTAGCTGGAACGATGAGATCGGCACTGTCACAATGATAGTTGTTCCATGGCCAGCAACGGTCTGGATTTCAAATCTTCCGTCGATCTCTGATGCTCTCTCCCGCATATTGCCCAATCCGAAGCCGTCACTCTTTTCAAACTGCGCTGCGGAGATACCGGATCCATCGTCTTTTACTCGAAGGACAAGATTTGGCGCGTCCCATCGAAGAGTCACGTCAATTAGAGCCGGATTGGCATGGCGCACAGCGTTGTGGACCGCCTCCTGGGCGATGCGTAACAACTCATGTTGCACCCTGGGCGGCAAGCTTTTCTCCGGTATATTATCGGACCGGAAATCGCAGCGCAATCGGCCGGGCACACTCGATCGCTCGACTAAAGCTTGCAGCGCCCCGGCCAATCCTGGTTCGTCACTTGACCGCAACTTGTGGGTGCAACGACGTGCTTCAGCTAAGCCAAAGTTAGCCAACTCAA
>WNFN01056511.1_pt1 | contig 10834 bp, 11 predicted proteins | sample 5400161 | NCBI WGS metagenome assembly WNFN01 (sample SAMN13153353, study PRJNA577476) | soil metagenome | isolation source: 80 cm saprolite on Douglas fir-dominated hillslope | place: USA:California | collected 2013-09-17
TTCGCGACTTCCCAAATAAAGGGTTTCCAGGCGCGACAGGCGCGCGGGGAAGGCTCAAAGGCAGACAAATTGCCACCCTCGAGCGCAGCTTCGATTGACGCTCCGAACGGCGCTCGCCTCGCTTCCCACTCTGCGAGGTCGACTGTGCAAGTGCCGTCTTCGTCGCAACTGAGCCCTGGAAGGCCGTCGAGCGCCGCCGCAATCATCAACTCCGAGGCATTTCCCGCGGGCAGCTGTGGCAGATACGGAATGTCCATCTGGAGCGCCATCTGCAATCCCATCTCCAGTTGGGTGTGCGGCAGACTGCCGATGCCGGTGGTGGCCCAGCGAGGAAGGAGCTGTAACGCCCGACGGATCGAAGGCACGGTCATGCCGTCACCTACGCTACGCTGAAGTAAAAGGCATTCGGATGGTTAAAGACAACCGCTGAAACAGACGCTTCCGGCTCCATCATGCACCCGTCGGTCAGTTGTACGCCGATGTCCTCGGGTCGAAGGACTTCAAATAGCTTGGACTGGTCTTCGAGGCGAGGACATGCCGGGTAGCCGAACGAGTATCGCTTTCCCGGATATTCCGCGCGAAAGCGCTCGAGCATCGTCATCTCTGGTCGATCGGGAGATCCCCACATGCTTCGCAACCTGGAGTGCAGCAGCTCCGCATAGCCCTCCGCAGTCTCGAGGGCCAGAGCTTGGACCGCGTGCATCTTTAAAAAATCGCCCGAACGCTTGAGGCTCTCCGCCATCTCGCGGATCCCCTCACCAGAGGTAGTGACGAACATGCAGAGGTTATCTCGAGGCTTACTGCCATCGATCGGAGCGATGAAGTCAGCAAGGCATACCCCGCCGGGTTTCTCCTGCCTGGGAAACTCGAAACTGACGAGCGGCCGCGCCTCTCGATCGAACAAGAAAATAGTGTTTCCTTCGCTCCCGGCTCGAAAAAACTGGAATACCGCCTTGGGCTTCATTGCGCCGGCGCGGAGCGAGCTCTTCAGCTCTTCGATTGTCTGTCGCAGGGACTCGCCCTTGCGCCAGTCCTCCGACTCGGCTTGTTCCGCTTTGACTGGACCGCCGAGGCTTCGGGCCACCGAGCCTTTGACGCCAAAGTGCCTCCCGTAGAGCATCACCGGGTTAACGAAGCGCCAGATGTGATCGAGCGGAGTGTTGGAAATCACATGCCGGTCGAAGTCCGGAGCGGACGGAAGCTCGCTCAAGATCGGAATTTCTGGCGAGCGGATTGGCGCGATCGGCACCGGTTGGGGCTGACGGCGGGGCTCTTCCTTCAGCTTGGCGCGGCGATCGCGCAGGCTCTCCTTGAGTTGTGCAAACCGCGGTGGGTCGACGATCTGTTTGGCAAGGTCCAGACCGATCATCGCGTCCTGAGCATAGGCGACCGTACCCTGGTAGGCAGGAGCAATCTGCTTGTCGACGAAGTTGCGAGACAATGCGGCGCCACCCACCAACACCGGGACGTCGATCCCCGCCCGAGAGAGGTCCTCCGCGGTGGACACCATCTGCTGGGCGCTCTTCACCAGAAGTCCGGACAGACCAAGGATATCCGGTTTGTGGTTGCGCACCGCCTCCACCAGTCGTTCCGGCGGAACTTTGATTCCCAGGTTCACCACTTCGAATCCGTTGTTCGCCAAGATGATTTCAACCAGGTTCTTGCCGATGTCGTGGACATCGCCCTTCACCGTGGCCAACAGCACCTTGCCTCGCGTGGCGCTGCTGGTCTTGTCCATCTTCGGTTCGAGGTACTTGACCGCAGCTTTCATCGACTCTGCACTCTGGAGCACCTCCGCGACGATCAGCTCGTTATTCGCGAAGAGCCTGCCCACCTCGTCCATCCCCTTCATCAGCGGACCATTGATGATCTCGAGAGGGGTTTGGCCTTGCACCGCCAGCTCCAGATCCGCAGTGAGGCCCTCCCGGGTACCTTCGACGATGTATCGCGCCAGACGCTCGTCCAGCGGCAAGTCGACGATAGACTTTTGAACCGGCTTCCGCTCCCGAAAATGCGCGGCAAACGGCGCGATCGGTTCCGCACCGCGGTTGTAGAGCAAGTCTTCGCTCAGCTTGCGCTCCTCCGCCGGCAGCGACGGATAGCGCTCCAGCTTCTCCGAGTTCACCAGCGCCATGTCGAGTCCGGCCTGGGTACAGTGGTAGAGGAACACCGAGTTGAGCACCTCTCGGCCTGCGGCCGGCAAGCCGAAGGAGACATTGGAAATCCCCAGTACGGTCTTGCACTGCGGAAGCTGCTGTTTGATCAGCCGGACCCCCTCAATCGTCTCCACTGCGCTGCCGACATATTGCTGGTCTCCCGAAGCACAGGGAAAAACCAGCGCGTCGAAGTAGAGATCCTCCGGCTTGAGCCCGTACTTCGACGTGAGTAGCTCGAACGAGCGTTGGGCGACCTCGAGCTTGCGCTGTCGGGTCACTGCCATGCCCACCTCGTCGATACAACCGACCACGACCGCGGCTCCGAAGGCGCGCGCTAGCGGGACCACCTTCTCGAACCGCTCTTCCCCATCCTCGAGGTTGATCGAGTTGATGATCGCCTTGCCCTGGCAATAGGTCAGGGCGTTGTCGATCACCTTTGCGTCGGTGGAGTCGATCATCAGCGGTACCCGGACCTTCTTGATCACGGCATCGAGAAACTGCTGCATGTCCCAAAGCTCGTCGCGGTCCGGATTGGCGAGACAAATGTCGATCACCTGAGCGCCCCGCTTCACCTGGGCGCGAGCGATTTCACTCGCGTCATCCCACTTTTCGGCGACGATCAGCTCCTTGAATTTGCGCGAACCAATCACATTGGTGCGCTCGCCCACGATCACTGGGCGCACGTCCTCGCCGACTTCCAGAAAGTCCACACCGGAAAGCCAGGACTTGGCGATTGGCTGGAAAACCCGCGGTTTCTGGTCCGCCACCGCGCGCGCCATCGCACGCACGTGGCCGGTATGCGTTCCACAGCAGCCGCCTACCAGATTGAGCCAACCGTGCTCACAGAACAGACGCAAAGCCCGAGCAAGCATCTCCGGGGTTTCCAGATAAGTGCCGTTTTCATCGGGAAGGCCGGCATTGGGAACGCACGCGATCGGAAAGCGCGACATCGCCGCCAGCGAGCGGATGTGGTCGGTCATGAACTCCGGACCGGTGGCGCAGTTGAGGCCCAGATACAGCAGGTCCAGGTGGTCCAGCGACGTTGCCAGCGCTTCCACCGATTGGCCCGCCAGCATCGTGCCCATCGGCTCGATAGTGCCGGAGACCGCGACCGGAATTCGCTCCCCGGCTTCCTCGAAAGCGCGGTCAATCCCCAGAATTGCGGCCTTCACATTGCGGGTATCCTGAGAGGTCTCGACCAGAAGGTAGTCCGCGCCTCCCTCCAACAGTCCGGTCGCTTGCGCCTGGAAGTGGGAAACCAGCTCCGCAAAGGTCACGCCCCCAGTCACCGAAATGGCCTTGGTGGTAGGACCTATCTAGCCGGCGACCCAACAAGGTCTGCCCAAATCTTTCGAGGATTGCTCCGCCGCCCGCCGCGCCAGTTGCGCAGCCCGGGCATTGATTTCGCGGGCCTTGTCCGCCAACCCGTATTCGCCGAGCACCAAAGGCGTTCCACCAAAGGTGTTGGTCTCAGTGACGTCCGCACCCGCGGCAAAGTACTCGGCGTGAATTCGCTGAATCAGATCGGGGCGAGTGAGCGAGAGGTTCTCGTTGCACCCTTCCAGCTCGGGTCCGCCGAAATCTCGTTGCGGACGACCTTGGGTCTCAGGCAGCATAACGTCGGTAATCCACCATCAGACAGCGATCTTGCACGACCTGGATGCCGGCGCGCGCGAGCCTTTCCGCGGCAGCGTCGTTCCGGATTCCAAGCTGGAACCAGACCGCGGCAGGACCCTTCGATACGATGTCATCAACGTGCGCATCGATGTCTTCCGGTTTGCGGAACACGTTGACCAGGTCGAGTTTGCCCGGAATGTCAGCAAGCTTCCGGAATACCTTTCTCCCAAGAATTTCCTTTACTTCCGGATAGTAAACCGGCACCGGAATGACTTCTAATCCAACCGATAGCAGGTATTGTGGGACGTAGAAAGCGGCCTGGCCAGACTGGGCCTCGGTCTTGATGCCGAGGACGGCTACGCGGTGAGTCCGGCTCAAAAGCTCCCGAATTCCGGTTTCATCTTCAATCAGGTTGTGCCGATAATCCACGTGCGCTCCTACTCCAGCTTGACTGCTTCCACCTGCTTTTCAAACGTCACCCTCCATGGGATCCCCCCATCTTTAACCTGGGGAGTAGCGACGACGCTTACACCCGATTTGACTGGAAGGAATGGGTCTCGCGCCAGTACCTCTTGACCGCTGCACTCCACGGAAGGCTCAAGCATCGAAGGGTCAAGCTCCGGCACCGATTTCTGAAATGCTTCTTCGCCCGCGTCTGCCTCAAGGTGCGTTAAGCAGCGAATTGAGAGAACAACGGCCTCTCCGAACGACGTCCTTGCAGTTCCAGAAACCTTTCGCTCCAAGAGATAGGTGATTTGTGAGCCTTCCGCGGTGACGAAGCTGTCCAGGAGGTAGAACGCCGACGTCGTCGCAAGCGTATGGTTGAACATTCCGGCGTACTTGGCGTCCCACTCCTTCCTGGCGCGTTCTTCAATTTGCATCGGGGTGAAGAATTGGGAAATCGACTCAGCCTCGGCGGGGCTGCGGAATACCTGCTGTACGGCGCGCTGGGCGTCGTCGGGGTTGGCCAGCTGTACGAAGGCGCCGTCGTCCGAGACTCGGATCTTCAATGGAAACGACTGGACGAGCGCGGTCAGCTTGTTCACGACCAGACTACCGTCGTGCGTGACCTTCAAGTCCCGTGTTTGCTGGCTAAGGATCCATCCTCCGTCCGCCCGCTCGTAGCGCGACAACATCGTGGCTTCAACCGCCTCGACGAGAGACTGACCTGGCTGCTGTTGCAGGTTGTGCACTTCGGTGCGGCGGGTGACGGAGTGCTCGGTCAAGGTCTTGTTCGAAGGGGGGTGGAAGGGCACCAAAATGGTGATTCCGCCATCCGCCGTTCCTTTGTCGGTCGCGGCCCGACGTTCTCGTTCCTGAGTCACCCGCTCGAGGGGACTCTTACAGGCGATCGGAATGCACGAACCAACCAGCGCTGTCAGCCACCAACGGCAGAGATTCATCGAAGGCGATGGCCAGGGCCAAGCCCGCTCACGGATGGCGGACCTTGCCGGGCGGCGCATTCTCGACAGCATCTCGTCCGATGTTGCGGCGATCCCGCACGCCTTCGTCGTCAGCGGGCTGATTTCCCATCCCGAACCGGCGCGCGGCCTCGGCGAGATCGCGCAGGACCTCGTTCTTGGACTGGTATCTCTCCCGTGGCAGGGACTTGAACAGATTGATCACATCGACCGAAGCGCCGTTGTCGGCGGCGATCTGAACCAACAAGTCCTTCCAAATCGGAAACTCCACTTCGTCCAATTGCGCAACCGGGGAGCGACCTGGATTCTCCGCGATTCCGTAAGCCATCGGGTTGTGCCTTTCTCTTCCTGAGGAAGCGTGCTCCGACCGCGTGGGAGTACCTAATCCTGACCCGAGCTTTAGTCACGGGGGTTCAGGGTCAAAGCTCGTGATTTTGTGCGCTGCGGAGTAATGAGTAAGTCGATGGAAATTCAGACCTGGATAGCCCGCAAACGTGAAAGTCTACGAACACTGGGCCCCCTTGCGACGCGCAATTTGACACCCTCGATTAGGGATTTCGCGCACGCGGTAACAACTCAGCGTGGAGAGCTGGCGGTGGTGGCAGAGCTTGCTAGGGCGACCCCTGAAGAAGGGCAAATTCGGCGTGACATTCAGATTGCGGAATTGGCAAGCGCTTTTGATGCGGCCGGAGTATCGGCGCTGGCGGTGGCGACGGACTCCGTGCTCTGCGAAGGGTCAACTGCAGACCTGCAGCGGGGTTCCTCGGCGGTATCTGTTCCAGTCGTAGCGAGGGCGTGCGCTGATCGAGATCGCTGCCAGCCTGCATATGGCTGCTCCGGTCGAAGTGCGGACCGAAAAGGAACTTTCAATTGCCCTAAGCGTCGGAGCGCGACTGGTCATTGTTCCCGCCTTCGCGCAGGACCGTTTGTCGCTCGAGGTTCCGGATCTGCTGTTGGCCAAGGTACCACGCTCGATTACCCCGATCGTGCGGGGTCCCTTGGGCAGCCTCGAGGAGCTCGAGTCGCTTCGCGGCCGTGCGGATGCAGTCTGGATTGCGAAGCCAATCTTGCAGGCGGAGGATCCACAGGGCTTTCTCGCTCGCTTGGTGGAGGTTGCCGAACATGGATGAGAAACGCGTCGATGAGCTTTTCGACGGAATGATCGAGCAACAGCGCGCAAAAGTTCTCAGGTTGGCTCGCGAAGCGTTGCCGTACCTAAGCCCAGAGGACGTGATGAATCCGGATGATCATCCGGAGCTGAAAGCACATCCCACGTTCGACTATGAGGATGGGATCTTGGCTGGGCTGATCGCCGCGCAGATTGCCTTTCGGGCCGAGATTCGGGTTCGCGCCGCGCCGTCGAGTCGATTAGAGACTCAGGACGAATGATGGAATCCGACGACAAACTCTCTCAAGCGCGAATGCTCAAGGCGCTTCGAAGCCGGCCCGAACGGTTGGATCTCGCAGCGCTGGCGATTGCATCAATTGAGCATCCGGATTTGCAACCGGCTCGATACGAAAAAATCCTCGATCGGTACGCAGCCAGGGTCGGGGGCGACATTGACCGACTCTGCCAGGTTCTGGCCAAGGAGGAGGGATTTCGCGGCAATACCAGCGACTACCACGGGCCGCAAAACAGCTGTCTCAACGTGGTGCTCGACGCCCGAGTGGGCCTGCCGATTACCCTCTCCGTCATTTACCTCGAGGTTGCCCGCCGGGCCGGCATCGCTCTCTACGGCGTTTCATTCCCGGGCCATTTTTTGGTGGCCTGCGATTTTGCAGACCGCAAGCTGGTGATCGATCCTTTCCATTCGGGTCGAACACTCAACGAAGCGGGTTGCGCTGAGCTGCTGCGCAGCACCGCACCGGGTATTCGATTCAGCACCAGCCTGATTGCTCCTGCGTCGGCTCAGGCGATCCTTCAGCGCATGCTCACCAATCTCAAGGGCAGCTATTTGCGTAAGGGCGATGGCGCCGGAGCCCTGAAGGCTATCGATCATCTCCTCGCGCTCTCGCCGGATAATCCTGACGAGCTGCGGGCTCGCGCCGCGATTTTTTCGGCTCTCGGCGCGTATCGCGCGGCGTTGGTGGACGTTGAGCGTTGTCTCGAGCTCTCCCCGGCCGGCCCGGAGCACGACAGTTTGGTGCTCACTGCGAAGGCTCTACGGGATCGAGCGAAGTACATGAATTGATTAGGTACGCGCGTGGCGAGCGATCGAGTCTTGGACGAATGGAAGACGGTCAGCACCGACCGGCAGTTGGATTTCAATATCCTCAAGATTCGCGAGGACCAGGTTTCAAACCTGCGCGATGGAAGCATCCATCGTCGGGTGGTGATCGATGCGCCCGATTGGGTCAATATCATTCCGCTCACTTTCGATGACCGAGTGGTGATGATTCGCCAATTTCGGTTCGGGATTGCAGCGACGACGCTCGAAGTTCCGGGAGGGATGGTGGAGCCTGGAGAGGATCCGCAGACCGCGGCGTTGCGCGAGCTCGAAGAGGAGACCGGCTACCGAGCGGATCGGGTGATTCAGTTGGGGATTTGCCACCCCAATCCCGCAATCCAGAGCAACCGGTGCCATTCCTTTTTGGCGCTCGGGTGTCGACAGATCCATCAAGGAACTCCCGATCGGGGAGAAGACATCCAGGTGGAGCTTCACCCGAAGTCGAGTGTTCCCACCCTGATCCAAAAAGCGGAAATTACCCACGCTCTGGTTCTAGTAGCGTTTCTGCTGCTGGAGTTATCCGAGCGGCGAAACCGCTAGGCGTCCGCCGACCAGCGTCAATGACTTCTCGCGCCGGGCGCGCGCTCCTGGAGCCGTCCCGAGGAGCGGAGGGAACGGATTTCTTCCATGATCGCCCGGCATTCGTCGTTGCTGTTGTAGAAATGAGGTGAGATCCGGATCCCTCCGTTCGGCCTCCAGTCGATGATGAACCCATGCTCGATCAACTTCTGGCTCGCGTGCTCCGACCCTTTGAAGTCGATGCAGACCGTGCCTCCTCGCTGCTTCGGATCTCGGGGCGTATTGACGCTCAGCCCTTGCTCGTCGGCCATCTCGATTAGCAGCTCGGTTTGACGTGACGACTTTTCCCGGATCGCCGGTACGCCGACCTGTTGGATGATCTGATACCCCGCTCGAGCCGAATAGAGCGCGGGCACCGAGGGCGTACCTCCCATGAACCGATGCGCATCCTCCGCCGGGTCTACTTCCCCGAAACGAAAGTCGAACGGCCGCTTGTCCGAAAACCATCCCGTCATCAAAGGTTCAAATCGGGCGATCAGGTCCTTGCGCGCGTACAGATAGGCGGCGCCCGGTCCTCCGCAAAGCCACTTCACCGATCCGCCGATAGCGAAGTCCACCCCGAGCTTCTGGACATCGATCGGTACCGCCCCGATCGCCTGGTACACATCCAAGATCACGTATGCGCCGTTGCGGTGAGCCGCCTCGATCACTGGCTCGATTTCCAGCAGTCCGGAGGAGCGGAAAAAGACCAGGTCCACCACCACCGCGACCGTGTTTGCGTCGATTGCTTTCGCTAGATCGCTCGCCTCGACGTTGAAGCCGTCGCGCGACTTCACCACCTCAATCCGCGCGCCACGACGCTGTTGCGCCCACCAGTTGTAGACGACGGAAGGAAAATTCAAGTCCGTCATCACCACCTTGTTCCTACCCTGCTTGAAATCGAAACCGGAGATCAACACCGAGGTCAATGTCGAGACATTCTGGTGCATCATCACCGTGCCCGAAGGCGCATTAAGAATTCGACCGACCTGGTCGGCAACCTCGCCTACCAACGGAAGCCAGCGGTGCCAGGCGACCACACCTTCTGTCGACCAGAGGTCGGCAAATTCCTTGAGGTTGTCGTAGACCTGGCGCGGCATCGCCCCCAATGAATTGTTGATCAGATAGGCGGTCTTCCGCTCGAGGATCGGGAATTCCGAGCGCCACTTGAGAAGGGGCTCCGCAGCTGCACCCATCGTCTTTCTGAACGCGCTCGATTGTCATCCCCCGGTCCACGCCTTTCAGCATGTCATAGACGGTGAGGGCGGCTGCGCACGCCGCCGTGAGCGCTTCCATTTCGACCCCGGTGCGGTCCACCGTCTTCACCTCGGACCGGATTTCGACCCCTTCCTTGGACAACGCAAGCTCTACCGAGACGGCGGAAAGGGAGATCGGGTGACAAAGGGGTATGAGATCCGGGGTTCGCTTTGCGGCCATCACCCCTGCCAGCCTCGCGGCGGCGATCACATCACCCTTCTCCACCTTGCCTTCTCGAATCCGCCGGATCGTGGCCGGGAGCATCCGCACCTGAGCTGTCGCCACCGCGGTCCGGGCGGTTTTCTCTTTGGCCCCAACGTCGATCATCTTCATTCAACGCTCCAGCGCTTGTTGCACGGCCTGAATCAGGTCATCTGCGATGTCATCGGGATCCTCGAGACCGACCGAGACCCGGATCAGGTTCTCGTGGATTCCGGCTGTCTCGCGTTCCGCGGCCGTCATCTTGCGCGCGCTGGCAGTGGCCGGATGCATCACCAGCGTGGTTACATCGCCCAGGCTTGGAGCTGGCTTCGCCAAACGAACACACTCCAGAAAGCGAAACGCCTCGCGACGCGAAGCGCCCTTGATTTCGAAAGCCAGCATCCCACCGAATCCACCTGCGAGAACCCGCCGAGCGATCCCGTGATTAGGGTGCGATGACAAACCCGGATAAATCACTCGATCGAAGACCGAGGACTCTCGAAGCCGGTTCGCGACGTGCTGGGCATTTTGACTATGCACCTTGATCCGGATCGGCAGCGTACGAATGCCCCGCAACGTCAACCAAGCTTCGAACGGCCCCAAGATCCCCCCTTCGAGGACGCGGGCAGATCGAAGCGGCTCGATCAATTCGCGCTTGCCACTTGCCGTGCCGCCCATGGCGTCGCTGTGGCCGTTGATCCACTTGGTCGTCGATTGCACCACGTAATCCGCCCCATTGAGGTGAGCTTGCTGCAATACCGGCGACGCGAATGTCGCATCAACCGCGAACTTTGCTCCCACGTCACGGCAACTTTGCGCCAACTTGGGAAGATCCGGCACCGAGAGCAGTGGATTGGTGATGCTCTCGGCAAGCACGAACTTCGGTCGCAAGGCCGCAATCTTCCCAGGAGTCTCCGCCTCGCTTAGCAAGATTGGAAACAGCTCGACCTGGCGCGCCGCCAAAACCGATTTGAAGAGCGCTCGAGTCGCGCCATAGCCATCCGCGGGCATCACCACCCGATCGCCTGGCTTTAACGACTGGGCTTCCAAGACGGCCCTCAGTGCCGCCATCCCGCTCGCGTAGCAAACGCATGCCTCTGCACCCTCCAGTGCAGCGACCGCCTCCTCGAGCAAGACACCGTTTTGGGCGCTGATTCGAGCGTAGACGAAGTCCCTTCCGTCCAGAGACTGGTCCAGCAGCTGCGCATCATCGAAGTAGCTCACTGCCGCTAAATGCAGCGGCGGCGTGATCCCTTGAGCAACGGAACCGGAAAGCCGGCTCCCCGCATGAATCGCGAGGGTCTGTACCTTGTTGGATCCCATCCCGAATCCACCTTTCTTAGGCCTTTTCGTGCTCGGTCATCCAGCGCTCTGCGTCGATCGCCGCCATGCAACC
>WNFN01253442.1_pt1 | contig 10833 bp, 6 predicted proteins | sample 5400161 | NCBI WGS metagenome assembly WNFN01 (sample SAMN13153353, study PRJNA577476) | soil metagenome | isolation source: 80 cm saprolite on Douglas fir-dominated hillslope | place: USA:California | collected 2013-09-17
ACATCATGACCCACACGCCTGGGTTCGAAGAGCAGATCAAAGATTTGATCAGCGAGGAAGGCCCTCCCACGACCACGCTTAAGGAGCACCTGACCCGGCACATGCCGGAGCGTATTTTTCCTCCCGGGACAACGCCGGCGTACTCCAACTACGGCGCGGCCTTGGCCGGGTACATTGTGGAACGGGTCTCCGGACGCCCTTTCAACGATTACGTCGCGGAGAATATCTTTCAGCCTCTGGGCATGACGCGTTCGACTTTTATCCAACCTCTGCCTCAGGAATTAAAACCATTCATGTCCGGCGGTTATGAAGTTGGCTCCGGCAAAGCCAGGCCGTTTGAGTTGATCGCAGAAGCTCCCGCGGGCGCACTTTCAGCTACCGCCGCCGATCTTGCCCGCTTCATGACTGCCCACCTCCAGGAAGGAGCGCTGGGAAACGCGCGCATCCTGCGCCCCGAAACAGCGCGCCAGATGCATTCCCGGCAACTGGCCCTCAACCCGGCGCTGAATGGCATGTGCCTGGGCTTCTACGAGGAGTCGCGCAACGGCCACCGCATCATTGGGCACGGTGGCGACACCGTGTACTTTCATAGCGACCTCCATCTGGTGCTGGATGCCGGCATAGGTTTCTTTGTCTCCTACAACAGTGGAGGCAAACGCGACATCAGCCCGCGAACGGCCTTGTGGCAGCATTTTCTCGACCGCTATTTTCCTTACGCGCCCCCGGCCGCGGCAACACCAGCCAGCGCCGTGGCTGACGCTCAGTCTGTGTCCGGCCGCTATTTCGCCAGCCGGCGCTCGCAGAGCAACTTTCTCAGGGTCCTGTTCATGACGCAGGAACTGGTGGTGACGCCAGAGACAAATGGCGACATCAGGGTCAGCGTGCTGAAGGACTTCACCGGCGAGACCAAGAAATGGCGCGAGATCGGACCGTTCTTGTACCGCGCTGTCAACGACCAGGAACTCATTGCTTTCCGCCACGCCGACAATGGCCGGATACAACTGGTCTCCAGTTTTCCCGCGGTTGTCTACCAGCGCGCGTCGCTGCTCCAAGACAACACGTTCAACATTCCGCTGCTGATTTCCTGCCTGGTCATCATGGGGCTGACGCTTGTGTTCTGGCCGGTGGGAGCCGTCATCCGCATGCATTACCACCAGCGGCTGGAACTGGATATACCCCAGCACCGCGGCCGTTTGTGGATCAGATTGGTCTGCGCTCTCAACCTTATCTTTTTCGTTGCCATGATCCTCACTTTTTCTAGCGCCGGTCGCCTCAGCGAAAAACTCGACCTCCGCATCAATCTGATCCAGGTGCTGGGCGTACTGGGAGCGCTGGGGACGGTGCTGGTAGTAATGGCTTGCTTCCGTTCCTGGAGCGACCGCAACCTCTGGGTGTGGACCAAAGCGTGGAATTTTCTGGTGCTGCTGGCCTGCCTGGGCTTTGTCTGGTTCGTGCTGTACTGGAAGCTGCTGGATTTCAACTTGAATTATTGAGGACGAGCATGAAGCTGACAGACTTGCCGCTGATTTTCGCAGAGGAACGCTGATAAAACGTCTGCGCTACTTCCTTCTGTCATCCTGAGCGAGCCCGAGTCCCGCTACGCGGGATAAGGGCGAGTCGAAGGACCCCGAGACTTTTTGCATGCCCAAGGAAGCGTTAGGGAGTTCTCTAGAGAATGCCTTGATGCCGTATGGTGGGACGAAGCATCTTTGGGGTCCTTCGACTTCGCGCCTGTCAGCCTTGTGCCGAACAGATTTTTGTGGCGCTCCGCTCAGGATGACAGGAGTAGGGATTTGCCGTTCTCCTTGTCTCCGCGCCTCTGTGGTGAATTCTTTCCTGATCTTTTGCATGCGCCAGAGAATCGCTGACGCACTCTGCAACTCCACCGCCAGCCGTCCCGCCGTCTTGCAATCAATGCGGTCCTCGATCAGCGCGTGTGCAACCTCGGCGATGGTGCGCTGAATTGCGCTGAAATCCCCGAACCCCAAGCCGGGCTTGGACAGCAGTTCACGCCTTTGTTGTTTCCGCCGGTATTCCGTGGCTGCTTGTCCCGCGTGCTGATGGCAGATTTGCTCACCCTTGAGCGCGGGCGCCTTGCACTGCTCGCCGTTCTTGCGAAACTGCCAGCAGCGCCGGTAATAGGCGTAGTGCAGTTCAGGAGTCCGCCGCTCAGTGGCGATCTGAAGTTCTTTGTGGCTTTGCATAAAGTTAAGCCGTTTTGGCCCTTCCATTAACAAATTACCAATTTCCCTAATCAGCAAATCTACCCCCCACCCCCTCCCCCCGGCCAACTAGGATTGCAAAGGGCTTAGGTGGGTTCATCCCCAGAATAAGGAGCCAGAAAGCAGTAAAAGGAGGTCCCAATGGGGTCAGAATAGGGTCAATTTTGAAGCTCTGCTGATCCATTTTTCCGTTCGCCGCCTTACTTTCGATTCCTTCACTGTTTGGAGCTTGATTTTTACTTACTGTACTGTAAAATATCGTAAAGCTATATCGTATCATGGAGGATGCATAATTTCAAGGCCAAACTGTGGCCGTGTCCGCATGTGGATACCGTTTCGATACGAAGTGCGAAGTGCCCCAAGCTTTGTGTCGCCCCGCCGGGGCTCGACGGTCTTATGCTTGCCTACCCAGGCCTCACGGCCTGGGCTACGCTCGCTTCCGCGAGCTGCCGCGCCTTTCGGCGCTGGGGCGTGGTGGAGCCGCGATACGCCTGGAGCGAAAACAAAATTGTGTTGACCCATTCTCAAAGCCTTCAACTCTGCATCAGAGCTTGAATCTTCTCCAGCGCCTTCTCCATCTGTTGCGGCTTCTTCAGCACGCCGGCAAACAAATCACCCACGCGCTCGAAGCGGCGCAAGACATTCCCAATGTGAAACTGCTGGGGTTTCAGCCCGGGCCGGACCTCGTTCCAGGAGAGCGGCGTGGCCACGGGCGCGCCAGGATAGGCGCGCAGCACATACGGCGCGGAGATGGTTTTGCCCTCGGCGTTCTGCATCCAGTCAAAATACACTTTGCCCTTTTGCCGCGCGGCGACGTTGCGCGGCGTAGTAAACAGCTCAGGCCTCTCGCCCACCACCAGGTGGGAGAGGATCTGAGCGAAGTTGCGGGTTTGTTCGTAGGTGTAGCCGCTCTCCACCGGCACGTACACGTGCATGCCGTCGCCCCCGGTGGTCTTGGGATATCCCTGCAAACCGATCAGATCAAGTTTCTCCCGCACCAGTTGCGCTGCCTCAACAATGCGGTCATAACCGCAGTGGTAAGGATCAAGATCAATCAGAATGAAGTCCGGGTTGTCGAGCGAATCCACGCGGCTCATCCAGGGGTTCTGGTCAATGCAGCCCAGGTTGGCCAGATACAGCAGCGCCGCCTTGTCATCCGCGATCACCATGCGCGTGGACGATTTCTCATCGGTCGGAATTTCCTCGGTGTGCAGCCACTCGGGAAAACTGGGCGGGGCTTCTTTCTGAAAAAAGTAATCTCCTTCAATGCCGTTGGGATAGCGCTTGAGCGAAAGCGGGCGTCCTTGCAGGTGCGGAACCAGCAGATCAGCCACGGCAGCGTAGAAATTGATGACGTCGCGTTTGGTATAACCGTCCGCGGGATAGAAGACTTTTTTTAGGTTGGTAAATTTCAGCCCACGGCCATATACGGTCAACACCAGTTCAGTTGCGTCCGCGGGCAGCAAAACCCCTGCCTTGGGTTCGCTGTCAGGGACAGGCACTGGCTGCTCCACGGTTTCGCGCACGGTATTTTGCGGCGTAGCATCCAAACGCAGTCCCTGGAAAACCGGCGCACGCAGGCGTCCATCGTCAGTCCAGGAACTGAACTTGACCACGCAGACCAGCTCCGGCTTGACCCACGTGACCGTGCCGACCTCGCGCGGCACATCGTCCAGCGTCGCCTTCTTGCTGATGAGCGGTTCCATGCTTTCATAAACCGATTTCAGCGATTCCTGTGTGAAACCGGACCCGACGTTGCCGGCATAAACCAGCTTCTTATCTTTGTAATAGCCCAGCGCCAGCGCGCCGAACAGTTCGCGCTCGCCAAGAATGAAACCGCAAATCACAAAGTCCTGCTGGCTGGTGACTTTGACCTTGATCCAGTCCGGGCTGCGGCGCGATTCATACTTGCTGTGCGCCTGCTTGGCCAGTATTCCTTCCAGCCCTTTTTCTTTTACCGCCTGCAGCAGCTCGCTTCCCTTTCCGGCAAAATGGTCGGAGTAGCGGACGGTTTCATCGGGCAGGATGATTGACTGGAGAAGCTGGCGGCGGTCGATCAGCGCCGCCCGGCGCAGGTCGAAACCGTTGAGGTAGAGAAGATCGAAAGCGAAAAAGTTCAGCGCGTGAGGCTTATCTCCTTTGACCGACTTGTGGAAGCCCATACGATTCTGCAAGAGCTGGAAACTGGGCACGCCGCTCTCATCGAGAGCGACGATTTCGCCATCGAGAATGGCGGTCTCTGCCTTGATGCTCTTTGCCAAGGCCTTGGCCACTTCCGGGAACTGTGCCTCCATGGCATTGCCCCGCCGCGAGACCATGCGTACTTTGTCCTTTTCGATGAAACATAGCGCGCGATATCCGTCCCACTTCACTTCGTACAGCCAGTCCGTCCCGGAGGGAAGCGTGTTGCTCAGCGTGGCCAGCATGGGCTCCAGTTTCGACGGCATTTCTACCTCGGCTGCGCCTTCGATCGACGACAGCTCGGCGGGCGCATGCAGCACGCTGCGAATATCGTCTTCAGGGTTCCAGCCGGGACGCACGGCGAAGTCTTTCTTCTTGATCAGCAACCAGTCTTTGCCGCCACTGCGGTTGGTCCGGACCAGCGCAAACTCGCCCAGAAGTTTTTGTCCATGGAAACGGATTTTCAGATCGCCGGCCTTCCACTGCTGCGCGGGTGTCTTCTCTCCCAGCCACTCGTAGGTGCCGCGGTCCCACAGGATAACTTTGCCGGCGCCGTAATTGCCGGCGGGAATGGTGCCTTCAAAACTGCCGTAGTCCATGGGGTGGTCCTCAACCAGCCCCGCCAGCCGTTTTTGTGCGGGATCATAGTGGAGGCGTCGTGCGCTATGTCGTTGAATAAAAAAGCGGTTCCCTTCTCCCCGGTTAACCTCTGCGGGGGGCTCCGGGGTCCTGGTGAAAACCCGTTTTCGCCGGTATTCTTCTAGTGACATGGGCTATTCCGTAGATTGTACTGCACCGGATTTTGTGCTAAATACATAGCCTCGCCCAGGATTTGGAGAAAATGCTATGGCCAGTACCGTATGGAAGGGACACCTTACCTTTGGATTGCTGTCGCTTCCTGTGAAATTGTACAGCGCAGCCCGCAGTGAGTCGGTCAGCTTTAACCAACTGCATAAGGACGACAACTCGCGAGTGAAGCAGGTCCTTTATTGCCAAGCTGAAGACAAGCCTATCCAGCGCAGTGAGATCGTCAAAGGCTACGAGTATGAGAAAGACAAATACGTAGTCGTGGACGAGGAGGAAATCAAGAAGGTCGCCCCCAAGACGGCCAGGACCATGGAAGTGCTGGAGTTCGTGAAGGCTTCTGAGGTCGATGCCATCTTCCTGGAAAGCTCTTACTACTTGGCGCCGGACGAAGCCGGTGAGAAGCCATATGCCCTGCTGTTTGAGGCGCTGCGCCAGAGCGGCTGCGTGGGTGTGGCGAAAATTGCCATGCACAACCGCGAACACATCGTGATCCTGCGGCCCGGCGCGAAAGGCATCCTGCTCCACACCATGTACTATCCGGACGAGATTCGCCAGGTGGAAGAATTCCGCACTGACACCAGCACGGTAAAAGAAAAAGAGCTGGCGCTGGCCAAGACGCTGGTGGAGTCCTTGCTGGCGCCCTTTGAGCCGGAAAAGTACAAGGACAACTATCGCGAAAACCTGATGGCCATGATTCAGGCCAAGGTCGAAGGCAAAGAAGTGGTGGAGACGGCGGCGCCGTCGCACAAAGCGCCGGTCATCGACATTCTGGAAGCTCTGAAGATGAGCTTGGCCGAAGGCAAGCGGCCGCCACGCTCGGTAAGCGCAGCGTCTACGGCTTCCGGCGAGACCATCGACGCTTCTGCCGGAGCTAAAAAGGGACGCAAGACTTCCACGGGAGACTGAGGGCGGGTTCAATCCGCGCCCGCCAAAACTGAATCCCTGCTCGACTCGTCCGGTCACGGTGACTTTTGCGCCGTTGCCGGGAATGCCATTGTTCTGGCTGAAGACCCAGATGTGCCCGGTACCGTCATCGACTTGAAAGATTCCGTTTCCCATCGCGCCGAACGAAGCGGAGGCCTGTCCGGTGATGGTCACATCCTTGCCCGCGAAACGGCCGGGATCGCGGTTAATATCGGCAATGTCAGTGTGCCTGAGGCATCCCGCCAGACACAGCGCCGCCAGCGCCAAGGCAGCGGCGAGCAATCTGGTGCATCGGCTGAACATGGTGCCCTCCGTCTCAGGAAAAATCTAATTCAATCTTCTTTGCAGCTAGATCCAGCTTCGCAATCCTAAAGCTGCGAATTTGCCCGGCACGGAAGGCTTCCGGCTGGGAGGCGCCTCCGGCAGCGCCGCCTTTCCAGTGCGCATTCAGCATAGAACTCAGCGAGGTCAAATCCACCTTCGCCTCAGCGCGCATTTCCTTTTCCGCCGGACGTTCTTCCTTATTATCTTGGGCCATCCGGCACGTGCCATAAACTCCTTCGCCCAGTTCCACACGCGCGCGTCCGCCAGAAACCTCGGTCATGCGGCCCGTGACCACGTCACCTTCTTTGTGTTCTGCGATGTATTCCTCCAGGCCGCTGGGAACCATTTGCTTCATGCTGAGCCGCAACTGCCGCTTTTCTTTGTCGACGGCGAGCACCTGGGCCTTCACAATTTGCCCAAGCCTGAGCACGTCCTGCGGATGATTGATGCGCGGATGCTTGGTTTCCGGATCACCGCCCAGCGAATAACTGGCTGGCGGTTTATCGCCGCCTTTCTTCTCAGCGCTGATCTCGCTGATGTGGATCATGCCCTCGACGCCTTCAGAAAGTTGCACGAAGGCGCCGAACTTGGTCATGCTGGTCACCGGCCCTTCAATCACGGAGCCCACGGCAAACCGCTGTGCCACCTCGGTCCATGGATCGCCCAACGCTTGCTTCAGGCCTAGTCCGATGCGGCGTTCGCCCAAGTTCACGGACAGAGTCACAACTTCCACGATCTCGCCCGGTTTCACCACGTCGCTGGCCATCCTTACTTTCTTGGCCCACGACATCTCGGAAACGTGGATCAACCCTTCAATCCCCGGCTCCAGTTCTACAAATGCTCCGAACTCAACCACGCGCGTCACGGTGCCGCGCACACGGTCGCCTACTTTGAACTTTTCCGCCGCCAAGTCCCAGGGATGCGGCTGGAGCTGCTTCATGCCTACCGAGATGCGCCGCTTTTCGGGATCAACCTTGAGCACTTTGACTTCGATCTGCTGCCCTAGTGAAAGCACGTCGGCTGGCTTGTTGATGCGGCTCCAGGAAATGTCAGAGACATGAAGCAAGGCGTCCACTCCGCCAAGATCGACGAAAGCGCCATAGTCCGTCAGGCTGCGAACCTCGCCGCTCACGGTCTCGCCTTCCCTCACCTCCGAGTACCGGCGCTCTTTGGTGGCGCGCCCTTCCTCTTCGGCAACGGTGCGGCGGTCTACCACCACGTCTTCCTCGGTCACGTCAAGCTTGGTAATGCGGCAGCGGATCTCCTGCCCGACTAACTTCTCCATTTCGGCAGCGTCGCGCGCTCCACTGCGCGAAGCCGGCATGAACGCGCGCACTCCAACATCCACGCTCAGCCCGCCTTTGACCAGGCTGGTTACAGTGCCGGCGATGACCGCTTTTTCGGCGAAGGCCTGCTCCAGGGACGACCAGTCGGTTGGCCGCGCGATCTTGCCGAGGGAAAGTTCGTAGTAGCCTTCCGGATCGCGGCCTTTGACGTTGACCAGAAACTTATCACCAGGTTTGATTTCCTGGTTTCCTCCAGCGCGCTGGAACGCTGCCAGCGGCAGAATGCCTTCGGTCTTGAACCCGATATCAAGTAAAACCGAGTCACTGGAAACGGTAATCACCGTGCCTTCGCGTCCCTTACCCGCTTCAGACTTGCGCGAATGGCTTTGTTCGAAGTGAGAAAGAATCGCGTCAAATGACTCGTCCGGTTCGGTGGCGGATTGGGTTTCGGGAATGTTTGGGTCGGGCATGAGCAGTTATAGTCTCGGTGTGAAGTAATCCCGACTAGGATAACACCGGGCCCGCTCAGACGTTGCTCGCCTGTTAGTGGAACGCCCCGATGAGGGTGAACATCTGATAGAGGCTCGCCGTGTTTGCCTTTTGCAAACCGAAGCTGAGTTAAACTTATCCGTGCACGGACAATCACTCCTAACCAAAAAACTTCGTGTCCCTCGCTAAGACTGAAAGGCCAGTTGCAAAGGGACACGAAGCCTGGTGACAGGAGCACAGCGCCGTAGCGCTCCGTTTAGCGCTCCTGCTTCCGCTCACTGGCTTTGATCACGCTGCTGCCATCCACCGCGTTGACCAGCACATAGGCGGTTTCGTTTTCCGTGCCATTCTGCCTCAGAATCGAGATGAAATAGGTCACGGTGCCGCGCTCCCCGATCAACCGCGCTTCCACCACAGTCCCCGGCGTTTCACGCAGCGCGATCTGGATGGCCTGGTCGATCGGGATCTTCGCCTGCCGGACCAGTTCCGCCTGGCGTTGGGCGCGGGTTTCAAGGATGGCGCGTTCCATCAGCCTGCGCTCCTTGATTTCTTGCTCTGACAATTCTCCCGCATGCTTCTCGTGTGTTGCGCGCTTGGCACGTTCCAGTCGTTCCTGCGCCTGGGCGAGTTGTTCTGACGATTCGTCCCCAGGTTTCTCTCGTGCTGCGCGTTCGGCGCGTTCCAGTTGTTCCTGCAACTGACGTATCTGAATCAGCACTTCACCGTCGTACTTCTCTCGCGCTGTGGGCTCGGCATGCTCACGCGCCTTGGCATGTGGCTCCTGGGATTGGTCCATGACATACTGTGATTGCTCCAGGACGTATAGGTCGCCTTTCTTCACGATTGCTTCCGCGGTTAAGGGACCAGAGCGCGCGCGGCCCTTAAGCATCAATGCGCTGTACTGACCTTGAGGATCAATGCCAGTAATTTTCAGCCGCTTGCTGCCAGCGATCAAGATGTCGCCCACCTTGGGCCGGTAGTCCGTAAGCACGGTCATCTCTCCATTGGGAGTCAGCAGCTTCAAGGGTTCCGGAGCTGCCGGCTGCGCTTGATTGGATTGTGAGGCCGGCACGGTGCTGGCGGCGCCGGCTTGGGCAATGGCCGCCGCCATGGCGGGCTGATGGATGGCAACGTGCACCGCGAACGGCGCTGCGGCGATGCAAGGCACTACAAACAACAATGCCGCGAGGGCTAGCAGCGCGCTCCGGCACCGCAGTCTCGCGGGGGAATACTTTAGGATGCTCATGATGCGTTCCTCCAATATGTCTGCGTCGGCAATGCCGACTGTTATGGTTGCGGCAGGACGGCCAAACGGGAGGGCAGCACCAGCCAGTTGCACAAGCGATTGCGCATAGATGCGCGGTTCCAACAGTCGTTCCGTCACAATTTCATCACAGCGCAGCTCGCGCGTTTGCCGGATCCGGCGCAGCACCAGCCGCATGGCGGGGTGAAACCACAACGGCAGAGAAGCGAATTCATAAACAAGGTTCAGCAGGTAATCGCGGCGCGCAATGTGCGTCGCCTCATGGCCTAGTGCCGAGATCAACAAATCGGCATCGCCGTCGCGCAACAGGTGCTCCGGGAGAATAAGGACCGGCCGTATGGTCCCTGCAGTCACCGGCACCGCCACCGCCGCCGACGACAATATAGATACTTGCCCAAGACCGAGCACGCGTTGGCAGTATGCGAGCACTTGAGCAACCTGCGGCGATAATTCGGTCCTGCGGGCCGAGCGGAGCACGATGCGCGTCCGCCTCCACGCTTTGACCAACACGCCGACACGCAACAGCAGCAGGAGCCCGTAGAGCCCGGCAATCGTCAGCGCAAGCGGCTTACTGAACGCGATCATCGGCATCACTATCCGAGGTCGCGTGATTCCGCTGGAGACGGGACGCCCTGCTGCCCTAGCGCGCTCCAACGGGGGCCTTGCGACCGTGAGTTCGTTCGATGGATGCTGGTCCAGGTCAACAGAAGCCGAAGGAGGCAGCAATGCAGTTGCAGGCGAGATGTGCAGCGGAAAACTCAGCGTAAGCGCGACGCAGGTGGCTAGTGCCGCCACCCACAGCGTATGCCGGTAGCGCGCCGCCGCCTCTCGTAGCACGCGGTCACTTGCGGAGACCAGCAGCGCTACCAAGGTCACCTGCCACGTGGCATTCAGCAGAAAAAGCAACACTGCTTCGCTAATTCTTGTCATCGCCGTCCTCTCGCGCCTCTCGTACCAGGCGTCTCAGGCGATCAAGTTTCTGCGGCGTGAGCTGCCGGGCTTCAAGCATGCTCATCACCAGGCTCTCGGCTGAGCCGCCGAACAGCCGCTCCACCATGTCGCTCACGGCGTGGCGTGCCACCTGGCTCTGGCTGACCATGGGCGTGTAGAAATAAGCCCGGTCGCGCTTGGCACGCTTTACTTTGCCTTTACGCTGCAGGATGTTGAGTACCGTCTGCACCGTCGTGTAGGCAAGCTCGCGCGGTAATGCTTGTTGAACGGCCTGGACATTGGCGTTGTCCAAACGCCACAAGACGTTCATGATCTCCAGTTCCAGCGGTGTCAATCGCTCAGCTTTAGGACGGGCCATCGTGTACTCCTAACTAATTAGGAGATT
>WNFN01170845.1_pt1 | contig 10831 bp, 11 predicted proteins | sample 5400161 | NCBI WGS metagenome assembly WNFN01 (sample SAMN13153353, study PRJNA577476) | soil metagenome | isolation source: 80 cm saprolite on Douglas fir-dominated hillslope | place: USA:California | collected 2013-09-17
CAATCAAGGCTGGTCCGATGCGGTCCTTGACACTACCGCCGGGGTTAAACATTTCCATCTTGGCCAGCACCAGTGGGGGCACATCCCTGGCAATATGATTCAGCTTCACCAACGGTGTATTGCCCATTAACTGGAGTACATTGTCAAAATACCGCATGTCTCCATGCGGATTTTCTTTGGGTTTATCCATCGGATTTTTGCGCGGGAGGGTATCCCTGGATTTATCTCTGGGGAGGAATTCGCGCATCTCCTTTCTCGATTACCCCTGACGGGGGAAGGACAAAAGTGCGGTTTGCCCTTCATTACCAGAGATGGCTGGCACCCTTTCCGCACAAAGTAACGTTCGCCTTAACCCATCGCGTTGACGCCTCAGTATAGCACAAACAAGTGAGAAAGAAGACCAGATCAGGACAAAAAAACGCTAAAAGTCCCGTTCCCAGTGGTGCTGTTGCCTCAGCGCGTTCAACCGCATCTGGCGCTCCCACTCCGGGTCAGCGCCCCTGGCCCGCCGCCTCCTCTTGATGCCAAATATCACGCTGAGCAGGCTCCAGAACAAGCGCAAAATAAGAAAAACAATGGCCAGGGCGAGAAAACCGGCCACGACGAGAAAAAAGATCAGCATTAAAGATGGCACCCACGGTAAACTGGCGCTGATTTGCTGAAAATATCCCGTGAGTTGTTGCATGACATTTTGCATGAGCGGCTCACTCTCTCTGATCATGACAGTCCACGTTACAAGCACTCCTACAGTAATTATACCTCTTTTATAAAAAGAACGAGGTTGGCAATACAAATTCTTTGCAGGAAAAATGAAACATCGTTCAGAAATCTCCTCGAAAAAACAGTATAATATAAAGAGTGAGTGTGAGAATAACGAATAGCCATCGCGTATATTGAACATGCATGCTCAGCATGATCAGGGCCTGAAAAGTGCCAGCGAGAATGGAACCGGCGAACATGGAACCGGAATCTTCGACGCAACTGCAACATATCCTGGAGCGTATGACCACAGGGGCTGCAATCCTCGATTGTACCACCCTGCGCGTCTTATACGCTAACTCGTATTTGACCTCCTTTTTCCCTGAGCGCCGGAGCGCTGGCGGGCTGGCGGGCCGGTCGGCTGGCGAGTTGCTCGAAGTACCGTATGAGGGCTTCCTGGAAACGCGCGGGCGAACCTACTGGCAGATTTCGCTGGAGCTCGCACCGGCTTCTCTCGCTCACTCTGAGGAGCGTGCGCTGCTGGTGCTGCTCGAAGATGTGACCAGCAGCGCACGCGCGCGCCTGCAACTGGAAACCATTCATCATATCTCGGCGGCCATCGCGGGCCAATCGCCGCTGCATGACGTGCTGGACCGTATTCTCCGCGCCATGCAGGACCTGGTTGGCTCAAAACGCTGTGCCGTCTTGCTCATCGACGCGGAAGAGGACGAGGCTACGGCCGAGCGCGTCTATCAGGAGCGCGGGGATACCAGCAAGCTGCTGGCGTTTTCCCAGCCCACCCAGGTAGTGACAATTGCCGCACAACGGGGTCTGTACCGGGGTGCGGAGAACTGGCGACCACGCGTAAGCGAACGCCTGCTGCTAGGGAAAGTCCTGCGCAGCCGGCAGGCGCTGGTGGTCCCGGATACCAGCGCGCTGCCGGAGATCGAGTTTCCCGTGCTGGATGACGAGGGCAACCCGCGCCGGCCCGGCTCGGTGGTGAGTGTCCCGATTCTGGAGACACTACCCGAAGGGATGCCCGGCGCGCTGCTGGGCACAATCGAGGTCTATCACCGGCGCTTGCGCGGCCTGCCCAACGAAGAAGTCGCGCTGTTGGAGCGTTTCGCGCCCCAGGCCGGCCTGGCTATCCAGAACGCGCGTATTTTCCAGCGCATCAAGCACCTGGCACGTGTGGCCCGCCAGCAGGCACACCAGCTTGAGAATGTTATGCGCGCCATCCCCGATGGGGTCATTATTTACGACGCCGATTGGCGGCTCCTGGAAATCAATCACGCGGCGCGGCGCCTGTTTGGCTGGTCCGATCATGATATCGGCCTGCATATTAGCCAGGCCATCGCCCATAGCAAGGCGCGCTTCGCGCAAAATTCGCCGCAGATCTCCGCGTTGATCGCCGATCTGGAGCAGCAGCAGCAGACCAGGTATCGCTCGGTCGATGAGTTCGAGATGGTCGGGGCCGATGGCCCGACCTATACCATGCGCCGCTCGAAAGCGCCGATTCGTGACGAAACCGGGCAGACCTTCGCGTATGTCGTGGTCTATCACGACGTCACCGAGCAGGCGGCGGCGCGCAAACAGATTGAGGCCCAGGTCCGGGCGCGCACGGCGGAGCTGGCTCAGCGCAACGCGGACTTGCAGAACGCCCAGAGCGCTCTGCGCCTGTACACTCATCGCTTACAGTTGATGCTGGAACGCCTGCCCGCAGGTGTGATGCTGATCTCGCTGGACAATCAGCAGGTTGGGCTGACGAACAACCAGGCCCGCCAGTTGCTCCAGCGCATGGGCATTACTCTGCCGCTGCCAGAACAGGGCACGGGTGAGACTCAACAGCCATCACTCGCTGCCAGCAGCCAGCAAATTGAGGAACTGCTGCGGCCAATCCCAATGTATGACAACGCGGGTACACTGGTGCCCTACGAGAAGCAGCCGCTCTACCGGGCGCTACACCACCAGGAAGCGAGCGAGGCGGAACTCTTCACAGTGCTGCCCGATGGCCAGATTCTCAATCTGCTGGTCAATGCCGCGCCGCTGCTGGCCAACGATGGCACGGCGGTAAATGTGGTGAAGGTCTGGCAGGATATTACCTGGATCAAAGCCATGGAGCGCGCACGCGAACATTTCTTCACCACTATGGCCCACGAACTGAAGACGCCGCTGGCCAATATTCGCGCCCATCTCAGTGCATTACAGACTCCAGACATGGCCTGGTCACCGGACCAGCAGCTTGATTTCCTGATCACCGCCGATCAACAGGTGGAGCGCCTGGTGGGAATGATCAACCATTTCCTCGACGCCTCGCGCGTGGAGGCCGGGGCGCTCCATCCTGACCTGGAGCCGATTCTACTGGCGGAGATGTTCGAGGATCTCCAGGAGCGCCTGGAGGCGCTGATCGCTTCGTCACAGCGCAGCCTGGAGATTCATATCCCACAGACGCTGCCGGCGGTCCTGGCGGACTACGAGCTGATCATAAGCGTCCTGACCAATCTCCTGAGCAATGCCTTTCGCTACGCGCCTGTGGGGGACGCGGTATACCTGGAAGCCAGTCTCAAAGTGGTGCAGAACCAGTCGCAAGGCGTGACGCTGCGCGTCACCGATCACGGCGTGGGCATTGCGCCTGAACGCCAGGCCGAGCTTTTCACGCGTTTCAGTACCTTCGCGGCAGCGCGCCGCCCCGCAGCGGACCGACCCGGTCAGCCGGCAGCCGACGGGCAGGAGCGCCGGCGCGGGCAAGAGCGCTGGAGTCCCGCCACTGGCCTGGGACTGTATATCAGCAAAGGCATTATCGAAGCGCACGGAAGCACGCTTGAAGTCCAGAGCACGCCCGGCAAGGGCACCACATTCGCATTTACGCTCACCCTGGCCAATCCGACCAGGCCAGAGCTGGAATAGAGGAGTCGCCCACATGGTTACTACCGATAAAAAACGGATTCTCTGTGGCGAAGATGACGCACAAATGCGCAGCTTCCTGCAATCACAGCTGCGTGCCCGCGGCTTCCAGGTGCAGTCTGTGCGCGACGGCGCGCAGGCGATTGACCAAGCCGCGTATTTTGAACCTGAGCTTATTTTGCTCGACCTCACCCTGCCTTCGCTCGATGGGCTGGAATTTCTGCGCCGCTTGCGCGAATGGAGCAGCGCGCCCGTGATTATTCTCTCCGCGCATGATGAAGAGCGGGTGAAAATTAAGGCTCTGGACGAGGGGGCGGATGATTATTTAACCAAACCTTTCAGCATGAACGAACTGCTTGCCCGTGTACGCGTGGCCTTGCGCCGCGCCGACGAAAACGCACGCCTGCGCAGTGGCCTGACCGGCAACGAAAATCAGCGCCCCTTCTATCGCTGTGGCGGCGAGAACGGCCTGCTCGTCGATTATGCCCACCGTCTCGTGCGCAGCAACGGCCAGGAAGTCCATCTCACCCCTACTGAGTATGACCTGCTCTGCGAACTGACGCGCAACGCCGGCAAAGTGATCACCCATAAAGACCTTCTCCAGCGTGTTTGGGGCTCAGACTACAGCGAAGAGAATACCTACCTGCGCACCTTCATCCGCCACCTGCGCCGCAAATTGGAGCCTGATCCCGCTCAACCGCGTTTCCTGCTCAACGAACTGGGTGTAGGGTACTACGTCCCGCTCCCCGACGATGATATCTAACCTGCCTCGGCCTCTTCCATTGTAACAGGATTTTCACAAAACTGGTGAGGATGTTCACAGTTTTTTCACGTGATCTCTGCTACAATTACTCTTGAGTCAACAGTTCTCACGGTGAATACGCCGCGAGAGCCGTGACCACCTCCCACGTTGCTGGATGGCAAAGAAGGAGGTCCCTGAGCGTATGAATGTTGAGGATGATATGACAGCCGCCAACCAAACGCGCGAGCGATCACACGCAGGGCTAAGTATGGACCAGCAAAAGGGCAAAACCTTTCGAGGCCATATCCTCCTGGTGGAGGATGACGCCTTGCTTGCCAGGCTAGAAGCGGGTATTCTCACCGCTTATGGCTATGTGGTTACGCTGGTCGAAAGCGGCGAACTAGCACTCAACACTCTTCGAGAGATTGTCCCCGATCTGGTCTTGCTAGACCTGGATCTCCCTGGTACGATGAACGGTTGGGATGTGCTCAAGGCTCTGCGCGCCTACGCTGGTACGTCCTCCACGCCTGTCATCCTTACCAGCGCGGAAGCAACGGCGCAGAGGCATCTTCGCACGCGTGGCGAAACACGGTCAACGCTTGATCACTTACCTAAACCCTATCTTATTCCAACACTTCTCCAGCGTATCGAGCGCATGTTAAGCATGACACCCTAGTGGCTATAAAAGGAGGCACTACTATGATGGACCGCAAGGATGATCGTGAAATTTTGCGTAAAGGTGGCTTTGTAGATGGTGAGGTGCAACGCCTCAATAAACTCCGCCAGGATTATACTGAGCGCGAAAAACTTCAGGAACTGGCCAATCTGCGCCGCATGGAATTTATCCGCTGGCTGGTCAGCAATGGCAGGCTTTCCGATCAGATCGCATCCTGATGCAAAGTGCCTGACCTTTGGGGTCTTCTTTTGAACGTTTCCTCGCCATACAGGCGTTCTGGCTAGAGGGCGATTACGACCTGTTTGAGGATACGGAGCATTTGAAGATACGAAAAGCATGCACTAGGAAGGATCACGCTTCTCGTCGCGCGCAATCAGAGCGTCCACTCCTGCGTCTTGCGGCGCTTCTAGCTGGTCCCCTTGCCACAAGGGACCGGGTAGGCGACGCACATGCGAGAGGATTCGCGCGACGAGTTCACCAGATGGCTCAATCTGGAGAAGCCGATGGAACAGTGTATCAACGTCATCTCCTGGCTGACGTGCGGCCAGGGTGGGGCTTGAGAGCAAAAACGACATAGAAACTTCCCTCTTCTTCTGCTGGCACGAACTTTGTTTCTTGAAGGTACGTGGCGAAGAAGAGGGAAGTTTCATTTCCCACAATCAATAAACGCCCACCTTTAGTGTGGGCGTTTATTGATTGCGGGAAATCTGATTCTTGAGCGCGGTGCGCAGCAGGGGTTTGGCTCGCTGGAAGTAGGTCTTGGCAGTAGCCTCTGGCATCGCCAGGGTACGACCAATTTCGGAAAAGCTGAGCTGCCCGGCATAGCGCAGTGAGACAACCATGCGGAACTTGGGCGGCAAACTGCTGATAGCTTCCTGTAGCATCTGCTGCAAATCGTGGCGTTCCGCCACATCCTCCGGCAATGGACTCGTATCGGGAATAATCGCCAGGGGCGAGAGGTCTTCGTCCTCGCCCGGCGTCTGTAATTCTGAGAAATGAATAATGCGCTTACGCCGCAATTCGTCCAAACAACGGTTGCGCGCCACCCGGAACAGCCAGGCTTTCAAAGGCTCGCCCGTGCGTAGATTGGGAAGGGAAATGTAGAGTTGGGTGAAAACCTGCTGGAGAATGTCCGAAGCAGAGTCGTAGTCATTGAGAAAGCGGCAAACGAAATTGAACAGAGAGCTACTATAACGCTGCACGAGTTTTTCAAAAGCTTCCTGATCTCCTGCCAGGGTCTGCTGCGCCAGAACTCCATCGGTAACCTCAACGTGCTGGCTCTTCATGCGTTCTCGCAATTGCATAGATGTTCTCTCCTCTTTCTATTTCCTACCTTTAGAGTAACGTGCTCAGGTATGAATTACAACCTTTATAAGCCCTGCAATAATCACTCTAAGCAGAAACTAAAGAAGAGTTGATAAACACCTCCATTTTCTCAGCAGATTTTAAGCAACGCGCCAGGAAAGCGAGTTGATGGCCTGAACAAAGATAGAAAGCGTCTTTATTCGACTGCTTTCTGTGGCTTTTCAATGAGGATGGGAGCTTGCTCTGACTCTGCCTGCGGCAATGGGGGCGAGGCCGGCAGGCCTTTAATACGCGTGAGAATCTGTTTGACAATATCGCCCGGCGGCTCCAACCTGTGCAGTTTCTTAAACAACCGATCAACATCATCCTCTGGGAAAAACTCTGCCTCTGATGTGGGCAGGATAAGACCAGGTGACAGAAGACGCATAAGCTATTCCCTTCGTTCTCTAAAGTAGCTCTCACGCATAGAACGGATAGAATATAAGGGAAGTTTCAGCAGAGTGGTCTCCAGGAGACCACTCTGCGCAAGAGAGAATCAGGGGTGGAAAACCACAGCGGTCAGCGAATAAGGCGCGATCACCTGAGTGCTAGCGCTGTCCCCACTCTTACCCGTCACGCTTACCGCGCTACTGTTTGCGCCGTAGGAGTAAACGGTTGCGTGGCCATGCACATGAAGTCCGGCGAGCGAGACAGTATAAGTGGTGCTTGGATCGGTGTTGATCAGCAGCACCGCCACGGAACCATCGCGCTGCCGGACCGCGAAAGCCTGCACCAGGCTCTGGCTGGACGATGCAGCCACTATCTGACCAGCGCCGCCGATGACCTTGCTCACGATCTGCAAGCCATAGTAATCAGGGAACGGCGTTTCCGCTGGCAGCTCGCCGCTATTGCCGACAGAGAGCAGGCCATAATCGCCGTAATTATTACTGCCGTAGAGGCTTGAATCATCGTTAGTACCTGTGACGATGCTATTGTGAACATCCCACCAATCCACGCTGGTCACGCCGTTCTCCAGCCAGGTCAGGTAGTTTTCAGCCAGGTAGAGCGCATTCACAAGATTGGTCGTCTGCTTACCAGGGTTATAGGACACTGAATTGGTTTCGGTGGTCAGCACCTGCACCCGGTTGGCGTGCTCACCGCAATACTGATCAAGCTTGGAGTGGAGCGACGAGATCATCGAGGGAATGCTCGGCGTAAAGCTAACGCTCGTGCTCTCCCCATTTGCCGGAGCAGCCAGCAGGCCCGCGTCGGATTCGCCAGTTGGTCCCTGCGGATACCAGTGGATGGACGTGAAATCCGCGGATGAGCAGGCGGCTGACAACACGGTATCGTTCCAGGGCTGAGGAGAAGAGGCGCTGGTCTGTCCATCAGGCCAGTTGCCAGGCGCGGTAAGCACCAGGCCGATCTTGATATCGGAATCGACGGCTTTCATGGCCTGGATAAATTGGAGGGAATTGGCGGCGTATGACGCTGGTCCCTGCGCGTGCTTATCGCTTTCCCAGAGAGCGCCATATGTACCGTTCCCATACAATTCGTTCCCGATCTCCCAGTATTGAATATGGTAGTGCTTCGTGACATTGGCGTACTTCACCCAGGCAGCTGCTTCCTCAGGCGTACCGGTGCCGTAGTTGACCGTAATAATCGGTGTCGCGCCAACTTTGTGAACAATCTGCATAAACTGATCGAATGTATCGAGACCAGCCGTCGAGCCATTGTCCAGGGTGGTGGTTTGCCAGTGGAACTGATCGGCAGTCGAACCGCCCGGATAGCGCATGATCACGCCCAGAGAAAGCGGCGAAAGCGTGCTGAGCACCTTGCTTGGATTGACCGTCACCTGGGCGCTGGTCGTGATGGTACCCGCGTAGGCCGGGACAATCCAGGTGGCCAGCATAAGCATACTGAGCAGGCTGGAGATGCCGAGGCGCCGAAGCCAGCGCCGCTGCTGCCAGAAATACTGCAAATTTCTTGCCTTCAAGTGTAACCTCCTTGTCCTTAACGGAAAGAACCTGAGCAGATGATCGTTTCCGTCAACGATCGCGCCGTACATGAAAAGTACGCTACAAGCGGTACGTTCTGATTGCTAGCAGCGCTGCTAGCAACCGACTTTTCGCGAAACCCGAAGCTCTCATCGCTTCAAGGTCATTCAGCGAAAAATCGACTTATCAAGAGAGTACTGAGAAACCGATTTCTTGTCAAGTTTTTTAGACCATAAAGCAAAATCGGGCAAAAAAGCCCGATTTTGCTTTATGGTAGTGCTTCCTCAACTGGTGGATGTCTTGAAAGGGTGCAGGGTCCTCCCTGCCGGGGTCTGACAAGTAGACACATTTTTGGTGTCTCGCCATCAGCAGGATTGTCAAGGGCAGCAGCCTTTGACCTGGGGTTTGGGGCTGTGCCCCAATTTCCTTTTTTTCCTGTTCTGTGCCGCCGCAGGCGGCGCGCAACAAGCAAGAAAAGAAGCAAGCCAGGACGCTCACTTGCTGAGGTCGCCAGGTCGCGACATTTGTGTCTACTTGTCAGACCCCGGCAGAGGGCTGGCCGCCCTCTGCACTCCCGCGTGGGAGGCATCCACCAATTGAGGGAGTACTACCTGCTTTATGAAGACAGGCAGGTTTGCACAATAAAGGGTACACGCCGGGGCAGGGCGAGCAGGCGCGCGCGCGTGGAGGAAATGGCCAGATCACCCTGGTCGGAGGCGATCCAGCGGCGGCCAAGCCGCTCAGCCACAGCGGGTGTGACCCCGCTGCCGCAGAAGCAATCGAGCACGAGATGCTCTGGTTCAGAAGAGGCAAGCAGGATGCGTTCGAGCAGCGCGGCAGGCTTCTGTGTGGCGTAACCGTTGCGCTCGGGATCGCGCTGATGCAAATGGCTGATATCACTCCACACGTCGGAGGGCGTCATCAGGCTATCAGAGGAATAGGTATAAATGCGCCCGTGTGTGCGAATGCTCCAGAAAATCTGCCCCTGCTCATCCAGGTGCCTGCGCATATGATTGCGCTTATGTTCACCACGCCTCTCGCCAATGCGTTCGCTGTGAAAGCAGTAATGCGCGGATTTGGTGTAGAAAAGGATCGTATCGTGCTTGCGCGCGTAGCGCCTGGAGCCACGCCCCCCCGATTGATAGTGCCAGATAATTTCATTCTGGAAGCCACCGCCAACCCCGGCCCGCCCACTCTGCGGCGCGGCAAAGATCTCATCCAGAATCACCCGCGTATAATGAGTCACGCGCCAGTCGAGATGGACATAGAGGCTGCCATCCTCGGCCAGCAACTGATAGAGCAGGTGCAGCGTCGCCGCTAGCCATTGGAGATACGCGTCCAGGTTGCCCTGCCACCTATCGCTATAGGCCAGCTGCCCGCCCTGCTTGAAATCGCGCCCGGTCATAAATGGAGGATCAATATAAATCAGATTAATACGCCCGGCAAATTCCGGCAGCAAAGCCGCCAGCACCTCCAGCCGCTCACCCTGAATCAGCCGATTCTGCCAGCCAGTCTCAGCCAGTTCCGCCACAGGATCGAGCGCAGACTGCGTTTCGCGCGTCATCAGCCGCGCCTGTGTACCCTGGCTCTGTGCGGACGTTGGCTGAGCCAGAGCCTTCCCACGCCACTGCAATTCAGCCATCACGAAAATTTCTCGCCAGCTTCAGAATGCCCAGCGCACCAGTTTCAGAGGGCAGTGTCATGTCAATGATACCTCTCCAACGGGAACGCTTTTCCGCTCGGTCAGTTCCGCGATAGCATCGGCTATATGGACATCCCCGATGTTGTAATCGCCGGCTGCCACACGCAGGCGATGCGCCGTGGCAAGCACATCGGCAGCACTGTACCCTTCGGGCGGGACGAACTTGTAGCAGGCCATTTCGAGTAACTGCCCATTGGGATCTCGGAAGTAAATCGAGTCCATAAAGCCGCGATCAATATTGCCTGTGTTCCAGATACTCCGCTCGTTCAGCCGCGCCGCAACCTGTGTATAGGTGGCACGCGAAACGGTAAAAGCCAGGTGATGAAGATTGCCGATCTCTTGCGGGTTGGGCGTCGGATCGGCTGTTCGCGTGGGTCGCACGAAGAAGGTAATCAGCCGTCCATCGCCTGGATCGAAGTAAAGGTGGTTTTCCTCTGGTACATCCAGGTTCGGCTGCTCAAAAACGAAGCGCATACCCAGCACATTCGAGTAGAACTCGATAATCGCCTCGCGGTTTGAGCCGACAAACGTAATATGATGCACACCCTGTGCCTGGATCTTTGACATGTTGTACCTCTGGGCTATGTTCTACAGCGGCGGGCAGGAGTATTGGGCAGACTGACATGGCTCTGGACGAGCAAATCCAGGCGGGTATGGGCTCAATCTTTCCCTCCGCCGCTATAGGCTCTATTCTACTATATTCTGAAGAACATGTGCTGGATCTGATCAATCACCTGCGGATCTCCACTCGTCTCGCCGCCTGGGAAACGCTGGAAGGTGGTCAGGGCAAAGTCTGAAGCGTCCTTGAAATGGAAAAGCGCCCGCGA
>WNFN01227028.1_pt1 | contig 10830 bp, 7 predicted proteins | sample 5400161 | NCBI WGS metagenome assembly WNFN01 (sample SAMN13153353, study PRJNA577476) | soil metagenome | isolation source: 80 cm saprolite on Douglas fir-dominated hillslope | place: USA:California | collected 2013-09-17
ATCCGCGCCGTGCTGGCGCCATTCCGGCCGCAGCACCTCGTCACGCTCGAAGCGCGTGCCTCGCCGATCGATCTCGCGCGCTTCAGCGACGAGCTGCCGCACGCGGCGCTCGCGCTGGTGCTCAACGCGAAGGGCAACGAGCGCGGCCTCGAGGGCACGGCTGCGCTGACCAACAGCGCTCCCGGCCCGATCGACCAGGGCAAGCTGCCGGTGGCGAGCGTCACGGCACGCGCCACCAGCAAGGACCTGGAGAATGCGAGCCTGCAGGAGCTGCGCATCGTGCTCGCCGGCGGCGGCATGCTCGAAGGCCTTGGCGAGCTCAGCCCCGAAGGTTTTACCGGCACGCTCAAAGCGAGCCGCCTCAACCTGCGCGCGCTGCGCTCGACGCTGCGCGAGACCCACCTCTCGGGCCCGCTCGAGGTCTCGCTGGCGCGCGGGGTGCAGACGGTGCGCGGCACGCTCTCCCAGGAAGGGATGACGGTGAGCGCCGAGGCGGTGCGCCGCGGCGATACGGTCGAGGTGAAGAGCCTGCGTGCCGCGGCGCAAGGCGGCGAGCTGAGCGGCACCGGAACACTGCGCCTCACCGATCCGCTCGCCTTCAGCGCCAAACTGACGCTGGCGCGCTTCGATCCGGCGGCGTTCGGCGATTACCCCGACGGCTCGATCAGCGGCCTGGTCACCGCCGACGGCCATCTCGGCCGCGGGGAACATGAGGTGCCGCGAGTCGACCTGGGATGGTCGCTCAGCAACAGCACGCTGCTCGACGAGCCGCTCGAGACGCACGGCAGCGCGCGCGTCGCCGGCCGCCGCGTGCTGCAGGCCGATGCCGAGGCCAGGCTCGGCACCAGCCACGCCAGCGCGCACGGCGGCTTCGGCACCGCCGGCGACAAGCTGGCATGGACGCTGGACGTGCCGAGCCTCGAGGATTTCGTCGACAGCGTCGCCGGCCGCGTAAGAGCGAGCGGCACGCTCGGCGGCACCTGGGCCGAGCCCGCGGCGGTGATCGCCGCCGAGTTCCAGGAGCTCGAGCTGCCGCACGGCTACAAGATCGCCGGCGCCACCGCCAGCATCTCGGGGACGCTGGCGCGCCACGAAGGACGCCTCACCGTGCGCACCGAGGCCGCCGAGATGCAAGCGCGGCTTCGTGGTGGGCTGACTGCGCCACGCAGCTGGGCGGGCGAGATCGTGTCCTTGGAAGGCGCGGGCAAGGTGGGGTTCACGATGCGCGGCGCTACACCGCTGCGCGTCTCGCGCGAGCGCATCGAGCTCGGCCGCCTCGAGGCGGCGGTGGGCGACGGGCAGCTCCTGGTGCGCGAATTCACCTGGTCGAAGGAGCGCCTCGCCTCGAGCGGCGAGTTCGCCAGGCTGCCGGCGCAATGGCTGGTCGCCGCCGCCGGGCTGACGGACAAGCTGCGCTCCACCCTGCTGCTCGATGGCCAGTGGACCATCAGCGCCGCGCCCAATCTCGATGGCAGCCTGCGGCTGCGCCGCGCGGCGGGTGACCTGGTGCTGCTCGACGACCGGCCGATCGAGCTCGGGCTGGAGAGCATCGCACTCGACGCGCGCTTCACCAACGCCGGCGTCGGCGCGAGCCTCGAGCTCGTCTCGCGCTTCGCCACCGGCGCGATCAGGGGGCAGCTCGGCCGCGACCCGGCGGCCGGCGCAATCGGCCTTGGCCCCAATTCGGCGCTGCTGCTTTCGGGACAGATCGAGCTCGCGCGCGCGCGGCTCCTCACGCAGCCGGTGCTGGGCGACGCGCGCTTCGACGGGCGACTGTCCGGCGAGCTCGAGGGCAGCGGCACGCTCGGGGCGCCGGTGATCAGCGGGACGCTGCGCGGCGATGGAATTTCCTTCGAATATCCGCTCTACGGTATTTATCTCAAAAACGGCGAGCTGCGCGCCAAGATCGACGGCGACACGCTGCGCCTCGAGCGGTTCACGATCCAGGCAGGCGACGGCACGTTTTCAGCGAACGGCACGCTGCCATTGCGACTCACCGGCGGAGCCGCGAAGCTTGCCTGGCAGGCGAAGAGTTTAAGCGTGCTCGATCGTCCCGATCTGCGCCTGGTGGTCTCGGGCGAAGGCGAGGCCGGCTTCGACGGCAAGCGGCTGCTGCTCTCCGGCGAGCTGCGCGCCGACCGCGGCAAGCTCGAGCTCGAGCGCGAGCGCGTGCCGAAGCTCGGCGAGGACGTGGTGGTCGCCGGCCAGACGCGCCCGAGCCTCAAGGACAAGAACGCGCTGCCGGTGCACCTCAACATCGATCTCGACCTCGGCTCGAACCTCGAGGTGCACGTGCAGGGGCTGGAAGGCAAGCTCACCGGCCGCGTCACCCTCAGCACCACAAAGGACGGCGAGCTGCGCGCCTATGGGAAGCTGACCACCGTCAACGCCACCTTCTTCGCCTACGGCCAGCGCCTGCAGGTCGATCCCGGGATCCTGATCTTCGACGGTCCGATCGACAACCCGGCGCTGCAGGTCACGGCGATCTGAAGGCGAGCGCCTGTCGTGGCTGGTGCTGGGACGCGCGCCGACCGATGCCACCAAGGCCGACCTCGGCATGCTGCAGGCCGCGGCGGGCGCGCTGCTCGCGCGCGGCGACAGCATGCCGCTCGACCGGCGCATCGCGCGCAGCTTCGGCCTGGACGAGGTCTCGTTCCGCGGCTCGGGCGAAGTGCAGGACCGCGTGCTCGCGCTCGGCAAGCGGCTTTCCGACAAGCTCTACGTCAGCTACGAGCAGGGCCTGGGCACGGTGGCATCGAACCTGGTGAAGCTCGACTACGCGCTATCGCGCCGCTGGTCGCTGCGCGCCGAGACCGGCACCTCGAGCGGCTGGGGACTGTTCTACCGCTTCTCCTGGGACTGAAGCACGCCGGCGCGCAGCCACTCGAGCGCCGACGGCTCGTCGCGGAAGACGCGCACGTTGGCGCCCTGCTGGCGCGCGAGCACCTCGATGTACTCGTGCGCCGCGCGCAGCTCCTCGGTGTCGGCGAGCAGTGCCACGCGCACCTGCGGGTTGGCGGCGATCTGCTTGAAGTGCTCCGAGATGCGGTACTGCTCGACCTTGAAGATCGGGCGCGAGCGGCGCACCCATACCAGTATGCGCGGGCAGCGATGCTTGACCACCTCCGCCGTCGCCAAGCGGATGAACTCCTGCGTCTCGGCCACGCTCTCGCGCCCGACGAGCTCGGCGCGCAAGCAATCCTGGAGCAGCGTGAATTTGTATTGCATCGCGTGTGTTCTTGGCCGCGCATTCTGACATCGCGATGCGTGACACGGTGCGTGAAACCCGCGTCGCCGTTTGCCCGAATCGTGACTTATGTCACGACGGCTGCTGACGAACTCTTCCTGAAGTACCGCGGCCGAAGCGGAAGCGCTTCTCGGCGAGTGCTAGGAGCGCCAGCATCTCGGCCTTCTGCGTCGCTTCCTCGCGGGTGGTGCCGTAGGCGACGAGCTGAGGAAACTCCGGCACCTGCGCGCTCCAGCGCCCGTCCTTCTCCTGCTGGTGCACGATGGAGAAGTGCATCGGCGCTAGCGCGGCGCCGGCCCGCCCTGGCCGGCGACCGATTCCTTCCAGATCACCGTGTCGTCGACCGCGTAGAGCGTGCAGCCCGACTTGGCGACGTTGCTGCACTGCCTGACCGCCACCTCGCGTGCATCCTGCAGGCCGCCGGCGAAGCCGCAGCGGCCGTCGCTGCTCACGGCGTAGGCGCGCGGACCGGGCGATTCGAGGAAGGCGCGGTACAGGCCCTTGCACGAATCGCTCTTGATGTTCGGCACGCGATCGAGCGCGAGCAGCGGCTGGCGTTCCGGGTCGGCCGAGTCGAGGCGTGTGAACGCCACGCCGTGACGCGCGAGGAAGCTCTCGACGGTGGGCAGCCAGTAGCGCACGCCGAGCGTGTCGCCGAAGAGATAGTGGCCGTCCTTGCCGAAGGCGGGCTGCAGCGCGTACTCGGCGCCTGCGCCGCTGGCGTTGAAGCGGTCGTACCAGCCGCGCGATACCTTCGGGCTGAAGAAGAGATCGTTCTCGGCGTAGTGGAACAGCACCGGCACGCGAACGCTCTTGCCGATGGTGTCGAAGATGCGCGCCACCGGCTCGATCGCGCAGGGCACGCCGGGATTCACTTCCGGATCGCCGCCGCGTCCCGCGGCGAACGCGAGCACCGCGGTCAGGCCTTGCGGCGCACGCGCGGCGGTGACCAGCGCCACCATGCCTCCGGCGGACTGGCCGGCGAGCATCATGCGGTTGCCGTCGACATAGGGCAGCGCACGCGCATAGTCGTACGCCGCCATCACGTCGTCGGCGGCGTTCTGCTCGGCGTTTTTGTAATCGGGGTTGCTGCACGAGCCCGGATCCTCGGCCATGTCGCCGCCGGTGGTGCCGAAGCCGCGACGCAGCGGCATCACCACGACATAGCCGCGCCGCGCAAACACCGCCGCCGCATTGATCAGGAGATCCGAGGATTCGCGCGCCCGCTCGCGCGCCGAGGCGGAGACGCCGTGATTGAGAATCACCGCGCCGAAAGGTCCCTGCGCCTCGGGTCTGAGGATGGTTGCCGCGATGGTCCGGCCGTTCTGCGCCGGGATGCGCACGCGCTCTTCGATGAGCCGCGGGCCGTACGAGTGGTCTTCCTGCGCCTGCACCGCCCCCGCGGTCAGGCTTGCGGCGAGCGCGCCGATCAGCGCTATCGCCCGCATGATTCCCCTTCCTCGCATCGCTTCGCCCTCCCTCGTTGAACTCGCTACAACCGCTACGAACTGTAGCGAGGATTACGACAAGGGGGAAGACTGAAAATAGGGAAGGTTGTAGTTGCCCTCCATGTCGGGAGCCCCCGACGCGGCGCTCGCGTCTCTTTTATATCAAGCAGATACGCGCGCTCACGGCCCGGCTAAGCGCGGCGGGCACTACACCCGTTCATCGACACGACGTGCGGTGCAAAAAATATATGTCGGGACGACTCCACTGGTTGAAATCACCACATGGCGCGCAGCTTCGAGGCCACGTCTACCGCGGGAATTTCGTCCCAGACACGCTCTTCTAGGCATGCCATCACCGCCTTGGTGAGGAAGCGACTCTTCGCGCCGTAGACATGGCGATCGCCCATGCGCGATTGCTGCGTGACGTAGTACTTGAGCGGCGCGATGAGGTCGAGCTCGCTCTTCGCACGCGTCAGCGCCACGTAGAGCAGGCGCTTCTCCTCCTCGATCAGCGCCGCGCTGCCGGTGCTGAACTCCGATGGAAAGCTGCCATCGGCCACGTTCAACACGTACACCGCGTCCCACTCCTGGCCTTTCGCCGAATGCACCGTCGAGAGGATCAGGTAGTCCTCGTCGAGATGCGGATCGCCCGAGAGGTCGCCCGTCGCTGCCGGCGGATCGAGCGCCAGCTCGCTCAGGAATGTTTCCCGGCTTCTGAAGTTAGTCGCAATGCGGTCCAGCTGCGCGAGATCCGCGGCGCGCACCTGCGCCTGCGAGTCGCCTTTGTCATATATCCGCTCGAGATGCGGCTCGTTCGGGCTCTGTCAAAGACATCAACAGTTGGGCCAGGGCAGCGTCCAATGGGGCGAGCGACGCCCAGCCGGAAATCTCGAAGCGCGTGAACGCCTGCTGCGCGGTCGCCGGCCCGACGCCGGGCAGGAGCTGCAGTGCTCGAAACGCGGCGATGCGGTTCTTCGGGTTATCGGCCCAGCGCAGCACCGCCAATAAATCCTTCACGTGCGCGGCCTCCAGGAATTTGAGGCCGCCGTACTTCACGTACGGGATATTGCGACGCACGAGCTCGAGCTCCAGCACGTCGCTGTGGTGCGAGCTGCGGAAGAGCACCGCCTGGCGTTTGAGCGCGATCGCCTTTTCCCGGTTTTGTAAGACCTGAGTGACGACATAGTTGGCCTGCGCCGCATCGTCGGCCACCGTCACATAGCGCGGCTTGGCGCCCGGGCCTTTGATCGAGCGCAGCTGCTTGCCGATGAGCGCGTTGGCGGCATCGAGGATCGGCTGCGTCGAGCGATAGTTCTCTTCCAGGTCGATGGTCGCGGCCTGGTATTGGGTAGCGAAGGAGCGGATGTTCTCGACGGTGGCGGCGCGGAAGGAATAGATCGCCTGCGCGTCGTCGCCGACCACGGTGAGGCCTTTGCCGTCGGGCCGCAGGCGCGCGAGGATCTCGGCCTGCAGCACATTGGTGTCCTGGTACTCGTCGACCAGCAGGTGGTCGAAATCGCCGCCGAGCTCGCGCGCGAAGCGCTCGTCGCCGAGCATCGCGTGCCAGTAGAGCAAGAGATCGTCGTAGTCGAGCGCCTGGTTGGCGAGCTTGCGTTCGACATAGGCGCGGTAGAGGCGCGTGAGCTCGGCCTCCCATTCCGCGCACCACGGGAAATGGCCTTCGAGCGTCTCGCGCAGCGCGCCTTGCGTGTTGACGCGATGCGAGTAGATCGCGAGGCAGGTGTCCTTGCGCGGAAAGCGGCGCTCGGCCTTGGAAAACCCGAGCTCATGGCGCGCCACGTCCATCAGATCGGCCGCGTCGCCGCGGTCGAGCACGCTGAAATTCGGCTGCAGCCCGACGCGTGTGCAATGGCGGCGGATCAGCCGGTTCGCCATCGAGTGGAAGGTGCCTGACCACGGCAGGCGAACCTGCATCGCCAGCTCGCCGACGATGCGCTGCGCGCGCCGCGTCATCTCGATCGCCGCGCGGCGCGAGAACGTGAGCAGCAGGATGCGCTGCGGGTTCGCGCCCTCGAGGATGAGATGCGCCACGCGGTGCGCGAGCGTGTTGGTCTTGCCGGTGCCGGCGCCGGCGAGGATCAGCAGCGGCCCGGCGCCATGGCACGCCGCCGCGCGCTGCGCGCGGTTCAGCTTTTTGAACTTGTCGACGACCTCCACGGACGCCGACTATACTGTATATCCGTCCAGTTCCGGAAATTCGGGGCCAGGGTCGTAATTCTTCGAACGGCAGGACGGTCGGGAAAAAGCCGACGCCGGAATAATTACGACCCTGGCCCCGAATTACGGTCTGCTACGCTTCGCTTCCCCGATGAGGATCCCCGAAAATCTGCGCGGCATGCGCCGCGGCATCGAGAAGGAGAGCCTGCGCGTGCGGCCCGACGGCACGCTGGCGCAGACGCCGCATTCGCCGGCGCTTGGCGCGGCGCTGACGCATCCGCACATCACGACCGATTTCTCGGAATCGCAGCTCGAGCTCATCACCGGGGTGCTGCCGAGCGTCGAGACCTGCCTCGAGGAGCTGACGTACATCCACCAGGTGGTCTATCGCCACATCGGCGACGAGGTGCTGTGGTGCGCCAGCATGCCGTGCAACCTGCCGGCCGATCACCTGATCCCGATCGGCCGCTACGGGATTTCCAACGTCGGCAGGGCAAAGACGGTCTATCGCCTCGGCCTCGCCCACCGCTACGGCCGGCGCATGCAGGCGATCTCCGGCATCCACTACAACTTCTCGCTGCCGGGCGTCACCGACGAGCAGTACTTCGGCCTGATCCGCAACTTCCGCCGGCACTCATGGCTGCTGCTCTATCTCTTCGGCGCTTCGCCTGCGGTGTGCTCGAGCTTCGTCGCCGGCCGCGACCACGAGCTCGCGCAGCTCGCCCCGGGGACGCACTACGCGCCCTACGCGACGTCGTTGCGCATGGGGCGCCTGGGCTACCAAAGCGACGCGCAGGCGTCGCTCTGCGTGAGCTACAACAACCTGAAGGACTACACCGCGTCGCTCTATGGCGCGCTCACGAAGCCCTATCCGCCATACGAGAAGATCGGCATTCGGGAGGGCGACGATTACCACCAGCTCAACACCACGCTGCTGCAGATCGAGAACGAGTTCTACAGCACCATCCGCCCGAAGCGCCGCATCAAGCGCGGCGAGCGGCCGCTGCACGCGCTGCGCGAGAGGGGCGTGGAATACGTCGAGGTGAGGCTGATGGATCTGGATCCGTTCTGCCCGATCGGCATCACGCCGCAGACCTGCCGCTTCCTGGACATCTTTCTCCTCCAGTGCCTGCTCGCGGACAGCCCGCCCGACACGCCGCGGGAGATCGCCGAAGTCGGCCGCAACCAGCAGACCGTGGCGCTGCGCGGCCGCGAGCCGGGACTGGCCCTGGAGCGAAACGGCCGCCGCGCGCATCTTTTCGACTGGGCGAAGGAAGTGATGGCGCAGTGCGAGCCGATCGCCGCCGCGATCGACGCGCAGATGGACGGCGCCGCCTACCGCGACGCCTTCAACGCCATGCAGAAGATCGTCGCGGACGCGGAGCTGGCGCCTTCGGCGCGCGTGCTACATGCCCTCGCCCGCAACCACCAGAACTCCTTCGTGCGCTTCGCGCTGATCGAATCGATGCTGCATAAAGCGACCATCCAGCACCTCGAGCTGCCGCGCGAGGTGCGCGAGCGCTTCTCGCGCTTCGCGCTGGAATCGCTGCAGGCGCAGCGCGACCTCGAGGCCGCCGACGAGATCGACTTCGAGACCTTCCGCCAGCGCTACCTCGCGCCCGATCTACTGAGGGTCTGAATTCGGGGCCAGGGTCGGGCAGGGTCGCAATTCAACTCAGCTTGACGAAGCCGTCAAGCCGCTGAAGGGCTGTCTTACCTACGAGTCCCCAATGCGCTCTTCCTCCACAAGACGCATCTGTGTCGCCTTCTCCCCAATCAATGTGAATACTTCATCCACCGCTAGGCCTTTCGGTAGCTGGTGGGCGATGAACAGAATCGTTGCGACGCCCTTCAACTTGTTCACCGTCTGGGCAAAGCGCTCGGCGGTTTGCGAATCGAGGCTGCTTGTCGCTTCATCGAATACCAGAACACGCGGCCGCTTGAGCATGGCGCGAGCAATGGCGAGGCGTTGCTTCTGGCCGCCCGAAAGGCCGACGCCGTGCTCGCCGATCTCCGAGTTGTAACCTTTGGGAAGCTTTTCGATCATGTCGTGGATCTCAGCGATCTTGCAGGCCTGGACAACATCGTCGAATGAAGCGTTCGGATTGGCGGCTAGCAAGTTCTCGTAGATCGTTCCCGAGAACAGCACCGTTTCCTGAGGCACAACACCGAAAAGCGCGCGCAGCTCGTTGGCGGCGAAATGGCGGATGTCGCGACCATCGATGGTGATGCTACCGTCGTCGGGCTGATAGAAGCCAAGTAGTAGCTTGGCGAGCGTGCTCTTCCCGCAGCCCGAAGGCCCCGTGAGAACAGTGAGCTTGCCGGGTTTCAGCGCCAAGCTGAGGTGCCTATATAGGAAGGGGTGCTCGAGCGAGTAGCGGAAGGAGAGATCGTCTACGCGGATCTCGCATTTACCTTCCATTGCTCGCGCCGGGATCAGCGAATAGGGCTCGACCGGGGCGTCCATGATGTCGCCTAAGCGTTTGACCGCGATCGATGCCTGCTGGAACTCCTGCCATAGGCTGGCAAGGCGCAGCATCGGCTGCGACATGCGGCCGGCGAACATCTGGAAGGCTACGAGCATGCCGATGGTGAATCCATCGTTCTGCATCACGAGCAACGCGCCTGCGCAGAGAATCGCTAGCGTCATTGCCTGCTCGAGCGCGTTGGCGATGGTGTTGTAGATATTCGACACCTGCCGCGTGTCGAAGCCAGACGCCAGGTACTGCGCGAGCATCTCGTCGTAGCGACCTTCGAGGCGAGGTTCCATCTGCAGCGATTTGACTGTCTCGATGCCGGCGACGTACTCCGTAAGGAATGCCTGATTGCGCGCGCCGAGCAGGAATTGTTTGTTGATCCGAGCGCGCAGCATTGGCGTGACGCCGATGGACAGGCCCGCGATCAGGCCGAGCATGCCGAGCGCGATCAGGGTGAGCTGCCAGCTGTAGACAAACATCACCGCCACGAAGATCAGCAGGAAAGGAAAGTCGAGAATGAGCGACACAGCCGCTCCAGCCATGAATTCACGTACCGTCTCTACCGCCCGGACGCGCGCGATCAGCACTCCTGTAGGTCGATGCTCGAAATAACGCAGGTGAAGACGCAGGATGTGCCGTAGCACCTGGCTGCCGAGCACGGCATCGACGCGGTTTCCGGTGTGGAGCACCAAGTACTGCCGCAGGTAACTCATACCAGCGTTGAAGAGCAGAAACATCGCGAGGCCAACCGCGATGGCGATGAGCGTGCTACTCGTCTGATGGACCACGACCTTGTCAATGATGACTTGGGTGAAGAGCGGCGTCGTGAGCGCAATAAGTTGGATGAAAAGCGAAGCAAGCAGCACATCGCGCCAGATGCGCTTGTGCTTTAACAGCTCGTGCCAGAACCAGCGGAAACCAAACGCGGCGGGCCCATCTGCCACTTCCTCCGGCTGGGTGCGCTGCACGAGAAGTACCCGAGGCTCGAAGCGCTCGACTTCGGTCACTGCGCAGGTCTGTGGGGCTTGGTTGCCCACTTCGAAGTACAAAAACCGCGTGCCGTCTGACTTGACGATGATGGCGGGTCGCGGTGCATCGCCTTTCAGGAAAGCGACGCACGGAAAGCTGGGTTTGGTCAGGTCGCTCTGGCCAGTGCGAAAGCCAAGGGACTGTAACGCTTCAAGCGACTGCTGCTCGGAATGTGGCGCTGGATAGCGTTGGATGAGCAGCGCCGGATCGAACGGCAGCCGATTGATCTGGCATAGGCTGCCGATCAACCAGACGAAATCCGGCCGGGATAACGTCCTTGCGTTCACTCGCTCCCCGCGTCTTCAGACGACTTCGCGTGAACTGCCGAGAGAAAACACTAGCCGACTTGCGACGAAAACCCCATCGGTGAAAACCTTATGGTTGTGCGCAAGGGCACCTCGGCACAGCAAAAGGTCGAGCGTTATCCAATCAACTGGCCGGCGTTTTATCC
>WNFN01003459.1_pt1 | contig 10825 bp, 8 predicted proteins | sample 5400161 | NCBI WGS metagenome assembly WNFN01 (sample SAMN13153353, study PRJNA577476) | soil metagenome | isolation source: 80 cm saprolite on Douglas fir-dominated hillslope | place: USA:California | collected 2013-09-17
GTTCCCACTAGGAGCAGGCAAAGTTGCCGGCGACGTGCTTAACCAAATCGCGCAGGCACGCCATGCCAGCCCCATGCAGGTAGCGCTGGCTTGGCTCCTCCGGCGATCTCCCGTCATGCTGCCGATCCCAGGGACTTCCTCGATCGAACATCTTGAGCAGAACGTTGCGGCGGCTTCCCTGCGCTTATCTGAAGAAGAATACGAAAAGCTTGCCGGGGTTCCCGAGCTGGTGGAATCGCGGTAAGAAAATTCGTCCTGCGGAAGTCTAGTTGTTTCCGCGCAAACAGGAGATTCTTCGGTGGCTTGAGCCGCATCGCAGTGACAAAACCGACCGGTAAAAACGCCGCCGCACTTCGTGAGCGCAACTGACGGCCGCGCGGGCTCACCTGACTGTAGCTCATAACGCAACAGGCGTACCTCAATCCCCAATTGAAAATGAGAAACAAAGCAGACCCCGCGAGAATGTTTCGCGAGGTCTGCTGAGCAAGTTCGTGAAAGTCACAATGAACTGCCAGGCGGTGCATCGAAAAATCGGAGGGTTTCTTCTCCGGTTCCGGCTTTGCAGGATGGCAATTCCCAAAAATTTTAGTTTCCGAAAGCGTCCTTTTTCGGTACAATTTTTGTTAAGCGGTGTCCCCCCCGTGGTCGGTTTGCCATGCTACGAACTGATCTCGACACGCTCCTCTCGATGGGCCCTTCGACAGCCGTGAGGCTCTCACGCCGGTGCGTTCGCTTATGCTTCCCTGGATTTCTTTTTGTATACTGCGCCGGTTTTGGCGCCTTGCAGTGCTCCGCTCAGGATCTCGCCGAAGCGGCTCGTCAGGAACGCGCCCAAAAAGAGAGTAAGCAGAAGAAATCCAAGCACGTCTACACCGAACAGGAGCTAAAGCGCGCTCAGATTCTCACGCCGGAAGATCGCGCGCAGGTGGAGGCGAAGAAAAATCAGCCGGCTCCTCCGTCGGCGGAAAAATCCACGGAAGCTGTCGACGCGCAATCGCTTCCTGGCGACGCTCCTCTCGGCGACGTCGCTCGCCGTTTCCGAAAACAGAAGCAGTCGCAGAAACTTCAGCAGTCCGCGGAGTTTCATCTTCCATTTGCCGATGCCCCGGCGCTCGCTTCGCCGAAGCCTCCGGTGATGCCGATGCGCCCGCCGGTTTCGAAACCTGCTCCGCCGCGCTTCGCTCCTTACCAGCCGCCGGTGAAGCGCTCGCCCTTCGAGCGCCCAAAGGTTTTCTTCTCGGCTCCTGCTCCTGCGCCCGCGATGCCTTCGCGTCCGCCGGCCCCGCCACCTATTCGGGTAACGCCTTCGCAGCCGGTCGCACCCATCGCTCCCCCCGCTCCGGCGAAATTAAATGTCGTGACGGTGAAGCCGGGGGACTCCCTCTGGAAACTCGCGCAGCAGAACCTCGGCAAAGGTCTCCGCTGGCGCGACCTGCTCGCCGTTAATCCGGGCATCGTTGACGCCAACCACATCGTGGCAGGCTCCCAAATTTACCTGCCGGCGGTGGTCTCTACTTTCCGGACGCCGACAAAATTCACCGTGCGCAAGGGCGACACGCTCTCGAAGGTCGCGCAAACTCAGTTCGGCCACGCCGCTTTCTGGTCCTGCATCGCACAGGCGAACCCTGCCGTCCACGATGCAGACCTTATCTACGAAGGCCAGTTGCTGTTTCTCCCAGCCAGCTGCAAACCATAGAATTTCTTCGCCACATCCATCACTTTTTCTTCTAGGTGATTTGTAAATCATCTTCAGTATTCAGTAAGTTACTTCAATTTTTTGTAGATTACTCCCGCCCATTCCTTCATATCGTCGAGGGTACGTGCATAAGCTATTGAAATACCTGCCTTTCACCGGAGATCTACTTCATGTAATTCTGGCATGGAGATTGCGAAAACATGGCCACAGGCTCCATTAGGTCTCACACTAGCGGCTCCTATCAGATGCGGACAGTCACATGGAACCATGCACGCTTCGCGGCAGTTAAGGCCGAGTTCAACGCCCCGAAATCGGTTCAACGGGCTGTTATTGGCGCCTGAGAGAGTATTTCTACCCGGAGGAACAGAATCATGACCGTTGCAATGGGAAATTGCTTGATTACTCGAACTTTCTACTTACGTCTTGTCGCACTGGTTTTGATGCTTTGCGGCCTCTCATGCGGAGTATATGCGCAGGTCACCGCAAGCGTGAAAGGCACGGTCACTGATGCTACCGGGGCGACCGTCGCCGGGGCAAAAGTAGTCGTCAAGAGCATGGCCGTGGGAATAGAACGCACGACTGAAACGAATACCGAAGGCGAATATGAGGTCCCCGCGTTGCCGCCAGGAAGCTACGAAGTTCAAGTCCATAAATCGGGATTCGGAACCCAAGTGGCGAAAGACGTCGTCCTCCAAGTCAGCCAGAACACGCTCCAGAATTTCAGCCTGAAAGTCGCCGAGTCAAGCTTCGTCGTCACCGTGGAAAGCACCGAACCGGTCGTCGAATCGACGACGACGACGGTGGGTCAAGTGATTGACAAAAACGTGGTGCAAGAGATTCCGCTGAACGGGCGGCATTTCGTCGATCTGGCCCTGCTGATCCCCGGCACGGTCACGCCACCGCAAAATGGTTTCTTGACCGCGCCGCTGCGCGGCCAGGGTTCGTTTTCGTTCAACACCGCCGGCAATCGCGAGGATACAGTCAACTTCATGGTGAACGGCATTAATCTGAACGATATGTCTCAGAACCAGATCACCTTCCAGCCGTCGATCAACACCGTCTCGGAATTCAAAGTTGACAACTCGACTTATAGCGCCGAGTACGGGCGCAATTCCGGTGCGATTGTGAACATCGCCACGCGCTCCGGCACCAATGACTTTCATGGCGAGGTCTTCGAGTTCTTCCGCAGTAGTGCCTTGGACGCGAGGAACTTTTTCAATGCATCTCCGACGCCGCAATCCCCCTTCGTTCGCAATAGCTTTGGCGGCAATTTCGGTGGCCCGATTCGCAAGGACAAGACGTTTATTTTCGGGAGCTATGAGGGGCTTCGCCAGCGCCAAGGAATTACTCTCAACACGGCGGTGCTCACCGCTGCCCAGCGACAAGCGGTCCTGACGGCCAACAACCCAAGCAGCGTGAAACTGCTGGGTTTAATTCCCCCGGGAAATGATACGACGGGAAATAGCTTTCTGGGTTCCGCAACTGCCCCCGTCAACATCGATCAGGGCACCGTGGACATTAGCCATAATGTCAGCAGCAATGTCCGACTCCACGGCTATTACGTCTTCCAACGTGATCGCCGACAGGAGCCAACGCTGCAGGGAAACACTCTTCCAGGCTTTGGTGATACCCGCCAGTCCCACCGTCAGATCGCAACTTTTAATGTTTCTCAAACTATATCACCGAGTCTCGTAAACGAAGCACGACTCGGTTTTAATCGCATCCATATTACGTTTGCTCCCAATTCTTTGCTGAACCCCGCCGACTTCGGTATCGCAAACGGCATCAACGCCGCAATCGGACTGCCCCAAATCAACATTGGGGGCACAGGAATCAACTTCGGCGGCCCACAGGGCTTCCCATCGGGCCGTGGCGATACGACCGTTGTATTTGCGGACACCCTGAATTACTTGCGCGGCAGGCACTCGTTCAAATTTGGCGGAGAGTACCGGCGTTTCTATTTCAACCAGTTCAACAGCGACGCGGGACTTCTTGCCTTCCAAAATGCGGCGGATTTTGCCAGCGGCCAGCCGAACACTTTCATTTTCTCACCCGGCAATAACCCCAGCCGCATCGTGATTCCAGCTCTTGGGTTCTTCGCGCAAGACGGTTGGAAGATCGTTCCCAGGCTCACCGTCGAGCTTGGACTGCGATATGACTGGAACCAGACGCCCACAGAAGCCTTGAACCGCTTTGTGAATTTCATCCCCAGTTCCGATTCGCTGGTGCAGGTGTCTTCGCCCTATCAACAGAATAACAAGAACTTCCAGCCGCGCGTTGGTTTTGCCTGGGATATCTTTGGCACCGGCAAGACAGTGCTGCGGTCAGGATATGGTTTGCTAACGGATCAGCCAGTCGGCGGCTTGGTGAGCGGACTAACTAACAATCCGCCCTTAGGGAACCCGCTAAACTTTGTGGCAACAGTGGCCAAGCCGAAGACGACCTACGCGACCCTTCTCACAGATGCGAAAGGGAGTGGTTTGGCTCCCATCGTAGTGGATCCGAACTTCAAGAACTCCTACGTTCAGTCCTACAACCTAAACTTACAGCAAGCACTCACCAACAAGATCGGCGTAATGGTGGGCTATTTCGGTTCGTCCGTTTGCGACGCTTTCTGCCAGCAGCCCTATTCTGCCAGGAGCGCCGATTGGCAACATTTCGGATAATAAAAGTATTGGTAACTCCACGTATAACGCGTTGTGGGTTTCTTCAAACATGCACCCATGGCATGGCATACAATTTAACGCCTCCTATACTTACTCCAAATCTATCGACTACACGTCACAAAATGGACAGGGAGTCGTGATCCAGGACAGTTTAAATCCGGCCGGTGATCGCGGCCTCTCTGATTTCGATGTTCGCAATCGCTTCGCTATTAATCTCATTTATGCTTTGCCGTTAAAAGGCAACCGACTGATTGAAGGCTGGCAGATCGGAACGATCGTCCAGGCCCAAAGCGGAAATCCGGTAAACATCCAGGCCAGCGCTACTGGTAGTGCTGGACTGACGGGCGTCGCAACGCTCCGCCCCGATCTAATCGGCCCCGTCCAAATAGTGAACCAACCGGTTCCCGGCAGTCTTAACATCCAATACTTCGCGAATTCCGTGTGCGATCCGGCAGCTCTGGCAAAACTCACCCCCCCACAAACTTGTCCCGCTGGGACTACGTTTGCGATTCCCGATGCCCTCGTTGGAGCTAATTCTCAATTTCACCTTGGGAATTTCGGCCGCGACGTAATCATCGGACCGGGCTTCAACAATGTGGACCTTTCCATTATCAAGAAGACACGAATCACGGAACGGCTCCGCACGGAGTTCCGGGCGGAAGCCTTTGATCTCCTCAATCACCCCAATTTTGGACAACCCAACCGATTTGCCCTAGTCGGAAGCAAAACTTTCGGTCAGATTAGTAATACCCGTTTCCCGAACGGCGATTTCGGCAGTTCGCGACAGTTGCAGCTCTCACTCAAGCTGGTCTTTTAGCTCGATTGCGGTTGTAATCAACAGTCGTTATGAGGGCGGGCTTCGGCCCGCCCTCGTTTTTTTCTCTGTCCTTGATTTTCCGGCGGCTCCGCCAACTCCGCTCGTCTCAAAAAAGCTAGAACTAGGAATCTACGCTCGCGGGCTCTCCTTGCGCGGCTGGACGCTCTCTTTTCGGCTACAATAAACATTGGTCTCAAGCTCACATCGAGAGGGCTAGGTGATTCACCCGAACGTCTTTCACAACGAAAGCCTGCTGGCCATCGAGAAAGTTCGCCTTTCTCCCGGCCAGGCCGGTCTCATCTGCGGCTGGGGGATCTTCACCACGCTGCGCATCTCCCGCGGCGAGGCTTTTGCCTACGAGCGCCACTGGCGCCGCCTGGAAAAAGACGCCAGCCTCACCCACCTCCCCATGCCCTATACGGCGGCCAAAGTGCGCGTCCATCTCCACGAAGTCATTCGCGCCAACAAAGTAACCGAAGGTTGCGCGCGCATCTATCTGGTCTACAATACAATCGGCTTCTGGCAGAGCGACGAAAAGCTTCCGCAGGTCGACCTCATCATTTACACCGCCGGCCTCCCCGAGCATCGCGAAATCGTGCGCCTCGCCCTCCGCGAAAACGGCCGCCACGCCGCCTCTCCTCTCGCCGGCGTAAAAAGCATCTCCTGGCTCAATAACGTTTGGGCCGTTGCCGAAGCAGTCAAAGAAGGATTCGACGAAGTCCTTATGCTCAACGAGCGCGGCGAAGCTGCCGAATGCACTTCTGCAAATATCTTCGCCGTCAAAAACAGCAAGGTCCTCACGCCCCCGCTCAACTCCGGCTGCCTCGAAGGCGTCACCCGCGGCATCCTCATGGAAATCGCGCCGGAAGCCGGCGTTTCCGTCCTGGAGCAGGCGCTTCGTCCCGAAGACCTCTACTCCGCCGACGAGGTCTTCATCTCTTCGACAAACCGCAATCTCATCAGCGTCGGCGAAATCGCGGGCAGCAAAATCCCCACTCCCGGTCCGGTCTGCGATCGCCTCAACGATCTTTTCGACGCCTACGTCGCCGACTACGTCTCGCGCCGCCTGACCTCGGCAGCCAGATAAAAACTATGCGGCCCTTCACCGATGCTTGAGGGACTCCGGCACTAGATGGCTAGCGACACAAACTTGACCGCAATTCGGGCAGCTGCTCCGGGAGACACTGGCGAGAAGACCGTCTTCAAGATTCTTCTCACCATCAGCTTCTGCCACCTCTTGAACGACACGCTGCAATCGCTGATCCCCGCGATCTATCCGCTCCTCAAGAACTCCTTCCATCTTGATTTCGGCCAGGTGGGCCTGATTGCCCTCACGTTGCAGTTGACCGCCTCCATCCTCCAGCCGCTCGTGGGCCTGTACACCGACCGCCGCCCTCAACCCTATTCCCTCGCGGTGGGCATGGGTATCACCCTGTCCGGCCTGTTGGCTTTGGCGCTGGCCCCCAGCTACGCGACCGTCCTCGCCGCCGCGGCCCTTATGGGCATCGGCTCCGCCGTGTTTCACCCGGAATCTTCGCGCGTCGCGCGCATGGCTTCCGGCGGACAGCACGGCATGGCGCAATCGCTTTTCCAGGTCGGCGGCAACGCCGGCTCCGCGCTCGGTCCGCTCCTCGCGGCCTTCGTGCTCACCAAGGGACAATCGAGTCTCGCGTGGTTTTCGTTTCTGGCTTTCTTTGGGATTGTCCTGCTCGCAAACATCGGCGCCTGGACGAAACATCACAAATCATATTCACCAAAATCCGTCACGGCGGATCCCGCGCCTCTCGCTGCAATGCCGCCGGAGCATGCCCACGCCGCCTTGCCCACCGGCAAAATAGCGCTCTCTCTTGCCATTCTGGTGGCTCTCATGTTTTCAAAGTTTTTCTACCTGGCCAGTTTGATGAGCTATTACACGTTTTATTTGATGGCCAAATTTCACGTGTCCATTCAGAGCGCTCAGCTCCACCTTTTCATTTTTCTCGGCGCCGTCGCTGCCGGCACCATCATCGGCGGCCCCGTGGGCGACAAAATCGGCCGCAAATACGTCATCTGGGCTTCCATATTTGGCGTTCTGCCTTTCACTTTGCTCCTGCCCTACTCCAATCTTTTCTGGACGAGCGTGCTCAGCGTCATCATCGGACTGATCCTGGCCTCCGCCTTTTCCGCCATCCTCGTCTACGCTCAGGAACTCATGCCGGGGCGGATCGGCGCAGTCTCCGGCTTATTTTTCGGCTTCGCGTTTGGCATGGGCGGCATCGGCGCGGCGCTCCTCGGCAAACTCGTCGATCTCACCAGCCTCAATTTTGTCTACCACCTCTGCTCGTTCCTCCCCGCCATCGGCATCCTCACCGCCTTCCTCCCCAATCTCGATCCCGCAAAGATCAAAACGCCGGCCCCCCGACCATCGACTAGCTAACATCGCGTGGCCCGTGCGTTAGCAGGGCACTTTGCCCCAGACCTGATCCACCAAATGGATGCTGGCCTTCTCCGTTCTGCAGCGATGTAGTATTCTGGTGGCACCTAAAAAGGTGCTTTACTGGGAGCATGCCGATGCTGGACATCACGTGTGACATTCAATCGCTGACTACCTTCCGTCGCCGCTCCGGCGACTTCATGAAACAGCTCAAGAAGAGCAAGCGCCCGGTGGTGCTTACGGTAAGGGGCAAGGCCGCGGCGATCGTGCAGGATGCTGAAGCCTATCAGCGCTTGCTCGACATTGCTGCCCGCGCCGAGGTTGAGGAGAGTATCCGTCAGGGCTTGGCGGACGCGAAAAAAGGAAAGACCCGGCCCGCGAAGGAGATTTTCGACGAGTTTGAAGCCACGCATGGCCTTCCTCGTTAACATCACTTCCCGCGCAGAGGGCGACCTTGCCCACCTGTACTGGGAAATCAACGCCGGGCACTCCGGCGCTGCCCTGAAATGGTACCGCGGCCTCAAGGAGGCCATTCTCAGCCTGCAAGAACGGCCAAACCGCGGCCCTATCACGCACCAGAGGGACCATCTCAGGCACCTGCTCCACGGCCGCAAGCCTCACATCTATCGTGTGATTTTCCGTGTTCTCCCGAAACAAAAGCAGGTCGAAGTACTTCACATTCGCCACGCTGCAAGACGCAAACTCAAGCCGTCCGATATCGGCTAAGCCGCGCAATCTCATCCGGTAATCGCAGCCGAAATCGCCGGAGACCTGAAGCCACTCTAGACCTGTTCTTACAAAGCGCTCCGGATCTGAAAAAATGGCGGTAGGCTAGATCACCCCCACGAGTCACTTCTTCACGTGCTACAATTCCGCACCAAGTGGCCCATGCCCGACACCGCGCCCCTTACCGGTGAAGCAGTTCTCGAAGTCGTCTCTCCGGACGGCGCGCGCCGCTTCGTCCGCATCACGCAAACGCCTTTTATGATCGGCCGCGGCGCCGAAACAGGCAACCACCTGCAACTCTCCGACCGCCGCATCTCCCGCAACTGCGCCGCCGTGGTTATCGAAGCCAATCGCTACTATGTTGAGGATCGCGGCCAGCGCCGCGGCCTCTTCGTCAATGGCGAAAAAATCGACAGCCGCGAACTCCAGGACGGCGACGCCATCAGCTTTGGCCTCGACGACTCTTACGAGATCATCTTCCGCTCCGCCAAGGGCGCCGATGATGATTCGATTCCGCAGCTCCTCACTCGCATCGAGCACATCACCAGTTCGGAGCATGCCGGCGGCGGCCTCCGCAAGCTGAACCTTCTCCTTGAAGCCACCACGCTTCTTCATTCGCAGCTTCCGCTTGATTCTGTCCTCGGCACGATGTTGGATTATGCCGTTTCCGTCACCGACGCCGATCGCGGCCTTCTCCTCGAAACAGACGCCGACGGCGCGCTCAAAGTAAAACTAGCCCGGCGCAGCGGCGGACTTCGTCTTCCTCCCGAAAGGCTCACGCCCAGCCAGACCGCCATCCAGCTCGCTTTGAAGCAGCAGTCTCCGGTCATCACTGAAGACCTCGCGCAAGCCGATGTGGACTTGCAGGCCGCGCAGAGCATCGTCGCGCAGCGACTCCGCGCTGTCGTCGTGATTCCTCTTTACGCCCTGTCCCGCGCCAACACTCAGGAATCCATGGTTAACATCAAGTGCGGGCATTTCCTCGGCGTCCTCTATCTGGATTCGCGTCGTCCTGCTGCTTTCTCGAGACTCGACCGTCAGATCCTGGACGCCCTGGCAGCCGACGCCGCCAGCATTCTCGACAATGCCCGCCTCGTCGAACGCGAGCGCGAACGCCAGCGCCTCGAGCAGGAGATCAACATCGCCCGCGACATTCAGCAAGGGCTTCTCCCGCGCGATTTCCGCGAATACCCGCATCTCGCCGTTACCGGATTCAATCTCCCCTGCTTGGCGGTTGGAGGAGATTACTTTGATGTCTTCCCGCTAAGCGAGGGCCGCACCGCCTTTCTTATCGCGGACGTTTCCGGTAAGGGACTCGGCGCCGCGATTGTCACCACCATGCTTCAGGGCGCGCTCTCAGGGATGACTCTCGGCATCGATCCCGCGCGCGTCTTCAGTCATGTCAACCGCTTCCTCTGCGATCACTCCGAGGTCGGCCGTTACGCCACCGTATTCTTCGGCATTCTCGATCAGGAAGGCCATCTGGAATTCATCAACGCCGGCCATCCTTCGCCTTTCCTGATCCGCCACGGCGCCGCCGAAGAAGCCTTTACCGAAGGCTCCTATCCCGTCGGCCTCGTTCCCGAAGCCCAATATACCGCCGTTTGCCTGAAGCTCGAGCCTGGGGACACCCTGGTCCTCTTCAGCGACGGCGTCACCGAGGCCATGGATCCCGACGAACAAATGTTCGGCATCGCGCGCCTCAAGGAACTCCTCACCGGCCAGCTCGAGTGTCCCCTCGAACAGCTCCAGAAATGCGTCCTCGAAGCCGTTGAAAACTTCGCACGCGGCGCCCGCCAGGCCGACGACCTCACACTCCTCATCGTCCGCTACCGCGCCGCCCCCGCCTCTGCCACTACGGACACCGACGTCCCGTTGTCCGCTTCGTCCTCATCCTCCGCCGCCTCAGCTTCCGCGCCTATTCCCTCTTCCGCTTCTTCCGCATCCGGGTAATTGTCGCCCCCTGCTTCCCCCTCACTCGGAGCACACCTTTTGGCAAGTGGCCAACTGAATTCCTCCACAATTCTCCCTAACCGCGCCACACAATATGACTCACTAAGGTCTTGCCAGCCGCGACCGGCAGACCGGCAGGCTAACGCCGAGGCGCGAAGAAGGCGGGTTCTTTCAGCAAGATCAGTAGGTTTTGAGCCTGCGAGTTGGCGGGATCCAAACGTATGGCGCGCATAATCGCCCGCGAGTACCAGCGGGAGGAAGGCCACGGCCGATTCCTTCGACAGCAGTGCCAGCACAAGACAGACCAGCGCAAGGATAGGCCGGTCGTGCAGGTGTAGGAGCCCACGCTACTAGCAGGAATCCCGCGGCAAGCAACTCGGAGCGTCCCACGATGGAGGCCACCGCTTCGGTATGAATGGGGTGGACAGCGAATAACCAGGCAGCCGCCAAGGCAGCTGTCGCTGCGCGCGGCAAGGGTTCGAGGAGCGTCCGTAAGACCAGGTAGAGCAGTAATATGACCGCCGCGTGCAGCAGCAGATTGAGGAGATGATAGC
>WNFN01030182.1_pt3 | contig 10824 bp, 8 predicted proteins | sample 5400161 | NCBI WGS metagenome assembly WNFN01 (sample SAMN13153353, study PRJNA577476) | soil metagenome | isolation source: 80 cm saprolite on Douglas fir-dominated hillslope | place: USA:California | collected 2013-09-17
TGGCGGCCAGCAGCGGCACGGTGAGCACGACCGGCCCGCCGATCAGGAAGACCAGCACGCCGACGGCCACCGGGCCGATCCAGTACCGGAACGCAGCCGAGCGCCCGGCCGCCCGGTGCCGGATCCTGTCGGGGCTGTCGGTAGCCAGGCTCGCGATCGGTCCCTGGGCGCGCGGGGTGCGCCGCACAGATTCAGTCCTGGGGGTCTTCGGAGCAGGATTACCGCGCAACCGGGCGATGGCCAGGGCGGCCACGGCAGCGGCGAGCACGGCCAGGAGCTCAAGCGGCACCCACAGGGCCGCCCCACGCCCCGCCTTCAGCTGCACGCTCCAGCCGACCTCGACGAAGTAGGCGAGAGGCAACACATAAGCGATCCATCGCCTCAATCCGAAGGCGACCGCGAGCAAGCCGATGATGGCCAGGACGGACAAGGCGAGACCGATGTGGTACAAGGTCGTCGGTGCGAACGTCATGGTGATGACGCCGCCAGCGCCGGCCGGAACGATGAAGGCCTGCTGCCAGCCGTCCAGCCGGGCGGAGGCCAGGCCGCGTCCGTTGAGCGTGGCCGTCCATCCAGGGTTGGCATTCTGGTGAACCTCGACGTACGCGGCCTGCCCGGGGCCGATCTGGACGGTGCGGCGGTCCGGCTGCCAGCTGACCACCTTCAGGGTGCGGGCCGGCACGGCGGCCGCCGAGCCGCCTGCTGAGCTCTGGAAGGCCATATCGGTCATCGTGAACAGTCCGGGCGAGGCGACCACACGGTGCTGGCCGCTGCCTAGACTGACCGCGGCGCCAGGGGTGCACAGCCGCACCCGGACGGGCAGGTTCCCGGCCAGCTGCCCGAGTGTCCCGCTGACGGCCGTCGTGAAGCTCTGCCCATCCAGGGTCACAGCTGGCCCGCGGCCGCAGGCCAGGCTGAACGGAGTCAGCGGACTCGGGGGGGTTACGTGCAGCCGGGACAGGGCGGGGATGATCAGCTTGGCCAGGCCCAGGACGAGCTGCCCGGGCTGCGTGCCGGGCTGGGCCGCCGATGACCAGCCAGGAAAGCTCAGGTCAAGCTGGTCGGTGAGCAGCGGGGGCGATAGCGTCGCCACTCCGCCCAGCCCGATCGTGGCCTCACGGGTCCCGAAGAAGCTGGTGACCTCGATCTTGCTCGGCGCGGCGGCGAAGCCGTACGGGGGCTGCACCACGATCCTGGAAATCCGCCGGCGACCCTGCCAGTTCAGGTGGATGACCGGATCCGAGGAACCCGAGATCCAGGGTGTCGTGGTGGCGCTGAAGAGGTTATCCGGCCCGAATTCCGGCACCGATCCCCACGTCGAGCTCGCGCTCACCAGCAGGGAGGTTCTTTTCGGGGGTGCGAGCCTGCCGATCAGGTTCTCCAGGCTCGCGCTCGGCTGCGCCACGGCCGCCCCGGTCATCTGCAGCCGCAGCGGGACTGGCAGGGTAAACAGGCGCGCGATCGGCTTGGTCGCGCTGGGGTCGGCCTGGCCCGCCGGGGCGGGCGCGGCCTGGTGGAACGAGAAGGCCAGCCCGCACCGGGATTTCCGGCGACGACGTTGCTGGCCCCGGTGATGGTGATCCGCAGCCACCTCGTCGGGCCGGCCCGAACCCGGAGCGGCTGCGTGGCGCTCGTCGGTGCCGTCGCCGTGGTGACCTGGCCGGCCGCGGTGCTGACCTGCAGCTGGTTTGCGATGGACCGGCTGAAGCTGTCGTCAAGCAGCTGGATGCTGATGCTGTCGGGCAGGCTGATCTGATGATCGAAAGTGATCTGGATCCACTGGCCGACGGGAGTCTGGGGGCTGGCTTCCGCCCAGGCGGTCGCGCTGTTGCCGTCGAAGGCGTTGACCGGGTCGTATTGCGGCTGGTAGCTGAGCCAGGTGCCGTACGACGAGGCAGTGACGCTGGCGGCACCCGACAGCACCGCGACGGTCTGATGGCCGGCGGCCGGCACCGGCAGGATCTGCCGCGGCGGGCCGCCGGCCCCGGCGAGCGGGTTGTCGGGCGGGTTGGTCTCATTGGCGGTGTAGGTGAAGGAGGTGTTGGCGTTGATCAGCCCGAACGCGTTGTCGGCCCGGCGCTGCCCGTCGGTGACCGCCCACAGGGCGGGCGGCCCGCTCGGCGATTCACCCGCGATGACCGCCGCCTGCTCGCCGAGGAGGCCCTGTCCGGCGAGTTGCAGCATCGACTCGGGGCCCCCGTCGACCAGCGCGGCGCTGCTGACCGGCAGCGCGACGGCCGGGGCAGACGGCCGCTGGGCGGGGCTGGCCGCCTGGTAGATCTCGACGGCCGGGTACCTCGGCAGGTAGGCCTGGACCTGCGGGGATGCCCGGGGGGTGGTCGTGGCGCCGGTCACCGACGGCCCGAACGCGGCAACCCGGACGAATAGCGAATTCCGGCCCGCTGCAGGAACGCGGCCAGGCCGGGGACCTGCTGGCCGGACTCGAACGCGTTCTCCGCGGTCTGGAGGAAGGCCTGCGACCCCGGGCCGCCGTAGGGGACCAGGCCGCGCTGGGCCCAGGGCGAGCGGGCCAGCGGCTCGAGCGGATCGTCGATCGGCTCGCCCCAGAGATAGAAGCCGTGATTGTCGCCCGGGACCACGAGGGCGGTCTGATCCGGGGAGTGGGACGCCAGGAAGGCGGCGACCGAGGACCAGTAGCTCGGTACCCGGGTAAAGGAGCCCGGCTGCAGGATCTGGCCGGTCAGGTACGGCAGCCCGAGGCCGGCCAGGCTGGCCGCGATCACCGGCGCCAGCACGATGCTGGCGGCCACGCGGCGGGATCGGTTCAGGCCCCCCAGCGTCCCCAGCCGGGCGCGGCCGAGCGTGTGCGCGATGCCCAGCGCGAGGGCCACCGCGATGACGGGCTCGAGCTTGCTGACGTTACGGAACGGGGCGAACGTGCCGTTGAGCAGATGACCGGCGAACCCGTGCAGCGGCCCGCCGAGCGGGCCGGCGTAGCCGGTCAGCGCCGCCAGCGCGGCGAAGCCGACGGACACGCATAGCCATCCGCGCTCGGGCATGTCGCGCCGGGCCAGGCCGTACAGCCCGGCGGCGGCGGCCACGGCGGACGCGGCGATGGCCGCGGGACTGACCACCACGGCCCAGCCGGCCGACAGCCACGGGGTACCCAGGTTGAGGTAGGCCGTCCAGTTGCCGGCGCCGCGCAGGAAGGCCGTGACCGACATCGTCTTGGTGGTGGTGGCTGACTGCTCCACAAACGGCAGGAAGTTGAAGGAGTAGCGGGCCTGGAGGAGCAACGGCACGGCCCACCACGCGGTCGCCGCGACGACCGCCACGGCCCAGTACAGGCAGGCCCTGACCCGCTGCCGTCCGTGCGTGTGGGTCAGGATGAACATCCCGGGCAGCAACAGGGCGGTGATCGTCGATGCGGCGTTCACGCCGCCCATCAGCAGGATGGCGACGCCGGAGCGAGCGCAGCCTCCGACGACGGCCGCTGGCCGCCCCCGCCCCAGGGAGGTGACCAGGGGCAGGACCGCCCAGGGCGCGAGCAGGCCCGGCAAGGCGCCGGCCGACGTGGAACCGATGACGATGGTGAAGGTCGGCCACAGGGCGAAGGCGACGCCGGCCAGCAGCCGGGAGCTGTCGGAGCCGATCCGGAGTGCGGTGGCGAGCTTCGTCATCCCCCAGAAGCCGACGGCGAACAGGAGCGAGAGCCACAGCCGCTCGATCAGCCAGACGGGCATCCGGAGCAGCTGCCCGGCCAGGAAGAACGGGGCCATCGGGATCGCGTAGCCGATGTACTGGTTCTGCAGCGTGCCGAACGACTCGAGCGGATTCCACAACGGCCACAGGCGCGCATAGAAGCTGGCCGCGTTGATGTCGACGCCGAGCTTGGTATCGAAGATCATCCGGCCGGGGTCGTTCGCGGCGAAGACGATCAGGGCCAGCAGCCAGACCAGCAGGAACCAGCGCCAGCTCGCCGCCGGCCACGGGTGCGGCCCGCCCGCCTGCGGCTCGCTGGCGCCGGCATCCAGGCCCGGTTGCGGGCGCGGGGCCGGGCGCAGGTAGCCCGGAGACCTGCCGGGGATGGCCGGCGCGGTCACTCGACGCGCCGCAGTATGAGCAGGAGATTCCACGTCGTGATCTCGCGGAGCCCCGGGATCCGCACGATCACCTTGCACCAGCGTGGGTAGTAGCGCGGTAGCGCGTCGACGATGCCGACGTCGCTACGCGACCTCATCAGGCGCAGGACGGACCCGACGTGAACCGGGAACAGCGAGGTGCCGACGCGGTTCTTCGGCGGCCGGCCGTTCCGCCGGACGTAGCGGCGCTCGGCGAACCGGGAGCCCAGGTAGTGCCAGGGCGACATCTCGTGCCCGCCCCAGGGGGAGTACCAGTTGGTGAACGAGAGGTAAATCAGCCCGCCGGGCCGGGTGGCCCGGACCATCTCGTCGATGAGGCCGAGCGGATCGGGTACGTGTTCGAGGACGTTGGAGGACAGGCAGACGTCGGCTCCGGCGTCCCGGACGGGAAGCCAGTAGCCGTCCGCGATGACGGCCCCGGAAGGAGCCGCGCCGCGGCTGAGCATCTCGGCCGAATCGGGCTCGAACAGATAGCATCTCGCGCCGCGTTCGGCGAATGCCGCGGTGAAGTGCCCGGGCCCGCCGCCGACATCGACCACCGTGCGGCCCTGTAGTTCGCAGTAGTCCTCGACCTGGCGCACGGTGTCTTCGGCTAGGCCCGTGTAGAAGCTCTCCGGGTCGGTCTGCTCCTTTCGGAACAGCCGGAACAGGCGCACGGACCTGAGCAGGCCCCGGTGACGGCGACCGGATCCCGCCGCGCGTGAGGGCAGGTCAGGCTCGGCCGATGCCGAGGGTCGGCGAACAGACTGTGGCAGCAGGCTCATGCACGACCTCCGGATCGCGCCCTTTCCTGAGTCGCCCGGGCTATGCGACGGTCCGCGCCGACCGACAGACGCCTGGAGCTAACCGGTACACGGCGGGCCAGAACTACAGGTTCACGGCATACCATGCCAGTCGTGAAGCGCCATCAGGAACCTTGGGGCTAGCGATTGACGCCCTATCGAAATTACCAGAATAATGCTCCAATGTCCGGTGGACATTACCTGCGGGTAATGATAGCTCTGGTCCCGAGCCACAACCAGAGGTGGAGCGTGGTTGCGTGAGTCACGAGTCGGACAACAGGACGGCGCCGACGGCAACCGCGGCAGGGCCAGGCTCAAGCTCGCCCCGAGCGGGCGGCGCGGTCCTCGGCCAGGCTCGGCGGCCGCTGGTCCCGGCTGACCCGCAGGCGGCGGAATCGCTGGTCTCGGCCGGCCCGCAGGCGGCGGAATCGCTGGTCTCGGCCGGCCCGCAGGCGGCGGAATCGCTGGTCTCGGCGGCGCCGCAGGCGGCGGACGTGCCCCGGGCCGAAGGCCGGCCCACGGATCGTACGGCGCGGCACATCCTGTTCGTGGCCTGGCGGGATCTGGCCAATCCCAGGGCCGGCGGCTCCGAGGTGCTGGTTGACCGCCTGGCGGACGGCATGACAGCCCGGGGCGACCGGGTCACCCTGCTGTGCGGGGGGCCGACCGCCGCGCGCCGGTACCAGGTCATCCCTAGCGGCGGCAGCTACACCCAGTTCCTCCGGGCGCCGCTGGCGTACCAGCGTCGGCTCAGAGACTGCGATCTGGTGGTCGAGGTCTGCAACGGAATGCCGTTCTTCGCCCCGCTGTGGGCCCGCCGCCCGATGGTCTGCCTCGTCAATCACGTCCACACCGAGCTGTGGGGAGTACGCTTCCCGCCCCCGCTCGCGGCCGTGGGGCGCTTCACCGAGAACGTGCTCATGCCGAGGGCGCACCGAAAGAACCTGTTCCTCACCGTGTCGTCCTCCACGGCGGCCGCGCTGACCGAGATCGGGGTCGGGCAGGACCGGATCCGGCAGATCTGCAACGGCGTCGAGCCCCCGCAGCCGCTGACGCCGCGATCACCGGAGCCGCTGTTCCTCGCGCTGGGCCGGCTGACCGACTACAAGCGCATCGACCTGCTGCTGCGGCTCTGGGAGCGGGTGCGGCACGTGGTCGGCGGCCGGCTGGTGATCGCCGGGGACGGTCCTGAGCGCGCCCGCATCGAGGCTCTGGCCGGCCCGGGCGTCGTGGTTACCGGCCGGGTGTCGGAGGAGGAGAAGCACCGGCTGCTGTGCGCGGCCTGGATGCTGCTGCACCCGGCGATGATCGAGGGCTGGGGGATCGTGATCACGGAGGCCGCGATCCGCGGCACCCCGGGCATCGGGTTCGACGTGCCGGGCCTGCGAGACTCGGTGGTGGACGGCGAGACCGGGCTGCTGGTCAGGAACGAGGGCCAGTTCGTTTCCGCGTGGGCGTCGCTCGCGCTCGACCACCGGACCCGCGAGGCGATGGGCCGCGCCGCGCGCGAGCGGGCGCTGCGGCTGCACTGGTCTGCGGCGGTCGAGGGGTTCGCCGATGTCGCCGACGAGGCCATCGCCAGGGTCGGCGATGCCCGGCGGCGGTGAGAGGCACGCGATGCCGCCGGTGACGGCCGCGGCTGACCGCACTCCGGTCGGCCCGGATCGCGGGGCGGCAGACCTCGGGGCGGCGGACCACGCGGTGGCAGACCACGCGGCACCGGCCCCGTTGCGCGAGTTCTACGAGAACCCGGAGATCCCGGCCAGCTCCGGCCCCGACCGCGCGCAGCGCATGGCCCGGATGCTCTCCCTGGCGCTGCGCGACGTCAGCGCGCCCGCGTGCATCCTCGACGTCGGGTGCGGCGACGGCACCGCGGCCGGGCTCGCGGCGCAGCGCAATCCCGGGCATCGCATGTTCGGGCTGGACTGGTCGGCCGGCTCGCTGCGCCGGGCCCGGCGGCTCGGCCTGACCGTGCTGCAGGCCGGGGTCGATCCGCCTGGCCTTCCGATAGCGTCGCAGGCCGCCGATGTCGTGATCATGAGCGAGCTGATCGAGCATCTGGTGGACACGGACTCGGCGCTCGAGGAAGTCTGCCGGGTGCTCAAGCCGGGCGGGTCGCTGCTGCTGTCCACGCCGAATCTCGCCGCGTGGTACAACCGCGGACTGGTTGCGCTCGGGGTACAGCCGGTGTTCTCAGAGGTCAGCCTCCGCGGCGTCTACGGCAGGCCGGGCCGCCAGGTGGCCGGTCACCTGCACCTGTTCACGCGCCGGGCCCTGGTGCAGCTGCTCGTCGCGCGGGGCTTCGGCCGCGTCCGGGTCACGGGCGCGCGCTACCACGACGTGCCGGCGCCGTTGCGCCCGGTGGACCGGGCGTTCTGCGCGTGGCCCGCGGCTGCCTCGATCCTGCTGGTCCACGCCCGGAAGACATGACCCTCCGCACGCTGGCCGACGGCGCCGTGCCTCCCGCTCGCCTGCGGGGCGCCCTAAGGCGACGCCCGCCTGCTCGCTCCGCCCGGTCCTGGTGGCCGGCCGTGACCGGCCTGGGGCTCGGCCTGCTCGCGCTCGGGCCCGGGCTCGGCCGCGGTTTCCTGCTCAGCTACGACATGGTCTTCGTCCCCCGTATGCCGTTCTCCGCGGCGCTGCTCGGGCTCACCGGCGGGCCCCCGCGGGCCGTGCCCAGCGACGCCTTCGTGGCGGTCGCCTCGCTGGCCATACCCGCGGACATCGTGCAGAAGATCATCCTGCTGCTGATCTTCGTTCTGGCCTGCTCGGGCGCTGCCGCCCTGCTCGGCAGCGCCTGGACGGCGGACAGCGGGGAGGACGGCGGGGGCGCGCCGATGCCGGCCCGCCTGGCCGCGGGGGTGTGCTACGCCTGGAATCCCTACGTGGCGGAGCGGCTGCTGATCGGCCAGTGGGCGCTGCTGCTCGGCTACGCGGCCCTGCCGTGGGTGGTCAGGGCCCTGTGCACCGGGCCTGAGCGGATCAGGCTGACGCGGCTGGTCGGCGTTCTGATTCCGGCGGCGATTGGCGGGTTCGCGGCGATGAGCGTGACGGCGCTCACCGCGGTGCCGGCCGCGCTGGTGTCATCAGCCCGGGGCCGTGGCCGCGGCCGTGGTGCGCGGGCTCGCCGGCTGGCGACAGTGCTGGCGGGCCTGGCGCTGGTCAGCCTGCCGTGGCTGATTCCGGCGCTGGCGGCAGGAGTGCACACCGATCCGCGCGGCGCCGACGCCTTCGCCGCCCGCGCGGACACGCCCTTCGGCGCGCTCGGCAGCCTGCTCATGCTGTCGGGCATCTGGAACGCTCAGACGGTTCCCCGCGGGTACGGGGGAGGCGCGACCACGTTCTGGCTGCTCGTGGTCGTCGCATCGCTCTGCGGGTACTTGCTGTGGGCCCGGCCGCGGCGGCTGCAGGTCGGCCTGGGCGTCGCGGCGCTGGTCGGCCTGGTCATCGCGGCCGCCGGGCTGACCTCGGCGGGCCGCGCGGCGCTGCGCGACCTGGTGGCGGCCTGGCCTGGCTTCGCGGTGCTGCGGGACGGCCAGGAGTACCTGGCGCCGCTCGCGCTGGCGGAGGCCATCGGCCTCGGCGCCCTGGTCGCCCGGGTCCTCAGCGAGGTAGGCAGCGGCGCGCCGCGTACGGCGGACAGGAGCGAGCCTGAGGGGCCCAAGGCGCCCCGGAGGCGAGCAGGAGACACCGTGCGGTCAGCGGCGGCCGCGCTGGGAGTCATGGCCGTGCTGGCGCCGGTGGTGCTGCTGCCGGGGATGGCCTGGGATCTGGCCGGTCGGCTGCGCCCGGCGGAGTACCCGGCCGACTGGTTGCGGGCCCGGCAGGTGATCGACGGCGACCCGGGCCAGGGATCGGTGCTGCTGCTGCCGTGGGCCGCCTATCGCCGCTATCGGTGGAACGGGGGCGAGGCGGTGTTCGACCCCTGGGCGAGGTTCACCGGCCGCGAGGTCATCTCGAACGATGCGCTGAACGTCGGAAGCCTGACCGTGGCCCCGGAGAGTGCCGACTCGATCCGGCTGAACCGCATCATCACTGCCCCGGGCCCGCTGACCCGCGCGCTGCGGGCAGCGGGAGTACTGTACGTCGTCGTCGACGCCGGGCCGCTGCTCGGACGCACAGGCTCGGTCCCGGCCGCCCAGGGCCCGGCCGCCCAGGGCCCGGCCGCCCAGGGCCCGGCCGCCCAGGGCCCCGCGGCCAGCGCGGCCAGCGCCCTGGCCGCCAGGGCCCGGCTGCCAGGCGCCCGGCTGGTGATGGCCAGCCGGGACCTGGTCCTCTTCCGGCTGCCCGGGGCCGGCGCGCCGCGCCGGTCAGGTGGTGTTACATCGGGGGCTCTAGGAGCAAAGTTACTATTGAGTCAACATATTGTCTTTTCACCGGGCAGCTCCTAGGGTTGGGCCACGCATGCTGCCCGGTGCGGTGACCCCCCGTTCCAGAAGGGCGGGGTCCCAGGCACAAGGAGGATCACCGTGTCACGCCTCACACTGATCGTCGCGGCCCTCGCGGTTGGCGTGGTGCTCGCGGTTGGGGCTGCGTTCACGACGACGAGCGTGGTCAGCTCCCCGCCGGCCCCGGCGAACCAGGCGCCCTACAACTACGGCACGGGCGGGCCGTGACGTCTGGGGCCGCGACGGCTCCCGGAGGCGCGGGAGTAACACGTTACCCTTATGTGTCCTGATCGGGCATGACGCCGAAGCTACCAGTCAGTAAAATTTCCCGAACTCACGCGATAAAGCACAGCGCCAAAAGGCCTGGCGAACCATCCCGGGAGGGATCGATGCGTCGTGTTCTCGGGACGACCCTGACCGGGCTCGGAGCGTTCTTCCTCGTGCTCGCGCTGCTGCTGCGCTTCGTTCTTCCCGGCCAGGTCGTCAAGTGGCCGCTGAACGAGTATCAGAAGACCACGCTCACCGGCCACGGCGTCAGCTACTTCAGCCAGAAGGACCTTAAGGAGGAGAACGGCGTCACCGCCGAGGCCACGAGCACGGTCGAGGGCGACGTCGCCGCGGGCACGTCGTCCATGGCGGTATGGAACGAGTTCACCGCGGTGGAGGACGTCACCAACGGCGAGCCGATCCAGTACGTATCCCAGCGCTCCGCCTTCGACCGGCGCTCCGGCCTCACCGTCGACTGCTGCGGGGCCTTCGTCAATATCACGAACGTCGGCACTACCAACGGGCACCAGTCCGGGCTGGCCTACGTGTGGCCGATCGGGACCCATCCGACCACCTACCAGGTGTTCGACCCCACCCTGGGCCGGGCGGAGCCGTACCGTTACGCGGGAACGGCCACGACCGACGGCATGACCTCCTACAAGTTCGTGGAGCAGGTCACCAACCAGAAGTTCGCCACGCAGACACTGCCGGGCCCGCTGGTCGGCCTGCCGGGCCAGCCGTCGGTGACGCTGCCGGAGTACATCACCGAGACGAACACCTACTGGGTCGATCCGGTCACCGGCGCGCCGCTCAACGAGACGCAGAACCGGACGCTCTCGCTGGAGGACAGCACCGGCGCGACCAGGCTGATCCTGTTCAAGGGCGTCCTCGCGGCAACCCCGGCCAGCGTCACGAGCACCGTGAACGCAGCCAACTCGTCGCACCTGAAGATCGAGCTGATTGAGGACATCGGGCCGCTGGTCACGCTGCTCCTCGGCATCATCCTGCTGGTCGTCGGGATTACGCTGACCATAGGCCGGCCGGACGACGATGAGTTCGCCTACGAGAGTGACGAGCCGGTCGGCTCCACGTTCTGAGTTCCGGCCCGGACCTGGGGGAGGTTGAGCGGTGGCGTCGCTTGGATTCTGGGGTCGCGCCCGGCAGAGCCCGGACTGGATCGCCGCGATTGAGGCGGACGGCACCGAGCACCGGGCGGGTGACCTGCTAGCCCGGGTGAACCAGATCACCCACGGGCTGCGGGCGCTTGGCCTGCGGCCGGGGGAT
>WNFN01001104.1_pt1 | contig 10820 bp, 8 predicted proteins | sample 5400161 | NCBI WGS metagenome assembly WNFN01 (sample SAMN13153353, study PRJNA577476) | soil metagenome | isolation source: 80 cm saprolite on Douglas fir-dominated hillslope | place: USA:California | collected 2013-09-17
ATCGCAGAGGCCTACGATCGCGCCGGCTTCTACGCTTATCACCTCGCCGAGCACCACGGGACGCCGCTCGGCATGGCGCCCTCCCCGAGCGTGTTCCTTGCGGCGCTTGCCCAGCGCACGAGGCGCCTGCGGTTCGGGCCGCTGGTGTGGCCGATGCCGCTCCACCATCCGCTGCGGCTGATCGAGGAAATCTGCATGCTGGACCAGTTGAGCGGCGGCCGGCTCGAGCTCGGCTTCGGGCGCGGCGCCGCGCCGATCGAGCTCGAATACTACGGCACCGATCCGCAGGAGGCGCAAGAGATCTACGCGGAAGCAGTTGAGCTGGTGATCAAGGGGCTGACCCAGAAAGTCCTCGACTTCAAAGGCCGGCGATTTTCCTTCAGCGACGTTCCGATGGAGCTCCAGCCCGTGCAGAAGCCGCATCCGCCGATCTGGTACGGCGTGCACGCGCCCGACAGTGCCGAGCGCGCGGCGCGCCGCGGCCTCAACGTCGTCAGCCTCGACCCGCCCAACGAAACCCGGCTCGCGATGGAGCGCTATCGGACCATCTGGCGGCAAGTTCATGCCCGTGCGACCGGCTTACCCAAGCTCGGCCTTGGGCGCTTCATTGTCGTTGCGCCGAGTGACGCAGCGGCGCTGGCCTTGGCGCGTCGCGCCTACCTCGTCTGGCACGCGAGCTTTACCTACTTGTTTCGCCGCCATGGCCGGCAGCAATCGCACCCCCGCCCGCCGACCTTCGATCTGCTGATGGACCGCGGGCAGGGCATCGCCGGCTCGCCGGCGGCCGTGACCGAATTCCTGTGCTCGCAGCTCGAAGCGACCGGCTGCAATTACGTCGTCGGGCAATTCGCGTTCGGCGACTTGACGCTCGAGGAAAGTTTGCAGTCCATCGAGCTGTTTACCGGTGAGGTCATTCCGCGCCTGCGCGCGAAGGCTCCCGCAGGGTCCGAGGCGAGATCGTTGAGTACCGGCTGAACTCAACTCGCCCGTGCTGCGCTTTGTCCCCGCAGCGGCAGCGGTTGCTCCTCGAGCATGGCTTGGATCGCCGCCCGCGTCGTCGCAGGATCGAGCCCGTGCTGCGCGATGAGATCCTGGCAGTCGGCCGCGATCGCATCGACGTCCTGCAGGAGCTTCAGCCGTTTGAAATGGTCGTCGTGGTGAATTCCCATGCTTTGGCCGACGATTTCCAGCACGTTCATGATGCGGAATGGATAATCGCGCTCGTGCGCGCACAACTCGCGGTGGTCGGCATGATAGACCGCGAGCAGCGCGTCGACCCCGGCGCGCTCGGCGGCGTCGAGCTCGTTCTTTTGTAGTTCACGGCGATATGCCGGGAGCGCGCGGAAATAATTGCTCATCAGCCCGACGGCGGGCTGTTTGAGATCGACCAGCTCCACCCCGGGCACGGCGCGCAAGACGTCCTCGGCGGCTTCGACCACGCCCTTGATGCCGGGATGCCGGTGCAAGGCGATGCGCATGTCGACACGCTCGCGCAGCATCGGCCGCAGCCGGTCGAGGTTGCCGCGCAGGAACAGCATGAATGGCGTCATCTCGAACGGCCGCGCGCCGCGGGTCTTCTCGATCGTCGGCAAAGTGGTCTCGGTGAATTGCACGTGGCAGCTCGGACACCAGGACACCACCTGCCCGGACTTGCTGCGCGCGAGCTTGTCCATGGTGCTCTCCGCCATGCGGCCAGAGGTGGCGATGTCGCCGGTGCGCATCTGCACGATGCCGCAGCAATGCGTGGGTCCGCCCAGCACCTGATAGGTGACGCCGAGCGCGTCCATGATGTCGAGGGCAAGTAGCGCGATGTGCGGCGTCTTGAGCACGTTGCAGCCGGTATAGAACACGAAGTCCGGCGGCGTGTCGGGCTGCGGCGCGCCCTTCTGCCCCAGTCGCGCCAGTAGCTCATCGCTGAGCTGCAACTGCGAGATATGGGTGACCTCGCGCGCGACCTTGCGGAAGCCATCGATTCCGTGGCGGCGCTGATCGCTCGGCTCATCCCTGCGCCGCGCCGTGGCGACTCTTGCCATGCCGAGCAGGAAGCGCGGGTTGACGCCGTAATCGCAGGCTTTGATGCATTCGCCCGAGAGGACGCAGGCGTTCGCCCACTTGCGCGATGCTTCAGGACCATCGCCGGTTCGCACAATGTCGATGATCCCATCGATCACCGCGCGCGGCACGGCGGTAACGCCGGCCGCTCCCGTCACCGGGCAAACCTCGACGCATTTGCCGCAGCGCGTGCAGGCGTCGGCCATCGCCGAGACGCGTGCGGCGAGCGCGGTTTCGAATGTCTCGCTCATGCGGCTCACCGTCTTCCCGCCGAGACTACTGCGCCGATGCCGTGAGTTGAAGTGCATTTGCTGTGCGTCTGGATGCAATTCAGCTAGAGCGCGTACTCATAAATCGCGATTGTTCGGCAATCACTGGCTGATGTCCGCATTACCCTGCGAAAGCGGCCGTCGAGCGGACATCGGTGGATGTCGCAAAAGTGCCAATTGGAGACCTGAGCAGGTGCAGCAACGTGCGTGGCCAAAACTGCGGCTACTCGATCACCTCGTCGGCGCGCAGCAATATCGACGTTGGAATTGTGACGCCGATCGCTTTGGTGGTCTGGAGATTTACGACAAGCTCAAATTTGGTTGGCTGTTCGACCGGCAAATCGCCAGGCTTTGCGCCTCGGAGAATTTTATCGACGTACGCGGCCGCACGCCGGAAACTAGCGGGTATGCTCGGGCCATAGGCAATCAGACCGCCGGCCTCTGCAACCTCCTTCTCCGGAAAGAGCGCCGGTAGGTGGGACGCGGCTGTGAAAGTCACGATGCGGGGGTGTTGACCATAAAGCAAGGGATCCGGCAAGACGATCAAAGCGCCAGCGCGCGCTGTGGTGACCGCGGCGAATGCGCCTTCGAACTTGTCCGGTGCTTGCACCTCCACGACATGCATCTCAATGCCAAGCGATTGCGCCGCCGCTTTCGTTTGCTCCAGCACAAGGGGGATGCTTGGATTTAAGGAATTCGACAAAACCGCCACCCGTGCGAGCCCGGGAACAATCTCGGTCAAGAGTTGGAGCCGCTTGCCGCTCAGTTCTGCTGTCTGGATACTCAACCCGGTTATATTCCCGCCGGGCCGGTTTAGGCTCGCAACCAAGCCAGTTCCAACTGGATCGGAGCTCGTCGCCATTACAATGGGGACGGTTTTCGTCACATTTTTTGCAGCCCAAGTTGCAGCCGTGCCTTCCGCCACGATGACATCCAGCCGCGATTGAACCAACTCAGCGGCGATGCTTGGAAGCGCATCCTCTTTGCCATTGGCAAAACGGTAGTCGACGCTGATGTTCTGCTCCTCGACCCAGCCGTATTCCTTCAATCCCTGACGAAATGCCTCCAGCAGGCCCCGCACTGCCATCGTGCGCGCGACCCCGGGCAAGAGAAAGCCAATGCGACGAACTGTCGAAGCCGACTGCTGCTGCGCGCGCGCCGCCACCGGCCACGCCGCCGCACCGCCGTTTCACTGTCAGCGCCTCCCGTGCTTCCGACCAACGATAGCACACCTCAGTACGGCAGGAGACTGCTGCGCTGCGGGATTTCGATCCGGCCCATGACCGCAGCGGGTCAGACTCGGTCCTTCGACGACCTCAGGTCAACGTCCGGATTGCCCCGAAAGCGGAACCTCTGATCTGCGCGTTAATGCGTACACGCCCTTCTGTAATGGGCCCGCCGGGGAGAGGGAGCGCACCGAGTTCGTGGCAAGTACAGATTGACATCCTCTACGCAGTCACCGCGATGCCCTGCACCTCGATCATCATCTCCGGCTGGGCGAAGCCTTGCACGGTGATTGCGGCGCTGGCCGGGAAGTCCTTGCCGAACAGCTCGGTGCGCAGCTCGGTCATGCGGGTGGTGTAGCGCCCGTCGATGAGAAAGACCGTCATGGTGACCATATCGCTCAACTTCGCGCCCGCCTCGGCAAGCGTCTTTTCGATATTGCGGAACGTCTGCTTGAACTGGGCGTCGAAATCGCCGGCGAGCGATTTGCCGGACTCGTCGACTTGTCCGGTGTGTCCCGCGATGTAGATCGTGCGACCCGTGCCTTCGGTGATGACGCAAGGCGAAAACGCGCGTTTGACCTGCCAGGTACCGCGAACGAACGATTTCTTCATTGCGCCCTCCGAATGGTTGGTCGTCCCCGCGAAAGCGGGGATCACCGCTTCTGGAACATGGATCTCCGCTTGCGCTCGATGGCGGGCCGAATCGATCCTATTACTTCGCGTGGCCATCGCGCATTGCGCGCCAGAGTCGCTCCGGGGTTGCCGGCATCTCGATGTGCCGCACGCCGAGGGGGGAGAGCGCGTCGACCATCCATGAAGGAACCGGTCAGGTTCTGGCCGTCGCCGTCGAATTTGATGTCCTCCATCAGGATTTGGCCGATGCCTTGCGCGACGCCGCCCGCGATCTGTCCCTTCAGCAGCAGCGGATTGATGACGGTGCCGACGTCGTCCACGACGCTGTAGCGCACGATTTGCACTTCGCCGGTCTCCTGATCGACCTCGAGCTCGCAGATGTGGCAGCCGTTGGGGAAATTCTGCACCGGCGCAAAATAGGTCGCGGTCGCGATCAGCCCGACATCCATGTCTTTAGGCAGCTTCGTCGGCTCCATCGCCTCCTTCGCTACATCCTTGATGGTGAGCGTCCGGTTGGTCTTGGGACTGGAGAACACGCCGTCGGCAAAGTTGATATCACCCGCATCGACGTTGAGGAGATGCGCCGCGATCGCCTTGCCCTTGGTTGCGATCCTCTCGACCGCCGCGGCGACCGCCGATCCGCCGATGGTGGCCGAGCGCGATCCGCCGGTGCCTTCGCCCACGAAGACCTGATCAGTGTCGCCTTGAACGTAGTGCACCTCCTCCGGATCGACGCCAAGGCGGTCGCACATGATCTGCTTGAAGATCGTCTCGTGGCCTTGACCCTGGGTAACGCTGCCGGCCAGCAGGGTCGCCGCGCCCGACTTGTCAAACCTGATCTCGGCGCCTTCAAAGCCTTGCGCTGCTGCGCGCTCGATCGTGTTGGAGAGCCCGATGCCGCGCAGCTTGCCGCGCTTGCGCGCTTCGCTGCGCCGGCGCTCGAACCCGGCAAAATCGGCGAGTGCCAGCGCCATGTCCATGGTCTTTTCGAACTCGCCGCTGTCGTAGGTGAAGGTCAGGCCGGTCTTGAACGGCATGGCCCCGGGCGCAATGTAGTTCTTGCGCCGCAGTTCGGCGGGATCGATGCCGAGCTCATCGGCCGCGAGATCGACCATGCGCTCGATCACATAGGCGGCCTCCGGACGGCCGTTGCCGCGATACGGGCGCACCGGATTGGTGTGGGTGAAAACCGCGGTCACATCGGCATGAATGGCGGGCGTGCGATAGACGCCGGCAAGCGTGCCAATATTGCCGGTGAAGGCGGGCATGCCGGTCTGCAGATAGGCACCGATGCTGGCGATGGTGTGCACGCGCAGGGCGAGGAAGATGCCGCTGCGATCGAGTGCAAGCTCGGCGCTGGTGACGTTGTCGCGGGCCTGCGCATCGCATAGGAACGATTCAGAGCGGGTCGAGGTCCATTTGACTGGTCGGCTCAGCACTTTCGAGGCCAGCAGCACCAGCGCCACTTCGTTGTAGACGGCCGATTTCATCCCGAAGCTGCCGCCGATGTCGCCGGCGATGACGCGGATCTTGCTCTCCGGCACCTTCAGGATCGGCGCGAGCTCGGCGCGGAACGGATGCGCCCGCTGCAGGGTGGTGTAGACGGTGTAGCGCTCCTCCGCGGCGTTGTAGTCGCCGATCGATCCGCGCGGCTCCATGCTGGCGGCTGTGACGCGGTTGATCACGAAGGGATGCTTGATGACGTGATCGGCCTTGGCAAAGGCGGCGTCGGTCGCGGCCTTATCGCCGAAGAGCTGAACGAATCCGATATTGTCGGGGCATTCGTCCCATACGCGCGGCGCGCCCTCGGCGCTGGCCTCTGCGGTCGAGGCGACCGCGGGAAGCGGCTCGTAATCGACCGTGATCAGTTCGGCCGCGTCCTGCGCTTGCAACAGGCTCTCCGCCACCACGAAGGCGACATAGTCACCGGCAAAGCGCACGCGATCTTTGACGAGCGCGGGATAGGGCGGTCGAAAGCTCGTGCCGTCGCGGCGCTTGAGCCCACCGGGGACCGGAAGGTCGCCCCATCCGGACGCTTGCCAATCCGCGCCCGTGAGCACCGCGCGCACGCCGGGCGCTGCCTTGGCCCGGCTCGTATCGATTGAGCGAATGCGCGCATGGGCGCGTCGCCCACATAGCGGCCGCCGCCCCTGAGCAGGCGTGGATCCTCGAACCGGGACACGCTTTGGCCGATCGCAAATTCACCCATAGGATTTCCTCGGGGCTATCGAGCGCGGAAAAGATGTCGCTGGTCCTGGCACCAAGCGGGGGATCAGTTGGTCGGCACGATGTTGGCGTCTTTGGCGAGCTTCACCGTCGCGCCGATATCGTCCTGGAAGAAGCGTTCGAATTGCTCGACGCTCATCGGCTGCGGCTCGACCCCGAGCTTCGCCAGTCTTTCCTGAATCACCGGCATGTCTAGAGCCTTTTGGGTTTCGTCGTGGAGCTTGTCGATGATCGATCGAGGCGTACTCGCCGGTACGGACAATCCTCCCCAGTACACGTACTCCGCGTCGGGATAGCCGGCCTCCGCCACCGTCGGTACGTTCGGCAAAGAAGGTGCCCGCCTCGCCGTGCTGACCGCGAGGATCGTCACCTTGCCGTCGCCGAGCACCGAGGCCGCCGCTGCGATGGGCACATAATAAAAATCGATGCGTCCTGCCATCAGTTCGGTGAGCCCCTCTGCGCCGCGGAATGGGATGTGACGCACATCGATTCCGGCGGCGACGCGCAGACGTTCGGCGGCCATATGGGACGCGGAGCCGATGCCCGCGGAGGCAAATGTCAACGCTCCCGGCTTTGCCTTTGCTGCCGCGACCAAGTCCGCAACCGTCTTGAAGCCGGTCGAAGGCGCCGCTACGAGCACGTTCGGCTGAATTCCAAATAGGACCACCGGCGCGAAGTCGCGCACCGCATCGTAAGGCAGCGTCCTGTGCAGCACGACCTGAGCGCTCAGAGAGGACGAGTGCAGCAAAATGGTATGGCCGTCGGGATCGGCCTTGGCGACCATGGCAGCACCGATCGTCCCGCCGCCACCCGGCTTGTTCTCGATGACGAATGGGTGACCGACCTGTCGCGAGACCTGATCGAGCACCACGCGCGCCCCGCGACGGCGCTGTACAAAGTACGGTCTAGTGTCATTTGCACCTCTCTGGATCTCCTCGAGCATAGCGCAGCGGCACGTTCCTCGGAAAGAACGGACTTGGCGCTATGTCCGTTGTAGCACGGCGTTGAAGAGTGTGAGCCTCTCCTCCTGCAGATTGCGCAACATGTTTTTGGTGACGGTTGGAAAAGCCTCCCCAATCAAGATATGGAGCCCGAGCGGCGGCAGCGACCCGCTCTCGAGCGCCTTGGTGCGAGCGATCTGTTGCTCCAGGGCTTCCGCGGTTGTGTCCTGCCAGGCGACGACCCGCAAACCGATGCGCTCGAGCGCGGCTCGGGTTGCTTGCGGCGTGGACAGGAAGCTGATGCTTTTGTCATTGGCCCAGCGTGCCGGGTAGTACGGCTCGCCGCCGGGGCCGGCGGCAATCTCCTGCAGCGCGAGGCGCCCCGCGGGTGCGAGCACGCGGCGCATCTCGCCATAGAGGCGATCGCGGTCGGCGATGTTCATCGCCGCATTCTGTGACCACACGACATCGAAGCTCGCATCGGCGAATGGCAGATCGAGCGCATCGCCCTGGCGATAGGTGACCTTGTCGGCGAGTCGCGTGCGCTGCGCGAGCATGGCAGCGAGCGCGATGAATTCCGCCGTGAAATCGAGGCCCGTTACCTGGCAGCCGAATGTGCTCGCGAGATAGCGCGACGGGCCGCCGATGCCGCAGCCGACGTCGAGCACGCGGTCGGAGCCGTTGATGTGAGCGAGCTGCGCCAGCCGCACGGTCGCATTGCGGCCGCCCGAATGAAACTCGTCGACCGGCGCGAGATCGTCCGGGGTGAGATGGTCGACGTCTTTTCCCGCCGCTTGCAGCGCAGCCAGGATGGCATCCCCCAGCGCGCGTTGCTTGTAATGCTCGGCGACTGCTTGCGGCGATCGCGACATTCCGGGCCTCTCCGCTTCGCCCTTAGGTTATAGCGCCGGACGCTGGCCCGTTGATAGCGCAGCGAAATCCACTCTCCCCGTAGGCGGGGAGAGCGAGCAGACCGAGTTTGCAGACGGGCAGGTCAGAAATTCGCCGCCAGCTTCGGCTTCGGTGCGGGCGCCGATCCCTTCGGCAGGTCGAACATGCTGTCGGGAAGGCTGTCGAAGAAGGCGAGCACCTCCGACGTCTTCACCACGTCGGCATATTTGGCGTTCATGTCGCACAAATTGATCGCGTGGCTCGCCTGTGAGCGGTCGAAACAGGCCTCCTCGGCCAGTGCGATGCGGTAGTTGAGACTGAACGCGTCGAGCACGGTGGCGCGCACGCACCCCGACGTTGTTGTGCCGGTAACGATCACGCTGTCGCAGCCGAGCAGCGTGAGATAGCTCGCCATATTGGTGCCGAAGAAGCCGGACGGCTTCTGCTTCAGCACCACGATGTCCTGCACAGCCGGAGCGATCTCGGCGACGATGTCGTTTCCGTCCACGTTGGTCGCGGGCCGGCTGGAGCGATCCTCGTCCGAGCGGGAGTTCTTCCAATTCCAGCTTCCGCCATCCCAATTGTCCTCGCGCCGCACGCCTGTGGTGTAGATCACCGGGATGCCCTTGGCGCGCGCCTTCTCGATCAGCGTCTTCAGATACGGCATGGCAACCCAGGCGTCCTCGCCGCAGGAATTGCGCCAGCGCTTGATCGATTCGAGAATCGGCATGGGACGCTCGTCGCAGAATGCGTAGTTCACGTCGATGATCAGCAGCGCAGGGCGCTTGCCGAATCCGCCGCGCGCGCCGTAACCCGACGTGGCGAAAACCGCTTTGTCGCGCTCGGTGAGGAACTTGTTCCAGATGGGCTCTGACATGGTCGTGGTTCCCGGTTTCTCGGTTGAGGTTGGCTCGATTTGATCGTTCAAAGGCTCGCGCGCACGCTTTCGACGAAACTCATGTCGATGATCTCCTCGTATTTGATGTCGGCCTTGAGGATGCCGGCCTCGCGCACGACGGCGCTGCCGGTGGCCCAGGCCTCTTTGCTGATCATGCCGTTCTTGCTCCACATCTTGTCGCTGAACGAGCGGTCGAGCGTCGCCTTGAGGTCTTCGAGCGCCATGGTGGGAAATTGTTTCTTGGCGATCTCGGCGGCCTCGTTGGGATTGGCGTAGAGGAATTTCAATCCCTTCACCATCCCCTTGACGAATCCGCGAACCACCTCGGGCTCCTTTTGGATCGAATCGAGGCGGACGTTGATGGTGGAATAAGCGTAGGGGCCGAGCTCCTTGGGCACGTTGAAGAACGGCTCGTTCCAGATGTTTTGCCGGATGCCCTGCGTGATCATGGGCTCGGTGGAGTTGCCGATCACGGCCTGTCCGCCCCGCACCGCGGCAGGAACAGCCGAGTTTGCCACCTCGATCAGCGTGACGTCACGCTTGGCGTCGAGCTTCCACTTGGCCAAGAGGTAGCGCATGATCGAGTTCGGCGTGCCGCCATAGGGCCCGACCGCAATCGATTTGCCCTTGAAATAACTCGTCCAATCTTTGTCCTTGGGATCGTGGCCCTTGGCGGCGCAGAGATAGACGTTGCCGCGGTCGACGCAGTGCACGACCGCGCGTAGCTCCGCGCCTTTGGCCTTGGCGAAGGCGTTGTGCTCGGGCCCGCCGATGAAGGCGAACGCCTGCCCCGAGAGAACCGCGTTGGTGTGGCCGCCGCCCGTCTCGATCGTCACGATCTTCACGACGATATCCGACTCGGCGAAGTAACCGTTGGCCATCGCGATGTACATGGGTAGATAGCCGGTCGAGTGCACGGGTTCGGCGACCAGCAACTCCTTGCTCTCAGCACGCGCGATGAAGGGCGGGGCTGCAAGCGCCAGGCCGAGGCCAGTGCCGAGGGTCGCGGTCGACTGGAGAAATTTTCGCCTGTTCATGACGTCCTCATTTTAGTTCGCTCTTGGTTTGCCGAAGCAGGAGACCCGCCGACGGATTTGCGTCATTGCCGCACGCCCCTGCGCAGGATGCTTTCGACCCAGGACACCGTCGCGTACATCACCATCGCCAAGGTCGACAGCACCAGCACCGCCACCCAGACCAGCGCGATATCGTAGGTCTGGCCGGCATAGAGGATCGCGCGGCCGAGCCCGTGCTGGGAAGCGATGAACTCACCGACGATCGCGCCGGTCAAGGCAAGGCCGATATTCACCCGCAGCACCGATATGATCCAGGGCAGGCAGAACGGAACCACAAGCTTGCGGAACACCTGCAGGCGCGAGGCGCCAAGCGAATAGAACAGTTTCTCCTCGTCCGGGTCGAGTGCCTTTACGCCGGCATAGGCGGTCAGCGTCGAGACTACCAGCGTCAGCGCGGTCGCCACCGCCACCTTGGAGAGGAGTCCGATCCCGAACACCAGGATGATGAGCGGGGCGAGCGCGAGTTTCGGAATCGACTCCAGGCAGATGACATAGGGCTGGACGATGGCCGCGTAGTTGCGCGACCACCAGAACGACAGCCCGAGCAGCGATCCCGCCGTGGTGCCGATGAGAAAACCGAAAATGGTCGAGCGGAAGGTGAAGCTGAT
>WNFN01114935.1_pt2 | contig 10817 bp, 9 predicted proteins | sample 5400161 | NCBI WGS metagenome assembly WNFN01 (sample SAMN13153353, study PRJNA577476) | soil metagenome | isolation source: 80 cm saprolite on Douglas fir-dominated hillslope | place: USA:California | collected 2013-09-17
TTGCGCCGCTGATCCAGGTGTCCACGACTGAAACCATTGACGATGCGCGTGGGAATGCCTAACTGCCGTGCCATGGTGGTCATAGCCGTAGCGTAGTAGGTACAATAGCCACGTCGTGTTTGCAATAACCAGGAGGTAGCGTCCACATTAGCGGGTACGGGCGGATTATCCAGAGAATAGGTAAATTGTGTTTGATCACTCAGATGGACTTCAAGTTTGCGCAAGGCATCGTATGTGTTGGTTGCACCATGTGTCCATTGCTGAGTGGTTTTCCATACCTGAGGTGATAAACCACTTGGAAGCTGGACGTAGTATGCCATGAGCTTGCTGTAGTTTGTATCCGCGTGCCAATAATCTGTGTTCTCTTGTGGTAATGGGACGATAGATAGATTTTGCGGCGTGGCATTCGAGAGCAAAGAGACGACTTGATAATGCTCTCCCTTGGACAGTTGATTTGCCTGGGTCCAGGCAGATATCATTTGATCCCCGTATAAGATAGTAGAAATATCAAATGAGGATGGTTGTGAGGGAGCGAAGAGATAATGTTTTGTATCCTCTGGTGGCTGGACAACAGTCACAGATGTAGTGGTAGTTATGGAGTCGAGATTTATATCGGTGGGAAGCGGGGCATTCGCTCCATAATTCTGGTTAGTAGTTGAGGATAGAGAGGTCCATGTATGTCCATCAAAGTGGTCATAGGTGAAACCTGCCAGGTATTGCGGCCCAGCAGAACTTGTATAATTCATTACCTCGCCGGTGGGCAAATGTACGCTGCCCGCAATGGTCAGCTGATCACCAAAGAAGTTAGTAGGTGATTGATATGGCTGGATCAGCGAGCCTGGATTCTGCCATGAGATGTGACCTTGCGTAATATTCGCCCAGGCATTATCCAGGTTGTTCCAGAATGTGACTCCAGCTGATGGCTGGCTTAGTATGGGGAGCAGCCATCCAGCGACGAGCGTAAGTACAACCATACACGAGGCTATCTGCATAATGCGAGCGGTAATGCCGCGTAGCCATGTACGATCAGTATACAATCCCAGGTTTTGCCACTGGGTCAGGTTCGCTATCAATTGCACGCGAGCAATCAAGAGAATCAATGCGACAAGCATGATCGTCACAATAAAGCTGGCATCTTGCTTGACATAACTTAGATTGATCAGCAGAATGGAGCAATACACGATAGCTACCAACCAGGGAAGATGAGCCCGGTACGTCAACCATGCGCCAAAGTAGCCTAAAAAGAAGCAGAGGAAAGAGAGATAGAAGAGAAAGACCATGGCGCTGTTATTGATCCTGGTTGGGTCTGTAATGACTGAACCTATGCCTGCGATCAGTAAGCCCCACGAGACATGGAAGGCAATAACGCTGGTAAGCCAGATGGAGAGCCAATAGCCGACCAGGCACGCTGCAAGGGTAGCGGCACTCCCATTCAAAATAAAGGTATTATCTACCCAGTTCACAGCAGTGATAGCATAGATTACGCAGTATGCAGCGACGGCCAGGCATAGCAGGGCAAACCATCCTTCAGCAGGCGCAAGTACCAGGCGAGACTTTGGCTTGTGTTGTGGAGGTTGAGGGTATGGACGTTGGGGCTGTGGCATGCGAGATGTATATTGGGCCTGGTTCCGCTGACCTGGGAACTGTACAGTTGATGAGGAATTAGGTTCAACTACGCTCGACCTCATTCAGGACTCCTCTAGACAACAACAAACGCTATTGTAGGTAGTATATACTGTGGGTAATCGCAGAACTATGTGTTAGTTCACAATTTGCGCTTCATTATTTAGAACTTTACTTTATAATACGCTTACCGCAAGTATATTGTAGCAGATCTATCCGCATTGGCTATAGGGCCTGTTGCTTTTGGGCGCGATCAAAGAACAGCAAGACTGGCAGTTCTTCTTCGTACTGGTGGCCGTCTTTCAGGACTGGAAAATGGTCTCCAGTTCTTTCCACAACTCCTCTGGGATCTGCTGCTGTGCTAGCGTCACTGTTGCGGCTAAGCGTTCCGGGCGACTGATGCCAACAATCGTCGCGGTAATGCGGGGATCACGCAGCGAAAATTGCAGGGCCGCCGCCGCGAGCGGGACCTGATAGCGAGCGCAGGCTGCTTCCATCTGTTGCGCCTGGCAAAGCATGGCCTCCGGCGCTTCACCGTACATATACCGTGGATAGGTACTCGGCCCTTTCGCGAGCATCCCACTACCATAGGGGGCAGCATTGACGGCTGCGACGTTGCGGTGCTGGCAGACATCCCAGAATGGCCCAGCCTCGCGGTTGAGCAAGGTATAACGGTTGTGTGAGATGGCCACCTCAAACAAACTGGTTTCGACAAACTGGGTCATCAAGTCGATGGGACCGCCTGCTACCCCGAGATGGGCAATCAAGCCCTCTTCTTTACATTGGAACAAGACTTCCACCGGACCGCCCGGCTGCATGGCCTCCGCAAAGGAAATATGTTCGGGATCATGTAAATAGACCAGCGGCAATTGTTCCAGGCCCAGCAGGCGCAGGCTCCGCTCCACGCTGCGCCGCATCTGGGCACCCGTGAATTCCCCAGTGTGCAAATCACGGTCTGCCTTGGTGACCAGCACAAAACCGGGAGGCAGCCCTCCCAGTTCGCGGATGACCATGCCCAGGCGTCGTTCACTTTCGCCATACGAGGCTGCCGTGTCGAGGAAGTTGATGGGGCCGGTAAATATAGCGCGAATCGTCCCCAGGGCCTGGTCTTCGGCGACTTCGTAGGCAAAGGTCTCAGGCATGTTGCCAAGGGGCGCGCAGCCAACACTGAGCGGGGTCACTTGCAGACCGGTTGTGCCTAAGGTGCGTAATGCAAAGGGTCCAGAAAAATCCGTGTGGATTATCATCATATTCTCCTTTGAATGGCAAATCCTTGATCGAACAGCTATTTGGCCGTCCAGCCGCCATCAATGGTGAGCGCTGAACCGGTCACAAACGCGGCTTCGTCAGAGGCAAGATAGAGCGCAGCACTGGCAATCTCGTCCGGGCGTCCCATGCGCCCGATTGGCTGGCGAGCATGTAACTTCTGCCGCTCTGCGTCTTCACTCCCGGCAAAGTTGCGCGCGAGAAACCCTTCAACGAAAGGGGTATGGACCGTGCCAGGGCAGATGGCATTGCAGCGAATCCCCTGGGTGGCATAGTCAATGGCGATCGAACGGGTGAGCGCCAGCACTGCCCCTTTACTCGCGCTATAGGGCAAACGACGATCCACCGCGATGGTTCCGGCCACTGAGGCCATGTTGACAATCACGCCGCCAGCGGGTGACTGGGCCAGCATCTGACGTACCCCTTCCCGTGCGCAGAGGAAAACGCCCCGCGCATTCACCCGCATGACGCGTTCCCAATCATCCACGCTGGTCTCCAGCAAATTGCCCACATGGCTGACGCCGGCATTGTTGACCAGAATATCAAGGCGCCCCATCGTCGAGACGATTTCCTGCATGGTGGCTGTGACCTGAGCTTCGTCTGCCACGTCGAAGGCGAGGGCGAGAGCCTTGCCACCACTTTCCTGAATGGAAGCAGCCACCTCGCTCGCGGCCTCGATCTGGATATCGCCGATGACGACCTGCGCACCCTGCTGCGCGTAGACACGGGCAATGGCTTCTCCAATCCCGGAACCGGCCCCGGTTACCAGGGCAATTTTGTTCTCTAATCTGAACATCAATAACCTCTCGAATTGTCACTCTTCGTTGGTAGGAAAGACTTCCTTCATCTGCGCCTGTGATCAGCGCGACTTTCTTCTCTCGTCGAAACCTCTCGTCGCTCTGCCTTTCCACATGGCAAAGCGGACTTTATGTTTGGAGCAATTTTTTTCCCGGTTCTGGTGGGAGCCGAAGGTGCGCTTGTTCAAGGTGCCGAGCCATCGCCCTGGCAGCGGCTTCAGCGTCTCGTTGGCGAAGCGCATTCAGAATCTCTCTATGCTCGGCGATGGTCTCGGTCACGATGCCCGTGTGGAAGTACAGACGGTAGAGATGCAGGTGTGGGTGAAGCCGCTCAAGTATGTCATGGAAAAACACATTGCCACATGCCCGTGCGAGGGTATCGTGGAACGCGGCGTCCGCTACGGCGAGCTGTTGGTATTCCTGATAGGACTGTCCAACCTGCACCTCTCGCATCTTTCGCACGAGCTGTTCGAGGGTCAGTAAATCCTCCTCTGTGAGGAGCGCTGCTGCCTTCCGCGCAATAACCGGCTCAAGCAGTAAGCGCAATTCAAAGAGTTGTATGAAGGATGACCGCGTCAGCAACGGAGCTGCCGAGTAGCCACGCAGCGCCTCCTTCGTGACAAGACCCTCCGACTCCAAGCGCGCAAGCGCCTCTCGTACCGGTGTGGGAGATACCTGGAGTTCCCGTGCCAATTTGTCGATATTAATCCGAGATTCCGGTGTGATACTCTGATCCATCAATAGACCTTTGATAGTGTCGTAGACACCATCAGCCAAAATCTGGCGCTGGGGGAGTCTCTTCGCGTCGATCAGGTCGTTCATGGTTGTTTTTTTCCTTGAGAGGAGCGTTCCGGTTGGTGACCTTCACCCCTTGACAATAATCATCTCTCTCATTATAATCCCTATAGTCAATAGGATATATCCTATAGGATATAAGATGAGGACCCAAAATTAGGAGGTCGGGCGTGGGTCGCAGCAATGGTGCTGCTGGTGGTTCTGAGTGCTTGTGGCGCCCAGTCATCAAGTACTGGTGGAAACAGCAGCAGCGATACGACCAAACTCGCGGTGGTCGCCGGCGGACCACACCCCTATTTCGCACCCATGCCGGGTGCAACCCAGGACGCGAAGAGTGGCTTTCATATTTCAGAAGCTACCTACCGTGTTCCCACATCGTTCACCCTGAATGACGAAAATCAGGCGATCGAGAGCCTGGCATCTCAAGGCTACAATGCCTTTGCCATCTTCCCTGATGACGCGAATGGCTCGAATGCAACGATTGCAGAGTTGAAGGGGAGAGGTATCCCGGTCGCCGAGATCGGAGCCTGCACCAAGCAGCCATCGCAAGCGGCCTTCTGCCTGGCCACCGATGTCTATCAGTCAGCATATAGTGCGACCAAGAACCTGATTCAGGCCATGGGAGGACAAGGGAAGATTGTCCATCTCACCGGTAATCTCATTGATCCCAATACGACGCTGAGGGAGCAGGCAGTACAGAAAGCTGTGGCCGAAACCAATGGCGCTGTCCAACTTGTGCAGACCATTGCTGATATTGACTCACCTGGGCCAGCCGATACGGCTGTGCACAACTTACTTGCCTCGCGAGGTAATACCATCACTGGGATTGTCGCGACGGCTTATAATCCGGCAGTTGCAGCGGCCAAAGCGCTCAGCAACGCCCAAAACACCCACATCAAACTGGTGGGGATTGACACCGACCCTATTCTCATTAAGGCCATTCAGGATGGATACGCGGCGGGCAGCATGGAACAGAACCCGTATGGACAGGCCTACATCTCAGCGTATGCGCTAGATCTCATCGTCAGCCATGGCTGTAAGATGAAAGCGGGAGCGCCGTTCCTGATCGACTCCGGGACAACGTTCATCAACAAAGACAACGTGAACAATTATGTGGCTGCCTCACAGACCTTGACCAGGCAGATTCAGCAGAGCTTTAAAAGCAAGTACCTGTCCTGCTAATCTAACTGCAAGCGAGATCGCTATCTGTGGGTGAGGGCACCGGGCTGTATTTACCGGAAGGAGAAATACCTCGGTGTCTTCCTTTCTTCTCTCACGATAGATCACGATCAGCATGCAACGCCTTCCAAACGCTTGGTGAACGTAAGGCTACAAAAGGAAATGCTATGTCGAAAATTCTACGAGCTGATGCCTACCTCTGTGATATTGAGGTCGAGCGGCAGCGAACGGATGCCATCCAGGCCTTTCTCAAGCAGGAAACGATCTTTGTGGAGATCGAAACCGACAATGGCGAAAGAGGCACTGGCTACTCATACACCATTGGGACAGGCGGGCGAGCTGTCCTGAACCTGCTCAGGCAGGATCTTCTCGGCATGCTTCTAGGTGAAGATGCTTGCCAGATTGAAGCACTGTGGCAGAAGCTCTTTTGGACGACTCATGCCACGGCGGTTGGTCCCATCACGAGCCTGGCTCTGGCGGCAGTTGATACAGCTCTTTGGGATATTCGCTGTAAGGCTGCGGGACAGCCGCTCTGGCTTCTGGCGGGCGGGGCCAGAAGCAAAGTTCCTTTATACGATACCGAGGGAGGCTGGTTGCACCTTACCACCGAGGAACTGGTGGAAGGGGCGGTCCAGGCCAGGGAAAGAGGTTGGCCTGGCATCAAGCTCAAGATCGGCAAGCCGTATGCAGAAGAGGATGCAGAGCGCCTGCAAGCGGTGCGCAAGGCTGTCGGGCCGCGGATGCACCTCATGGTCGATGCTAACCAGTCCATGACCTATCCGGAGGCAAAGCGACGTGCGCGTATGCTTGAGGACGCGGGGGTGTTCTGGTTTGAGGAGCCCTTGCCGGCTGAGGATGTCAGCGGGCATGCTCGACTTGCTGCCTCCACGAGCGTTCCTATTGCTGTGGGGGAGAGTATCTACAGTTCCAGTCACTTTCGTGAGTATCTGGCGGCAGGGGCGGCGGGAATCATCCAGGTAGACGCGGCACGGATAGGAGGCATCACTCCCTGGCTCAAGGTAGCCCACCTCGCGGAGAGTTTCAACGTGCAGGTCGCTCCCCACTTCTTGATGGAACTGCATGTCAGTCTCGCCGCCGCTGTGCCGAACAGCCTCTACGTCGAATACATCCCTCAGCTTCGCGCCGTCACCACCCAGGAGGTGCAGATTGAAAATGGCTATGCCATCGCTCCCAGCCAGCCCGGCCTTGGTATTGCCTGGGATCGCGACGCCATTGAACGGCTCAGAGTGGCATAGGAAGGAGGGAGTGTGATGGATATCAAGCAGAGCGGGCAATCCCGCCTCCCTGCTGGATGGCGGACCTTTTCCCCATCGACTCTCTTGCGCGTCTCGCCCCAGGCAGGTTTGCTTCTGATCAATATCGTCTTGTGGGTTGTGTTTGGGCTCATCGCTGACGGTTTTCTCAGCAGTTTCAATCTGTTCACCCTGAGTCGCGATATCGCGATTTTTACAGCCGTTGGCCTCGCTCAGATGGTGGTGCTTTCGATGGGAGAGATGAATCTCTCAGTTGGGGCTATCGGTGGAGTGGCAGCCATTTTCGCAGGATGGCTCATGCAGGTGTTGGGAGTCCCTATCTGGCTGGCAGCCGTCCTCGCTCTACTCCTTGGTATGGGCATGGGATGGTTCAATGGCTGGCTGGTCGTACGCACCAACATCAGCAGCTTCATCGTCACCTTAGCTATGGCAAGTGTCTATACAGGACTGCTCCTGATCATTACCAAAGCCCAGGCCTTTAGCAATTTCCCGCTGGAGTTTATCGGCTTCGGACAGGCGAGTATCGGCTTTCTTTCGCTACTTCTTTTCCTCGTCCTTGTCATTGTCGTGCTCCTGATCGTCCTCTATCGGAACAGCGAACTGGGGCGATGGATGCTGGCGGTTTGGGCCAACCGCTTGCGGGCCTGGCCGGCGTGCTGCTCGCCGCACGCCTTGCTTCCGCGCTCCCCTCGATCGGTGTTGATTGGGTCCTTCCTTCCTTTCTTGCACCTGTCCTGGGTGGAACCTTATTGAGTGGGGGTGTCGTCTCAGTCGTCGGAACGTTATTCGGAGGGATGCTTGTGGAGAGCATCACGAATGGGCTGAACCTTTTGCAAGTGAACAGCTTCTGGGTTCTGTTCTTCCAGGGCATAGTCCTGCTCCTCGCCGTTTTGCTTGATCGGCTGCGAACCGTGGTGGCTCAGCGCAAAGGAGGATCGAAGCGATGAAAACACGCCTGTTTCTGCGGATGAGATCCGTGACACGAGTCGACTGGCTCGCTTTGCTGGTCTTGATCATTGTCGGGGCTATTGGGCTGAGCCTGTGGCAAGCGCGTTTCGACAGCAGTTACAATGTCTATGTGCTCCTGCGGAGCGTCTCGGTGATGATCGTGGTGGGCCTTGCACAGATGGTTGTGCTGGCGGTGGGCGCACTGAATCTCTCGATTGGGGCACTGGGGGGATTTGTCGCGGTGGTCTTAGGGATGATGCTTGAGGTATGGCATATCCCGCTGCCACTTGCCATCCTGCTGGCCCTGGCGATTGGCGCCCTGGCAGGCTTGCTCAACGGACTGCTGGTTGCCTGGAGTGGCATCAATGGGTTTATCATCACACTGGCAACCTCCAGTGCTTTCACCGGGATGAGTCTGGGCCTGACCCAATCCATCCCCTTCTATCAGCTTCCGGCGAGCCTGACGCGTTTTGGACAGGACGCCTTCGGACCGATCCCCTATGTGCTGCTCGTCACCCTCCTGGTGTCTCTCCTGCTGGCCGGATTGATGGGAAAAACCGTGCTGGGACGACACTTGCTGGCTGTGGGAGGGAACCGGACGGCTGCCGCATTGTCCGGCATCTCTCTCAAACGATCGCTGGTGTGGGTCCATAGCCTCTCCGGTCTGCTGGTCGCAGTGGCAGCCGTCCTTGGCACTGCACAGCTTGGCTCCGCGCAGCCCTCGATCGGCGCAGACTGGGTCCTCACGTCCTTTGCCGTGCCGATCATTGGTGGCACCGCGCTCCTTGGTGGCTCTGTGTCCGTTGTGGGGACCTTCCTGGCGGCGATCGTCATCGCCCTGATGAATAATGGCCTGATCCTCATCCAGGCTGATCCGTACTGGGTGCAGTTCCTCCTGGGCCTCCTGATTCTTGGCTCGGTTGGGCTGGGACAGTTGCGTGTTGCCTGGAGGGACTGGAGTAGCAAAAGAGGAAAAGAGGAGAGGAGGAGTTATGTTTGAGATCCAGGGTGTGAGCAAGGTATTTCCGGGCGTTCTGGCGCTCGATGATGTCTCGATGTGCCTCCAACCGGGAGAAATTCATGGCCTGATCGGCGAGAACGGAGCTGGCAAATCAACCTTGATCAAAATCATCACGGGCCTGTATCGCCCTGATGCGGGACAGTTGCTTTTGAATGGGGCTGAGCTACATCTGACATCGCCACACGCTGCGATGAAAGCAGGCATCGGCGCGGTCCATCAGGAACGGAATCTGATCCCGCGCTTCACGATCGCGGAGAATCTGCTGCTTGAGCGTTTGCCGGCGCGCATGGGAGTGGTGAACACAGCTGCGCTCAAGCAGGAAGCGCTCCGCTGGTTGCGCAAGCTCAACCTCTCCCTCGATCCGGCGATGGAAGTTGCCAGACTGAGTGTCGCGCAGGCCCAGTTGGTAGAGATCGCCAAGGCGCTCACACTCGAGAGTCGGATTTTGCTCCTTGATGAACCGACGGCCTCGATCACCCCCGCTGAAGCCGAGCACCTCTTTACGATCTTTCGCGCATTACGCGATCAGGGGGTGGCGCTTCTCTTCGTCAGCCATAAGCTTGAAGAGATTTTCTCTCTCTGCGACCGCCTGACGGTGCTGCGGGATGGCAAAGCGGTCGTCGTCAACCAGGAGATTGCTACGCTGAACCGTGATCAGGTGCTTACCGCGATGGTTGGGCGTGCTCAGACCATCGCCGATCTCCCAGCCCGTGTGGTCGATACCACCCAGGTGGTCTTAGAAGGGCGAGAACTGAGTACCGCATACGGGCATCGCCAGATCAATTTCTCGCTCCATCGCGGCGAAATCCTCGGTCTCTATGGATTGGTTGGGGCCGGGCGCAGCGAACTCGCGCGTGCCTTGATAGGGATGGAGCCAGTAACGGCTGGGAAGATCCTGGTGAACGGCCAGCAGACATCTCTTCGTGGGGTGCGACACGCGAAGCAAAAATACCAGATTGGCTATGTGACCGAGAACCGCAAAGAAGAGGGGCTTTTCCTGATCCTGGATGTCGCAACCAACATAGCCACAACCGTCTGGGAACGCCTGAGTCGCTTCCTGGGGTGGGTTCCAAGGCGTGCTGAAGAGCAACTGGCCAGAACGTATGTAGACCGCCTGGGTATCAAAGTCTCCTCGGTCTCGCAGCAAGTTGGCACATTAAGCGGAGGCAACCAACAGAAGGTCAGCCTGGCCAAATGGCTGGCAGCCGATTGCGCCATTCTGATCATCGATGAACCGACCATTGGCATTGATGTCAGGACGAAGGATGAGTTCCACCAGGTGATCTGGCAACTTGCCTCCGAGGGGAAGTCCATTCTGCTCATCTCCAGTGATATGCCAGAGATGATCCACCTGGCTGACCGCATTCTCGTGATGAACGACTTGCAACTCGTGGGCGAAATGCAAAACTCCAGAAACTACGATGAGATGAGCCAGACCATTATCCAGACCATTCATGCAAATCCGGGACGAACTGGAGAAGTGGTGGAAGATGCTCGTCATGTATGACACCGTGAAATACTCGGGCAGATAATTTAAACTCTTGCTACTCTTCTCTCGTTTGTCTTTTAACCTCACGTAATCGTAGGAGTTTCCTTCCAAAAAACGTGAGCAAGAGACTAGGGGCCAGTAAAAGACAGAACGCTCCATAGAGAAAGGATGCGGAAAGGCTGACATTGGACTGCAACCATCCAGCAATTGTAGGGCCAATGCTAAAACCAATGCTCCACGTGATCGAATAGAAGCCGGACAAGGTTCCTCGCTGTCGATCTGAAACCTGTTCCATAGCAAAGGCAGCATAGACGGGCTCGATCAAAGTACGCATAAATGAGCGGGCGTACTCTCCGGTGATTGCCAGGGGCAACGTTGGAGCGAAACCGATCAGTACCATCAAGGGTGCGCTAAGATACTGGACA
>WNFN01246449.1_pt1 | contig 10816 bp, 8 predicted proteins | sample 5400161 | NCBI WGS metagenome assembly WNFN01 (sample SAMN13153353, study PRJNA577476) | soil metagenome | isolation source: 80 cm saprolite on Douglas fir-dominated hillslope | place: USA:California | collected 2013-09-17
TGCGGACCGCATGCTCCATGCCGCAGGCCTCGTTCGCGCCGCCACGCGGGCATCCAACGTCATCGTGGTCGTCTCCGCCATGAAGGGCGTAACCGATCATCTCCTTTCCATTGCTCGCACTCTCGCCGATGGCGAGCTCGCGCATGCCCGCCGCGAAGCCGAACTCGTCATGGATCTTCACCTCGTGGTGCTTCGCGATCTGCAGCTCAGCGAGGACGATGGCCTTCGCGTGCGCCGGGAGTTGCAATTCTTGGGACGGGACCTTCTTCACGAAGTTCCGGCCCACGGCAGCGTCGCCGCCGGCGCCGAGCGCTTCGACCGCCTCGCTTCCTTTGGCGAACGCTTCAGCGCAAGGCTCTTCGCCGCCGCGCTCGAAAAGTCAGGAGTCCCTGCGGTGCCCGTCACGTCCTCGGATTTCGTCCTGACCTGCGACACCTTCCGCGACGCGCAGCCGCATCTCGAACAAACGAAACAGCGCGGCCGGGACGTTCTTCTTCCGCTCCTTGAGGCCGGCGTCGTCTCTGTCGTTACCGGCTTTATCGGCGCAACCCCCGACGGCCGCATCACCACGCTCGGCCGCAACAGCTCGGATTTTTCCGGGGCCATCATCGCGCACGTCGTGGACGCCGACGAACTCGTCATTTGGACCGACGTCGACGGCATCTACACCGCGAATCCCAATGAGTCCGGCGAAGCGCGCCTCTTGCATGAGCTCAGCTACGATGAAGCCCACGCTCTCGCCGCGAGCGGCGCGAAAGTTCTCCACGCGAAAGTGCTTCCTCTCGCTGCCGAAACCGAAATGGTCGTCTGGGTTCGCAATACTTTCAATCCGCAGGCGCGGGGCACACGGATTGGTTCGCCGCGAGTACCGGAGCATCCTGCTACTGCGCGGATAGAAAAATCTCAGCACGGCGGTGCCGCATGAGGGCACAATCTCAAAATGGGGGTGACGGCAACATGCAGTCGAAACAGTCAGCGAATTCGACCGAGGTGAGTGTAGAAAACGCGGGCGCGCCGGTAAGGCGTCCTGAGAAAAAGTTGCGGGCCGGCGTCTTGGGCGCGACGGGAATCGTTGGTCAGCGTCTCGTAAGCCTGCTCGCCGGTCATCCCTGGTTCGAGCTCACCGAAGTCGCCGCCTCCGAGCGTTCCTCCGGCAAAACCTATGCTGAGGCCGTTCGCTGGCACCTCGGCGCGCCGATTCCCGAAGTGGCTCGCAACCTCGTCGTCAAGGGTCTGGATCCCTCTCTCGACTGCGACTTCGTTTTCTCCGCGCTCGATTCTTCGGTCGCTGGCCCCGCCGAAGAGGATTTCGCTCGCGCCGGCTATCCCGTCGTTAGCAATTGCAGAAATCACCGCATGGACCCTGATGTTCCACTGCTCATTCCGGAAGTGAACGCCGCCCATCTCGACGTCATCCCCTTGCAGCAGAAGAATCGCGGCTATGACACGGGCTTCATCGTCACCAATCCCAATTGCTCGACCGCCGGCCTGGTCCTGGTGTTAAAACCGCTCGCCGACGCCTTTGGCTTGGAAAAAATCTTCGTCGTCACGCTCCAGGCCATCTCCGGCGCGGGCTATCCCGGAGTCGCCTCGATGGATATCCAGGGCAACGTCGTTCCTTTCATTAGCGGTGAAGAAGAAAAAATGGAGGCCGAGCCGCAGAAGCTGCTCGGCAAATGGGATGGCTCGCGGTTCATTGACGCCGGCATTGGCCTCAGCGCCCACTGTAATCGTGTGCCCGTGATCGACGGCCACCTCGAATGCGTCTCCGTCGGCCTGAAAAAAATCGCTTCGCTCGACGAAGTCCGCGAAGCCCTGCGCAATTTCGAAGTCGGCGCCGAGCTGGCTGCGCTCCCGACCGCCCTGCGAAATCCCGTTGTCGTCCTCGACGACGAGAATCGTCCCCAGCCCCGCCGCGACGTTGACGCCGGCAACGGCATGGCCGCCGTCGTCGGCCGCGTCCGCGAGTGTCCCTTGCTCGATGTAAAACTCACGCTGCTTTCGCACAACCTTGTCCGCGGCGCCGCCGGAGCCGCCTTGCTCAACGCCGAACTCCTCGCCGCCCGCGGCTTCCTCAAGCGCCGCGTCACCCCGAGCGAGTCTCAACTCGCCGAACCCGTCTCTCGTTGACCGGCGCGTTTTCTTGATCGTGGGGCCGAGGCCCCCATGATTGCTTCGATATTTCGCAGCGCCTCAGTTTCCGTTCAGCGCGCCTCACAGGCAAGCGCATGACTTCCGAGCAAGTGGCAGCAGGCGCGGTGAGTGGTGACAGAAAACACACGGCTTGCGCGTTTGTTTTCTGGAGAGGGCGCGGTGACCCAGGCGCTCTCCCGAGTAGCGCCGCTAATCTAGTGGGGAAGTACTTGCAATTGAGCAGTTCTCAATGCTATTAGAGTGACGTATGTTTCGGCCTTCGCACGGCTTCACTTGAACAGCCCGCTAACCGCGGGTCCCGCTGGCAGGTTTCCTTTCAAAGTTTGAGTTTCCTATCCCCATTGCCTGATTAGCGCCAAGCCGGATTGTCGATTTTACGAAGGAGGTTTTCGCCAATGATTTCTCGCAAGACCATTGCTTTGGGCTTTGCTTTTACTTTTGCGCTCGCTGTTCTCGGGGCGGCTTTTTCTGCTCCGTCGCAGACGATTGCTCCCGTACGCAACTTCGAATTTACTTATCTCACCAAAATTCCCGCCTCGCCTCTGGGCGCCAAAACTTTGAGGATTTGGATTCCGCTGCCGCAATCGGATCCATACCAGGCGATCGGCGGCTTGAAAATCGAATCTCCTTTCCCCTATGCGAAGCGCCGAGATCCGGAATACGGCAACGAGTACCTTTATCTGCAAGTTCCGGCGGCGCAGGTGAGCTCGTTGGCAGAGGTGCGCATGAGCTTTCAAGTGGCCCGCCAGGAACACCGCGTCGAGCTGGACGCGCACCCGGTCGGCGCGCAATCACCGGCGGCAGACCCGCCAGGTCTCCAGCGTTTCCTCCAGCCGGACCGCCGCGTCCCTCTCCAAGGGGCCATCGCGGATCTCTCTGCTCAGGAGACGCGTGGTATCCAAAACCCGCTTGCCAAAGCGCGGGCCATCTACGATTACGTGATCGCCACGATGCGCTACGACAAGTCCGGCACTGGTTGGGGCAACGGCGATGCGATATGGGCCTGCACGGCCAAGCGTGGCAACTGCACTGATTTCCACTCGCTGTTTATCGGCATGGTGCGGTCGGCCGGAATTCCTGCGCGCTTCGAGATTGGTTTTCCGTTGCCAGCTGATCAGCATGATGGCGCCGTAACGGGATATCACTGCTGGGCGCAATTTTATGTCCAGCCCTACGGCTGGATACCGGTTGACGCCTCGGAAGCTTGGAAGCACCCAGAGAAGAAAAACTATTTCTTCGGGGCGCACGACGACAATCGCCTGCAGTTTACCGTCGGACGAGACATCCGCCTCGACCCTCCGCAGCAGGGCGATCCGCTCAACTACTTCATCTATCCCTATGCGGAGCTGGACGGAAAGCCGTTCCCGCTCGAGTCCAAGTTCTCGTTCCAAGACCGGACGGCGTTGTAATTCCATCCTAAGGTCACAACCCGAAGCTCGTATTCAAGAACGGCGGAGGGAAACCACACATGACAAATTTCTTTGTAAATGGAAAGCCGGTGCAGGTCGACGTCGACCCCGCGACCCCCTTGCTGTGGGTCCTTCGGGATTCGCTCGAAATGACCGGCACAAAGTTCGGTTGCGGGATGGCGCTGTGCGGGGCATGTACGGTGCACCTCGACGGAAAGGCCATTCGATCTTGCGTTGCGCCGCTATCGCGCGCGGAAGGCAAGCACGTGACCACCATCGAGGGGTTATCCGCCAATCTCACGCACCCGCTGCAGAGAGCCTGGATTGAGTTGGACGTACCACAATGCGGCTACTGCCAATCGGGCCAGATCATGAGTGCCGCAGTCTTGCTGGCAGAAAACGCAAAGCCCACGGATAAGGACATCGATGAAGCGATGGGTGGGAATATTTGCCGCTGTGGGACCTACCCAAGAATTCGCCGAGCCATCCATAGAGCCGCGGAGCTGGCGAGTGAAAGGAGGACAAAATGAGCGCGTCGGCAGTTGTAGGGCGGCGGGAGTTCATTAGAACCGGGGCGGCCATCGGCGGCGGGCTTCTTGTGAGCTTGCACGCGCCGCTGCCTGGCAGAACGAATGATGCCTTAGCAGCGGGGGAAAAGGAATTCGCAATCAATGCGTTTGTGCGAATCGGGACAGACGAGAGCGTGACCGTGATCTCCGCGCACTCGGAAATGGGCCAAGGAATCTACACTTCTCTGCCGATGCTGCTGAACGAGGAATTGCAGGCAGACTGGTCAAAGATCCGCGTCGAAGCAGCGCCGGTGGACAAAGTCTACAATCATCCCGTGTTCGGAATTCAGATGACCGGTGGAAGTACGACCTCTCCGGCCGAATGGGAGCGCTATCGCAAGATGGGAGCCGTCGCTCGCATCATGCTGGTCGAAGCGGCTGCGCGTCAGTGGAGTGTGGAGGCTTCGAGCTGCCGTGTCGACAAGGGCGTGGTCATTCACGGCGCGACGGGCCGGCGCGCGACGTATGGCTCGCTCGCCAACGCGGCCGCTCAACTGACAGCGCCCGCGGATGTGCCACTCAAGCCTGCGAAGGAGTTCACACTGATTGGCAAGCCGACGCGGCGATTGGATACTCCATCGAAGACCAACGGTACGGCGCAATTCGGCTTGGATGTCAGAGTGCCCGGAATGCTCACGGCAGTAGTGGCGCGGCCGCCGGCGTTTGCCGGAAAGGTGGTGAAGTTCGACGCGAGCGAAACGCTGAAAGTTCCTGGTGTTAAGGCTGTAGAACAGGTCCCGTCCGGCGTGGCCGTGATTGCGGAGCGGTTTTGGCCGGCGAAGATTGGGCGGGACAAACTCGTCGTCGATTGGGACCTGGGGCCAAATGCCACTCTCTCCACGGAACAAATGCTGCGCGATTTTACAGAGATGGCGAAAAATCCTGGAACCATCGCAAAGAAGACGGGTGATCCTGAAGCCGCCCTCAAAACCGCGGCGAAAACAATTACCGCGGAGTACGACGTGCCGTATCTGGCGCACGCCATGATGGAGCCGCTGAACTGCGTTGTCGATTTGAAGGCGGACAGTTGCGAAATCTGGACGGGCACGCAGTTTGAAACGGTGGACGGCGCAAACGCGGCAAAAGTCGCGGGCTTGCCTCCGGAGAAAGTGCAGATTCATACCACACTGCTGGGGGGAGGATTCGGCAGGCGCGCGAATCCCGCTTCGGACTTTGTTGTGGAAGCCGTTCACGTGGCCAAGGCCGCCAAAGCTCCAGTGAAAGTTGTATGGACACGCGAAGACGACTTGAAGGGCGGTTGGTACCGGCCGATGTGGCATGACCGCTTCGTCGCGGGCTTAGATGCGAGCGGCAATCCTGTTCTCTGGACCCACACAATCGTCGGGCAATCGATCATGCAAGGGACGATGTTTGAGCAGTTCATGATCAAGGGTGGAGTCGATGGCACTTCAGTCGAAGGCGCCGCGGACATCATTTATGACATTCCCAACTTGCAAGTGGATCTGCACACACCCAAGATCGGCGTGCCCGTGCAATGGTGGCGCTCCGTTGGCCACTCGCACACCGGATTTTCCGTCGAGGCATTCTTGGACGAAGTAGCGCATGCCGGCGGAAAAGATCCCTACGAGCTCAGGCGCGCGCTGCTGGCGAAGCAGCCTCGGATGCGGGCAGTACTTGAACTGGCGGCGCAGAAGGCGAATTGGGGATCGAAGCTGCCGGCCGGAGTGGGCCGCGGCATTGCAACGCATTTTTCTTTCGATAGCTACGTGGCGCAGGTAGTCGAAGCGTCCGTGGAGAAAAACGGGGCGGTGCGCGTACATCGCGTCGTTTGCGCCGTCGATTGCGGGACGGTCATCAATCCGGACACCGTCAAGGCGCAAATGGAAGGCGGCATCATCTTTGGCCTGACCGCAGCGCTCAAAACGGAGATCACGCTGAAGGATGGAAGAGTACAGCAGGAAAATTTTCACGATTACCAGATGTTACGGATCTTCGAATCGCCGGAAATCGATGTGCACATCGTCCCGAGCAGCGAGAACCCTACAGGAGTGGGCGAGCCGGGTGTGCCTCCGGTCGCCCCGGCTCTGGCGAACGCAATCTTCGCGGCGACTGGCAAACGCATTCGCAGCCTGCCAATTCGCGCAAGCGACCTCGCGAAGGAGGGAGCGAAATCATGACGGCATTCACGGCGAACGAAAAACACCGGCGTTGGAGAAGCGAACCGGCCATAACTCGCGTGCTCGCAATCTTCGGGTTTGGCGCGGTTGCGGCCTTGTTCGTTACTTCATGGACAGCTCGTGCTGCCAAGCCCGACGCAAATGCCTCTCGCGCCGCTTTCCTGCAGATCTATCGTGTCTTAACCTCGCCGCGCTGCCAGAATTGTCATCCCGCAGGCGATGCACCTCTTCAGGGAGACGACAGTCATGTGCATCTTCAGAACGTAACACGGGGCAAGGACGGCCGCGGGGTGTACGGCATGCGATGCGATACATGCCATCAAGCGACGAATCTTCCTGGCGCGCACATGCCGCCCGGCAATCCGAAGTGGGCGCTGACTTCCCCCGAGCACAAAATGGTGTTTGTTGGACGCTCAGCAGGCGAGCTTTGCAGGCAGATCAAAGATGCGAAGCAGAATGGCGGACGATCCCTCGAAGAACTTCGTCGCCACTTCGCGGACGACGATCTTGTCCGCTGGGGTTGGAGCCCCGGGGAAGGCCGCATATTGCCGCCTCTCTCCCGGTCGGAAACCGTGGCGCAGGTGAAAGTTTGGATTGATGGCGGCGCAGCCTGTCCTGAGTAAGTCAATCTAACATCCTGCGCTCAAACAAATGCGCCCCAGCACTCACGCTGGTCGTCGCATCTTCTACGAGCACCTGCTCGTACCCGCGCTCAAATCTTCCCCGTATCGGGAATCCAAGATTGCCGGTGTGCTCCTCGACGGTGTAATCATCCGGGCCGCTGTCTGCGTTAGAAATCCTGCGCTGTCCCGAAGGTCTCAGGCCGTAAGCGCGTCGATTTGAGCAGGCTTGGATGGCCGCACGCCCATCGTCATCAATGACCAACACTGTGGGAGCGCCTGCGGGCGTTTTCATGTGTGTCGACGTTGGCGGGCAGAGTAAGGTAAAAACTTGCGCCGCGCGGAGAGTTGTCGGCAGCCCACAAGCGGCCGCCATGCGATTCAACGATGGATCGGCTGATGCGAAGCCCCATGCCGGTGCCGTGCTGTTTGGTCGTAAAGAAGGCCTCAAAGATCTGATCCGCCTGCTGCGGGGGAAGTCCCACGCCGGTATCGCTGACCGAGACCAGCAGTTGTTCGTTTTCCGTTCGCTGCGACTTGATGGCTAGCTCGCGCGCTCCATCCACATCCTTCATCGCATCGATGCCATTGATCATGAGGTTCATCAGCACCTGCTGCAATTGCACGCGATCCCCCACGACCGGGGGAAGATCTGCCTCCAGCTCCGTCCGGACTGATATCGAGTATCGCATGGCCTCGTTGCGCAGGAGGACGATCATCTCTCGAATGACTTCGTTTATATCAACCAACTCCCGTTGCGGCGTACCCTTCTTGAAGAGCAGGTGGATCCGACTGACGATTTCCCCCGCACGCCTTCCGTCATTCACCATTCTCGTGGCAGCCGCGCGTGCCTCTTCCAAATTCGGAGGGTTGGCGGCGAGCCAGCGCAAGGAGGTATTGGCGTTGGTGACGGCGGCGGCAATCGGTTGTTTCACTTCGTGCGCCAGGGAGGCGGTCAGCTCTCCCATGGTGGTCACCCGGTTGACGTGTGCGAGATCCGACTGCGCCTGGCGCAGCGCCTCTTCGGCATGCACGCGGTTGGTAATGTCCGTCGAGGTTCCCACGAATTGCACCACATCCCCGGATGCGTTCAAAACAGGATGGCCGACGGTGTGGATGTATTTGACCGTGCCGTCCGGAAGAAGGATTCGCATTTCCACTTCGTAATCCGATTTTTCACCGATTGCTCGATCGATTGCCCGTTGCCACTTATCTCGATCCTCCGGATGAATGCGCTGTGCCTTTTCTTCCCAGGCCGACGTGCCTTTTTCTGGGTCGAAGCCATATATGCGATACCATTCCTCGGACAGATGCAAGGCGTCTCCTCCCGCCACTCCCCAAGCCCAACTCCCCCTTTCTCTCGGTGGTGTCCATCACCGCCCCGACAAACTCGATGCTGCCCGATTCATCGCTTAAGGCATGAGCCGCAACATGGACATACTTGACAGAACCATCCGGCATCACCAGGCGATATTCATGATCAAAATCCTTGCCATCCTGCGACGCGCGCTCGAGGGTCTGTTTCACGAGGGCCGCGTCTTCCGGATGAACGCGCTGGAGAACTAGTTCCACGGTCGGTTTTGTTGCTCGATCGTATTGGAAGATTCGAAAGGTTTCCTCTGACCAGATGGTTTCGCCAGTGGAAATCCTCCAGCCGAAGCTGCCGGTGGGGCTTAGTCGCTGTGCTTCCGATAAATAGGCCTCGCTCTGCTGCAACTTCTCTTCGGCACTCTTGCGTTCACGACTCTCTGCTTGCAACGCCTCGTTGGCTCTCTGGAGCTGTTGAACTGTTCCAATCAGGTTATCGCGCGCGCGCCTGAGCGATTCTGTGGCGCTCCTTTGCGCCGCGCTCAGCAATCCGGCAAACAGCAGCGAAACCGCAAGAGCGATAAACCGTGGTATCCCCTCGGGCTTCGCAGCCAACGAATGCATCGGAGGCAGGAAATAATAATAGAAAGCGAGAGCGGAGAGGGCCGTCGCGAGCAATCCCGGCGCAACTCCGCCGACCCACGCACTGAACATGACGGCGAAAAGAAACAGTGAAACCGGGGCCGCTTCCAAATGCAGCGCCGGCAACTGTGTGAGAATCAGAGCTGTGGCGACCGATAGAACCGCAATCCCAAAGCTCCAAATCACAGGCGGCTTGGGCCACAAAACAGGATTGGACCTGAACATACAGCTGCCTCGGCAACACAGCGATCGCGCTGCTCATCGCTGCATTCTTAAAGCTCGCTATTCATTTCCGCATCCAGGATCAGAATCAGCAGATGCGGAGAGACGACCTAACGAACGACAACGGGTGCGACGCGTCGGGCGCGCCCAGCGGGAACGTATCAACGCGGCTATGCGACTCCCGTTGCGTCAGGCACCGCCCGAGATCGGCTTCAGGCCGGAGGCGGTCTGGTAGCGCTCCACCGCGTTTTTGGCGGGGAGCTTCATGATGATAGTTGAGAGTGGTGCGGGAACCGCGGCGTTGCTCGTGTCCTTGCCGCGTGAAGCTCTTGGACCCTTGGATACCAAACTTGGTAGCTCCCGTCTTTGACTATTCCCGGTTGTCGTAAATGAGAGGCTCAGCAGTGCTTTTGCCCGAGCTTGTGGACCTCACCAGGCGGTGTCGGATGGCGCGAAAATGCGCTCAGTCATGGAGGCCTCCTTGCTGCTGTACTTGAGAATAATAGCATGTCCTTACCTGCGTTTCCCGCAGAGCGCTTCAGCACCGAATGCGGATACACCTCAGACTTGCGCACTCTTTTGCACTCACCAAAAGATCAACTCTTTTGTTTTCAATCGATTCCGCACTCTTTGGCAAAAACACTCCGGGGGGTAGAGGTACCCCGCCCTTGTGCCACGAAGAAATATCGTTTGAGGGGGAAGAAAATAGGGTGGTGAGGCCAGCAGAATCGGCGGAGTTGAGGATGTCGCCCTGGCTCTCAATTACCATCCGGAACCGCTTAAGTTACGACCTTCGTCAAGACGTCAGCGCCAGCCGCATATTGTTGCAAGAGCGCCCCAAGTCTTTGCCTCCAGCGTTCGAGATTCTCCGATCCGCCAAAGGAAACAATTACGGCGAGAACCTCTTTCGTCGCCGCCGTCACCATCGTTCGTTCCGAATCGCTCGTCGCGCTGCCGTGCGGCCCGACCGTATCAGCGAACACCGGCATTCCCTCCAGATTCAAATCGTATTTGCCGATGCCTTTGTATGTTTCGCCGGCGCGCCCCGCGCGAAAAACAATTTCGCCGGTAACGCGCGCCAGGTCATACAGCCCGATCGGCAACCGGCTCTCTACCGATACGAGATTAATCACATCCACGACCGCGTTGATTTGCGGCAAGCCTTTTCCCGCGACCACGCGCCGCAACAGCGCCTCTGCCGAACCGCGGTACCGCGACGGATCTTTCCCCAGAGCCTTGTAGGCCATGCGCGTCGCCTCCACCTGCGGCGACGCCAGTACACTGCGCGGGAAGGTCAATTTCTGAATTTCGCTCTCCCGCGCCTTCATCTCTTCGAGCAGCGCGTCGGGCGACGCCCCCGCCTCCACCTGCGCCGTCACGCAGCCCAACGCTGTTCGCGGGCACTTCGTTTTCAATTTCGGATCAATCGTTACCTTCATGGCGGCCTCAGCTTGCAACCGGTTTTAGCCGGGCCGAAAAGTGCCGCAAGAACTTTGCCTGGTGGATTTTTCGTAGCTGTCGGAACGGCTCGACGATCGTCTTGATGGGCATGCTCTTCCAGGACTTTCCCCGGACACACTACCACACCACCTGATTTCTCGTCGGGAGCATCATTCGCTGGACGCATGCACTCGCTCCGTTTTGAACGGGCACTCGTGCTAAACTTTATGGATTCTAGGCCCGTAGCTCAGTTGGTTAGAGCGCTACCTTGACACGGTAGAGGTCTGGGGTTCGAGTCCCCACGGGCCTACCAT
>WNFN01006881.1_pt1 | contig 10812 bp, 5 predicted proteins | sample 5400161 | NCBI WGS metagenome assembly WNFN01 (sample SAMN13153353, study PRJNA577476) | soil metagenome | isolation source: 80 cm saprolite on Douglas fir-dominated hillslope | place: USA:California | collected 2013-09-17
GGTCCTTTGGTGAAAGACCGTCGTACTCTCCCCGGTGGATCTTGCCGTGGCAGGACGTACATACGGGTACTTGCTTTCTGTTCAAGATCGCCATTACCCGCGTGAACCCCTGTGAGCCTCGGCTTGTCAGGCCTTTTCTCACGTGTCGTACGTGGTGCATGGCAATTCCTTGCGCTTCACCGCATATGACACAGGGCCATCCTAGCTTTGACCTCGTTCGTAGGCGCACATTCATACGAACTATGTCGACTTCGGGTGAGTCGGTGAAGGCTCCCCTTTTAGTTGACCAATCCGTATTTCTGTAGAACGTGATCGTTTTTTCCTGCCCGTTTGCGCGTTTGACCTTGATGTTGATGTCTTTCCCTCGTATAACCTGGGTTATTGGTCGCTGCCGTTTGGCTGCGAGCGTTTTAGCCAGGCTGAATTTCAGGATATACTGTACTTGATGCATCCCTTCCCAGTTGTCCGTGGGTCGGTAGTATTGCTGTAGTCCCCTGTTTACAGATGAGTACAACGACACTATTTGATCTTCGTCTAACTGTATCCAGGCTGCTTTATGCAACGGTCGGCCCCTCTTGTCACAGAAGCCCTTTAGGTGTAGCCGTTTTACCAACTCTCCCATCGGGGCTTTCAACACTATCTGCATCCCGGTTGATCTCCGTTTGAAGTTCTTCCCAGATGCGTTCGTTGAAAGCGTCTGCTTCGGTTCCTTGTCGGACCTTCCTAGCCGAATGCGGTAGCCGAGGAACTCGGCTTCCTCTGTTCTGGCCTGGGTGATACGGGTTTTCTCAGCGCTCAGGGTAAGGCTCAGTCTGGACTTTAAGAATTGCCCAATTCGCTCCTTGATTTCCTCAGCCAACTGATGCGGCCCGGTTACTCCTATTAGCCAGTCATCGGCGTAGCGACAGTATTTGACACGCACAAAGTTCGGGTCTTGCGGGTCCAGGGACGGCAATTTTCGCATTTGTACGCCTAATTCCCGGTATTCCTTGGTGTCGACCTTTCCAGTCTTCGCCAAGTATTGCCGCCGTTTCTGCAACTTGCGGTATTCGGGGTTCGGCCTGCGTAGCTCGCCTTTCTCCAGCTCTTTCTGCAATTGTTCGACATATTCGTCTAACTCGTGCAGATATACATTTGCCAGTATTGGGCTAACTATGCCGCCTTGTGGTGTTCCAGCTAGTGACTCTTTATGGGCTTCATCCAGGTCTTGATAACCCGCCTTTAGAAAACCTCGGATAATTGATAGAAATCGTTCGTCCTTGATCTTCTTTCTGAGTATACTGATCAATATTTCGTGATCAATATCATCAAAACAGGCTTTTATGTCGCCTTCTAAGAACCACGTTACGCCAGACCACCGGGCCTGGATATCCTTTAACGCACTGTGGCAGGATTTTGAGCGTCTGAAGCCGTGACTATTCGCTGAGAAGTAGGTTCCCTGTGGGCTATCATAGATTGCCTCTAGGATTAGCCGTACTACCTCCTGCACGATTTTATCCCTTGTGCATGGGATACCTAGCTTGCGCATCTTCCCGTTGCTCTTGGGTATATATGCCGTGCGTACAGGTTTGCAGTGGTATCTCTCCGTTCTCATCTCCTGGATGAGTTCGTCGATCATCGCCAGTGAAAACCCATCTAGCGTCTCGGCTCGTATGCCAGGATATATAAATCCTGCTTGTACATCAGTCTGTAGAGTTCAGAGTTTACCCACTCACGGTTTTCACCGTTGAGCTTTCGGATAACCTCTAATCTTTCCAGACTTCGCAAGTTACCCTCATTGCTCATGTGGGTATCGCTCCTTAATTTGTCCTCTACAGACCGTCGCTTTACAAAATCCTCTCCTACGAATTTCCCTACTGTGGCTTGGGTGGCTCAGCCACCGGCCTCACTCGCGGCCCTATGTCCCCTCCGGGACAGCCTTGAACAAGTCGGTGGGACACCTTCTACACCCCTTCCCCGTGTACCGGGCGTTACCCCGATCATTTGAGTACTATGGGTGTTCTGTCACCATAGGAGTCGCCTCCCGTAGGTGATCCCCTGGTTACGCACTCTTCCTTGTCTCCACTTAGGTTCCCCGTTCGCCTTTGCCCTCTCATTGAGGGTCGCTGTGGTAGGATACTTTCCTCTGTGCTGACATCGTTCACATTGGACTACCACACACGCCGAATAGTACCGTCATAGCGTGAGGCCCACGAAAGCCCACGCGGCTGGGGTTCAAGCAATACAGCCTTCGCCATATGGAGATTAGCTGACAGACCTGGGTATAGGTACTTATCCCATCCTGCCTTGCTCACGGCCTGCTATTGTCCCCTGCCACCTTTCGGCGCAAGGTAAGCCGCTGCTTTACACTCAATGTCCTCGTAGCCCTCTTGACGAGTAATGAAAAAGAGACGGCCTCATTGAAGCCGTCTCTTCTCATTAGTGGGTGGTACTGGGATCGAACCAGTGACCTCAGCGATGTCAACGCTGCGCTCGTACCGACTGAGCTAACCACCCCCGTAAGAGTTAGTATTAGAATTGGCGCGTCTTACGATTTGAGAGAGTGTGCTTCCAGGCACTACCGTCTATCGAAACCGCACTACCAAGCCTTCCCTACGAGTAAGTATCAGAGTGACGGGACGTTCCCGCTTGGAAAAGGTACGCGTCTCAGGGCGCACATGTCAACGTAGCGCTCTAACCAACTGAGCTAATTGCCCTTGAACACAAACAATAATAGCATTGCCTCGGTCACTTGTCAAGCATATTTTTCAGACTTTTCAAGCCCTACTACTCCGCTCTCCATGTAGAACCAGCACATTCACTAATAGCCTTCATCATCACCTGTGGTGGCTCCTCTATCTCTGCTCGCAGAAGGTTGGGCAGCTACCGCTGCCCAACCTTCTGCGAGCACACAAATATGCGAAGCGCCGCAGGCGCTGAGTAGTGAATCTAAATACCTGGAAATTGCAGTTTTGCTCTTGATGATGAGTTCGTGGTAGGATGTACTCTAGTATATACTGCTTGTGCCTCAAGTGTCATAGAGGCTAGAGAAAATTTGCTTTCTATAGATGGGGGAGTAGTGTTATGGCTCTGGAAGGACAGTCTATCGGTAGATATCAGCTTTCGCATCTCCTGGGAAGTGGTGGCATGGGAGAGGTCTATCTCGCTATTGATGTGCCCGTACACCGGCAGGTAGCCATCAAAGTGATGCGCTCTGAAGTGTCTGCCTATCCCAATGACACAGCAAGTAATGATGCAGCCCGTCTGTTTCAACGTGAGGTGAAGGCCATCGCTAGCCTGGATCACCCGCATATTTTACCTCTCTTCGATTATGGTGAAGAAAGTGTACGTGGCTCGAAAATTACCTATATGGTCATGCCATATCGTGCAGAGGGCACGCTTGTGAACTGGTTGCATAAGAGCGCCGATAACGCCTTGCTCTCTCCTTTAGACATAGCGCAAATTATCACACAGGCAGCCAGCGCGCTCCAATATGCCCATGACCGCCAGATTATTCACCAGGATGTCAAACCTTCTAACTTCTTGATTCGTGCCGATGACCAAAATCCTGACCGACCGTACTTGCTGCTCTCGGACTTTGGCGTTGCCAAGCTCTCAAGTATGACCTCAAATTCGAGCCAATCCGTGCGCGGTACGCCAACCTATATGGCTCCCGAACAGTGGGAAGGCAACGCTGTACTCGCGACAGACCAGTATGCGTTAGCAATTATGGCCTATGAATTACTCACGGGACGTGCGCCTTTCCTTGGTGGTCTGACCCAGATGATGTACCAACATATCCAGGTGCAGCCACAGCCACCATCTGTATATAATCCATATATCCCGCCCGAGGTGAACGAGGTCATCTTGCATGCTTTGGCAAAGAAACCTGAAGATCGCTTCCGCACTATTTCTGCCTTTGCCCAGGCTTTCAATCAGGCTGTCCAGGCCATCGATAAACCAACACTGCTCAAAATGCAACACAGTGTGCAGGAACCTACCGTTGTAAACGCTGTGCAAAGCCGTCCGCAAAGTGGTGATATCTTCGCGACACTGGCTATCAGCACCGAAGAGGCCATACGTGGAGGCACTCGTACCTTGACCCTGCCAGGAGGTCAACGGGTTTCAATCGTAATACCACCAGGCATACAAGACGGAGAGGTTCTTCGCCTGGATAATCAAGGTAAAACGGTCAGTAGCGCCGGTCAAATTGCTCCAATAGTTCTCACCATCTCCGTGGAACCTGGAGAAAGGCCACAGGTCGCTTCACCGGCGCACAACTACGAGGCCACTGTACCGAGCACGCCACCTCAAAATCTTAGAAACAGCGGCACTGTGCCAGTTACTCCCATCATCGCTAGCTCTGCTAGTGATAGCTCTGATAATCTGCCCACTATTGCCAGCAGGAGAGGTGCAGCATACAACATAGATTCCACTGTCCAGGCTCCTTATCAGGGCGTGGTCGCCCCTCGTCAACGGCGCTTTCCGCTTGTCATCACGCTATTACTGCTAGTATTGCTGCTGATCGTGGTCGGAGGAGGTATCTATTTTGCGAAAGCCAGCTTTGGTTTCGGTGTCTCAAGCACTCCCACGGTAGGAACTACTGTCACTGTTGCATCTTCGCCGGTCACGGCTACCTCGTCAGCGACAACAGGTGTCACGCCATCAGTTGCCACTGGACCTACCAATACCTATACTCATTCGGGAGTGCTGGCACTGAATGATCCGTTGAGCGATAATAGCCAGGGTCATGCCTGGACGGAGGGTACAAATAGCCTGGGTGCGACCTGTGAGTTTACAGGTGGTGCATATCAGTCCACTCAACCTAATCCTGGCTATTTTCATGCATGCCTGAGCCAGGCCACTAACTATAACAATTTTGTTTTTGAAGTGCAGGCTACGCTTGTTTCTGGTGACTACATGGGGTTGATCTTCCGCAGTGTGTCTGACAACTATTACTATTTTCGCGTTGACCCGACAGGCCAGTACACCTTCAAGGTTTACCAGGCTGGGAATGATAAGGTTTTATCCAAGGGACCTGGTCCAACCATTAATGCGGGACAGACCTACTTACTGGCGGTCGTAGCCAATTACGGCAACTTTACTTTCTACGTGGATCATCAGCAAGTAGCTCAATTAACTGATCCTACTTTCAGTTCCGGTCATATAGGTGTCTTTGTGGGTGACCAGACGAATTCAGCCGTAGCAGTATTTAGAAATGCACATGTATGGGAACTCTAAACCCCACCCATATAGATATTTTTACCTACGAATATACTAAATAGGTATTATTAATTTTGAGAAGGACAGCCCGTAGTACTATGTCTTGCATGTAAATGAAGACAATGCTATACTTTGGCGGGGTGATAAGGTCGTAATTTGTTTTCCCTTCATCAAGTAAATATATTTCGAAAAACGTAGACGGGAGCCATTTCCATGCCTCCTTCAACCTTCTGGCAAGATATCCGCAATGGAGGGTTCGTGTTTCAAAAAGTGGATAGGCGTTTTCTTGCCAAAATCTCAGGTGTTATATTTCTCATAATATTGATCAGTATCGAAATAGGTCCACTTATAGGACATTCGGCATATGCGCAAATAACGTCTCTCAACCATACCAACGCAAGTGTAGATTCTACGTGTCATCAAACATCTTTTTCGCCGGATGGTAATCCATTTGCCCTTTGCCCAGGTCCTTTTCCACGTGGAGGTAACTGTGTCTGGTGGCCATGGGAAATGTGGCACCGGCTGGGCTACGACTTGCCGCGCAATTGGGGCAACGCTGCAGATTGGATCTCTGATGCTGAACGCTCGGGCTTACCATTAGGTAAAACTCCTCGCGTAGGTTCTGTAGCCGTTTTTCCCATTGGTGATGGCGTCTGGGCCTTTACTTCAGTTGGTCACGTGGCCTTTGTCACCTCTGTCAGCCCTGATGGGAGCACGTTTAATGTCACCTATCAAAATTATGGCGACCCTACTCCTATGTATGTTGGGCAAAACTATCCCGTCTCATTAATTAATGAACCACATTTCCAGAATGGAAATCTGCGTTTTATCTATTTCCCACGCCCACTTGATCCAAATCGCTTCGCGCAACTGCCAGGCATCGGCTCCAATGATATTGCAGGTATCAACCAGGCCAATCATCAATTTAACACCGTTGATGGTAATACCACGGGATCATCGACTGCTCCCAGTAATCAGATAGCCCTTGGTTTAGCGCCTACCTTGTCTGATCAGGAGTTCAACGCAGACTTCACCGGTATTGGCTTAAGCGATCTCCTGCTCTATAATCGTAGCCAGGGTACGCTGAAAGTGCTCAGCTTCTCAGATCAGCTGTTACGCCTGAAACGAATGCATGTGCCGCGCTTTGTGATTGATGAAATACTGGCAAACCAGGCTGATACGCCCCCGCCTCAGCTTTTCAGCCTCGCGGATAAGCTCACGCCTGCCAACGGTTGGGGATCATCACTAGATATCCATATTGGAGATTTTACTGGTGCAGGTAAATCCGAAATATTACTCTATGATCGCGTAACAGGTAAATTACAACTTATTAGTCTGACCCCGCGTTTGACTATCGAAAAGCATATCATCTTGCAAGGGTATGGACCTGGCTGGGAACTATATGTAGGTTCGCTCGATGGGCAGCACAGCAGCGTATTCATGTATAATCGCCTGGTAAATGCGCCGCCCATCCAAAGTTCCACGCCCCCGCCCCCGTCCCCGCCAACTGGCACCACACCTACGCCAGGGGGTGCCTTTACCCCTACGCCCGGGACAACACCAAGCCCGAATCCATCGCCTAAACCAAGTCCGACGCCGAGCCCGTCCCCAAAGCCGAGTCCGACGCCGAGCCCAACGGTTAGTCCAACACCAAAGCCGAGTCCGACGCCGAGCCCGACGCCGAGTCCGACGCCGAGCCCGACGCCGAGCCCAACGCCAAGCCCGTCTCCCAAGCCGAGTCCAACGGCCAGTGTTACACCGACGCCCATTTGTGGTACGCCTACGCCTACACCTACACCAACTCCGACTGATACGGCAGGCTTCAGGGTACATCCATGTCCAACACCGACTCCGTACTGTCTGACGCCAACTTCGAAAGGATGCTCTACCCCAACGGCTCACCAGGGAAATACGCAACTGAAGCCATTGGTGCAACCGCAGGATCTGTTCCAGGCTGGTCCCCTGGATATTGACCTGAGCAGTGTTTTAGCTGGTCAGGTCCCATCGGTACTTGTATCCAATGTGATTGCGCTCAACTTTGATCATAATTTCAATATCCTTCATCAGAAACAATACACCTTGATGGATGACGCCTGGGAAATCTATATAGGTAGATTCATCAATGCCAATCAGGATGCCCTCTTACTCTACGATCGCATGCTGGGCGAGGTCCGCTTCTTAAGCTTCGACAAGAATCTCAATGTCACTCATTACCAGCCTATGCATAATGTCGATCCTAACTGGGAGATCTTTAGTGGCGATTTTATAGGCGCTGGTCGTTCACAGGTACTACTCTATAATCCGGGCACCGGAGACGCACAGATCACCATCTTAAAAAGTGACCTCTCCCTCTCCAGTAATCAGACGTTCTCTGGCTGGGCCACCAACCAGGCTCTCTATGTCGGCCACTTTGGTGCTCCCACCTTAAGTGTCATGCTCTATGACCCGCAGGCCATCCAGAGTACCTTCCTGGAATTTGACAGCACCCTCACTATCATCCATCAGGTGACGATGCAGAGTTGGGATAATCACTGGCAAATTCTCATAGGTTCTTTCCTGGACCGTTCGCGCTGCCTGGCTACACATAGTTGCCTGACAGGCGATGACATCCTGGTCCTCGACCGCCGTACTGGCCAGTTAGAGCAGTTTGTGTTCTCCTTCGGTAACCAGTACCGGGTCAATGATAACCGCTCACGACCCTTTGTACAGACAACCCCTGGGGCCTCCGCTATCCTGACCTCAGTAGATACCAGCATCTTTAGCTTGCTGACTACATTAAATACCAGTATCAGGGGAGAGGAGTTGTACTAAGATTTCCTTTTGAACACTACCCCAATAGTGGTACAATGCACCTATGCATAATATTTTTTTAATTGGACTTTCTGGCAGCGGGAAGAGCACCATAGGCCGTATGCTGGCCGAGCGTCTGGGCAAACCTTTCATTGACATAGATGCCCTTATCGAACAAGCATGTGGCGAGCGCATCTCAACTATTTTTGCTCGTCATGGCGAGGACTACTTCCGCGATTGTGAAAGCCGCTTATTTGCACGGATCGTCCAGGAAGAACATGCTGCCGTTATTGCCACTGGTGGGGGCATTGTTGTCCGACGAGAGAATTGTGCCCTGCTGCGTTCGCATGGTGTAAGCATCTACCTGTCGCTTGACCCCGAGACGGCTTTGGAGCGTCTGAAGCTCCAGCACACTCAAACCCTGGCTGGTGGAGAATCACCTGAAATTCGTCCCTTGCTCGCCAAGCCGGATCCCCTGGCTGCCCTGCAAGATCTACTGACTACACGTGCTGAATGGTATGAGGATGCGCACTACACCTGCTTGACGAGTGGTAAAAGTCCTGAGCAAGTTGCCCAGGAGCTTATAGCCATGCTGATCGCTACAGGTGAGCTTGGCGGTATTCCCCCTATCTTGCGACATCTCCGTGTTGGCAGCGGTTATGACACTGTCGTAGATTGGGGTGGAATGGGCAGGCTTGGAAACTACCTTCAGGCGCTAAAACTGCCGCCCCGCGTTTTTCTTATCACAGATAGCCATGTGCATAAGCTGTATGCATCCCACCTCGTAGGAGCGTTACTTGCCTCTGGCTTTGACCCTCAGGTGTACGTGGTCCCCGCCGGTGAAGCCAGCAAGTCCCAGCAGCAGCTCAGCGCTATCTATGACTGGCTACTGGAACAACATGCTGAGCGGCGTGAAGCTATTGTGGCCCTTGGTGGTGGTGTGGTAGGCGACATGGCCGGCTATGCTGCAGCGACTTATTTGCGCGGTGTGCCCCTGGTGCAGGTGCCTACCTCGTTGCTAGCTCAGGTGGATGCCGCCATCGGTGGTAAAACAGGCATCAATCATCCTCGTGGCAAGAACCTGATCGGTGCTTTTTATCATCCTCGCTTTGTGCTGGCCGATCCCGCGACCCTCTTGACTCTACCTGCTCGGGAGCGTACAGAGGGGTGGGCAGAAGTCGTAAAATATGGTATCATACTCGACGCTACATTATTCGCTCAGCTTGAGGAATATGTAGATGAGCTGCGTGTTTTTTCTCGTCCCCCTGCTCAACTACTGTGTCAGATCATTGCACGTTGTATTGCATTAAAAGCAACAGTTATAGAAGAGGATGAGCGGGAACAGGCGCGGCGGGCGATCCTTAACTATGGTCATACTGTAGCGCATGCGCTGGAAAATCTCGCTGGTTATGGCGTATTCCTGCATGGTGAGGCGGTCTCTCTTGGCATGGTGGCAGCTGCTGCCATCGCTCAGCAAGCGGGAATGTGTGATCCGGACCTGGTAACTCGTCAAAATGCGCTCTTGCAAGCGCTAGGATTGCCTGTAGCCTACGAGGGGCAAGTGCGAGCCGCTGACATTCTTGCTGCGATACAATTAGATAAAAAAGTAGCCAATAAACAGGTGCGCTGGGTGATGCCTCGCCAGGTTGGCAATGTAGTGGTTACGTCCATGCCTGGAGATGTAGTGCAGCCTGTTATCACAGCATTCTTTGGCGAAAAAAGGGCGTAATTGCATGGTGCATATACTGGTCTTGAACGGTCCAAACCTGAATACCCTGGGCACACGTGAACCCGCTATTTACGGTACAGTGACGCTGGCAGACATCCAGCATAGGTTGCAAAAGCGTGGCGCGGAACTGGATGCCACGCTGGCGTTTTTCCAGTCCAACCATGAAGGCGCGCTGATTGATTTCCTGCAGGAACATGCCGACGCTGCCGATGGGATTATCATTAATGCCGGTGCCCTGACCCATTATTCGTATGCCCTACGCGATGCCCTGGCGACACTCAAGGCACCTGTGATTGAAGTACACCTGAGCAATATTTATGCACGCGAAACATTTCGTCACCACTCTGTGATTGCTGCGGTCTGCAAGGGCCACATCGTCGGCTTAGGTTGGCGAGGATATCTCCTCGCTTTGGAGAGCCTGGTTGCCTTGTTAGATGAATAGATATTAAAGAAGGAAGCATATGAGCCAAGATTCACTGAGTAAGCTGCGAACCTGGATGACAGAACAAGGGTTGGACGCTTTTATGGTTACCCAGCCCCAGAATCGCTCCTATTTGAGCGGTTGGCTAAATGATGATGAAGAAGGTTCTGGTCTCTTGCTCATTGATCAGCAACGACAAATATTACTGACCAATCCCCTGTACAAAGAAATTGCTGAGAGGGAAGCAAGTAACTGGCAGGTCATGGTTCCTACTTCTCGCGAATATGCTCCTGCCGTTGTTACCCAGGCCCAGGAACACGGCTGGAAAACCATCGGCTTCGAGTCAACGGCGGTTACCTTCCACGACTATCAAAAGCTGCACGATGCTGGTAAAGGCATCTTTATATTGCAACCTATCGATACCAGCTATGTAACAACTTTACGCGAGGTCAAGCAGCCTCACGAAGTAGATCTGCTCAAGCGTGCCATAGCCATTACTGATGAGACATTTGCGCATATTTGTAACTGGATTCAGCCAGGCATGACCGAGAAAGACGTTCAGTGGGAAATTTCGCGCTATATGGTGTCGCTAGGTGCAGATGGTACGTCATTTGACTCGATTGTTGCCTCTGGTCCTCACGGCACGATGCCCCATGCCGTACCTGATAAT
>WNFN01105456.1_pt1 | contig 10809 bp, 9 predicted proteins | sample 5400161 | NCBI WGS metagenome assembly WNFN01 (sample SAMN13153353, study PRJNA577476) | soil metagenome | isolation source: 80 cm saprolite on Douglas fir-dominated hillslope | place: USA:California | collected 2013-09-17
TGATTGGTTACTACGGTCCTCTCATACCGATCGTGCAGTTGGGGTGGTGCCTTCTGTGGATCGCCCTCACCTGGTGGCTCGGAGGCGGCCCCGGCGCGGCGCGACGCTGACGTGCCCCCCGGCGTGAAGACCCGCCCGCGCGGGTACCCGTTCCGGAACGGGTAACTGGCGCACTCGCCGGCCGCTGCAGACGTGCGTATCACGGGCGGCCGCGCTACCCTCCCCCGCCGTGCTGAAGTTCCTCCCCTTCGTCCTCCGCCACCTCCGGCGCAACACCATCCGCACCGCGAGCACGGTGGCGGCGATGGCCCTCTGCATCCTCCTCTTCTGCACGCTGCAGAGCGCGCTCGCCCGCTTCAACCGCGTGATCGACACCCGCAGCCCGCGGCGCCTGGTCACGCGCAACGCCGTCACCTTCATGATCCCGATCCCCCTGGCCTTCGGCGAGCAGATCCGGAAGGTCCCCGGCGTCCAGCGCGTCGCGGTCATGAACGGCTTCGGGGGCGTCCTGCCCGCGCGCAAGGAGGGCCAGGACGCGGGCGGCGCCACCGACTGGAGCGACGCGTTCCAGAACGTCGCCGTGGACGGCGAGGAGTACTTCGCCATGAACCCGGAGCTGTCCGTGCCCCCCGATCAGCTCCGTGACTTCCTCAGCGATCCCCACGCCTGCGTGATGGGCCGGGAGTTGGCCCGCCGCTTCGGATGGAAGATCGGCGATCACTTCTTCCTGGAGAGCTTCGTCTCCGCCTACCGCAAGCGCAGCGGCCCCTTCGAGTTCGTCATCCGCGCGCTCATGGACGCGGACCCGCGCTACCCGGGCACCGAGACCGAGATGATGGTCTTCCACTTCAAGTACCTCCACGAGGCCCTCGGCAGCCACATCCGCGCCATGACCTTCCTGGTCGAGATCGACGACCCCGCGCGCGGGGCGGAGATCGGCGCCGCCATCGACGCCCTCTTCGAGAACTCCAGCTCACCGACGATCACGGAGACCGAGCGCAGCTTCACCGCCGACTTCATGTCCATGGCCGGCGACCTGGGCGTGCTCATCAACGGCATCGGCCTCATGGTCTGCTTCGCGATCCTGCTCGTGACCGCGAACACCATGAGCATGGCCGTGCGCGAGAGGCGCACGGAGATCGCGGTCCTGAAGACGGTCGGGTTCACGAGCGCGCAGGTCATGGGGCTGGTGGTCTCGGAGGCGCTCGTGATCGGCGGAGCGGGCGGCCTCTTCGGCGTGGCCGGCACCGCGGCCCTCATCTGGGCCCTCGACCACGCGACGAGCGGGACGTGGTTCGGCTTCGCGGGCATGGCCCTGACCACTCACGTGGCCGCTTCCGGCCTCGGTATCGCACTGGCCCTGGGCCTGGCCGCCGGCCTCATGCCCGCCGTGGGCGCCTACCGCGCGCGGGTGACCGAGATGCTGAGGGGCGTCTAGCCGTGGCCGTCCCGCTGTCCTACAGCCTGCGCAACATCCGCGTGCGCTGGCGGCTCACGCTCCTGGCCGTGGTCGGGATCACGCTCGTGGTAGCGGTGTTCACGGTGCTCATGGCCATGTCGGAGGGGTTCCGCGCCGCGCTGCGCGGCAGCGGCCGTGCCGACAACGCGATCATCGTGAGCCGGGGCTCGGCCTCGGAGATGTTCTCGGAGGTGACGCCGGAGGACCGCAACGTGATCCTCGCCGACGCGCGGCTCGTCCGCGGCCCCGACGGCCAGGCCCTGGCCTCCGCGGAATCGATCATGGTCATGTCCCTGCGCAAGAGGACGGACGGCCACCGGACCAACGTCACCCTGCGCGGCGTGCCTCCTCTGGCCTTCGAGGTGCGCGGCGGCATCCGCGTGACGTCGGGCCGGCCTTTCCGTCCCGGTCTCGCCGAGGTGATGGCCGGGCGCCGCATCCGCGAGCGCGTGCGCGACCTCGACGTGGGCAGCACCTTCCGCTATCGCGGGCAGGACCTCACGGTCGTGGGCGTGTTCGATTCGGACGGGGCGGCCTTCGAGAGCGAGGTCTGGGGCGACTACGCTTCACTGAACGCGCTCCTTCGGCGGCCGGCCGTCACCAACTGCATGGTGGTCCGGATGAAGGACCCGGCGGAGATCCCCGCTCTCGACCGCTGGATCCGCTCCCTGCCCGGCGCGTCGCTGCAGGCGGTGCCCGAGCGGCTCTACTTCGAGAACCAGGGCGGCCAGGTGGCGACGGTGTTGCGCGCGTTGGCCAGCCTGGTCGCGGTGGTCATGGGCCTGGGCGCGGTGTTCGGGGCCATGAACACGATGTACGCCATCGTGGCCGCGCGCACGCGCGAGATCGGGACCCTGCGTGCCCTCGGCTTCTCGCGCCGGGCGATCCTCGTGTCGTTCGTGGTCGAGTCGGCCGTGCTGGCCCTGATCGGCGGCTTGCTCGGGTGTCTCCTCGCGTCCGCCGCCAACGGCTACACGACCGGCGCGTCCAACCTGCAGACCTTCCGCGAGGTCGCGTATGCGTTCCGCATCACGCCCGCGATCGTGGGCACCGGGACGGGTTTCGCGCTGGTGATGGGGATCCTGGGCGGGCTGCTGCCGTCCGTGCGCGCGGCGCGGCTGTCGATCGCGGCCGCGGTGCGGGAAGGGTGACGCCCGGTTAGACTTCACGGCGGTGCCGACCGGAGGTCGTCCGCGGATCCCGCTGCCGCCGCCCGGTCGACTCGACGAGGCGGGCATCCGCGAGTCCTTCGCGTTCCGGATGATGTACACGGTCGCCAAGGACGAATACACCGCCCGCGAGTTCGACGTCTACAAGGCCCTGGCCTACGCGGTGCGCGACCGCCTGATGGAGCGCTGGTTTCGCACCCAGAACGCCTACTACCAGGCCGACGCCAAGCGCGTCTACTACCTCTCGCTCGAGTTCCTGATGGGCCGGGCCCTGATCCACAACGTCATCAACCTCGGGGCGCGCGACGCCTACCTGCATGCGATGCAGCGGCTGGGATACGACCTGGAGGGGCTGCAGGAACGGGAATGGGACGCCGGCCTCGGCAACGGCGGCCTGGGCCGGCTGGCCGCCTGCATCCTCGACTCCGCCGCCACCCTGGGGCTTCCGTTCTACGGCTACGGGATCCGCTACGAGTACGGCATCTTCCAGCAGGGGATCCAGGACGGCGCCCAGGTCGAAGCGCCCGACAACTGGCTGCGCTACGGCAACCCGTGGGAGATCCCGCGCCCCGACGCGCTGTTCCCGGTGCAGTTCTACGGCCGGAGCGAGTACGTGCCGGACGCGGAGGGACGCCTGCGCGTGCGCTGGGTCGACGCCGACGTCGTCTGGGCGATGGCCTACGACACGCCGGTGGCCGGCTACGGCAACGACACCGTCAACACCTTGCGGCTGTGGTCGGCCAAGTCCAGCCGCGAGTTCGACCTGGGCAGCTTCAACGCCGGCGAGTACGTGCGCGCGGTCGAGGACAAGACGCGCACGGAGAACATCTCCAAGGTGCTGTATCCGCGCGACGACCAGTACGCGGGAAAGGAGTTGCGTCTCAAGCAGCAGTATTTCTTCGTCTCCGCCACCCTGCAGGACGTGCTGCGCCGCTTCCTCAAGTTCGGCCCGCGGCGCTGGAGCGAGCTGCCGGAAAAGGTGGCCGTCCAGCTCAACGACACGCACCCGGTGCTCGCGATCCCGGAGCTGATGCGGGTGCTGGTCGACGAGCACGACCTGCCGTGGGAGGAAGCCTGGGGCCTCACCCAGGCCGTGTTCGGCTACACCAACCACACGGTGCTCCCGGAGGCGCTCGAGCGCTGGCCGGCGGACCTGTTGCGGCGCTTGCTGCCACGCCATTTCGAGATCATCGAGGAGATCGACCGCCGCTTCCGCGTGCAGGTGGCGCCCTACGGCGACGAGGGCCTGGTGCAGCGCACGGCGATCCTCGCCGGCGGCGAGGTGCGCATGGCCCACCTCGCTTTCGCCGGGAGCCACAAGGTCAACGGCGTCGCCGCGCTGCACACGCGGATCCTGCGCGAGACGACTTTCGCGGAGCTCGACCGCGTGCTCCCGGGCCGGATCACCAACAAGACCAACGGCATCACGCCCCGGCGCTGGCTGCTGCAATGCAACCCCGGCCTGGCCGAGCTGATCACGGGTGCGCTCGGCCCCGGCTGGACCCGGGACCTCGACGAGCTGCGCCGGCTCGCGCCGCGAGCCGAGGACGCGACCTTCCGGGGCGAGTGGGCGGCCTTGAAGCGCGTCAACAAGGCCGTGCTCGCGGACCGGATGCGGAAGCGCTTCGGCCTCGAGCTGGACCCCGACCACCTGTTCGACTGCCAGGTCAAGCGCCTCCACGAGTACAAGCGGCAGCTCCTGAACGTCCTGCACGTGCTGGCCCTGCACGAGCAGTTGCGCGCGGGGGCGGACGCGGGCGTGCCGCGAACGGTGATCTTCGCGGGCAAGGCCGCGCCCGGCTACGCGATGGCGAAGCTGATCATCCGGCTGATCCACGCGGTGGCGGAGCGCGTCCGCCGCGACGGGGCGACCCGCGGACGGCTCGCCGTCGCTTTCCTGCCCAACTATTCGGTCTCCCTGGCCGAGCTGATCTTTCCCGCGTGCGACCTCAGCGAGCAGATCTCGACCGCGGGCAGCGAGGCCTCCGGCACCGGCAACATGAAGGCGGCGCTCAACGGGGCGCTCACCATCGGCACCCTCGACGGCGCCAACGTGGAGATCCGCGAGGAGGTGGGGCCGGAGAACGTGTTCATCTTCGGCCACACCGCCGAAGAGGTAGCGGCGCTGCGCGCGGCCGGATACGGCCCACAGGCCTGGATCGAGCGCGACCCCGAGCTGCGCCGCGTGATCGACGTGATCGCGAGCGGCGAGCTGGACGGGGGCACTGGCCTCTTCCGGCCGATCGTCGAAGAGCTGCGCGGCGCGGATCGCTATCTGTTGTGCGCGGACTTTCGCGCCTACGCCGACGGTCAGGCCCGCGCGGCTGCCGCCTACGCGCGGCCGGACGAGTGGTGGCGGATGTCGATCCTGAACGTGGCCGGGATGGGCAGGTTCTCCGCGGACCGCACCACCCGCGAGTACGCGGAGGAGATCTGGGAAGCCAGGCCGGTGGCGTCGGGCTAGAACGACTCCGGGTGGCGCGCCATCGCGGGCGAGTAGAGCGAGCGCAGGCGCGCGAGGTCCGCCCCATAGTCCGGGCCCGGCACGAAGAGCGGAAGCAGGAGCACGGTCCGACTCCGGTAATCGAGGGCGACGGGGAAGATGGCAGCGCCCGCCGCGAGGGCGATGCGATGGAATCCCGTCTTCCAATGCTCGACCTTGTGGCGCGTCCCTTCCGGCGAGAGGGCCAGGAACATCCGATCCGAGCCTCGCATCATCGCCGCCGCGCGCTCGCCGACGTCGCCGGGCGCGGCGCGGTCGACCGGTATGCCCCCGGACCACCGGAGCAGCCGGCCGAAGATCCCGCGGAAGAGCGTGTGCTTCCCGAGGTAGTGAACGCGAAGCCCCAGCGCGACCAGGGCGGCCATGCCGACGACGAAATCCCAGTTGGAGGTGTGGGGGGCGACGATGATCACGCAGTGCGGCACGTCGGGCACCGCGCCTTCGATACGCCAGCCCAGGATCCGTAGCGCCATTCGCCCGAAGATCCTGGACGCTGCGTTCCCCCAGCCGGGGGCGGAGGGAGGGAGCTCAGGTACCCCGGACCCGGCCATCCGCGAAGTGTCTCATCGACGCGTCCGCAACGCCTGGATCATCACCCAGTGTGAGAACCCCACACGCGTCACCGCACCACGAAGCTCCAGCCGGTATTGACGATTGTTGGAATTCCCGGGTTGAACGGGAGGTCCGGTCCCAGGTCGAACCTGACCTTATCGGTCGTGAACGAGGTCCCGCATCGGTACCGCGGGATGTCACGGATCACCCAGAAGCCCGTCCGGAAGCGCGCCGTCGAATTCGCCACGTAGACGCCGTCGTTGCGATCCAGACGCGTCGAGTAGGCGATCTGGGTCGCCATGCACTCCGTGTTGGCGCTGTTCAACAACGCGACCTGGAAGTTCGTGCGGCCCACGCCCAGGGTCAGGTCTCCCGGGTAGGTGAACTGGAACTCGATCTCGGGCGAGCGTGACCCGTCGCCCGGGCTCACGGGCAGTGGGATGGTCCCGCCGGCCCCCGGCGTCGCGCTCAGGATCGTGAACGTCGCGGCGGGCGTGGGAGTCGGCGTCGGTGCCGGGGTCGGGGTCGTCGAGCCTCCGCAGCCCAGGGTGAGGACCAGCGCGACCGCGCTCAGTGCCTTCATAGATCGGGAGAGTTCGAGACGACGAGCGGAGTATAGCGTCCGCCCGGACACGCTAGGACATAATCTCCGAGGTTGCGCCTGTGAAGTGCCCAAGCTGCCGCCGCGAGAACTCCGAGACCGCACAGCGCGAACACGGACACCCGGAACTGGAACTACGGCAACGTCGTGCACGAGATGAACGAGGTCCTCGGCCGCGCGGCGCCGCGCGCGGGAAACCGGGACGAGGCCCGGCGCGCGCTCCTCGCTGCCAGCGCGACACCGGGCTCGCCACAGCTCGACTCCTACGGGCCCAACTTCGAGCTCGCGCGCGAGATGCTCGGCAAGGGCGAGAAGGACGTGGTCATCCAGTACCTCGATCTCGTCGGAAAGTTCTGGGGGCATGACGACCCGAAACGACCTCAGTACAGCGCGCTGGCCGCCCGGCACGCGGCGCTGCTCGCGAAATGGAAGCAGGAGATACGGGAGGGCAAGATCCCGACCGACGCGAATTGGCGGTGATTCCGTGTCCATGACCCGCTGCGCGCCGCCGAGGTGGCGAGCCGCCGTCGTGATCGGCCTCGCCGTCCTGCCGTCCGTGTCCGCCTCCGTCTTCGTCGCCCGTGGCGCCGCGGACGATGGACGGTGGGTCGCGAGCTGGGTCGCGGCCCAGCAGCTCACCGAGCCGCACAACATGCCGCCGGCCCCGGGCCTCGTCGGCCAGACGCTACGCCAGGTGATCCAGCCCTCGCTGGGCGGCCGGCGCCTTCGCGTCACGCTGTCGAACGCCTTCGGCGACGGCGATCTCGCCGTCGATTCGGTGCACGTCGCGCGCTCGGCGGGCCTGGCCGCGATCGAGCCGTCGAGCGACCGCGCGGTTACGTTCGCGGGCGCGCCGTCGGTGACGATCCCCCGCGGCGCGGTGATGGTGTCGGATCCGCTCCCCTTCGACGTCGTCGCCCTCGCGAACCTGGATGTGAGCATGCACCTCGTGTCCGTGCCCGCCGCCCTCACCGGCCATCCCGGTTCGCGAACGACGTCCTTCCTCCAGGCGGGCGACGTCACCTCCGCGCCCGACCTGCGCGCGCCGGCCACGGCCGACCATTGGTACGTCCTCAGCGGCCTCGACGTGTGGGCGGACCCGCGCGCGGCGGCGATCGTCGTGCTCGGCGATTCGATCACGGACGGCCGTGGCTCGACCACGAACAAGAACGACCGCTGGCCGAACCTCCTGTCGCAGCGGCTGCGCGCGAACCCGGCCACGGCGGAGCTGGCCGTCCTGAACGTGGGGCTCGGCGGCAATCGCCTCCTGCGCGACGGCATCGGACCCAACGCGCTCGCCCGGTTCGAGCGCGACGTCCTCGCCGTGCCCGGCGTGCAGTGGCTGGTCGTGCTCGAGGGCGTCAACGACATCGGCGCGACGATCCTGCCCTTCGAGGGGTTCGCCGCCTACTCGAGCCCGCAGAGCGAGGCGGATCGGCAGGAGGTGAACCGCTGGATCCGCGGCGGCGGCGAGCTCGACAGCGTGATCGACTTCGACGCGGTGGCCCGCGATCCCGCTCACCCGTCGCGCCTCCGCGAGGCCGTGGACGGCGGCGATCACGTGCACCCGTCGGCGGCGGGCTACCGGATCATGGCCGACGCGATCGATCCCTCGCTGTTCGCGCGGTGAGTCGCCGAAGAGCGGGGCCGGACCCGGGAATGATCCGGATCACACCCGTCCGGCAATCTCGAGGCGCGTGCTGACGCCGCGCCGCCGGCGTGGTGTATTCGAAGCATGTCCAACATCGGCACTGTCGTTCCGGAGCCGGAGGCGGGCAGAGCCGAATCATCGGGTCAGGCCCGCTACCAGATCCTTCGCGAGCTCGGGCGCGGCACCACCGGCGTGGTCCACGAGGCCTACGACGTGGTGCTCGGACAGACCGTCGCCCTGAAGACGGTCCCGACTCCGCCGGCCATGACGCCGGCCCAGCGCCAGGAGTTCGTCAGGCGATTCCTGGACGAGGCGCGCATCGTGGCGCGGCTTTCGCACGGGAACATCGTCGAGGTCCACGACTTCGGCCAGGACCCCGCGACGGGCCTCTTCATCGCCTTCGAGCACCTCGAGGGCAAGCCGCTCGCCGAGATCGTGAGCGCGTCGTCTCCGCTCCTCTGGCCGGAGGCGTTCCGGATCGGCGAGCGCGTGGCGGACGCGCTCCACCATGCGCACTTGTCCGGCATCGTCCATCGTGACGTGAAGCCGGCGAACGTGATGCTGCTCGCGGGCGGCGAGCCGAAGCTCTTCGACTTCGGCATCGCCAAGGTCGCGGACGCGCCCGGCCACTGGTCGATCGCCGGCCAGGTCGTCGGGACTCCGCTCTACATGTCGCCGGAGCAGGCGATGGGCGAGCCGGTCGACGCCCGCTCGGACGTGTTCGCCCTGGGGGCGGTGCTGTACTTCCTGATCACCGGCCGCGCGCCCTTCGCCGCGGCGACGATCCCCCATATCCTGCTGCGCGTCCTGCACGACGATCCCCCGCCGGCCTCGCTCCTGGTCGGCGGCGTGCCCGAGGGCGTGGAATACGTCCTGGCCCGCGCGATGGGGAAGGCGCCCGGGCACCGGTACCAGAGCGCGGCCGCCATGGGTCAGGACATCGGGGACGTCCTCGCCGGCCGGCGGCCCCGCCATCGGGGAGCCTGGGCGCCGGTGCGCGCGAGCGACACCCTGCCGCCCATGACCCCGGCCGGCGACGCCGCGCTCGCCGAGCTGGAGGCGCGCCTGGGCGAGCCCCTCGAGATTCCTCCGGCGGCCCTCGCGCCCCTGGCGGCGCTCTGGTCGAGCGTCGGGCTGGCCACCGAGCCCCCGCTGCGCGCTCGGCACTGGGCGCGCAACGGCCTAAGGGCGGCGGCGCTCGTGGTGGCCACCGCCACCGGATTTGCGTTGACCACGGGACGCGTGGGCCAGCCGCCGGAGTCCCGATCGACGGAAGGCCGGCGCGTGTCTCGCGTGTGGGCGACGGCCGCGTTCTTGCCCGAGCCGTTTCCGATGACGCCCGTCTTTCCGAAGGCCGCACCGCAGGTGCGTGCGGTCGCGCGTCCCGCGCCGGCTCCGCCGGTCGCGGCCGCCGCTCCCGCGGTGGCCGCGGCCGTTCGCCTCGTCTCCCCCGCGGTGGCCCCGACGGCCCCGCCACATCTCGCCCACCTCGCGCTCGAGGTGGAACATTCATTGAAGGACGGCCGCCTGCGTCTCTGGATTGACGGCGCCGTCCGCATCGACCGGGCCCTCGACGGCCTCTCCGGCAAGAAGGCGACGATCGGCGACGTCGTCAGCGTGGAGCCCGGCGCCCATCGCGTGAAACTCGAGCTCCGCTGGGATGGCAACGTGCGCGACGGAGCGACCACCGCCACCTTCCTGCCCGGCGAGAACCGGCGCCTCACCGCCCGGCTGGGCGGCCTCCTCAAGAAGAAGGTCGCCATGGAATGGCGCTACGTTCCCCCGGCGCCTCGGGTCGAAGCCGCGGCCTCCGATCGATAGGCCGGCCGCAGCCGTTCGCGCCGCTACTCAGGGGGCGCGGCGACCCTTGCCGATCCCTTGCATGGTCCTTGGCGTTGGACGTCTCGCTGGGGCGGCGCCTGGGGCGGCACCTGGCCGTCGAGGCCATGGTCGGTCCCGGGCTGCCGACCACCATGGCGGCCCGCGCCGCTGGCCGCGGGCCCCTCGCTGGTTTCCGGCAGCGCCTTCGGGACCGTGCCCATGGCGCGCGCGGAGCTCGGCTTCGATCTGCGTTTCCGCCGGACGTGGATCTTCTTCTACGGCCTCGGTTACGAATCCGCCCTCAAGACGTCGCGCTCGCCGATCGCGGGATCGGACTGCATCGTCAACGGGTGTCCGCCGCAGTATCGCGCCGGCCAGGGACAGGTGACCTCACGGGTGGGCCTCGGCGTGACTTTCTGAAGCTGCCAGGGTCTTGATTCCCGCGAGCCCGAGGAGGAGGATTCGCCAGAGAGGCACCCCATGAAGAGAAGGATGGCCATTGCAGTGGTGTTGGCCTTCGCGGCGACGTCGGCCTCCGCGGGCCACGCTTCGGGCGGCCGTTCCGGAGGAGGTCGTTCCTCTGGCGGCCATTTCGGCGGAGGCCATTCGTCCGGGGGCCACATCTCTCGAGGAGGTTTCTCCGGGGGCCACGTCTTCGGGGGCCATTCCTCACGGGGCTTCGTCTCCGCGTCACGCCAAATCGGAGCCCTGGTCACACGGGGCTTCTCCTCGGGACCGCGTTACACGAGCGGTCGCGGCGGGTACGGGTACTACGGCGGTGGGCACGCCGTTCCTCGCGGCTCCGCCGGGTATGCGCCGCGCGCGGGCGCCTCGTATCGTCGTCCGCGCGTGGGCTACGCAGCCGGATACGCGCAGGGCCGCAGCTACGGTCGTCGCTACGGCTACGGCTACCGGAGCTACGGCTACCGGAGCTACGGGCGCGGCTACTACGGTCGCTATCCCTACGGCTACGGCTACAGGTACTTCCCGTACGGCTGGGCCGGTCTCGACCTCGCCTTCTATCTGGGCGCGGGTTATCCCTACCTCGGCGGG
>WNFN01243633.1_pt1 | contig 10808 bp, 8 predicted proteins | sample 5400161 | NCBI WGS metagenome assembly WNFN01 (sample SAMN13153353, study PRJNA577476) | soil metagenome | isolation source: 80 cm saprolite on Douglas fir-dominated hillslope | place: USA:California | collected 2013-09-17
GCTCCTTCGGTCCGCTACTCTATAACCCTGCTGCATTTGGTGCCCCTACTGGCCTCACCTTCGGCAATGTCGGCCGAGACACTCTATACTTGCCGAGCCGTCTCAACTTTGACTTTGGGCTCTCCAAGCGCTTCACGTTCACTGAGAGAACAGGGCTCGACTTTAAGTGGGAGACGTTCAACCTCTTCAACCACACCCAATTTGGTACCTGCGCCTCTGGCGGCGGCTGCAGCAGCCCAATCAATACCGCCTTCAGCGTCGGCAGCGCGAATTTCCTGCATCTTGTCCATGCCCATGATCCGCGACGGATGCAGTTCGGCCTGCAGCTCTATTTCTAACTGACGAACCACACCCCAAAAAGCGGCGTCCGCCAGGGCGGACGCCGCTTTTTTTGTAATTCGCGGATGCTGGGATAGAACCGGCTCGCGCCTCTTGCCTGCGGATCGCAACTTTTGGCTGCCAACTCTCACTGAAGGGAGTACAATGCGCGCCATGAATCGACGAACTTTTATCGGAACATCCATCGCCGCCGCCGTAGCCACCTCGCGTCCTGCGTGGCCGGCTGAAACTCACAGCATCGAACGCGTTGGGTTGCAGCTCTACACCGTGCGCGATCTCATGAAGAAGGACTTCGACGGTACGATCGCCAAGGTTGCGCAAATCGGCTACAAAGAAGTGGAATTCGCCGGCTACTACGACAGGTCGCCGCAAGACGTTCGGGCCATTTTGGAAAAGGACGGCCTGACCTCCCCATCGACGCATGTCGGTTACGATATAGTCGAGAAGAAGTGGAGCGAAGCGCTGGATGCAGCTCACACCATCGGCCACACATTCGTCGTTTGCCCCTGGATCGACGCAAAGCAACGCAAAACGCCGGATGGCTGGAAGCGCGCAGCCGAATTGTTCAATCACGCTGGGGAAGCGGCGCAAAAGGCCGGCATCCAGTTCGCCTACCACAATCACGCGTTTGAGTTCGAGCCTTCCGAAGCGCTGGGCGGCAAGCTCCCTTATGACTTTCTGCTCGCCGAGACCGATCCCAATTTGGTCAAGATGGAAATGGATCTCTGCTGGATTACTGTCGGCGGGCAGGATCCTGTGAAGTATTTTGACCGCTACCCCGGCCGCTTCCCGCTCGTACACGTGAAGGACTGGACCACCAAGGGACCGGGCGGCAACGATTACGGCGGCGCTACCGGCGCGTCCAAGAAGCCCGGGCACATGACCGACGTCGGCCAAGGCGAAATCGACTTCAAGCGCATCTTCGCGCAATCTGGCAAAGCGGGCATCCAGCACTATTTCGTTGAAAATGACGAGCCAAAATCAGCGTTTGAAGACATCAAGATTAGCTACGACTATCTGGCGAAGCTGAAGTTTTAACAAGCTGCCAAAAGAGAATTTGGGCAGCAGCGACACGCTTTCCCAGTTTTTCAGCGTCGACGCAGAAGCTTGGCGTCGATTTAGCGCGTCTTAGTTTGCTGGGTTATTCCTTTTCCCCTGCAGCATTTTGAGGCGATTCTGCGCCTCCCTCAGGCCAGGACTTAGCCGGAGGGCGTCTTCATACGCCTGCGCCGCACAGACCGGATCTCCCTTTAGCTCGCAGGCCGACCCAAGCCAAAAGTAAACGGTCGCTGACGGCGCAATCTGCGCCGCGTGGCGGAAATCCTCGATGGCAGCATCCCCTTCCCCCCGCTGATACTCGATCGAGCCGCGCCCGAGAAAGCTATTTTGCTCGTTCGGATTGATCCGGATGGCTGCATCGAACTCCCTAAGCGCCTCTTCCAACTGATTCTTTTGAGAGAAAAGCACACCCAGGTTGTTATGGGACTGCGAGCTCTCCACAGGATCGGAGCTGTTCTCGATGACAAATTGATATTCACGCTGCGCGTCATCCAGTCGATTCTGCCGCTGGAAGACCATGCCTAGCGTGTAATGGGGAGGAAGGAATAGCGGCGTCAGACGAATGGCCGTCACAAGATGGATCGCCGCCTGATTCTGCAGACCCATATCTGCAAGAGCCGCGCCTAAGTTGCCCTCTGCAATGGCATTGTCCGGCGTAACCCGCAAAGCATGCGTAAAGAGCGTATAGCCGCTGCGCCAGTAGCCAATCTGAATGTAGGTAACAATCGCAAAACAAGAAAGCGTGGCGGCAGCGATTCCAAGTTTAATTGTGGGCAGCGGACGAGGGAATAACTCACCAGCAATCCACACCGCAATCACAAACAGTCCCCAGAATGGCAGATAGGCGTAACGATCCGCCATCGCTTGGCGTCCGACTTGGACGATGCCGATTACGGGAATCATTGCTCCGAGATACCAGAGCCAGCCCACGACCAGGTAGTGGCGCTGCCGATGCCGCCAAACCATCGCGCTTATGAGCAACAACACAGCAGCAGCTCCTACCACCTTCCACAACGCGAGCGAACCCTCCGGGTGGGGATAGAACGCGGCGAGGCCGGAAGGCCAGATACCGTTTTCCAGGTACTTCACATACGAATAGATAGCATTCCTGAAACGCTGGCCCAACGGCAGAGCAGTCAGCAATTCCACCGCACCGCCGCGTCGCTGCGCGTACACGGTAATCACCGCGCTGGCCGCGGACATGACAAGTAACGGGATTTTCTCCATGACGAGCGCGAGCAAATCTTTGCGGAAGGCAGAATTGTTACCTGACGATGGCCATACAAGACGGTTCAGCGGCCAATAGTCGAGCAATAGCAACAAAAACGGAAAAGTAATCACCATCGGTTTGGCCATGAGCCCAAAGGCAAAGCACAACGCTACAACGAGGTAGCGTCCGATTGTACGTTTCTGAACATAGAAGCCATACGCTGCCAGCGCGAGCAGCAAGAACAACGTGGAGAGAAGCGATTTGCGCTCCGCAATCCACGCAACCGACTCTACGTTGAGCGGGTGCACCGCGAATAACGCCGCTGTCAAGACGCTCTTCGCTCGACAGCCGGTCGATTGCCAAAGTAACAGAAAGAGCAGAACAACATTGAGCGTGTGCAGGATATTGTTATGCAGGTGGTGGCCGGCGGGATGCAAACCGAACAGCTGAACGTCCACCATGTGCGACATCCACGTCAAGGGATGCCAGTTCGCCTCGGACGTCGATGCAAATGCCCATTTTACGTTAGGCCAAGTCAGTCCTTTTTGTACTACAAGGTTCTTGGTCACATAGCGTGGGTCATCGTAATTGACAAAGCCATTCTGCAGCGACCGTCCATACAGCCCACACGTTACAACACAGAGCAGCAGCACGCAGGCTAGCGTGGCATGACGTTGGGTGAACGCGCGTAAACCTCCGCGGGCAATGGGAGGAGTGCACGCAGCCTGCTCTGCCTCACGGCTCACCTCAATAAAGCTCACTTCTCCACCAACTGATAGTCGTCGGGAACCAGGTGGCCATCCTCTCCATCGAAAATGCGAAATTTAGCCAGCCGCATTTTCTGCAGCCGGCCAACAATCAACGCGGTTGGCTTTATGAAAGTCTGCCTCTCAATGATGTTGTGTTTGCAACCAGCGCGCAAGATCCAGTGAGTAACTAATGGAACAAATCAGAGCGGGGCCCGACCTACGTTGTCGGCACCGGCGGGCAGCCGGGAAATTCGCGCAACGATATGTTGCCTATGTACTGCAAGTCGGCGATGCCAATTTTGCTGGTGTAAAAGCCGTCGCAGGTCATCTTGCGCAGAAACGCGAAGAAAGCGACGCCCGGGCTGAGCGACGCGTCTTTTTTCGCATTCTTGCGATACGCAATCAGGTCCAGCACCTCGTTGCGCTGCTCCGGAGCGCATTCCATAAACGATTTCGCGTAACGGTCCGCGCAAAAGCTATCCAGCCATCCTAATCCGCCGCTCAGCCGCACCTGGTACTTTTCATTTTCGCTGGTCAGCAAATCGATAAATTCCGGCGCGCCGGCATCCACTGCTCCGCCGGAATGATCATCCTTGGGAATAATGGCGTCGCACAGCCAATTCAGCGTCTCGTATTGATGCGCGGAAAAATATTTGGGAGTGTACTTCCCAGCCGGCGACGCGGCTTTTTCCTTGCGCACTGCCTGGTGCACGAATTCCGCGGCTTTGGCGGGAATCACTTGTAGCACCGAGCCGCCCACCGCGCCCATTGCCAGCGTCTTCAAGATGTCGCGTCGCGTTACACCGTGCGCACTCATAGCTCCCCACAATTTCTGCGGTTGAGATCCTTTGCTGCGTCCGCCTGCGCGGACAGGCTCGGGATGACAACGTCTTCACATCTGCCAAACATCACAGATTTCCTTTTTGCGCTTCGCCAAGCAGGTACTCTGAAGCGCGCCACGACAGCGCCATGATCGTCAGCGTCGGATTCTTGTCCGGGTTGGTCACCAACGGAGCTCCATCCGTCACGAAAAGATTCTTCACGTCGTGCGCCTGGCAATAGCCGTTCAACACGGAAGTCTTCGAGTCTGCGCCCATGCGCGCGGTTCCCACCTCGTGAATGATTTTTCCGCCCGCTTCAATGCCGAACGGATACGGCCCATCGATCCTCGTCTTCGTGCGGTATTCCCCGCCCGCCGCTTCGACAATCGCGCGGAACGTTTGCTGCATGTCCTGCGCCTGCCGCAACTCGTAATCCGTCCACTTGAAATGGAAGCGCAGCACCGGGATGCCCCATTGATCGACGACGTCGGGATCGATTTCGCAATACGTGTCCGGGTTAGGAATCATTTCGCCGCGCCCGGAAAATCCGATGGTCGTACCGTAAACTTTACGCGCCCGCTGTTTCAGCGCTGTTCCGTACCCTTCTTCGCGGTGGCACAGCCCATCGAACATCCCGACGCCGGGCAAATTGCGCCCGCCCCAAATTTCGACGTGATAGCCGCGCGGAAAATCGTTTTTGCGGTCGAATTTCCACCATGGAATGTACACGTGCATTCCGCCGACCCCGTCGTGATTGTGCGGCGGCATCTTGTCGAGGTATGGAAATTCGCCCCAACCATCGCTGCCGACCGAGTCGGTTAGATATTTGCCAACCGTTCCCGAAGAGTTCGCGAGCCCGTCAGGAAATGAAGCAGACTTCGAATTGAGCAGCAATCGCGCCGACTCGCACGCGCTCGCCGCCAGGACAACCGCGCGCGCGCTGACCCGTTTTTCCGCGCGCGTGGCTTTGTCGATGTAGGAGACGCCCTCGGCTTTTCCGTCCTTGCCCACCAGGACCTCGCGCGCCATCGCACCGGTAATCAGGGTGAGCTTGCCTGTAGCCATCGCCGGCGGCAGCAGAACTTGGCTGGAGCTGAAATTGGAAGCGGTCACACACCCACGGCTGCACTGTCCGCAGTAATGACACGGCAAGCGACCATTCACCGATCGCGTGAGAATTGCGAGACGCGACGGGATGCAGATGATATTCAGCTTGTCGCAGGCCTTCTTGACGATCAGTTCGTGGCAGCGAGGCTTCGGCGGCGGCAGGAAAACGCCATCCGGCGCGCTGGACACATTCTCTTTCGTGCCGAACACACCGATGTACGACTCCACTTTGTCGTAATACGGCGCAAGATCTTCGTAACTGATGGGCCAGTCCGCTCCAAGCGAGTCTCGCGTGTACGAGCGAAAATCCACCGGAGCAAAGCGTAGCGCGATGCGCCCCCAATGATTCGTGCGCCCGCCCACGATGCGCGAGCGGAACCACTGAAAATCCGCGCCGGGCGCCGAAGTGTACGGCTCGCCGGCGGCGGTCCCGCCCACGCCCGCGCCGCGATGCGGAAGGTCGTACGGCCACATGAACATCTTGAAATCTTTTTCGGGATAGACCTGCGGACCGGCCTCCAGCAGCGCCACGCTCAGGCCGCCTTCGGTGAGAATCTTCGCCGCCATGCCGCCGCCCGCGCCGGAGCCAATCACGCACACATCATAAGTTTTCGGCGACCGCGTGACTTGAGCCATCTATTTCTCCCCGTGAACTCCGCGCTCTCTTGTTAGATCTTTTTCTCCGTTATGCGCTGAGCAGTTCGCTGCGCACATTCTTCAACACCCACGCCGCGCGCTCCACGCCCACCGGCCCCGACAAAATCGGGTCTTCATTCTCAATGCTCAAAATCCCTTCGTAGCCGATGTCCATATATGCCTTCACAACGGACTTCCACAGGCTCGCGCTATGGCCATATCCGACGGCGCGAAACGTTTCCGAAGCCTGCGGCAAATCGGCAGTATCAAACGCAAAATTCAGAACGCCGTATTTCCCGACGTTTTCTGGAAACAGGACAGTGTCCTTCATGTGCGCGTGGAAAATCGCTTTTTGCTTCCCGAGGAAATGAATCACTTCCACGGGATCGCATCCCTGCCAGAACAGATGGCTCAGGTCGCAGTTCGCGCCGATTTCCTCGCCCGCCGCGTCGCGCAGTTTCATCAGCGTGCGCGGATTGTAGACCACAAAATTCGGATGCATTTCCAACGCCAGGCGATGCACGCCATGCTCGCGAGCGAACTTCGCCGCTTCCTTCCAATACGGAATTACTTTTTCCTTCCACTGCCAGTCCTGCATCTCCGCGTATTCCGGGGGCCAGCGATACGTGATCCAGTTCGGCTGCGTATCGGTCGGCGTGCCTCCCGGACAACCAGAAAATCCCACGATCACCTTGACGTCCAGACGCTCGGCAAGCAGAACCGTCTTGCGGAAGCTTTCGCGGTCACGCGCCGCGTGCTTTTCATCAGGATGTATAGGGTTTCCATGACAGCTTAGCGTCGCCACGCGAATGCCGCGATCTTCAAACTTCTTTTTCCACGCCTTTGCTTTCCCGGTATCGGCCAGCAGTTCGTCGATTGGGCAATGTCCGGTGCCAGGATATCCGCCGGTCCCGATTTCCATGGCCTCCAAACCGAGCGCGCTAACACGATCCAGCATTTCGTCGAGCGACAACTTCTCGTAAACAGGATCGAAGACGCCGATGGGAATCTTTCGCAGCGCATCGCTTGAGGTTTGCGCGGGGGAGTTCGGCACGGCGCCTCGCTCTGAAAAATTCGCCCCGTTCGCGATGCTTGGCATCGACGCCGCTAGCAGGCCAGTTCCGGTCGCCGTCAGAAACTTCCTGCGGTCAATGCTCGACGATTTGCGCCGACTTTTCATGCGCTCTCCCCAGCTGTGCCGTCGACTGCGTTCGCCCCACTGAAGCCGGGCGGCATTATACGATGCTTTTTGCAGAGACGAGCTATGTGATTCGCTGAGGTTTGAGCGCAGTAACAGGAGGAATCGAGGTAGGCACGGTGAGCACGCGCTCCGGGGGACGCTTTTTCTGCTGAACCGCTTGCACAAACATTTCGATGGCTTGTCCGGTGTTAGGAGGAACAAAAATGGCCGCGGCAAGCAATCCGCTGCGCATCTGATGGCGTCGTTGTTTGCGTAAATAATTTCCGCGCTCACGCCCAGCTTGCTAGCGGCTTGTTCCGCTGACTGCGCCTGCTCGATTTGGTAATCGTTGTCGTTGGTGGTTAACGAAATGAGAATTCGTATCTTCGCCATCGCTCCGGCTTATGCTCCTTGAGCCTTACCATACACCGGCTCGCTGCGTGATGGAGCGAAATCGTTTTTCCGCCGCGATCCTGACACTACTCAGGAGCGTAATATTCAACGCGGAGCGTGGGCTGGCGGCGTGGCACCGGGACTCGCTAGCAGCTCGAAAATTTGGTAGCCCGGACGGGAGTCGAACCCGTAATCTTCACCTTGAGAGGGTGACGAGTTAACCGATTACTCTACCGGGCCACTTGCAACAGTTTAGCGTGCGGCGGATGCTTCCGCAATTGAGACTACCTTTGGCTCTTCGTACTGACCGACCTTAACCAGCGCTTCTTTCACACCCTCGATGGTCTTGATGCTAGATCGCTCGAAGATGTCCTCTGTCTTGTGTCCGGTGATTTTCATTGCGCGTGTTTTCAGTAGCCTACCTCGAAATAACTTCGCCCTCTCAAGGCAGAAACATGGGTTCGAGTCCCGTTAGCGCTACCGAGCAGACCCCGGCACCACCATCGGAAGAAGTCAACGCGTCTACATCAATGACATAGGCGAACTGCTGCGCGGTAAGAACAAGCAGTCGATTTCCTGCTGTGGAAAAACGCGTGTACACTGGCGCGTCGGGAAAAAGATACTCGTCAATGTTCCTGCCGCTCTTCAGGTTGTATAACCTCAAATGATTTCCGTCTGCTGCCGCCAGAAGACCCGTAGTTGCGGAGGCGGAGACATAGTGGCCAAATAGCCGGGCCTGGATTTCACCGGTAGAGAGCGAATACACGGTCACCCGGGCTTCGTCTTTCACGCAGATTAAGAAATCACCGACCGAGAACACGGAGTCGAAGCTCTCTGGCCCCCAACCCACACGGACGAGCGCTGTGCCAACGCTCTTGCCGGACACGGCCTCGAGCACCTCGAAAACGGCGTCGTTTATCGTTAGCTTCACGGCGTCCAGCTGTCTCTTCAGGGCTGGATAGCGTTTCGCGAGGGCTTGGCCGCCGCTCATCGTCGCTCGCCATCCGAGCGCCACACGCTCTCCTTGAGGGTCAGCATACGGCACGGGCGGATCATTCTCCCACTGCCTCGACCAGAGCTCTCGTCCGCTCTTCAGATCGAGGGCACGCAATTTGCTTTTTCCTTGGTGGCCGGGATAGTCGACGTGGCCGTCTGGGAAAACATAGGGAGCGGATTGCTCGAGAACGAAAAGCACCGGACCACCTAAGCGTGTGTCCAGTAGTGTGAATCGGGAATCGGACTTGAACGTGGAAGACCAAGTGTCCGCGGAGGTTTCACCGTTTGGGTCCACTTTTTTCACGAGCCCAGGCGAGCCATCTTCGCGCCACTCCATAGCGTACAACTCATCATCCTTCGCAAACCAAGCCCCGCTTAATCGCGTGAAGTGCATGACTTGATTTCCAGTCGCAGTGCGAAAGAGACCCGCGTCGCGCCGGATACCCAAAACAATGGCATCGAGATTCGGTGAAACGTTGGCAGTGCGTAGGTTGGCAAGCAAAGGCGGGGGAAGAATTGTTTCGGCCTCAAGCTTATCATCTGGAACGTGGACCAGCTTGAGCTCGCCCTGCCGCGAATAGGTCGCGAGAGTCTGTTCCGTAACGTCCATCTGTGCTTCTTCCCGCGCTTTCAGAGTCCTGCCCGCATCCCAATCAAACAGGCGGACCTCATCCTTCTTATCGCTTCCTCGAACGATAAGATATTTGGACTGGGTCGCGGGTGCAGCAACGCGGGCGGCGAGGTGAAGTTTGGTTACAAACTGGCCTCCAGGAAACTCTGTGATTTGGGACTCCTCAGGATTGTCCGGGTCAACAACAGCGATCTCGTTGCGTTCGACAAAGCAGACTGTCGCGTTCCAATGGTCCTTAATAATTCCAGGGCAACCAATTTTCCGTCTCGCGCCGACATCAACGCAAACAGCACTTCTATGCGGACGGTCCAGCATAAGAAGAAAATGCGCGTCGGGCGAGAAAATGAAACGAGGACCGAAGAGGATTTCACGCTCTGCTAATAGCTCAAGTCTATAAGAGACGCCATACCCAAAGGGCTCGGCATAGGGCGTGCCTTGGTTGCGGGGAATGAGTCCAACTGACACTAATCCAGCGGCCAACTTGGCCTGGTCGGTAAAAACCTGCTCGCCAAGAACCCGCTCGCCCGTATCTGTCCGATACAGTTCTAAAGCGAGGGAAGGATCAAGGCATACGGCGAGGTCGCCGTTGGGCGAGAGCTCGGAAGCGATGCACAAGTCATCCGGCTTCTTCAGAATTCTTTCATCTACCCTCTGGTTATCAGCCAAATTCCACCGCGTAATCGCCAGGCTTCGCGTCGCCAAGATTAGTGTTTTTGAATCCGCAGAAAATCTCGCTGAAAGAACGTCTGGTGCATGAATCCAAGTTCTTACCTCTAGGGGCCGACGGTTAAGAATGTAAATCCCGGATTCCAGCTGAACCAGAAGATAGTCTCCATCAGAACTAAACCGGACTTGGCTCGGCAAGCCGCGCAGCGGTGGTGTGAGCCGAGCCGAGCTGAGAACTCCGTGAAGTTGCTCCTTTGGGGATTTATCTTGGCCTGCCGAAGATTCGGTAGGCACCGCCTGTCGGAGCCCGGCTGTTAGTACAGCGCTTATTAGCGCGGCGTTGGCTAGGAACGCGATGGAGACTAAAATCGGCTTACTGAATTTCATCTACATGTTGGTCGGCATAAATGACTGGAGCGTGCGCATTCGTTACAGCAAGCGATGCAGACTCGCAAGTTACAACGAACTCGGACGGCATCTCCCTGCCTGATTCTAGTTCTGCGCCCTCAAGCCAAGCTCCGGCTTCGGCGGGGGTTCGAGTCCCGTTAGCGCTACCAAGCCAATCGCGGCGCCACAATTCTCGGCACGAAAAACTCCAGGAACTGATCCGAGCTCGAACGCAAGCAAACCTGCGCGTTCGGCACTCCGGCTTCCACGCGGGTATAGCCCTGGTCATCGACGCGCAGCCTCATCGGCTCTGTTGGGCACAACTCCGGATGGCTCGCATAGGCCACCACAACAGCGTCGAATAGCGTAGGAGTTTGCGGCGCGCCGTGCGACCACTGCGTGTAAAGGGCAAGCAGCGCATCCGTCAATGCCGTGCCAGCTTTGAAAATTTCGGCTCGTTCGAGCTCCTGCAGTTTGATCTGCGTGGAGTCGAGCGGCATAACGTAAAGAGGAACGCCGGAGGTGAATACCTTCCGCGCGGCCTGGATGTCGCAAAGGATATTCCACTCGGGATCGGGCCCGTGGGTCTTGCCGTAGTTGAATTGACTATACCCGCGATAAACCGACCCTCCCA
>WNFN01003080.1_pt1 | contig 10807 bp, 12 predicted proteins | sample 5400161 | NCBI WGS metagenome assembly WNFN01 (sample SAMN13153353, study PRJNA577476) | soil metagenome | isolation source: 80 cm saprolite on Douglas fir-dominated hillslope | place: USA:California | collected 2013-09-17
CGCCTATGCCTTCGGCGATTGCCTGGTGAACTCGCTTTATGCCGTCTACGAGCGGGCGGCCGAAGGTTTTGCCGAGCGCTATCTCGACATGCTTGCCGCCGGCGGCACCAAACACCATTCCGAGCTACTGGCGCCCTTCGGTCTTGATGCCCACGACCCCGCGTTTTGGCAGGGCGGGCTCGGCGTGATCGAGCGCATGATCACCGAATTGGAAGGGTTGGAATAGATTGGCCAAGCGGCGCCGACGCGCCGGTGATCTTGGACTTCTCGGGCCGGCGGGCGGCAAAGGCCGTCAACAAACGCAGCGGCCAGCGCTATGATCCTCGCGCCCGCGGCGGCCGAGGTCGAGGAGAACGGCCTCGCACGATGGATCGAGGACAATATCTCGGATGCGCCTGGCCGGTAGGCCCCGCGAGCGCCATCTATCTCGGCATCGTCAGTCGAGCAAACTTATGACCGACCGCGAAGCCAACCGCTTCTCCGCCCGCGCCGCCCGCTATGCGCGCGTCGGCGCCAACATGAGCGGGGTCGCAGCACGCATCGCCGGCGCGCGGCTGTTCGGGCTCGCGCTCGACCGCGGCAAGAACGCCATCGAGCTTGCGGCGGCGCTCGGCGGCCTCAAGGGTCCGATCATGAAGGTGGCCCAGCTCATGGCCACCATCCCCGATGCGCTGCCGCCGGAATACGCCGCCGAGCTGATGAAGCTGCAGAGCGAGGCGCCGCCCATGGGTTGGGCCTTCGTCAAGCGCCGCATGGCCGCCGAGCTCGGGCGCGACTGGCAGAAAAAATTCTCAAACTTCGAGCATCGTCCGTCCGCCGCCGCTTCGCTCGGGCAAGTGCATCGCGCGCGCGCCCACGACGGCGCCGCGCTTGCCTGCAAGCTGCAATATCCGGACATGCAGTCGGCGGTCGAGGCGGATCTACGGCAGCTGCAGCTGATCTTCGCCATCCACCGGCGCATGGACCCGGTGATCGACACCACCGAGATCGCCAAGGAAATCGGCGCGCGCATTCGCGAGGAGCTCGATTACCGGCGCGAAGCCAAGCACGTCATGCTCTATCGCAAGATGCTCGAAGGCATCGAGCAAATCCGCGTGCCGCGAACATGGCCGGAGCTCTCGAGCGGCCGCCTCCTCACCCTCGACTGGCTCGATGGGCGCCGGCTGCTCGAGCACACCAAGGCCGACCTCGCCACCCGCAACCGGCTCGGCACCGCGATGTTCACGGCCTGGTGGTGGTCGTTCAGTCGCTATGGCGTGATCCACGGCGATCCGCATCTCGGCAACTACACCGTGTTCGATGTGGCCGGCCGGCCTGCCGGCATCAATCTCTTGGATTACGGCTGCATCCGCATCTTCCCACCGAAATTCGTCGGCGGGGTGGTCGATCTCTATCATGGGCTCTTGCGATCCGACGCCGATCTCATCGTTCGCGCCTACGAGACTTGGGGCTTCAAGCGGCTCAATCGGGAATTGATCGACGCGCTCAATATCTGGGCGCGCTTCATCTATGGACCGTTGCTGGACGACCGGGTGCGCAGCCTCGCCGACGGCGTCAAGCCGGCCGAATACGGGGTGCGGTGTTTCTGCATCTGCGCGCCGAACTCAATTTCCACAAGCTGTTCAACGAGGCCATCGGGGATTTCTCGATTCGCCGCGTCACCGATCGGCAGACCGCGGCGCTGGCGGCCGTCGGCCTCGAGAAGTCGGCTTCCGATCGCTGAAGCGGCGCGCTGACGGCGATGTCATCGCCGCGTCGCAATCAGGTCGCAAGGCTCCTGCGCGAAGCGACGATGGGGCGACGTCGGTTGCCGCCGTTGCCCTCGCGCAGCAATTGCGCTAATCCCCCGGCTGCCGGACCGGTGCAAGAGTGGAGGAGGGAATGGCCGACCACGGGCAGGTCGAATACGCGACGGCGCAGGGCAACGACCTCCCCGCGCACGTGGCGATGTACGACCGTTTCGTTCATTTGATCGTCGTCGGTGGGGCTCATGTCGCCAACATCGTCCTGGGACTGGCGATCGGCGCCGTCGCCGGTCACTGGCTGCTGGCGTTTGCGATCTTCGTGATCGCGACCATCGTGGCGGCCCATGGTTTTTTGAGCGGGGCGAGGCTGCCGAGCATCATCATGGTAATGGTCTCGCTGATCGCGCTCGCCCTTGCTTCCGGTGGCTGAAGCGGAGCTTAATCGCCGGTCACGAGGAGGCGGTGAATGCGCATTGCGGTCGCGCGTGAGATCGACCCAGCGGAAGGCCGGGTCGCGGCGACGCCGGAAACGGTCAAGAAGATGAAAGGGCTCGGCGCCGACGTCGCCGTCGAGCCGGGCGCCGGAACGAAATCCGGCATTCCCGACGCCGAATTCACCGCCGCCGGCGCAACCGTGACCAATGGCGCCCTCAAGGATGCCGACGTGGTGCTCAAGGTGCGCCGACCGGCCGCCTCCGAGCTTGCCGGCTACAAGCGGGGCGCGCTCGTCATCGCCATCATGGATCCTTATGGCGAGGACGCCGCGCTCAAGGCGATGGCCGATGCCGGCATCACCGCCTTCGCGATGGAGCTGTTGCCGCGCATCACCCGCGCGCAGGTCATGGACGTGCTCTCGAGCCAGGCCAATCTCGCGGGCTACCGGGCCGTCATCGATGCCGCCGCCGAATATGGCCGCGCGCTGCCAATGATGATGACGGCGGCCGGCACGATACCGGCGGCGAAGGTCTTCGTCATGGGCGCGGGCGTCGCTGGCCTGCAGGCGATCGCCACCGCGCGCCGGCTCGGCGCCATCGTCACCGCCACCGACGTGCGCCCGGCGGCCAAGGAGCAGGTGGAGAGCCTCGGCGCCAAGTTCATCGCCGTCGAGGACGAGGAATTCAAGCAAGCCGAGACCGCGGGCGGCTACGCCAAGGAAATGTCGAAGGACTATCAGGCCAAGCAGGCCGCGCTGGTCGCCGAGCACATCAAGAAGCAGGACATCGTGATCACCACGGCGCTGATCCCGGGCCGGCCGGCGCCGCGGCTCATCTCCAAGGACATGGTCGCCTCGATGCGGCCGGGCTCGGTGATCGTCGATCTCGCGGTCGAGCGCGGCGGCAATTGCGAGCTCGCCAAGGCGGGCGAAGTGGTGGAAGCGGGCGGCGTCAAGATCGTCGGCCATCGCAACGTGCCGAGCCGCATCGCCGCGTCCGCTTCGAGCCTCTACGCCAAGAACCTTTTCGCCTTCCTGGAAATCCTGGTGGACAAGAACGCGAAGGCGCTTGCGGTCAAGTGGGACGACGAGATCGTGAAAGCGACCGCGCTCACGCGCGACGGCGCCGTCATTCATCCAAGCTTCGCGCCCAAGAGTGCCGCGTGACAGAGTGCCGCGTGATATCGCATCGCCAGGAAGACGCGCGCTCGGCGGCGGCTGACTCGTGCCTTCCCTCGGTGTCGTTGCGTGGTCTGACGTGGTTCCGTGGATACTGGACGCCTTCGCGGGCATGACGGCGAGGAACTGGGCGAGCTTAAGGAGAACGCAATGGCAACCTTCATCCCGACCGGCGCGCTCGCGGCGATGAGCGCCGCGGGTAGTTCGGCGGCCCCGGACCTCGCCCAAGACTTTACTCTCGCCCAACTCGACATCATCGCGGCGGCCTCGGGCGGCGCCATGCACGCCGTGAGCAACGGGGCGGTCGATCCATTCGTGTTCCGCTTCTCGATCTTCGTGATTGCGATCTTCGTGGGTTACTACGTGGTGTGGTCGGTGACGCCGGCCTTGCACACCCCGTTGATGTCGGTGACGAACGCGATCTCGTCCGTGATCGTGGTGGGCGCGCTGCTCGCCGTCGGGGTTGCGCTCGTGACTGGCGACAAGGGGCCGATCTGGGCGCGCGTTCTCGGCTTCATCGCGCTCATCTTCGCCTCGGTCAACATTTTCGGCGGGTTCCTGGTGACGCAACGCATGCTCGGCATGTACCAGAAGAAGAAGTGAGCCAGCCGATGTCCGCCGATGTCGTCGCGCTGCTTTACCTTGCCGCCGGCGTTCTCTTCATCCTGGCGCTGCGTGGGCTGTCGAGTCCCGAAACCAGCCGGCGGGGCAACCTGTTCGGCATGATCGGGATGGCGATCGCCATCGTCACCACGCTCGCGTCGCACCCTCCCGCCGACATCGGCGCCTGGGCGCTCGTCGTCGTCGGGATGGCGATCGGCGGCGGCGCGGGGGCGGTGATTGCGCGCCGCGTGCCGATGACTTCGATGCCGGAACTGGTCGCGGCGTTCCATTCGCTGGTCGGCATGGCGGCGGTGCTGGTGGCTGCCGGGGCGCTCTACGCGCCGGCGGCGTTCGACATCGGCACCGTCGGCGCGATCCACAAGTCGAGCCTCGTCGAGATGTCGCTCGGCGTCGCCATCGGCGCCGTCACCTTCACCGGCTCGGTGATTGCGTTCCTGAAACTCTCCGGCCGCATGAGCGGCGCGCCCATCATCCTTCCCGCCCGCCACGCCATCAACATCGCGCTGGCGCTTGCCATCATCGTGCTGATCGTCTTGTTCGCCCGCGCCGAAAGCCATCTCGCCTTCTGGCTGCTGGCCTTCGCCGCCTTTGCCTTCGGCGTGCTCATCATCATCCCGATCGGCGGCGCCGACATGCCGGTGGTGATCTCGATGCTCAATTCCTATTCCGGCTGGGCCGCGGCCGGCATCGGCTTCACGCTGGGCAATTCCGCGCTCATCATTACGGGCGCGCTGGTCGGCTCCTCGGGCGCGATCCTGTCCTACATCATGTGCAAGGGCATGAACCGCAGCTTCATCGCCGTGATCCTCGGCGGCTTCGGCGGAGAGGTCGCGGGGCCGGCCAGCAAGGAGCAGCGGCCGGTGAAGCAGGGCTCCGCCGAGGACGCCGCCTTCATATTGAAGAACGCCGGCAAGGTGATCATCGTGCCGGGCTACGGCATGGCGGTGGCGCAAGCACAACATGCGCTGCGTGAAATGGCGGACCGGCTCAAGAAGGAAGGCGTCGAGGTGAAATATGCCATCCATCCGGTCGCCGGCCGCATGCCCGGCCACATGAACGTGCTGCTCGCGGAGGCGAACGTCCCTTATGACGAGGTGTTCGAGCTCGACGACATCAATTCCGAATTCGGCCAAGCCGACGTCGCCTTCGTGATCGGGGCGAACGACGTGACCAATCCGGCGGCAAAGGAAGATCCGTCCTCGCCGATCTACGGCATGCCGGTGTTGGAAGTGTGGAAGGCCGGCACGGTGATGTTTTCCAAGCGCTCGCTGTCCTCGGGCTACGCCGGCATCGACAACACGCTGTTCTACCGCGACAACACCATGATGCTGTTCGGCGACGCCAAGAAGATGACGGAAGAGATCGTCAAGGCGCTGTGATCTCGCGCGACGCCGACGAAAGGATTCGCCGGCGAGGAGTCCGCGTCTGTCGAGCCTCAATCAGCGTGCGCTCGAATATACGCCCAGAGCTGATCGAGTTCGGCCTCGTTGAGCGTCCCGCGCCACGGCGGCATCTGGCCTTTGCCGTCCAAGACGAACTTGTCGAAGCGCGACCGCTGCTCGGCGGTGAGCTTGCGCAGATCGAAGCTCGTGCCGGGAGCCTTGAGCTTCTCGCCATGGCATCCCATGCAATGTTCCTCGTAGAGCTGCGCGCCCGCCTCGACTTGATCCTGCGCCCACGCGGCCGCCCCGACTCCCACCAGCGCACATGCGACGAAGCTGGTGCAGACTGCGACTGCCTTGCGCATGGTGGATTCTCGCCTGTTGCCCGTGCAGGTGCGCGCCTTGGCGCTCGCGTGAGTTTGCCGGTTGTGTTCGCCCTTGGTCTGGATTTCAATTCCTCCCTGGCTTGCTCTCCCATGGGGGCGCAAGGACAAAAAAGATAGCAAAGGGAGGGAATCATGGTGAGGGCTTCTTTGTTCGCTGCCACGCTCGTGAGCATGCTCGCGACCCCCTTGGGCGCGCAAACCGGCGATTTCAAGCCGGTCACGCGCGAGATGCTGGCGAACCCGCCGCCCGGCGATTGGCTCATGCTCAATCGCACCTACGACGAGCAACGTTTCAGCCCGCTCAAAGAGATCAACCGCGACACCGTCGCCGGGCTTGCGCTCGCATGGGCGCGCGGGATGGCGGCCGGAACCAACGAATCCATCCCGATCGTCTATCAGGGCGTCATGTATGTCGTCAGCCCGGGCGCTGGCGTGCTCGCGCTCGATGCCACGAACGGCGATCTGATCTGGGACTATTCGCGCGAGTATCCGAAAGAGATGACCGACTTCATCGGCGCGCCCACGTCCGCGCGACAGAAGGGGCTCGCGATCTTCGAGGACATGATCTTCTTCGAGAGCCCCGATGGCTTGTCATCACCGGCCGCACCTGCGAGACCCGCGCCGGCTGCTTCATAGCGGCGCACGACGCCAGAACCGGTAAAGAAGTCTGGAAGTTCTACAACACCGCCGCTCCCGGTGAGCCGGGCGGCGATACGTGGGGCAACGTACCGGCCGAGCGGCGCGTCGCCAGCAGCTGGGGGCTGCCGGGTTCGTACGATCCGCAACGCAAGACGCTTTATTGGGCGGTCGCCAATCCCAAGCCTTACACCAGGCTCAAACGTCACGGCAGCGCCGAGGGCACCGCGCAGACCGCGCCCGCCGATCTCTATTCCAATTCGACCTTGGCGCTCGATATCGAGACCGGGCAGCTCAAATGGTACTACCAGCATCTGCCGGGGGACGACTGGGACCTCGACCACATTCACGAGCGAACGCTGTTGCGCACCGCGGTCAATCCCGATCCCGGCGCGGTGAAGTGGATCAACCCCAATATCGCGCGCGGGCAAGAGCGCGACGTCGTGGTCGAGGTCGGAGAAGCCGGCGGGATTTGGGCGCTCGACCGCGCCAACGGGCAATTCCTCTGGGCCACGCCGTTTCCGTTGGACGTCCCGGAATTCCACATCTCCGACATCGATGTCGATACCGGGCGCACGCACATCAATTGGAATGCGGTGATGAAGAAGGACAAGGACCGCATCCTGGTCTGCTTCCACAACACCCGGGGCTACTGGTCCACGGCCTATCATCCCGGCAAGAACGCGCTCTACATTCCCTATCACGATGCCTGTCTCGACATGACCGCGAACAGCGCCAACCCGCAGGGTTGGGGTCCGCGCCGCGCCGTCATGCGTCCGGGATCGGATCCCAAGACCTTCTCGTCGATCGCCAAGGTCGACCTCGCGACCGGCAGGATCGAGCGCATTCACACTCAGCCGGCGCCGGGAAACGGCTCGGCCTTGGTCACGGCCGGCGATCTTCTGTTCTGGGGCGACCTCAATCGCAGGTTCCGCGCGTTCGACGCCGACAGCGGCAAGATTCTCTGGGAGACCGTGGTCGGCGGGGCGATCCAGATGAGCACGATCACTTACGCGGTGAACGGACGGCAGTACGTCGCAGTGATGACCGGAGACGGGCAATCAGCCACAGCGAACCCGCTGCAATTGGCCCGCATCAAGACCGTGCGAGGCCACAACGAGATCTACGTGTTCGCGTTGCCGGAGAAACGTTGACGGCTCATCGTTGCGGGCGGCGAACGTCCTCAACCTTGTGACGAGCCGCGCAGGCGCCCCGGCGCGGGCGTATTCGCCGCGGCGGCTTCGAAGAAGCGGCTTCGATAGCTGTGCTCATCGACATCGGCGTCGAGCGCCCAGCGCGCGAGTTCCTCGTGCCGGTCAGAGGACGGCCGCCGAACTGACAATGGACCACGAGCACCAAAAGCCCCATGGGTTCGTTCTCGATGAGATACTCGAAGGTGCCCTTGTGGGCGTGGTAGAGATCGCGCGGATTGGCGCGCAGCACGCGGTTGTCGGAGAAATCCGTCGTTGGCACGCCGGCGATCGTGCCGTGCGCCGTCTGAATTTTGATCGGCAGATCGGCATAAGTGACGTCGGTCGTCCAAATGAGCCCCGCCTTGGCAAGGAAGCCGGCGGTTTCCGGCGTGAAGGCGACCACCGGAGAGGCCCAACCGGTCACCGTCTTGCCGCCGCATTGCTGCAACAGATCGATGCTGCGGCGGATCGTGCTCTCCTGTTGCTCCAATGACATGTAGGCGAGGAGCTGGTCCTGGGTATAGGCGTGGCCGGCGATGTCGTGACCGGAGCGCACGATCTGTTTGACCGCTTCGGGATATTCCTCGGTGCAGCGCGCGTTGACGCAGAACGTGCCGGGAATGCCGAGTCGATCCAGAAGCCTGATGATGCGCCAGACGCCCACCCGGCCGCCGTAAGTGGACCAGGCCTTGCCGGCATGATCGAGCGTCCCCGGTTTGAGATGCGTGGTCTGCACCGAGTAGGTCGGGGCCTTTTCGTCCGCCCAGGTTTCGAACATCACGGTCACCGAGACGGCGACCTTCTTGCCGTTCGGCCACGTCAATCCGCTTGCCATCGCATCTTGCTCCACGACTAATCGACCATCAGAATGCCCATCGCCGGAATGAGCTTTTCCCATTTCTTGGCGTCATCGCGCATGAAGATGCCAAACTCCGTCGGCGGCATCCATGCGGCGTCCCATTTCTTGGCGTCATCGCGCATGAAGATGCCAAACTCCGTCGGCGGCATCCATGCGGCGTCGCAGCCGATACGGAACAACTTCTCGCGAAAGCCGGGTTGATTCACCACGGCGTCGCTCTCGCGCACCAAGCGGGCGACGATCGGCTCGGGCGTATCCGGCGGGGCGAGCAAGCCGAACCAGGTATCCATGCGCACGTCCGGCATCCCAAGCTCGGCGGTGGTCGGCGCGTCGGCTAACATCGGATGCCGCCGCGGCCCGGTCTGGGCGAGGACGCGCAGCGCACCGCCCTCGGCGACGCGGGCGCTCGCGAGCCCGAGCGACACCATCTCGATCTGTCCGGCCACCGGGTCGCTCGCCGCCTGTCCGCCGCCGCGATAGGGAACGTGCACGAGGTCGGCGCCGGTCTTCAGTCGCAGCATCTCGACCGCGATGTGAAGCGCGCCCCCGACACCGCCGCTGCCGTAGCGCACCCGCCCCGGATTGGCTTTGGAATAGGCGATGAGCTCGGCAAGCGTGCTGGCCGGCACTTTCGGATTGACCGCGAACACCGTCCAGGAGGTGGCGAGGAGGGCAATCGGGGTGAAGTCCTTCACGGGGTCGTAGCGATAGCTCTTCTTGAGAAACGGCAGCATCGTCGCTTCCGACGTGACGATCATCAGTGTGTAGCCGTCGGGAGACGCGCGATTGAGCGCATCCGCGCCGATTTGCGTCATGGCGCCGGGCCGATTGTCCACCACGATCGTCTGGCCGAGGCGGTCGCTTAGATCCTGTGCGAACAGCCGACCAAGGACATCGACCAGGCTGCCGGCCGGCGTGGTGATGATCAGGCGGACCGGTCGCGACGGATAGTCCTCGGTCTGGCCCGGTGCAAGCCCGAGCAGGAGCATCACGCCGGCGAGCGCGATAACGTTGATGGTACGACGGTTCGGCATGATCCTCTCGTGGCTGGCATTCGCGCACCGTGGGGGCCATCGGCGCGATGCGGGGGCGTCCACCGAGCCCCTCACCATCATCCTTCGCCGGACGGCCTTCCGCGCGCGTGCATTTCGTCGAGCAAACCCTGCATGCTCCGGCGCAAGCCGTGCATCTGATCGACGAGATGCAGGATGACCGAGACGCCTTCATCGTTGACGCCGAAGTCCTCACGCAGATCGCGAATGAACTGCGCGCGCGCGATGTCGACGTCGGAGAACATCAGCTCCGGCTCGGTTTGCGGAGGAACGAGCCAGCCGGCCGAGATCCAGGCTTCGAGCGAGCGATGCTCGAGGCGGGCGCGGATCAGAAATTCCTGAACCGAGATCATTCAAGCCTCCAGATGCCGGCGGGGATTTTGGCTTTGCCTCGCTTGCCAGCGCCGCGCGAATTCCTCGATTTCCGAATCGAGCTGCTGCGGCAGAACAATCTTGAGGGTCACGTATTCGTCGCCATGACTCTTGTCGCTGCGCGGCGCGCCCTTGCCTTTGAGCCTGAGCACCGTTCCCGTGTTGGCGCCTTTGGGGACCGTCATGCGCACCGGTCCGCTCGGCGTGGGGACGTCGAGCTTCGCCCCGAGCACCGCCTCGGGCAGGCTGATCGGCAATTCGAGATGGATGTCGTCGCCGTTGCGGGTGAAGAACTTGTGCGGCTCGACGTCGATCTCGACCAGTGCGTCGCCGGGCGGACCTCCGCCGAGTCCCGGCCCGCCCTTTCCGCGCAGCCGCAGAACCTGCTTGTCCCGGGTACCGGCTGGAATGACGACATCGAGGGTGCCGCCGTCGGGCAACGTGATCCGCTTGGTGGCGCCGTTCAAGGCTTCCAGGAATTCGACCGGCAAGCGGTAGAGCGCGTCCTGCCCGCGCAGGCGAATGCGGCCTTCGCCACCGCCGCGCCCGAACATTTCCTTGAGGATATCTTCCGAGTCCATGAAATCGGAGAAGCCGCCGCTGCTGCTGTAAACATGCGGCTCCTCGCCGGCACCGTGGAAATCGCGGTAATAGCGCTCGCGCGGCCGTTCGTTTCCGGCGGCATCGATTTCGCCGCGGTCGAAGCGCGCCCGTTTCTCGGCATCGCCCACGATGTCATAGGCCGCCGAGATCTGCTTGAACTTTTCCTCCGCTTGCCGGTCGCCGGGATTGAGGTCCGGGTGCAGCTTTTTCGCCAGCCCACGATAGACCTTGCGGATCTCCTCCTGCGTCGCCTCCGGCTTCACGCCCAGCACAGCGTAGGGATCCTCGCTCACGTGGCGCTCCTCGCTTGACTGACTGACGGACGTTAAGGAACGCGACCCGA